>Ga0207678_10000304_pt1 | contig 44143 bp, 27 predicted proteins | sample KBSC63metaG_FD_184319 | JGI IMG/M metagenome (GOLD analysis project Ga0207678, IMG submission 184319) | Corn rhizosphere microbial communities from Kellogg Biological Station, Michigan, USA - KBS C6-3 metaG (SPAdes) (version 2) | ecosystem: Host-associated > Plants > Roots > Rhizosphere > Soil ... | reverse complement strand
GTTCGCATCGAGCGGGTCGGTGACGCCGTAGCCGGTGACCGCCTGGCCGCCGCTGTTGCTCAGCGTGATCGTGTAGGTCAGCGTCTCGCCGGGTTCGGCGACGCCGTTGCCGTTCGCATCGGACACCGTCTTCACCAGCGTGATCGCCCCCGGCACCGGCACCGGGATCACCGTGCAGTTCGTCGGCTGCGGCACCGCCGAGCAGTTCGGCGGCGTGCCGCCCGTCTGATACGCGAGATTGCCGATCTGCGTGACCGTTCCGGGCAGCGGGTTGTCGACCGTCACCACGACCGTCAGCGCCAGGCTCTGCCCGGCCGGGATCGTGAGGCCTGTCCACGTCACGGTGCCGCCGGCGGCCGTGCCGCCGTTGCTCGCGCTGACGAACGTCACGTTCGCATCGAGCGGGTCGGTCACGCCGTAGTTCAGCGCATCGCCGCCGCTCGTGTTGCTCAGCGTGATCGTGTAGGTCAACGTCTCGCCCGGCTCCGCCAACCCATTGCCGTTCGCATCGCTCACCGTCTTGACGATCGACACCACGCCCGGTGTCGGCGTGATCACGCACGCCGGCGGCGTCGGCGTCGCCGTGCAGTCCGGCGGCGTGCTGCCGGTGGGATACGCCAAGTTCTCGATCGACGACACACCGGCCGGGATCGGGCTGTTCACCGTCACGACCACCGTCAACGCCAGCGTGCCGTTGGCCGGGACGGTCAGGTTCGTCCAGGCGACCGTGCCGCCGCTGAGCGCGCCGCCGTTGCTCGCGCTGACGAACGTCACGTTCGGATCGAGCGGATCGCTCACGCCATAGGCCGTCGCATCCGTCGTCCCGCTGTTGGTCAGCGTGATCGTGTAGGTCAAGGTCTCGCCCGGTTCGGCGATGCCCGGCTGCGTGCCGCTCTCGTTCGACAGCACCTTGGTCAGCGTCACGCTCGGTGCGCCGGTGCACGTATCGGCCTCGCCGGCCGCGCTGCCGCCCAGGCTCGCTGCGTTGCGCAAGCCGCCGGCCGGCGCCGTGCAGTCGTTCGCCGACGCCGGATCGGTGACCGTGAACGTGACCGTATAGACGTAGCTCTCGCTCGATCCGCCCGCGATCGTCTCGCCGGTCACGATCGTGCCGCCGGCCGTCGTCAGCGTACCGAGCGTCGTCGCCAGCGGATCGGGGCCGCTGTGCGCGACTGCGCCGACGGCATCGATCGTCGCCCCGGCGAACGTGAACGTGTCGGACAGGTCGTAGCTGCCGGCGGCCGCGCCGGCGTTGTCCACCGTCACCGTGTAGGCGATCGCGTACTGGTTCGGCGTCCCGGTCGGGACCGGCGCGCTCGCCGTCTTGGCGATCGCCACGCTCGGGACGTCGCTGCAGGTGCCGACCTGGCCCGACGAGCTGCCGCCGAGCGAGGCCTGGTTGACCAGCCCGCCGCCCGCCGCGCACGTTCCGACCGCGGTCGCGTCGTCGATCGTGAACGTGACGACGTACGTGTACGTCTCGCTCGATCCGGCCGCGATCGTCTCGCCGGTCACGATCGATCCGCCGGTCGCCGTCAGCGTGCCGAGCGGACTCGACAACGGATCGGCGCCGCCGTGCTGCACGGCGCTCACGCTGACGTTGCTGACGCCCGGGAACGTGAACGCATCGTCCAGGTCGTAGGTGCCGACCAGGGTGCCGTTGTTCTGCACCGTCACCAAGTACGTCAGCGTGTACTCGTTCGGGTTGCCGGTCGGCACCGGGCCGCTCGCGCTCTTGCCGATCACCACCGCCGGTGCGCCGGTACACGTCGTCGACTGGCCCGACAACGAGCCGCCGAGCGCGGCGCTGTTGCGCAGGCCGCCAGCCGGTGTCGAGCAGTCCTCGGCCGTGGCCGGATCGGTGATCGTGTACGTCACCGTGTACACCCACGTCTGCGCCCCGCCCGCGCTGATCGACTCGCCCGTCACGATCACGCCGCCGTCGGGCAGACCGAACGCGCCGAGCGTGCCGTCCTGCGGATCGCCGCTCGACGAGCTGTACACCGGCGCGCCGATCGCGCCGATCGCCGCGCCGTTGAACGTCAGCACATCCGACAGGTCGTACGTGCCGGCCAGCGTGCCGCTGTTGCTCACGTTCACCGTATACGTCAGCGTGAACTCGTTCGGCGTGCCGGTCGGGACCGGGGCCGAGGCCGTCTTCACGATGTTCACGTTCGGCGCACCCGAACAGGTATCCGCCGAGCTGGTACCGCTCGCGTTGCCGTTGGCCGTCGCACTGTTGCGCAGGCCGCCGTTCGGGTCGCTGCAGTTGTCCGCGGTCGCGCTGTCGGTGATCGTGTACGTCACCGTGTACGTCCACGTCTCGATGCCGCCGGCATCGATATCCTCGCCCATTACGATCGTGCCGCCCGAAGGCGCCGTGAACGTGCCACGCGTGCCGTCCTGTACCTGTCCGTTCGGACTCGCGTACAGCGGCGTGCTGATCGCCGTCACCGTCGCGCCGTTGAACGTCAACGTGTCGCTCAACGTATAGGCATCGCCGCTGCCACCGTCATTGTGCACGGTCGCCACGTACGTGAGTTGGTACTCGTTCGGGTTGCCCGTCGGCACCGGCGCGCTCGCCGTCTTCGAGATCACCACGTGCGGTGCGGTCGGGATCGACGTGCAGTTGGCCGGCAGCGGCGTCGCCGTGCAGTCCGGCGGCGGATTGCCGGTCTGATAGACGAGGTTGCCGATCGTCGTCACGCCGGCCGGCAGCGGCGAGTGCACCGTCACCACGACGGTCAATGCCAGTGTTCCGTTCGCGGGCACCGTGAGGCCGGTCCAATTGACGACACCGCCGGCGAACGTGCCGCCGTTGCTCGCACTGACGAACGTCGTGTTCGCATCGAGCGGGTCGATCACCGGCACGTTCGTCGCCGCACTGCCGCCGGTGTTGGTCAGCGTGATCGTGTAGGTCAGCGTCTCGCCCGGCTGCGCTTCGCCGTCGCCGTTCGCGTCGGCAACACTCTTGGCGAACGAGACGACAGCCGGCGTCGGTAGGATCGTGCAGTTCGGCGGCAACGGAGCCGTCGTGCAATCCGGCGGCGTGCCGCCCGTCTGATAGGCCAAGTTGCCGATCGCGGCGACGCCGGCCGGCAATGGGTTGTCGACGGTCACGACGACGGTGAGAGTCAGCGTGCCGCCGGAAGCAATGGTCAAGCCGCTCCACGTCACCGCGCCGCCGGCGAGGGCACCGCCGTTGTCCGCACTGACGAACGTGACGTTCGCATCGAGCGGATCGGTCACGCCGTAGTTGGCGACGTCGCCGCCGTTCGTGTTGGTCAACGTGATCGTGTAGGTCAGCGTCTCGCCCGGTTCGGCGATGCCGTTGCCGTTGGCATCGACGACCGACTTGGCGATCGCGATCGTGCCCTCGGTCGGCGTCACCACGCAGCCCGCGGGCAATGGGGCCGCCGAGCAATCCGGTGGCGTTTCACCCGTCGGATACGCCAGGTTCGTGATCGCCGCGGCGCCGCTCGGCAGTGGATTGTCGACCGTCACGACGACGGTCAGCGCCAGCGTGCCGCCGGCCGGAATGGTCAGGTTCGTCCAGGTGACCACGCCGCCGGCGAGTGCGCCGCCGTTGCTCGCACTGACGAACGTCACGTTCGGATCCAACGGATCGGTCACGCCATACGCGGTGGCATCGACGCTGCCGCTGTTGGTCAGCGTGATCGTGTAGGTCAACGTCTCACCGGGTTCGGCGATCCCCGGCAGCGTGCCGCTCTCGCCGGTCAGCGCCTTGGCGAGCGCCACGACCGGCACGCCCGAGCACGTGTCGGCTTCGCCGCTCACGCTGCCGCCGAGCGTCGCCGCATTGCGCAAGCCGCCGGCCGGTGCCGTGCAATCGTTCGCCGTGGCCGGATCGCTCAGCGTGAACGTCACCGTGTAGGTGTAGGTCTCGCTGGCACCGGCGGCGATCGTCTCGCCGGTCACGATCGTGCCGCCGCTCGGCGTCAACGTACCGAGCGGGCTCGACAGCGGATCGCCGCCGCCGTGCGTGACGGCGCTGACCGCATCGACGGTCGCGCCGGCGAACGCGAACGCGTCGGCCAGATCGTAGGTTCCTTCAGCGCCGCCGTTGTTGCTCACCGTGACCGTGTAGGTCAGCGTGTACTGGTTCGGCGTGCCGGTCGCCGTCGGACCACTCGCGCTCTTGGCGATCGCGACATCGGGCACGCTACTGCAGGTGCCGACCTGACCCGACGAGCTGCCGCCGAGCGCCGCGTTGTTGACCAGTCCGCCGCCGAGCGCGCAATTGCCGACCACGGTTGCGTCGTCGACGGTGAACAGCACGCTGTAGGTGTAGGTCTCGCTCGATCCGGCCGCGATCGTCTCGCCGGTCACGATGGATCCACCGGTTGCCGTCAGCGTGCCGAGCGGCGTCGCCAGCGGATCGGCGCCGCCGTGCTGCACGGCGCTCACGCTGACGTTGCTGACGCCGGGGAACGTGAACGTGTCGTCGAGATCGTAGGTGCCGACCAACGTGCCGTTGTTCTGCACGGTGACGAGATAGACGAGCCTGTACTCGTTCGGGTTGCCGGTCGGCGTCGGGCCGCTCGCGCTCTTGCCGATCACCACCGCCGGTGCACCGGTACACGTCGTCGATTCGCCGACGAGCGAGCCGCCGAGTGCAGCGTCGTTGCGCAAGCCGCCGGCCGGATCGGCGCAATCCTGCGCCGTGGTCGCATCGGTGATCGTGTAGGTCGCCGTGTAGACCCACGTCTCCGCGCCGCCGGCGCTGATCGACTCGCCCGTCACGATCGTGCCGCCAGTCGGCGCCGTGAAGCTGCCGAGCGTGCCGTCCTGCGTATCGCCGGTCGACGAGCTGTACGCCGGCGCGCTGATCGCGCTGACGGTCGCGCCGTTGAAGCTCAGCGTGTCGGCGAGTGTGTACGTGCCGGTCAGCGTGCCGCTGTTGCTCACCGCCACCGTGTAGGTCAGCGTGAACTCGTTCGGCGTGCCGGTCGGGACCGGGGCCGAGGCCGTCTTCACGATGTTCACGTTCGGCGCACCCGAACAGGTGTCCGCCGCCGGTGCGCCCGCCGCGCTGCCGCCGAGCGCGGCGTGATTGCGCAAGCCGCCGTTCGGATCGGCGCAGTCCTGTGCCGTGGTCGCATCGGTGATCGTGTACGTCACCGTGTACGTCCACGTCTCGATGCCCTGCGCGTTGATCGGCTCGCCGGTGACGATCGTGCCGCCAGTCGGCGCCGTGAACGTACCGAGCGTACCGGTCTGCGTGTCGCCGGTGCTGCTCGCGTAGACCGGCGCGCTGATCGCGGTGACCGTCGCGCCGTTGAACGTCAGCGTGTCCGTCAGATCGTAATTGCCGACGCTGCCGCCAGTGTTCTTCACCGTCGCGGTGTAGGTGATCGTGTACTGGTTCGGCGTGCCGGTCGGGGCCGGGGTCGTCGCGACCTTGCCGATCGTCACGTGCGCCGCGGTCGGCGTGATCACGCAGGCGGGACCCGCCGGCGGACACGTCGGCGGTGTCGTACCGGTTTGATAGGCGACGTTGGCGAGCTGCGTGACGCCCGCAGGAATCGGCGTGTTCACCGTCACGACGACGGTCAACGCGAGCGTGCCGTTCGCGGGAACGGTCAAGCCGGTCCAGTTGACGATGCCGCCGGCGGCGACGCCACCGTTGCTCGCACTGACGAACGTCGTGTTCGGATCGAGGCGATCGCTCTCGGCATAACCGGTCGCGGCACTGCCGCCCGTGTTCGTCAGCGTGATCGTGTACGTCAGCTGCTCGCCGGGTTCGGCGATGCCGGGCTGCGTGCCGCTCTCGCCGGTCAATGCCTTCGTCGTCGTCACGTGCGCCGCCGTCGGCGTGATCACGCACGCGGGACCTGCCGGCGGACATGCCGGTGGCGTCGTGCCGGTCTGGTAGGCGACGTTGGCGAGCTGCGCGACGCCGGGCGGAATCGGTGTGTTCACCGTGACGACGACCGTCAACGCCAGCGTGCCGTTCGCTGGCACCGTGAGGCCGGTCCAGTTGACGATGCCGCCCGCGGCGACACCGCCGTTGCTCGCGCTGACGAACGTCGTGTTCGGATCGAGACGATCGCTTTCGGCATACGCCGTGGCTGCCGTGCCGCCGGTATTGGTCAGCGTGATCGTGTACGTCAGCGTTTCACCGGGCTCGGCGATGCCGGCTTGCGTACCGCTCTCGCCGGTCAACGCCTTCGTCGTCGCGACCTGTGCCGGTGTCGACACGATCACACCGGCTGGGTCGCTGCCGGTCAGCGGTGGACCGACGGCCGGCGTCACCGTTGCGGTCGCCGTGTTCACCGACGTCCCCACCACGGCCGTCGTCGTGCAGGTCTGGGTTTGCGATGCGCCGGCGGCGAGCGTCGCTATCGTGAAATCGCAGGCTGCGACTAGATTGTCGACGATACCGATATTCGTCAGCGTCGCCGTTCCGGTGTTGGTGACGACGATCTGGTAAGGAATGGTTTCCCCGACGATGTAATGCTGGTAATCCGCCGGTGTATCCGCATCGTGCCAATCCGCCGGATTGGCCGGGTTGCCGCCATCGGCGAGAACGTATTTCTTGACGGTGAACGCGGCGCAGTCGCCGATCGTCGTCGTCGCCGAAGACAGCATCGGCAGCGCGGTATGCCCGGCGATCGTGTCGGCGGAGTTGACCAGCTTCTGGCCCGGCTTGTTGTCCGTCGACAACGGCGCGCTGCAGCTCGCTCCCGCAGGAATCGTGAAGGCGATGTGGATCGTCTGCGCCGAGCCCGCCACCAGCGCGGGAGCGATGACTCGAATCGCGGTCGGATGGACGACAGCCGTCGTCGACCAGCCCACGGTGTTGCCTGCGATCGAACCGGGTGTGCCGCCGTTGGAAGCGGCGCGCGGATCGTCGCTGAGGCTCGCTATCGGCGCAGTCGAGTAGTAGATCGTCGAGCCCGCCGGCGCAGTGACGCCGGTGATCGAATACGTGCCGCCGATGTTCGTGCCGCGACCGTCGGCGACATTGGGCAGGATGTCGATCGTGTCGGTAAACGGATTGGAGGCAGGATCGGTCGAGTTGATCGTCAGGTCCCACGCCGACGAATCGCCGTAGAACGACAACACGCTCGACTCCACCGCCTTGCCGAGCGTGGTCGCTCCGTTATTCGGCACCGTGACGCTGGCGCTCGCCTGCTTCGCGGCAGCGGGTCGGTTGTCGCCGGGGACGTCGACTTCCGCCGTGTTGGTGAGGACCGTGCCGGGCACGACCGAACCGTTCGCGGCGATCTGCGCCTGGTACGTGATCGGCTGCGGCGTGTTCGCCGGCACGTTTGTGAACGCATAAGTGAGGACCTGTTGTCCCGAGCCGTTGACCGAGAGCGATGGTGTCGGCGTACCCGAACCGGCTACGTAGCTCATGCCGGTCGGCAGCGTGTCGACGACGGTGAAGGTCTGGCTCGGCGGGTTCGCCGTGGCGAGATCCGATTCTGCGGTGAGGTTGTAGGTCACCGATTCGCCCGGTGCGGCTGTCGCGCTCGGCGTCGTCTTGGTGATGGCGCCGTTCGGACCCTGGATCCGCATGGCGTCGCGGATACCATTGGTGTTCGGCCCGTAGGTGCTGCCGGGGATGGTGGCGATGACGTTGGGATTGGTGCTGATGTTGATGTAGTTGTTGAGGACCGGATAGCCCGGGAAGACCGTCCCCACGTTGTAGGGCGCATTGAATGCGCCGACCGTCCACGATTCCGATCCAGGTGCCGCCGTCGCGGGCACGTAGCCCCACACCCGCAGGAAGTGATGGAACTGCCGGTCCACTGCCGGGTTCCAGGTCATCTTCACCGCGGTGACGCCCGTAGGCAGGCTCACGATGCACTGGTCATCCGAATAGGCCGGCGAAATCGGCAGCGTCTGGGTGGCGCAACCCGCAGGCAGCGGAGCGGAGATCCACGGGCTTCCCGCGACGCCCACCGGCTCGCCGCAGGTTTCGGTCTTCGTATTGAGCACATCCGTGCGGTACCACAGATGCGCGGTCCTCATGTTGGTATAGGACGCGCCGTCGGCGGCAACGAAGTCCGCCCACTTCGGGACGAATGCGGCCGGGTTTTGCACCATGCTGCACGAGCCGGCCATGTCGGCGCCGCCGGCGCCGCTGTAGGTGGACCAGGTCACGCTGTCGGCCTGGCTGACCAGCGGCTGGTCGTAGATCGTATAGGGGCCGGGATTGATCGACGTGCCTGCTGCGGGCCATGGAAGCGTCAGGTTCTGCGCCGCGCCGGGGGCGGCCCAAAGGTTCGCATCCCACGGCGCGCGGCCGACGGTGGGGCCGCCCTGCCAACTGACGGCGAATACGCCCGGAAGAACGAGCGTCGTGCCCGAAACGTCGTTGGACGTGTTGGTCTCGGGCTGCGTGACGCTATCGATGAACGTGAACGGACTCGGCGTCGCCGTGTAGGTTACGCCCGTCGTTGTCGTGATCGGCGTCGTGTAACTGAAGAGGAGTTGTCCCGCGGCGACGAACGTCGTCGTCGATGGAATTGCAGTCCCGAGGCTGTCAACGGTGGGAACATGCTGGAGCGTGTAGTCCAGGCCGCTCAACGTGACGGTGTAGTGCGTGCCGGTTCCGCTGATCGAGCATGTCGGGGCGTTCGTTCGATTGGCGAAGGTGGGATCGGAATATGGAATCCCCGTGGCCTGCGCCGAGTTGTCGACCGGCGCGCAGCCCTCCCACTGAAGCCCGGGCAGCTGGCCGGCAACGGACACCGCGATATCGACTGTGAACGTGTACGTCGACGGCCCCGGAATGCTGCCGGCGGTCATGGCGATGCCATAGTCGACGACGACGGACGGACGGTTCCCACCGCTGCGGCTGACGATAGTGGTCTGCTGGTAGTTCTGGTTCGGTGCGCTCAGCACCAGGTCCATGCCGTGGCCACCGGTGATCGGCAGACCCGGCGGGGCCGACGGCGACGTCGGCGCGGCGGCGGCGTCCGAAGTGACTGTTCCCGACAACGACAGCACGGAACCGACTGCGCCATTGGGCAGGACTGGCGCCTGTACGACCGTCGCGGTCCCTTCATTGATCGTGCCGAGGTTGCACAACAGCTGCGTGCCGTTGGCGCTGATCGCCGAGACCGGGGTCACGTTCCTGGTCTGGCATACCGTTGGAATGTTCGAGAAAGCCCCATTAGTCGCCGTCAACGTGAGGCGCACGTTGTCGACCGGATCGTTCGCCTCGGGGTCGTTCGCGTCGTTGGTGCTGACGTGCCACTCGCCGATGATGGCCGCGCCGTACGGCACGGATGCAGGGTTGCCCACCCAGTTCGCGGTCATCTCGTGCACGGCGGACGTCACCGCAGCCGCCGGCAAGGGGTTCAGCAGCGCTGCGACGAGCGCCAAGCCCGCGAACGACCGGCATGAGCGCCAGCGCGACCATCGATGTCCAGGGGGAGCCGATGAAGGCGAAGTAGTTGCGTCTACGCACCGAACGTTCGACGTAAGCACTGACATGTCAACCGACCCCCGTCATCTATGGATTTCGCGACTGAAGGGGCGAAGGACTCGTCCGGAACGCGCATTCATTGCCTGATCGCCGGCAGCGCCATTCGCCTCTCTCCACGCTGATCGCTGCACACGGAAACCCACCGGCGATCTCGAATAATCCGCCCGTCGGCCCAGCCATCATTCGTGCGGTGTCGCACTGCTCGCATTTCACCCTGTCGGCGTCGCGTGGAAGCGAGACCGCAGTGCGGCACACCGACTTCAGTCTATTTAACCGTGCGCGAAAAAGAAACTTTTTACGTGATTATTTCTTATTCGAATCCATCAACTCACGGAAACTCACGGATACTTGCAAAAACCCACTCAAACCCACGAATTATCACAGAATATTGCGGATTTCTGACAACCCGATTCCCACCACACGCGATGTGCAAGGATCGTGAAATAGCGACTATTTCTTCATCAACCGACATCAGCCGGACGCCTTGGAGCGCAATCAATAAATTACTCAATTGTAAAGTTAATAACACCGCATCAATTATTCATGCGGAATATCCATACATTAATCGCCATCGACGAACTAACGCGACGAAATCCGCATACCGCGCGCCACACGTCGCACACCGATTGCCCCGACCGCGACCGCGATAACAGCGCGCGGAATGACGCGATCCGCAGACGTCCCTGCGGATGAATCATCGACGGATACAGGCAACTCCCGTGACGAATCGCTTCAATCGACTCGCACGCACGAGGAAGCAACGGCCGGAGCCGCCTTCGTCGACCTTCGAGCCTTGCATCCATGCCTGCATGGACGATCCAGCGGGACCATGGCGCGATCGACGTGGCGGCCAGGCGGTACTCGCACGAGCACTTCGCGAAACCTGGCGATCACCGGCGTCATCCTCCCGCCCTCTCCCGCCGACGCATTCCGCCGCATGGCCGGTCGATCCCCCCCAACGGGTGCCAAGAATGCGCCGGCGTACCTGCGACGCCGCAGCGGCGATCGAGCCGATGCAGACAGCTACTGCGCGGGCGCCCCGGCGACGGTGGCGTGAGTCAGCGCATTCATCCGTTGCCGTTTCGCGTCGGCGGAGCCTGCGCTCCAGCCCGCGGCCACCGCGTCATGGATGCCGGTCCAGTAGTAGTTCCGCCCTGCCGCGATGTCGCCGTTGTTGAAGGAGCGATCGCCCAATTCGAAGGCGGCTGCGATCGTCGCGTCGTTGGTCTCGTAGCCGGCCGTCGCGACCAGCTTCGCGCGTTGTTCGACGGAAGCCGCATCGAGTCCGACCCGTGCGTAGAAATCGCCGAGGTCCTGACTGATGCGCGGATCGACATGCCCCACCCTGGCGTAGGCGGCGGCGAGATCGTTCATCGGCTCGATCAAGGCCGGATCGGCGATGTCGCCGATCAAGCCGATCGCGTCCGCATGCAGCGTATGGAAATAGCCGGGATCGACTCGGTACAGCATCTGGACCAAGGCCTTCGCCTTGCCGGAAGGGCCGCCATACGTCTTCTCGACGTAGTGCTGGGTCAGCGCGATGCCGACGACCTGCGCAATCGCGCCGTCGCGTTCCGCGGCCGGCATGCGCGCGATGCTCGTTTCGAGCGTGCGGACATCTTCATCGAGCCCAAGCTCGGGAACGCCCTTGCCGCGCGTGGTGAAGCGCCGCAAGAACGGGGCGGCGAGCGGGAACTGCAAGGCGTCGCCGTAGTTGAGCCGGAGCGCTGCCGTAGGCCCGTCGTTGTTTGCGAGGAAGATCAGGCTCAGCCGTTCGCTCGGCACGTGCAACAGGAACGACGAATACGACGGACCAAGTCCGTATACCCAGTCGAGCCGCACTCCGCCCTGCACTTCGGAAAACCAGCCGAGGCCATAGGGAGCATCGGAGCCGTCTTCGAGCTTGAAGGGCGCGGTCATCGTGGCGACGCTCGCCGGATCGAGCAGGCTCGACCGATCGAGCGCATCGGCATAGCGCGCAAGGTCGGCCAAGGTCGACAGCATGCCGCTGTTCGGATAGGCGTGCCTGTGCCTGCCCTGCAGGTCGTCGTCGGCGACGAACGCGCCGCGCTTGGAATCGTAGCGATACGGCGTGACGATGCGCGCGGCATGCGCGTCGTTCGTCGCATCGGGAAATTCGGTGAGCGTGTCCGCGAGCCCGAGGCGGTCGAGGATGCGCGCCTTGACCTCGCCCGCGAACGCGCGCGCGTAGTCCTTCTCGCCGCTCATCTTGGCGAACACGCCGTAGACGTAGTTGAAGCGGTTGCCGTTGTAAGTGAAGACGCCGCCCGGCTCCGCGCCTTCGGAGGTGTGAGAAAGGACATGGCGGATACGGATATCCGGACTGCTCCAGATCCATGCGGCCGCGTCGTCGATCTGCGGATAGTCGGCCAGATAGTCGTCGAGCCGGATACGCCCTTCCTGCACGTATTGCATCATCAACGCCGCGGTGAAGGTCTTGGTGACCGAGGCGATCGGGAAGATCGAATCGGCGCGAACCGGACGCCGCTGCTCGATATCGGCATAGCCCTGCGTCTGCAGGTGCACGATGCGTCCATCGCGGGCGACCGCGAGCGCATAGCCCGGCACGCGAAGCCTCTTCGCGTAGGGCTCGACCTCCGCGCAGAAGCCGCGTTCGCCGCTGCAACCGGAAGGCACTGCCGTGTCGTCGACGCGCGCCTCGGCCGAGAAGCCCAGACAGAACAAACACAAGATCAAGATCCGCTTCGCCCAAATCGGAAACATCCTCGCCTCCAGCCTGCTTGCCGATGGCGCTTCGATGCTCGATCAGGCCACAAGGTTTGCTCGTGCGAGGCGATGATGCCGCGCGGCGACCGCGTCGAACGGCAGCGCACGGCCAGCAGGCCGTTCCTAGCCTTTCGTCCTGGTCCTGGAGTCGGTCAGGCGAGCCCGGAAGTCAAGCCGCGACGTCCTTCGCGCGCTTGCGGTGAGCGGCCACTTTCGCGCGGTTGCCGCAGATCGACATGCTGCACCAGCGGCGGCCGCGACCGCGCGTGCGGTCGGCGAACATCAAGGTGCACGCCGCGCCTTCGCACGCCTTCACGTATGAGAAGTCCTGTTCGCAAACCAGCTCGGCGAGGACCTCGCCGATCGGCAGCAGGAGCGACTCGGGCGAACGCCAGCGCCGTGTCGCTTCGTACGCGAAAGCGCCGGTCGAGTCTTCGCGGGAGGCGACGATCCGGCCGAATCCTTCGTCGCGTTCCAGCAACCGGTTCAGTGGTTCCAGCTCGCGCAGATGCCTGGTTTCCAGCGGGCCGCCCATGTGGCTCCGCACGAAGCCTCGGAACCATTCGCGCAGCGTCCGCGCCTGCGCTGCCACGCCGTCGAGTTCGCCCGGCATCGACTGCCTGCGAAAGCGCGCGAGCACCTCGCCCGGCACGAGATCCGTCTGCCCCAGCCACGCGAGCAGACCGGCGCCGCTGTCGATCCACTCCACCGGAGTGTCGACAGGCGTCGCGATCGAGTTGAGGAAATCGAGCGCCGGAGCGTCGGCGATGAAGATCGCAGGGGGATGTTCGGTCATGAGTCGATGCTAACCATGCAAATGGCTGTTGACAAGTTACTTCCGGCGTAAGTAACCTCTCTACCGTCAATTGTATGGTTACATGACTTCGATTCAAGTCCCAATCAATCCGGCAGAGGGGCGAACCATGGCCGCTGAGAATGTGAATGTTGTTCTGGTACACGGCGCTTGGGCCGATGGCTCGAGCTGGAGCAAGGTCATCGCATCGTTGAAGGCGCGCGGCATCGACGTGCAGGCGGCCCCGTTGCCGCTCACGTCCCTGGCCGACGACGTGCTCTCGGTGCAGCGCACGCTGGATCGGATCGAGGGTCCCGTGGTGCTCGTCGGACACGCCTACGCCGGCAGCGTCATCGGCTCGATCCGCGACGACAAGGTCAAGGCGCTGGTCTACATCGCCGCACTGGCTCCGGACGAAGGCGAAACGGTGGCCGACGTGTTCTATCGCGCGCAGCCGCATCCGCAGGCGCCGAAGCTGGCACCGGATCGGCAGGGCTGGATCTGGCTGCCGCAGGACGCCTTCGCGCATGCCTTCGCGCAGGACGCATCGCCGGAAGAACTCGCGGTACTGGCCGCCGTGCAGCGGCCGATATCCGCCGCGTGCATCCGCATCGCCGTGAAGCGCCCGCTGTGGAAGGACCGGCCGAGCTGGTTCCTCGTCGCCGGGCACGATCGCATGATTCCGGCCGAGACGCAGCGATTCATGGCCGAGCGCATGAACGCGCGCAGTCGCACGCACGACGTCGATCACACGCCGATGGTGACGGCCCCGGCGGTCGTGCTCGACACGATCCTCGATGCAGTCCGCGATGCGGGAGGCGGCCATGCGTGAGCCGACGACCGGAGCGGAACGGCTGAGCACATTCTCCGACGCCGTGATCGCCGTGATCATCACGCTGATGGCCTTGGAGCTGAAGTCGCCGGAGGAAGCGACCTTGTCGGCATTGTTGCCGCTGTGGCCGACGGCCGTCAGCTACGCGGTGAGCTATCTCTTCATCGCCATCATCTGGGTCAACCATCACCATCTCCTCCGGTTCGCCGACTCGGCCACGCCGTCGCTGATCTGGGTCAACTTCGGGCATCTCTTCCTCGTCTCCCTGGTGCCCCTCGCCACCGCATGGGTTGCGCGCACCGGCTTCGCGGCGATCCCCGTCGCCGCCTACGCGGGGCTGTTCGTCTGCGTGAACGCGGCCTACGTGCTGTTCGAGCGGACGGTGTTCGCGCAGGCCGACGCCGGTGCGTTTCCGGAACGTGCACGGCGACTGGCGAAGCGCCGTTCGTTCGCGACGCTGGCGATCTTCGCCGTTGCCAGCGCCACTGCCCTCTTCGTGCCGGCGGCCGGATTCGTCCTGGTCTGCTGTGCACTGATCTTGTACTTCCGCCCCGAAGCGCCGGGCGTCAGGTGAAGCATTCACGCGTGCGCCGTTACTAACCCCTAAATAATCGTCAACTCAGTTACCACCAAAGGAGAAATTCCATGACTGCCATCGCCTATCGCACGGTCGACGTCAACGGCCTGAAGGTTTTCTACCGCGAGGCCGGCACGGCCGGTGCGCCCAAGCTGCTCCTCTTGCACGGCTTCCCGAGTTCGAGCCACATGTTCCGCGACCTCATTCCGCTGCTGGCCGATCGCTTCCACATCATCGCGCCGGACTTGCCTGGCTTCGGCCGCTCGGACATGCCGTCGCGAGACGCTTTCGCGTACACGTTCGACCACATCGCCGATGTGATCGACCGCTTCACCGAGGTCGTCGGTTTCGACCGCTACGCGATCTATGTCTTCGACTACGGCGCGCCGACCGGATTCCGTCTCGCCGTGCGTCATCCCGAGCGCATCACCGCGATCATTTCGCAGAACGGCAACGCCTACGAAGAAGGGCTCAGCGACGGCTGGAATCCGATTCGCGCGTACTGGCAGGAGCCCTCGCAAGAGCATCGGGACGCGCTGCGCGCATTCCTCGCCCCCGAAGCGACGCTCTGGCAATACACGCACGGCGTTCCCGATACGACGGCCGTGTCGCCGGACGGCTACAGCCTCGACGACTTCTACATGGCCCGACCTGGCGCACACGATATTCAGCTCGATCTTTTCGGCGACTACCGGAGCAACGTCGCGCTCTACCCGACCTTCCAAGCCTATTTCCGCAAACACCAGCCGCGTTTCCTCGCCGTGTGGGGCAAGAACGACCCGTTCTTCCTGCCGCCCGGCGCCGAAGCGTTCAAGCGCGACATACCGAAGGCCGAAGTGCGTTTCTTCGATACCGGCCACTTTGCGCTCGAGACCCATGCGGGCGAGATCGCGACGGCGATCCGCGCATTCCTCGCGCCGTGAACCTGCAGCCCGAATCTACGGAGAAGTGAAATGACCCAGTCCGTCGCGGTGATCACCGGAGCAAGCCAAGGCATCGGCCAGTCGACTGCCGTTCGCCTCGCCAGGGATTTTTCCTCGCTCGTGCTCGTCGCGCGCAATCGGGAGCGCCTCGAGGAAACGGCAGACGCCGTGAAGGCGGCGGGCGCGCAAGCGCTCGTCGTCGCGGCCGATCTTGCCGAACCGGAAGCGGCACGAGCGGTCGTCGAGCAGGCGCTCGCCGCGTTCGGGCGCATCGATGCGCTGCTCAACATTGCCGGCGCCGTGCCCCAGATCGACCTCTTCCAGATGACCGACGCGCAATGGGAAAGCGGCCTTGCGCTCAAACTGCACGGCGCGCGCCGGCTGACGCTCGCCGCATGGCCCGCCTTGAAGGAGAGCAAGGGCGCCGTCGTCCTGATGTCCGGCAATTCGGCACTGTTTCCGAAGGCGCCCTACGCGGCGGTCGACACGATCAACGCGGCGATCGTGGCGCTCGCCAAGGCATTCTCCGATCGCGGCATCGCCGACGGCGTGCAGGTCAACAGCGTGCTGCCGGGGCCGGTGATGACCGGCCGGCGCCGCTCGTATCTCGAACATTGGGCGTCGACGCATGGCATGAGCGTGGAGGAGGCGACGATCCGCTTTCCGCAGGAAGCGGGCATCGCGCGCTATGGCGATCCGGAGGAGATCGCCGAGCTGATGGCGTTCCTGGTCTCGCCGGCCGCACGCTGGATGACGGGATCGTCGTTGCGCATGGATGGTGGCGAGGTCAAGTCGATTTGAGGCCGCCCCGCGCCCGGCCGAGCGGACCGTTCGCTTCGTCGGGCGCGATCAGTCCGTGCTGGGCCGCGTAGCGATACATCTCCAAAGAATTGCGCAAACCGAGCTTTCGCCGCAGCAGCGCCTGATAGTTGGCGGCGGTCTTGAAGACGAGGTCGTGCGCGGACGAGACTTCTTCCACGCTGAGTCCGCGCGCGAACGAAAGGAACACCGCAAGCTCCGACTTCGTCAGCCGGGCATGCGGAAGCCGCTGGCTGTCCATCCTCTCGAAATCGCCGAGCACGTCGACCGAGATCGGCCGTCCGCCTTCGGCCACGCTGAGCACCGCCTCGGTCAGGAGCCCTGGCGGACTGCTCTTGGTGACGTATCCGGCGGCGCCGCTGTCCAATGCCTGCGACACCAGGTGCGGGGCATCGTGCATCGTGAAGATCAGCACGCGAAGTTCCGGCACATGCGCATGGACGTACTTCAACGTCTCCAGGCCACTCATGCCCGACATCGACAAGTCGAGCACGAGCACGTCGGCCTCGCGGCGATCCAGCCACTCGCATGCTTCCGCGCCGGACGCGAACTCGGCGACCACGCGGATGTTCTCGTCGAGTTCGAGCAGGCGGCGGCAGCCCGAACGCACCACCGCGTGATCGTCTGCGAGCGCTACCCGGACGGGACTCATGGAACCTCCGTTTTCGCCGCCCCGCGCCGATCGATGCTGCACCGGCATGGGCGACGCATGCGCCATCGGCATGGCCGAGCCTTCGTCAGAGCGCGACGCGGAATCCGATCCAGCCGGCGCGCGGCTGCCCCGGTCCGTAGAAGCGCGGGTCGTCGTAGTCCGGGAATACTTCATCCGGCTCGCCGAGCGTGCCGAACGTCACGTAGTGCCGGTTGAACACGTTGTCGACGCGCGCGAACACGCTGAAGTGCTCGTTGAATACATAGTTCGCACGCAGGTTGAGCAGCGCGTAGCCGCCGGTCTCGCCGAGCAGGTTCGCTTCGTCGCTGCGCAGGTACTGGCCGGAGTTCGCGACGACGTCGCCGCCGACGCTGAATGCCTTCGTCACCGCGAAGTCGGCACCGAGCTTGAACGCGCTCTTGGGCAGGCTCGGGATGCGATCGCCCTTCTTGACGAAGATCAGGCCGTCGTCGTCGGCGTCAGGATGGTTGGCGCTGTTCTCGGCGAAGCTGCTCTGGTACGTCGCGTCGAGGTAGGTGTAGTTCGCGTACCAGTTCAGGCGCTTGTCGAAGAACGTGCCGGACAGGCTGGCTTCCAGACCTTGCCGCCGCGTGTCGCCGACGTTGGCGAAGAAGCCTTCGTTCGACTGCGTGCCGCCGGTCGACTGGAACAGGATGTCGTCGGTATTGGTCGTGCGGAACAATCCGACGCGCCAGTTGATACGGTCGTGTGCGCCGTCCGCATCGAATACGCCGCGCAGTCCGCCTTCCCAGCTTTTCGCGACGACCTGCTTGAGCGGCGGATCGGACAGGAACTGGTTCGGCAGCTTGCACGGCGCGTCGGGGTCGGCGCAGGTCAGCTCGACCGGCGTCGGCGCGCGCGTCGACTCGCTGTAGCCGCCGTAGAAATTGAAAGCCTGGCTCCATTGGTAGGTGATGCCGGCGGCCGGATTGAAGCGCGAGAAGCTGTGCTTGCCGTCGAGGTCCGGGTTCTCGCCGGTCGGATCGTTGATCGTCGTGCGCGTGTGGTTGCTGCGGCCCGACAGCGTCAAGGCCAGCTTGTCTGTGATCGACAAGGTGTCGGTCGCGTAGAAGCCCGTGCTCTTGGTGCGGCTGTTGACGGTCAGCGCATCTTCGGGGATGAAGATGCCCGAGTCCGACGAGGTCACGAGATTCGGCTGCAGTACGGCGACTTCGAGCACGGAGTTGTACTTGAGCCGGCCGTTGCTGTAGTCCGCGCCGACGACCAGCTGGTTCTCCATGCCGCCGATCGGCTGGTCGAACGTCAGCTGTACGGTACCGCCGTCGCTCTTCTGCGTGCGGTGGCCGATGTTGTTGATGGCGTCGTACTCGGACGAGACCGTGTTGCCGTTCTGGTCGAGGACCGGCTCGCCGTCGTCGTCGCAGAGGATGTCGTCATCGTCATCGCACTCGTCGAAATCGGTGCCGTCGCCGTTGTACGACAGCGTCGACACCTTGCGGTGGTACACCGTGAACGACAGCTTCGTCGCGTCGTCGATCGCGAAGCTCCCTTGGCCGCTGACCAGGTCCATCTTGTTCTTGGTCTGGTCGGGGGCGGTGAAGATGCCGCGCCAGTTCTGCGCGAGTTCCTGCACCGGCGCGCCGCCGTTGCCGATGAGGTTGGTGTCCGCATGGCCCAGGTGCAGATCGAACGAAGCGCCCTCGCCTCGCCACGACAACGTGCCGTAGAAGTTGCGCGCGTTCGACGGCGACTGGTCGCGCCAGCCGTCCTCGTCGAAGCGGTTGCCCATCAGGTACCAGCCCCATTGGCCGGCGTTGCCGCTGGTCTCGAAGGTCGCGTTGGTGCGCCCGAACGAGCCACCGTAGAACTCGAAGCTCGTACCCGGATCGCTGAAGCCGGTCTTGGTCTGGATCGAGATGGCGCCGCCGAGCGTGTTGAGGCCGAACACGGGATTGGAGCCGGCCATCAGGCTCATGCGCTCGATGGCCGCTTCCGGAATCAGATCCCAGTTGACCGTGTCGCCGAACACTTCGTTGACGCGCACGCCGTCGAGATAGACCGACATGCCTTCCGAACCGCCGAGCAGCGGCGTCGCCGTGAAACCGCGGAACTGCAGGTCCGGCTGCAGCGGGTTGTTCTGCGCACCGTTCGTCGTCACGCCGGCGAGATGGCGATTCATGAAGTCGGTGAGATCGAGCGTCTGCGCGCGCTGCAACGCCTCGTCGTCGATCGACTGCACGTTGTACGGCAGCTTGTTGGCGGCGATGTCGGTGCCGGCGACGGGAGTCACCCCGACGACGTTGACCAGGTCGAGTGTGGTCACGTTCTCGCTCTTGGGCACAGTCGCATCGCTCGGTTCGTCCGCCCGTCCATAAGGACTCAAGGCGACCCCTGCAACGATCAGTCCGCACACGATGGGACGCCGACGAAGACTACGCACGCTGCCCAAGCACGACATTCAGAACTCCTCCCGATCCGCGACGATGCGGGAGCTGAGCGTATCGCCGAGCTTTCGGGAGTAGTTCCCTACCTGCGGGGGATTGCGATGATCGACGCGAGCGAGCCGCGATGTCGGGAACAATTCCCGGGCGCCGGCCGCTCACGAACGGTCGCTACCCTTTGCCGGCGTGGATCGTCGCGTCGACGCCGGAAACATCGGTCGTCATTCCCGCGCAAGCGGGAATCGCTCTGGAATCTGCAATGGATATCCGCTTTCGCAGGTATGACGTCGTCGCGTGCTGCCGCCCAAGAATCCGGCATCGCCACCCGACTCATCGACCGTCATTCCCGCGCAAGCGGAAGCGCATTACGGCGGCGAAGCTGGTCAATTCATAGGGACTCTGAATTGCATACCGCGTTCGCGGGCACGAGCGCGTTGTGCTGCGCCGCTTCGCTCACGGCATCACGTTCTATGCGCCGTCCATGGCGACCGTGTTTCGCCCCGCCTGCTTGGCGCGGTACAGGGCCGCATCGGCGGCGATCACCAGCGTGCGCGTGTCGTCGTGTTCCGACGACGGGATTCGACTGGCAACGCCGATGCTGGCGGTAATCGAAGCGGATACGTCCGAACTCGGATGCGGCAGCGCGAGCGCGATGACGGCCTGGCGCAGGCGCTCGGCGACGACCTGCGCGGACTTCGCGTCGGCGTCTTCGATCAGCAGCGCGAATTCCTCGCCGCCGTAGCGCGCGAGAATCGAAGAGTCGCGCGGAGCCCCGCCGCGCAGCGCCTGCGCGACGCGGCGCAGGCAGTCGTCGCCCGCCGGGTGTCCTGCGCTGTCGTTGTAGGCCTTGAACTGGTCCACGTCGATCATGACCACGGCCAGCGGCCGCTGGCGGCGAGCCGCTTCGCGCCAGTACTCGACCAGATGCTCGTCGAACGCTCGCCGATTCCAGACGCCGGTCAGGCCGTCGCGCAGGGAGCGTTCGATCAGGTCCTGCTCGCGCACTTTGCGCACGCTGATGTCGCGGCCGACGGCAACGATGTAGGGCGTGCCCTCCTCCTCGATGCAGCGCGCCAGGATTTCGAAGGTCGCGGCGCTTCCGTCGCCTTGCTGCGAATGCCATTCGTAGCTCGCCGAACCTTCCGCGAGGACGCGGCGGCAGAACTCCTGCCACGACTCGGCACTCGCGAACGCAGCGGGCTGACTGACCGCATCGCCGTCGGAAAGCACCAGTTGCAGGCGATGGCGAGCGGCCTCGTTGCATTCGGTGATGCGCGCGGTCGCCGCATCGACGATGAACAAGGCGTCTTCGGTCTGGTTGGCGAGGCGGTAGAAACGCGTCAAGCGCTGCTCGTTGTCGCGCAGCCGCCGTGCGAGCGCGCTGCGCTCGATCGCTCCCTGGATCGCGCGCAGGAGACGGTCTTCGTCGATGCGTCGCTTCATCAAATAATCGGCGGCGCCGCGGCGCAGCGCCTCGATCGATACGGCGGCGTCTTCCTCGCCGGTCAGCATGACCACGGGCGGCGGATTCGGACGCTCGCGGATGTCCTCGAGCACGTCCAGGCCCTGCAGGTCCGGCAAGTCCTGGTCGAGCAGCACGCAGGCGAAAGGACGCTCGGCATCGAGCATCTGCAATCCTTGCGTGCCGTCCTCGGCTTCCATGATCTCGTAGTCGCCGGTCACGCGCTGCAGCATGCGCCGATAGCGCACGCGATCAGGAAGGTTGTCGTCGATCAGCAGGATGCGGACGGGCACGGGAGATGCGGCTTCTCGAAAAGTCGGGGCGGCTGAGCGCGGCGGCCGGAAGCGGCACGCTCGCGAGACCCTCGGCGGAATGCATTTGTTGCAAAGTATAGTCGGCAGGTCAATGAGGGAATTTCCTCCTGCCGCGAGCGCTCGCAACGAAACGGCGCAGACGCTAGGCTGCGGCGACTGTCCCGGCGGAAACGAAATGATTTCAGTACGCGCATCCGTGGCTGCGATGTTCGGCATGATCGCCGTTCTGCTGCTCGCGCTCGGCTACGTCGCCACCTTGGAGGTGAGCACGGCCGGGAAGCAGGCAGAGGCGGAAGTGCGGCGGCACGATTCGATCAGGCTGGCCGAAGACATGCGCCAGAGCACCAACGACCTGACGCGGATGGTGCGGGTCTATGCCGCCACCGGCGACGCGCGCTATCGCCAGTACTACGACGAGATCCTGGCGATTCGCAGCGGCACCGCGCCGCGGCCGCTCCATTACGACGGCTCGTTCTGGGACCGCGTACTCGCCCGCAGCAAGTCCGGGGTCGAATACGGACCGCCGCGGTCGCTGCTCGCACTGATGCACGACGCGAAGTTTTCGCAGGCCGAATTCGATGAGCTGGACAGTTCGCGCCAGGCTTCCGATGCGCTGGCCAAGACCGAGATCGAAGTCATGGACGCGGTGGCCGCACGCGCGGCCGCAGGCATCGATGGACGCTATTTCGGCGACATCGCGTCGGTGTATCGCCGCCTCGTCGACGACGCCTATCATCGTCAGAAGGACGCGATCACCACGGCCATCGAGCGTACCGAGGCGCTCGTCGACGAGCGCACGCAGGGAGAGGTCGATGCGCTGCGCGCGCACGCCAATGCGCTGATCCGCTGGCAGATCGGGTTTCTGGCGCTGATGCTGCTGCTCAGCATCGCCGCGTTCGCGATATCCGAACGCGGCCTCGGCCGGCCGCTGCGCCGCCTGATGGAGAGCACGCGGTGCATCGCAGGCGGCGACTATGCGCAACGCGTCGGTCGCCATGCATTGAGCGAACTGCAGCAGCTCGGCGACACCTTCAACGACATGGCGACGTCGATCCAGGCCGACATCGCCGCGCGCGAAACCGCCGAACGCGAGGCCCGCCAGGCGCGGGCGGTCGCCGAATCGGCCAACCAGGCCAAGAGCGATTTCCTGGCCAACATGAGCCACGAGATCCGCACGCCGCTGAACGCGGTGATCGGCATGTCCGAGCTGCTCGCCGAGACGTCGCTCGACGACGAGCAGCGCGATTCGCTGGGCGTCATCGCCAACAGCGGCAACCACCTGCTCGGCGTCGTCAACGATATCCTCGATTTCTCCAAGATCGAGGCCGGCATGCTCGACCTCGACCTGCAGGTGTTCGACCTGCGCCGCTGCGTCGAAGACGCGCTCGAGCTGGTCGCCGGCCGCGCATCGCAGAAGCAGCTCGACCTCGCGCTCGAACTGGCGCCCGGCACGCCGGAAGGGCTGCGCGGCGATCCGCAACGCGTGCGCCAGGTGCTCGTCAACCTGCTTTCCAACGGCGTCAAGTTCACCGAGACCGGCGAGGTCGTGGTCCGCGTCGCCGCAACGAGCGAGGGCGATGGCCGCCATCGCTTCGAATTCACGGTGCGCGATACCGGCATCGGCATTCCGGCCGAACGTCTCGACCGCTAGTTCAAATCCTTCAGCCAAGTCGACACCTCGACCACGCGCCACTACGGCGGCACCGGTCTCGGACTTGCGATTTGCAAGCGCCTGGCCGAACTCATGGGCGGCACGGTCGGCGTCGAAAGCACGCCGGGCAAGGGCTCGACGTTCCGCTTCAGCATCCTCGCCGAGACTAACCCGGAATGGGCCGCCGTGCAGCGCGGCAGCAGCGTCGATTTCGAAGGGCGCCGCGTGCTGATCGTCGACGACAACGACACCAATCGGCGCTTGCTGCGCGCGACCGCGGAATTCTGGGGGATGCAGGTGCGCGACACCGCCTACCCCGCCGAAGCGCTCGCATGGGTCGCTCGCGGCGATCCGTTCGACATCGCCGTGCTCGACTACCTGATGCCGGAAATGGACGGTTGCGAACTGGGCCGGCAATTTCGCCGCCATCGCGACGCGCATCGATTGCCGATGATCCTGGCATCGAGCGCGCCGGTCACGCGCCGGATGGCACCGGAGTTCGACGTGATCGTCGCAAAGCCGCTGCGCCGTTCGACCTTGTTCGACGCCTTCCAGGACGCGCTCGACGGCGGCCGCGAGCCGGCGCCCGCCGCTGCCGCCGGCTCGGTGCCGGCGCCCGTTTCGTCGGACCTGCGCATCCTGCTGGTGGAAGACAACGAGGCGAACCAGAAAGTCGTGCTGCGCATGCTGGCGTCGCTGGGCTATCGCGCCGACCTCGCCATGACCGGCGTGGCTGCGCTGAAGGCGATCGACGAGAACACGTACGATCTGGTCCTGATGGACGTCCACATGCCGGAGATGGACGGCCTCGAAGCCACGCGCCGCATCCGCCTGATGGAGCCTTCGCGCCAGCCGCGGATATTCGCGATGACCGCGAGCACGCTCGACAGCGAGCGGCAGCAATGCATCGACGCCGGCATGGAACAGCACATCGCCAAACCGATCAGGAAGCAGGTACTCGCCGACGCGCTCGCCGGCGTGCAGCGGCGCGATGCGATGCAGGGACCGCAAGCGCCTGCCGAGGCTGCCGCGGTCGCAGGCCGCGAAACCGCATTGCCGCGCAAGCCTGCGCTGCCGGTGACGAACGATGGACTCGGCGGCGGCGATCTCGCGCGCGCGCTCGACGAACAGGCCGAGGCGCTCGATCGCGAAGGCGTGGTCGAGCTCATCGACGCGCTCGTCAAAGGACTGGAGCCTTCGGCACGCCGCCTGCGCGAAAGCGCTTCGAACGGCGACGCCATCGTGCTGAAGCGCACGGCGCATACGATGAAATCGAATGCCGCGATGCTCGGCGCGTCGGCACTGTCCGATCGCCTCGATACGCTGGAGAAGATCGCGAAGGCGGGCTTGCTCGACAGTGAAGTCGCCATCGAGATCGAAGCCATCGCGCACGACTACGCGCAGCTCATCGGGCAGGCCGGCGCGTTGCGGTCACGCTATCTCTAGGTCGCGCCGAGCGCAGCGCCGGCGCGGTCCGTTTCCTCGCGCCGGCGCAATGCTCCAAGGGCTGTCGGTTCGATCGGAAAGACGCTTCCGGCGTTCTTCTCCGGCTACGTGCGCAAGGGCCTGAAGCCGACGCGAATCTCTTCCGAGAGCAGCTTCGGCTGCTCCCAGGCCGCAAAGTGGCCGCCCTTGTCGAGCACGTTGTAGTGGATGAGCTTGGGGTAGGCGCGCTCGGCCCAACGGCGCGGCGCCGCATAGAGCTCGTCGGGAAACACGCTGACGGCGACCGGAATGGAAACGTTCTTGAAGTCGAAGAACGCGTTCTTGTTTTCCCAGTACAGGCGTGCCGAGGAAAGCGCGGTGTTCGTCAGCCAGTAGAGCGTGACGTTGTCGAGGATGTCGTCCCGGGTCAGGCCGGCCGTCTCGCCTGCGAACACGCGTGCGATCAGGGCATAGCTGCGTTCGTCGTGATCGATCATGTAGGACGCCAGGCCCACCGGCGAATCCGCTATGCCGTACAGCGTCTGCGGGCGCAGTCCCATCTGGTACGCGTAGCCGATGCCGGTCTTGTAGAAGAAGTCCAATCGCTCGTAGGCACGCTGTTCGTCAGCGGCGAGTCCCGATGGCGCAGGCCCGCCGGCCCTGAGCGCGCTCGAGATCTCGGGCGGGACGGCGCCGGGCATATTGGTGTGGATGCCGATCAGTTCCGGCGGCGCCTGCGCGGCCATCAAGTCCGTGACGAGCGCGCCCCAGTCGCCGCCCTGCGCCACGAATTTCGTGTAGCCCAGGCGCTTCATGAGGACGACCCACGCTCGCGCGATGTGAGCCGGGTCCCAGCCGGGCGTGCTCGGCCGGCCGGAAAAGCCGTAACCCGGCATCGACGGTATCACCAGGTGGAAAGCATCGGACGCGCTGCCTCCATGCGCCGTGGGATCGACCAGCGGATCGACGATCTTCAGCAGCTCGAGAATCGAGCCCGGCCAGCCGTGCGTGACGATGAGCGGCAGCGCGTTCTCGTGCCTGGAGCGAACGTGGATGAAATGGATGTCCAACCCGTCGATCTCGGTCATGAACTGCGGCAGGGCGTTCAGCCGCTTCTCGACGTTGCGCCAGTTGTAGTCCGTGCTCCAGTAGCGCGCGAGGGCCTGGATCGTGGCGAGCTGCACGCCTTGCGTCGCGTCCTTGACGGTTTCGCGCTCGGGCCATTTCGTCGCGCCGATGCGCCTGCGCAGTTCGGCGAGTTCCGTCTCCGGAAATTCGACCCGGAATGGACGAATATCATGAGTCGACTGTTGTACAACGGCATTCATCGCGCTGCTCCTTACTGGATGCCGGGCAGGTCGAGCCAGTGGCAGCAGCCATCCAGGCGGCTGCGGTGCAGAAGCGACGTCGATCGAGACCGCGCGACCCGTGCTCGGCGCATTCCCAGCTGTGAACGAGTGGATTCGGTTGCGCCTGCGAAGGCCCGCAACTCGCAGCGAATAGGAGCAGATGCGCGACGCCGCCGGCATTGCACATTGGTATCGATCGATACCTTGGTATCGGCTTGCGCGATGCCGTGGATTTCGCAGCATGCCGGCTCGTGCGGGCACGGATTTTGCCGCACGTGACGACCGCTCGGCGACGGACTCCGCATCTCGATCGGCGCAATCGCATCGCCCGAGCCGAGCCGTGTGCGGTCGTCGCCGAGCACGACGCCGCTGCCCTTTCCAGCTGTACAATCGGAAGGCGCTGAATGGGGCACTCGTCGGCGTTCTTCGCGCAGATGCGTAGAACCCGAGCCTGCGCCTCACGGCGGCGCGGGCGGAGGCGACGCGATGTTGGATGGGAGGCTCGAAGCGGATGCGCGGCAACGCCGAGGCTGGCGCGAGCGAGTCGACTCGCCGGCCGTTCCGGCCACGCGCCGCTACAGAGTCCCTGCGAAAACGCTGGATGCCCGAGCCCTGCCGATGCCGCCGGCGATCACGACGCCGGTCGTGTTCGTCGTCGACGCCGACGCCTCGGTGCGCGAATCGCTGCAAGCCTTGATTCGCGAGGCGGGCTGGCGGGCCGAGACCTTCGCTTGCGCGCAGCATTTCCTGACGCGCCCGCGCATTTGCGCACCGAGCTGCCTGGTGCTCGACGTGACGCTTCCCGACACGACCGGTCTCGACGTTCAGAAGCGCGTGGCCGCCGATCGCGCCGACATGCCGATCATCTTCATCACCGGTTGCGCCGACGTGCCGACGACGGTGCAGGCGATGAAAGCCGGAGCGCTCGATTTCTTCGTCAAGCCGCTTTGCGACGAGCTGCTGCTCGGCGCGATCGAGCGCGGCATCGACCGCAGCCGATCGACACGCCGCGACGAGGCCAAAGCGAAAGCGCTGAAGGATCGCCATGCATCATTGACCCGCCGCGAACGCGAGGTCATGGCGCTGGTCGCCGCGGGGCGCTTGAACAAGCAAGCGGCCAGCGAGCTCGGCATCAGCGAGATCACGGTGAAGGCGCACCGCGGCAACGTGATGCGAAAGATGCATGCGGACTCTTTCGCGACGCTCGTCGGCATGGCCGCGCAATTGGGTCTCGCGGCTGCGTCGATGAGATGCGGCAAGACCTAGCACCGAGCCGCGGCCGTCGTGCTCGACGCCGACACCCCGCGAAGCCTGCCCAGGACATGCCGACCATGCAGGCGCGGCCGTGTCACCGGCCGACGCTGCATTCGTTCGATCGAGCGATGTTGCCGTCCCGAGCGAGCGCGATGCGTATCGCCGCGGCGAAGGTAGTCCCCTCACCTCTTTCCGTACGCCGTGAAGACGTAGTCCTTTTTCGCCACGATCGTGTGGCACCCGAATCCGCAGCTGGACCCGGTGCCCATCGGCGTGAACGTGTCGGACTCGGGAGCATAGTTGAACTGCGCGTAGCCCCAGTTGCCGGTCTCCGCGAACCGCTTGCTGTCCCTGACCATGAAATCGATGTCGTGCAGGGCCCCCGGCACGGTGGTCGGTTGCGGCGCCTCCGCGCTCTTCTTCGCGGTCCAGTGGATTTTCGCCATCTTCGATCCATCCGGAAACGCCTTGGCGTTGTCGGGAGCGCCGGCTCGATACGCGGCGATCATCGCGGGATTGGCGAGTATCACTTCGATCGTGTCGCCGGTCTGACTGACCGCGACCGTCGCCCAGTCCTCGAATCCCTTGAATTCGGCGAACGCCAGGCCGTCCGGCACCTTCACGCCGTATTTGTCCTGCGCGCTGATGGCGACCCCGGCGGCCATCACGCCGAGCACTACCGCACCGCTCGCGATCGTCAGTCTGAGCTTGCTCTTCATCGTCGGCATCCCCTATCGAGTTTGACGTGTTTGCCTCTTCGCAACGAACGAACCCCGACACGTCGACATCGAACTCGGCACGGCAACGCAGGGGCTCCGCGCGACGATTAGGTCAGGGATGACGAATCGGCTCCATTGCACGATGGTATCGATCGGCAACGCGGTCGGATCCGGTTCGGGCCGCGCGCAGCCAGCGTCGCTCGCGGCCCGGCTCCGGCGCCGCGCAGGCGCCAGACGGCGAGCTCCGATACCGCTCGCCGCACCGATGCGCGCCATGCGATGGCCTCGTTTCACTGCCGATCGTAGACCATGGTCGTACTGACCTCCTCGCCCTTCGCGGTCGTGAACTTGCTGACCAGCGTCAGCGTTTTTCCATCCGCCGAAACGCTGCGCCGCGTCGTGCCGACGTCCTTGCCCATGCGCTTCTGCGTCGATTCGATCGTGTTGGCATCGATGCGCTTCGCGTTCAGCGCATCGAAATCGGGCGAGCCGGTGACCGGGTAGTCCTTGCCGTCGTAGTTGAACGTCGTCTTGACCGAGTTCTTCTTGCCGTCCGCGCTCACGCGCTCCCAGGTCAGCGCGATGCCGTCTCCGGACGCCGCGTACGTGCGCGTCTCGCTCTTGGGCATCGCGGTGTTGCCGCTGGATTTGGCCGCATCGAGTTTCCAGGTTCCGACCACGGGATCGGGTGTACCCGCCGCGACAGCGATGGATGACATCGCCAGCAGCGCGCCGAGAGCCAGAATGCCGAGCAGGATTTTCATGGTGCGTGTCCTCGTCCGGTGCACGTGAAGGTGCCGGACACCACGCCGCGGCGCTGCCCATGCGGCAATCGCGACGGAGGTGGTGGCCGATTTCCCCAATGGACGCCGAATGACACTGCGACGCGACGCAGAATACCCGCCAATGACAGGGCTTCTTTTGTGCGAGGAAATCTGCGCCGAACATCGAATGAAGTCAAACGAATCGGCACGCATTTTCCACAAATATCCCAAGCCGCATGCGACGGCCGATGCGTCGCCCGCGCCGACGGCTGCGGCGGCGACCGCTCAGTCCTTGGCCAGCGCCAGGGCCTTGTCGAGCGCCTGGTCGGCTGGCACCTCGATGTCGGGCACGATACCGGTGCCTTCCCAGTCCTTGCCGGTAACCGGATCGTAGGTGCGTCCCACGGGAATGAACGCGGCAAGTCCCGCGCCGATCGGTTCGATGCGGCCGAAGTGATTGGCGCCCGCGGTGCGTTCGCCGATCAGCGTGCCGCGATGCGTACGCTGCAGCGCCAGCGCGAAGTGCTCGCCGGCCGAACGCGTACGCTTGGACGTCAGATAAAAGACTTTGGCTTTGGCGAGCCGATGCTCGCTCGCGTCGGGAACGGCAACGTGCTGGCGCACCCGCATGTCGGCAGCGCCGGGTACGGCACGCAGGGTATCGCCTTCCATCGGCGGCGGACCGCCGAGCTCGCCGTCGTTCTTCGCCGTGGCCATTTCCACCAGCACGGTTTCACGATCGAAAAGATAAGGGAACAGCGCGTCCATCTCGGCCAATCCGCCGCCGCGCGACAACGTTCGCGTATCGATGATGATCGCCTTGGCGGTCACGTAGTCCTTCACGAACGCCCGCATCGCCGCGATGGACGCCGGCTCGCCGGCGAACTGGTTGAAGCGGATGTAGGCGACGCCTGGTGCAATCCATCGGGTCTCGGCCACACTCGGGAGATCGATCGGCGCGAGCGACGACGGCGGCGGCAGCGGTGCGTTGCCGGGCGACGCCATGGACGGCGGCGCGCCTTCGACAAGGCGCGGCCCCGGGCCGTGCAGCGCACCGGGCTCGGGGGCGAGGTCCACGCGCAGATGGCCATCGGCCGCGACCGCTTGCAGATCCTGAGTCAAGCGCTGCGCCACGGCCTTGGCGTCGCCGATGTCGTCGTATTTGCCCGCAGCAAGATTGGCCCGCAGCATGTCCGCATAGCGACGGCCTGACGCTGGATCGACGAAGCGCGTCGCCAGCTTGTCGGCCAGCGTATCGATCGCCTGCGCATAGGGATGCGGCGCATCCGCGGCGAGCAGCGGCAGTACCGTCGCGCCGACTGCGGCCAAGCCGGCCATCAGGATCCTTCGGCGCAAGGATCGTGGCGGCGCGGTCATCGTGTCGTGCTTGCACATGCTGGGTCCTCCGGAGGTGACTGGCCTTTCAACGCAGATGCCGGCCCCGGCAGAATGGTCGCATCGACGACGCGTCCGCGCGAAGGCGTGCATGACGCTCCGGCAATCGGCGCAGACCGGCGCCGCACGCCCGCCAAACGCGTGAAACGACAGCGTTTACATGTTTTTCGCATGCTTTTCGCGTGCTGCACGGGCGGCGGCGGCGGCACATTCCATCGGCACGCTTCCGTGCCGAACCTACTCATAGAGATACGCGCTCATGCTCAGACATTTGCTACTGACCGCCGTTGCCGGCCTGTGCTTCACCACCGCCTCCGCCCGGGCGGACGGCAGCGGGCTCGCCCTGCTCTACGATCAGTCGGTCGTATCCGGCGGAACCTCGGGCGGGGCGTCTCCCACCCAGCACGCATCGACCTTCTCGGTGCAACTGGCGGACGATTTCGTCGTCGACGACGATGCCGGCTGGACGATCAACCAGTTCGCCTTCGCGATCACGTTCACCGATCCGAACGGCACCCCACCCGGCCAACCGCCCTACGACATCTTCGTCTACCCCGACGCCGCCGGCCTGCCGGCCGCCAGTGCGGCCTGCGAATATCCGGCGACGCCCGGAACGCTCGACTCCACGCTTCCCGGCGGACAGATCAATGTCACGGTGCCGCTGGCGCCAGCTTGCTTCCTGCCTCCCGGGCAGTACTGGGTCCAGGTGTCGCCGGTGCTCGACGTGCCCTATTCGCTCTGGGGCTACAACACGACGGCCTCGGCCGTGTTGCACGAGCCTGTCTTCCGCAACCCGGACGACAGCTACGAAACCGGCTGCACCGGCTGGACCGTGATCTCCGCCTGTCTCCTGAACCCGTCCGGAGGAACTCCCAATCTCCAGTTCCAGGTCTTCGGTTCCATCGGTGCCGGCGATTCGATATTCGCCGACGGCTTCGACGGCTGAGGCAGGGATTTCGAAGCGCCCAATGCCGGCGATGCACTCATGGCGCATCGCCGGCACACGAGTCCGCGCGGTCGATGCAAAGAGGGGCCCTCCGGACACGGCGGGCTCCGGCGGCTCTTGTGCTCGGCAGGAAATCGGCGCGAACTTGGAAGCGTCCGTCGCCGACAGCTATCGCTGTCCGGCGTTTGCAACGGTCGTTGTCCGCTGTCCCGCAAGGCTGCGCGCACGCTCGCTGGCCTCACGCCAGGCCTTGGTTTGACCGAGTGCGCGGTAGAGATCGGCTTCGGCGAGAGCGACGCGGAAATCACGGTCGCCCCATTGCGAAATCCGGCCAGTCACCGCGCTTGCCTCCTGCAACTGGCCGACCTGCTCCAGCAAACGTGCATAGGGAACCGCGCAAATGACGAGGACATCGGGAATACCGAGCCGGCTCGCGCGCTCCAATGCAGTGGAGTAGCTGCGCAACGCGAAGCTCGTGTCGCCCTCGACGCGCGCTTTTTCCGCATCGACGAAGGCGACGTACACATCGCCTTCGCCGTTCGGCAGCTTCGCCAGCCAGCTGCGAAGTTCCACGGCTTCGGCTGCAGCTTCGCCGGCGCGGCCGCTCTCTTCCAACGCGCTCATGTGGAGCAAGCGCGCATCCCGGTAGGCATCGCGCTCGGTATTTTCGAGTGCCGAAATCAGCGCCCCGGCCACCGTCGCCGCGGCTGCATCGGAATCGCCGCGTGAAAGACTGACATAGGCCAGCAAGGCGTCGGCGCTGGCGACGCTGGCGATATCTTCCGGCTTCGTCGCCACCGCCCGAACCTGCTTCCCCAGCGCCGCCGCCTCGTCCAGCCGCCCCAGACGGGCCAGCGCCCAGCCGCGCGTGATCGTCAGACTCCAACGCAAGCGAACGTTGCCGACATGTCGCTCCGGCGGCCAGAATCGATCGGTCGTCGCCAGCGCTTCGTCGAAATCGAGCGTGAGCATCTGCATGCCGGCGAGCGCTTCGATCGCGACGGCCCATTCTTCCTGCGACGCCAGTTTTTCGAATCGATCGACCGATTCGGTCAGCAACGATTGCGCGAGGGCGAACTGCCCGCGGATCTTCGCGATCAGACCGAGGTTGAGATCGATCTGCGCGACGCCGAGGGCGCCGCCTGCCGATTCGCTGATGACGCGAGCGCGGCCGAGGTCTGCGATCGCCTCGTCATATTTTCCGGACATCGCAGCGACCAGACCGCGCCCCGTGTAGGCATGCGCGAGCACCAGCGGTTCGTTGCGCGACTCGACCAAGCCGATGGCCTCGGCATAGTCGGCACCGGCGAGCGCCGCCAGCCCGCGCCGCGTGAACATGGCTGCCCGCATGTTCAGTGCGCGTGCACGCAAGGCGGGATCCTGCTCGGAGGAAACACGTTCGAGCAGCCGATCGAGACTGCGGTGCGCTCCTTCGTAGTCTCCGGCCGTCGCTTCGACCAAGGCGCTGCTCCATGCGAGCTCCGGCGTTTCGCGCAGCGCCGCCGGCGCGTCGTCGATCAAGGTCCGTGCAAGATCGAGCTGACCTGCGAGCGTCGCCGACTTGATCTGTTGCTGCAGTTGTTCGACGGCCGGAGACGTCGCACGGTCATCGGTCGGCGGCGCGTGTCCCAGTTTGATCAGCAGCAGATCGGTCGCTTCGCGCGCCGCCACCAGCGGGTCTGCGTCCTGGGCGTCGACCGCCAGGCGGCGCTGTCCATCGACCGCGTCGAGCCGGACGCGCCAGGATTGATCCTCGTACGCGACATGCGGAGCTATGCGCAACGACGCCGAGGCGGCGAGGCTGGAATCGGCGAGGAGCGTCGCCGCGTCGGCGGGGCGCTCCTTGAGCAACGCGACGACCGCATCGCTTTCCATCGTCGCGACGGAACCGCGCCGCAGCCGGTTCGCGATGAGATCCATCGACCCGAGCCGCAACCAGCTCGAATCGGATGGCGCGGCCACCGCCGCCGGGAAAACGAGCGCCATCGGCGGCGCAGGAACGCCCGCGCTTTTTTCCGATGCAGGCGGCGAGCGCTTGCCGAAGACGATAGCGCCCAGCGCGACCAGGACGACGAGGAACGCCAGGATGGCCACTGGACGAACGAGCGGCCGCGCGCTCCATGCTGCAGGAGTGTGCGGCGGCGTGGCCGCCTGCGCTTCCTCGAGCGGCGATGTCGTCAGGCCCGCCGGCGCGCGGCCGATGCCGGTTTCGCCGAGTCTCGATGCCTTGGCGTCGAGGCGCTCCTCGATCGTGGGCGCGACCCATCGATAGCCCACCCGGGGCATGGTGCGAATACTGTGCTGATCGCCGCCGCTGTCGCCCAGCTCGCGACGCAGCCGTACGATCGTATGGCCGAGCAAGGTCTCGCTGACTTCGGCACGCCCCCACACGGTAGCGATCAGCTCGTCTCGCCCTACGGGACGATGACGGTTCGCGACGAGATGGACCAGGCAGTCGAACGCGCTGCTGGGAAGATCGATCAGCCGTTCGGTATGGCGCAGTTCTCGGCTCGACGGGTCCAACACGAATTCGCCGATGCGATAGAGGATGACTTCCATGCGGCAAAGCCTAGCAGGGCCGCGAAGGCGAGAAGCACGGCGGACCCGCCGAGCCCTGGCTCCCAGCCCCCGTCACTGAACGCGCGCGACGGCGAATACGAAAGCGCCGTACGCGGCGACCGCAGTCGACGCGATTGCGCTCAGTGCGCGACTGCCTGCAGCCGCCTGCGCGGGAGCGGACTCTGTTCGGCCACGATCTCGCCGCAGAACCCGCCGTCGCACACGCAATCGGCCAACGGCAACTCAGGCAGCATCCGCACGTTGAACACGCGATCGTGCATCGCGCTGCAGGCGGGACAGGCATCGCTCGGAAAGACCAGGCGAACCTCGGCGACATCGTCCGAGCGCCATCGCTTGCGGCGCAGTTCGTGCTCCGCCGCGTACAGCACCATGCGCGCGACCGCTTCCCTCGACAGACGCGGATGACCCGGGATCGACGGGCTGATCCACTCGTCCGCGCTGCGCGTATCGAACAGCGCCATCATGCCGGCAGCGACGCGATACGGGCCGCGCGCAGAGAACGGCACGTCATCGACGATGCGGGGCCAGGATGCGAACAGCAAGGCGAGCAGCTGTGCCATGTCGCGCCAATGGCGCGGATTGGCCCATTGCGCGGCGCGGCCCATCGGAAAGATTCCGGCGGCGTGGTACGCGGCCACCGAACGCACGGCACCGGCGATGTTGCGCTCCTGCATGTGCTGCCACGCTGTCTTCGCGAATTTCGGTGGCTTCGGGCGCTGTGCCAGCGGCACGCGGCGGCGAAGTTCGCTCGCGTCGCCCGCATAGAGGTAGTACGGGGTCTTCGCCGCCGGGGCCATCACGGCCGGATCGGCCTCCAGTAGGCGCGCGGCCATCGCCACTTTCGTGCCGGAAGCCTGCAATCCGCGTTCGTGCAGTTGCGCCCTCAGCTGCATCAATGGCCACAGCGCCGCCACGACGGCTGTCGCCGAAGCCGGCTTCAGCATCCCGGCCGCGATCCAGCGATCGAAGACGTTTCGAGGCGATTCGCCCAATGCCGACTGCCACGACGACAACCAGTCCTCCAGGCGGCTCGGGACCAGGAAGGCGCTCAGCAGGCGCAGCTGCGCTTCGCTCGTATCCTCGCGCAGGCGCGCCGGCGGCACGGCCGTCGCAGGCGCAGGCGCATCCATGTCACCGACGGGCTCTCGCCCGGCTCTCCTGAACCCAAACATGCGCCACCGATCTCAGCGGGGCCACAGTCCCCACCCGTTAGAAACGGATGGGAGCCTACAATGCGGACATGACCGCGTTTGCGCGCGCGTCCGGCAGCCGCGCGAACCGGTCAGTCCTCTTCGGCGACCGCCTTGAGCGAGATCAGGATGTTGGCCAGCGATTCGGGCACGAAGGCATCCGGCCTGTCGTCCCGCTGCACGATGGCGACTTTCGTCCGCGCGCCGTCGGCGCAAAGGACGTAGCGCGTCACGCAGTAGTTTTCGGCAACGTCTTCGCAGCCTTGCCGCGGCGTGAAAAGGTCGTACTCGACGACGCGCCCGGGCAGCACCTCGCGCACGGTGCCCCATTGTTCGACGACGCGCTCGCCACCGTCCCATTCGGTGCGGAAGCGGATTTCGCTGCCCGCTTCCCACGTCGTGCGCAGCACCCTGCCGAACTGCCAGCGCGCGACGAGCTCCGGTTTCGTCAGTGCGTCGAAGATGCGCGACGCCGATGCGTGTACGAGAATTTCCGACGTGTGCGTGGCCATGGCCCGGACTCTACAACAGCGCGTCGATGTCGATCGCTCGTCTGCGCACCTCGCGGTCTCGAACTGCGCGCATCTACTTCGTGGCGCTGCGCAGCGCGCTGCCGATCAAGGCCAGCGACGCCAGCGCGATGACGACCGCGCCGAAGCCCTGCGCCGTCGTCAGGATGTCGGCATGGCGGGCGACGAAGATGCCGGCGACGACGGCCGGCAGCCCCATCGCCAGGTACGACACGATGAAGACCAGCGACAGCACGCCCGCGCGTTCGTGCGGTTCTGCGTACGGCAGGATCGTGCGCACGCCGCCCTGGAATCCGGCGCCGAAACCGATACCTGCGATCACGGTGCCCAAGAAGAACACGCCGATCGCGTGCGAAGGAAGGCTCGCGATCGAAACGCCGACGCCGACGATCAGCGCGAGCGCGCCGAGGCTCATCATCAACCTCGCCGTGCGCTGCTGCAGCAGCAGGACCGCTACGCCGGCGCTGCTCGCGAGCGCGAACAGCGCCAGCCCGCCGAGCAGGGGCGAATTCGAGCCCGTCATGCCGCGCACGAGCATCGGCCCGAGCGAGCCGTAGAAGCCGGCCAGCGCCCAGGCCGCAACCAGCATCGGGATTGCCAGCAGCAGCGGTTCGCGCGTCGCCTGCGGCAGCTTGAAGTGCGGCTTCAGCGACGCCAGCGCGCCGGCCTGCGGCGAGATCGTCTCGGCCATCAGCGCGACGCCGATGCCTTGCAGGATCAGCACGCCACCGAGAAACGCGTAGACCAGATGAGTCGGCGCGGGCAGGTACTGCACCATGAAGCCGGCGAGGATGCCGCCGGTCGCGGTTCCGAACGCGGGCGCGACCGCGTTGGCGACAGTGCCGCGCGTGCGGTCGAGGTCGAGCATGCCGGCGCCGACCGCGGCGACCGCCGCACCTGCCGCCAAGCCCTGCAGCACGCGTGCGATCAGCAATTGCGTCACGCTGCCGGCGGTCGCGAACAGCAGCATCGTCAGCGCCTGCGCCGCGATCGCCGCGAGCAGGACCGGCCGCCGGCCGAGGTGGTCGGACAGGCGGCCGGCAAACAGCAGCGCCACGAGCACCGCGACGGCGTAGATGCCGAAAATGATCGTCACCACGATCGGCGAGAAGCCCCACTGCGCCTGATAGGTCGCATAGAGGGGCGTCGGCGCACTCGACCCGGCGAGGAAGGAAATCGTGATCGACGCCAACAGGAAGAACGCTACCGTCGGCGACAGCGGGCTTGCTTGGGCCGCTCTTTGGGCGGTGGCGGGGATGGGTTGCGTCCGGCTCTCGACCAGCGCGTCGGCGGGCGAGGGAGTGAGCGCAACCAGCGTCGTTATCGGGCTTTGCATGGCGATTCCTGGCTCTAAAACAGACAGGTCTGTCTGTTTAACGACTTGAATCATACAGACCTGTCTGTTATTGTCAAGCGATGAACGCAAAGACCGCTTCGACCGAGCGCCGCTCCGCCCGCGACCGGCTGCTCGACGCCGCCGACGAACTCTTCTACGAGGAAGGCATCCAGACCGTCGGCATCGACCGCATCATCGAGCAGGCCGGCGTCGCCAAGGCGTCGCTCTACGACCTGTTCGGCAGCAAGGAGGCGCTGGTGCGCTCCTACCTGCAGCGCCGCCACGAACGCCGGCAGGAACGCATGCTCGGACGGCTCGCCCTGCACGAGCATCCGCGCGAGAAGATCCTCGGCCTGTTCGACGTGTTCGCCGAATCCGCCGCGAATCCGAAATTCAGCGGTTGCGCCTTCGCGCGCGCCGGCGCGGAAGCGCGGCCCGACAGCAGCGTCAAGGCCGCAGTCGACGAGTCGCGCGCATGGACCCTCGCCTTGTTCACCCGGCTGGCCACCGACCTCGGCGCCGCCGATCCGGCCCTGCTCGGCCTGCAGCTCGTGTCGCTCTACGACGGTGCGTCGATGTCCGCGTTCATCGATCGCAACCCTGAGGCCGCTAACGTGGCGCGCACGACGGCGGCCATGCTGGTGGATGCGGCCGTCGCGAACGCGCGCACGGCGCGCGCCGGGTAGCGCCGGCCAAGCTCGCCACGCAGGTGCCTTCGACCAGCGGCCGATGCGCGATCCGCCTGGCGGCGGTCGCCGGCGAAAGTGTGACCGAGTTCCGCCCCTTTGTACGTTGTATACAGAGGGAGTCGGGCCGCAACGACCGCACAAACGCGCTCACTCCCAGCTCGTCATTGGGATAGCGCTCCTACTATCCGTCGGGGCCGCGCCGCCTGATCCCACGGCGCGGCCCTTATTTTCCGGGCACCGTTCCCGAGCGCCGAACGGCGAGAGTCCGTTCCGCAAACGCAGCGCAGCTCGCACGCGACGCGCAATCCACGCAACGCCGATCGGCCGGAATGCGCAGGCCGCCGCGCGAACATGGCACGAGATCGGTGCTACAAAAGCGCACCTTCGCCGCTTCGACCCGCTCGGTGGAACGAACGACCTCCCCGCCCGCCCCTCTGCACCCGCCGATTGCGAACGCGATGCCGGAACCGTTCGCGAACGCCACCTCGGCGCGTCGACTCGCCGCGCCGTGGAGCACGCGGGCGTTCGCGGCCACGATGATCGGACTCGGCATCGTCGGCTTGATCGAGGGCGATTTCGCGCTGGTGTGGCAGCGCATCCCGATCGATCCTCTGCCCGGACGCGAGGCGATCGCCTACGCCAGCGCAGCCGTCGAGCTGGCGGGCGGGATCGGCCTGCTGATCGCGCGCACGCATGCGCTCGCGGCACGCGTCCTGTTCGTCTTCATCGCGCTGTGGCTGGTCCTCTTGAAGCTGCCTGCGGTGCTGCTGGTGCCGCAGATGGAAGCGACCTGGCTCGGCTTCGGCGAGATCGCGGCCATCCTGGCCGGCGCATGGATTCCGTTCGCCACCGACGCCGGCCTGCAGCAGCCTCGTCGCCTGACGTTTCTCGCCGGTTCGACCGGCATCCGCTGCGCGCGCTGGCTCTTCATCGCATCGCTGCCGATGATCGGGCTGTCGCACTTCGTCTACGCCGCGCAAACAGCAGCCTACGTGCCGCATTGGCTGCCGTTCCCGCTCGGCTGGGCCTACCTCACCGGCGCCGGCAGCCTCGCCGCGTGCCTCGGCCTGGCGCTCGGTGTGGCGCCGCGGCTCGCGGCGACCCTGGAGGCGGCGATGCTCGGCGTGATCACCGCGCTCGTCTGGGCACCGGGCCTGTTCGCGCTGCCGCCGGACCGGACGCAATGGACGGGCTTCCTGATCTCGGCGGCGATCGCGTGCGGCGCCTGGACCGTGGCCGATACCTATCGCTCGACGAGGTGGCTCGCCGCGCACAGGCCGCCCTGACGCTCACGCGGCCGGGATGCTGAGCTCGGCCCAGTCGAACTCCTCCTGCAATCGGCTGAACGCGTTGTCGCCGATATCGCCGCTCTGCCACAGCCGCGTGTTTTCGTCGCGCGCGGCGGCGATCGCGCGGCGGCGCAGCGCCGCCAGCGGCGTCTCGGCCGCGGAGGCCGGTTCGCCGCCGACGCACGGATCGCGCGCCGCCGCGCGATATTCGTGGCGCAACGCTTCGGCCTCGGGCGAGGTCTCCTCGTCGAGCGTCGCCAACGCGGCGCCGTAGGCCGCCGCACGCGCGCGCTGGAACTCGCGCTCGACCGGCGCGTCGTCGTCGAAGTGCAGGAACGCGAGCATCGGCCGCAGGCTGATGCCCTGGATCACCAGCGTGCCGAACACGACGCAGAACGCGGTCAGGAGGATCAGATCGCGATGCGCGAAATCCTCCGGCAGCGCGAACGCGGCCGCCAGGGTCACGATGCCGCGCATGCCGCACCAGGAAAGGACCAGGCCGCTCTGAACGGTCGGTCGCAGCATCGGCCGCGGCGGATGGAAGCCGACGCGGCGGATGCGCCAGCGCACGACGGCGTTGTAACTCATGCACCAGGCGATGCGCACGACGATGACCGTCGCCAGAACCGCCAGTGCGACGGTGCCGTATTCCAGCCTCGCGGACGCCGACAAGCGCGTCCAGATCGGTCCGACCTGCAGGCCGATCATCGTGAACGCCAGCACGTTGAGCATGAACACCGCCGTGTCCCACACGGCGAACGAAGGCACGCGCAGGCGCGCCGGCATCGTCGCGCCGCCGACGCGCGCGACGGCGATCGCGTAGGTGACGATCGTGAGGATGCCGGACAGGCCGACGCGTTCGGCGAGGATCCATACGCCGAACGTGGTCACGAACTGCACGATGATCGAACTCGGAACGTTCTCGATGCGCCGCATCAGCCTCACCGCCGGCCACGCCAGCAACACGCCGACGACGAGGCTGCCGATCACCGTCAGCGCCAGTGCCGGTATCACCTGCCCGAGCGAGAACGTGCCGCCGACCGCAGCGGCGACCGCGAGCCGGTAGATCAGCAGCGCGGTCGCGTCGTTGAGCAGGCTCTCGCCTTCGAGGATGGTGACCAGGCGCTGCGGCAGGTTCGCCTGGCGCAGCACCGCGGTCGCGGCGGCCGCGTCCGGCGGCGCCACGATGGCGCCGAGCGCGATCGCGACCGGCCAGGTCATCCCCGGCACCAGGGCATGCGCGACGTACGCGGCAGCCGCCGTGGTCAGTCCGACCACGACGAGGACGAGACCGGCCACGGGCACCCAGTTGTCCTTCAGGTCGCGCAGCGACGTGTCGTAGGCCGCGTCGAGCAGCACCGGCGCGACGAACAAGGCGAGCACGAGGCCCGGATCCAGGCCCCAGTTCGGCGCTCCCGGAACCAGCGACAGCACGGCGCCGCCGAGCGCGAGGAAGGTCGGGTACGGCGCGCCGATGCGGCGCGCCAGCGCGGCCAGCAGGACCGCGCCGAGCAGAACGGCGATGATCGATTCGAACAGCGGCATGCGTACGTCCCCCGGCTCGGCGCTGATACCCAAGCATGTGCGCAAGCAGCCGCATCGCGTCAAGTTCGGCGAAACCCGTCATGCCGGATGGCCGATTTCGTGGCACCCTAATCGGGTCGGCATGCCGCCCGCAGCAGCGAGCCCGTCGGCGTCGTCTCCTACCGAGGAGCACTCGTATGGTCACGCGCGGTTTCAGCGGTCGACCGCGGCCGCAAGGCGGCGAAGGGCGGGTGCCTCCCGGCCAGTCGCTGACCGACGACTTTCCGGTGCTGTCGGCCGGTCCCACGCCGCACATCGCGGAGGCGGACTGGACCTTCACGCTGAAGGTCGGTCCGAAGCCGATCGCGCGCTGGAACTGGGCCGAGTTCAACGCGCTGCCGCAGACGACGCTGACGCGCGACATCCACTGCGTGACGAAGTGGTCGAAGCTCGACACCCGCTGGCGCGGCGTCGCCATCGACGACCTGCTCGCTGCCGCCGGCGTGGACGCCCCGACCGACTACGCGCTGGCGCATTCGTTCGACGGCTATTCCACCAACGTGCCGACCGCCGACCTCGTCGGCGGCAAGGCGATGATCGCGCTCGCCTACGACGATGCGCCGCTCGCCGCCGAGCACGGCGGTCCGGCGCGCCTGCTGGTTCCACATCTTTATTTTTGGAAATCGGCAAAATGGATCAACGCGCTGCAGTTCACCCGGCGCGACGAGGCCGGTTTCTGGGAGCTTCGCGGCTACCACATCCACGGCGATCCATGGCGCGAGCAGCGTTTCAGTGGCGACTGACGACCCGCCCTTCGCGATGCAGCCGCCCAGGCTGCTCTGGCAGACGGCGACGATCGACGCGATCGCGCTGCAGACGCCGCGCGTGAAGAGCTTCTTCTTCGATCTCGCGCAGCCGTTCGCGTTCCACGCCGGCCAGCACGTCGACGTGCGCCTGACCGCGCCGGACGGATACCAGGCGCAGCGCAGCTACTCGATCGCCTCGGCGCCGGCCACGACCGGCGTCATCGAACTGGCCATCGAGCGGCTCGACGACGGCGAAGTGTCGCCGTTCTTCCACGACGTGGCCGCCGTCGGCGACAACATCGAACTGCGTGGACCGATCGGCGGCCATTTCGTCTGGTCGGTGCCGCAGGGCGGGCCGCTGCTGCTGTGCGGCGGCGGCTCCGGCGTCGTGCCGCTGATGAGCATGCTGCGCGAGCGCGCGGCGCAGCGGGCGACACTGCCGACGGTGCTGCTGTATTCGGCGCGGACCTGGGAAGAACTGATCTTTCGCGACGAACTGCTCGCCTTGCACGCGCGCAACGACGGATTCGAGCTTGCGCTCGCGCTGACGCGCGAATCGGCGCGGCGCGAACGCGATTACGCGCGACGGGTCGATGCGGCTATGCTCGAAGATGTGCTGGCGCGCATCGACGGTACCGCCCGGCATGTGTTCGTCTGCGGCGCCAACCCGTTCGTCGAAGCCGCGACGACAGCCCTTCTCCAGACCGGCCTCGGCGCCGCCCTCATCCGGACCGAACGTTATGGACAGTGAGCAGACCGAGCACGGCACCGAAGCGCAAGCCGCAAAGAACCCCGGCGACGTGCTGTTCGACTACGCGGCTGCCGAGCTCGCGCGCGCGATCAGCTGTCTCGGCTGGCGCGGCGCGCGCCTGCATACTGGCGTGCACCAGGCACGCAAGTCGATCCGCCGCACGCGCGCGACCCTGGCCCTCGGCATGCCGCCGCTTGGCCCCGGCGCCGCGCTGCTCGACCGCGAGCTCGGCCGCATGAATCGGGAACTGTCGAAGCTGCGCGATGCGCATGCGCTCGTCGCCGCGCTCGACGGCCTGATCGAAAAGGCCAGCACCCCCGAAGCGCTCGCCGTACTGCGGCGCGTGCGCCGCGTCGCTGCCGCGCAGCGGGCTGCGCGAGCGCGCGCCGAGCTGCTCGAGGATCCGCAGCTGGGCGACAAGCGCGCCCTGCTGACCACCTTGCAGGCGGCGCTGCCCGCGCTGCCTTGGAACAAGGTGCGGCAGGCCGACGTCGACGCCGCGCTGACGCGCAGCCTGCTCGATCTGGATGCCGCGGGTGCACGCGCATTGGCGAGCACGCGCGAAGAGGACTGGCACCGCTGGCGCAGGCGCGCGCGACGCTGGTCGCAGCAGCATCGCGCGCTGGGCGACCAGCCCGATGCGCACGAGGCGATGCAGCAGCATGGCAAGCGGCTCGCCGTCGTGCTCGGCGAGGCGCAGGACTTCAGCCTGATCCTCGCCCATTGCAGCAAGCGCTCGCCGTTCGCCGACGCGGACCGGCGCTTCCTGCGCGAACTCGCCCAGCAGGGCCTCGAGGCGCTGCGCGAACGCATCGCGAAGAAAGTCGCCGAGTTCGCACGGACACCGTAAACGCGCACGAGCGAAGCGTTCAGAGCTTGGCGTAGGCCTCGCAGTCGGCGGCGAGCTCGGCGAACATCGCATAGCCGCGCACGTCGGCGAGGCGGCGATACTGCACATGCTGCGCATCGAGCGCCGCTTGCGTCGCCGCGACGTCGGCGGCGTTCGCCAGGAGGACGCGGCACCCCTCGGTCGTTTCGCTCATCTCGCTTTGGATCGTTTCCGTCTGCGGCAGCGGCTCGCGGTCCGGCAGCGTCAGGCGCTCGACCGAACTGCCGAGATAGAAGCGCAACCCGAAGCGCGGCGCGGCTTCGACGAAGAGCACGCCGTGCGGCGGCAGCGGCAACTGGCCGAGAACGGCATCCGCCAGACGCTTGTCGTCATCGGCGATGTCGAGCCGTGCCGGAACGACGCGCGCACCGACCAGGACGAGGCACCACGACGCCAGCAGCGCGCGCGTCGCCCACGAGGTCCATCGCAGCGGCGCCAGCGCGAGCGCCACCAGCACCGCCATCGGCGCGAACAGCGGCAGCACATAGAGCGGCAGGCGCGAACGCGAGATCATGAACACCGCCAGCGGCAGCGCGAGGCAGCACAGCAACAGGCGCAGTGCGCCGCGGTCGCCGAAAACGGCGGCTCCAGCGCGATGCCGGCGCCATGCATGCCAGGCGAATAGCGGCAGCCACGGCAAGGTGCCGAGCAGCAGGGTCGGCAGGTAGACCTTGAAGCCGCCATACCAGGCTTCGTTGCGGTGCATCTTGTCGGTGGCGATGCGATTGACGACTTCCTCGACGAGGAAATAGCGCATCACGTCCGGTTCGCGGATCGCCACCGTGACGTACCACGCGCCGCCGACGACGAGAAACAGCAACAGGCCGTCCCAGCGGCACACGCGAGCCAGTCCGCGCCAGCGTCGTTCCCACACGGCGAAGGCGACGCAGCCGGCAAGGACGAGCAGCCCCGGCGGTCCCTTCGTCATGAAGGCGAGCCCCGCGCCGAGCCACAGCAGCCGGCGCGCGCGCCGCTCGGCCTGCGCATCGGCGACCCACCACAGCGCGACGAACGCTGCCAGCTGGAGCGTTTCCCACAGCGACAGCAAGGTGTCGGTGGTCACGATGTTCGCCGCGATCGACGGAAACACGAACGTCGCGTAGACCAGCGCCGGCAGCCACGCGCGTTGCGGCGTCAGGCGCCGGCCGATCCACAGCAGCAGGAGCAGCGTGCCGGCGAACGCCAGCGCGTTGGGCAGGCGCGCGGCGAATTCGCTGCGGCCGAACGTGCCGACGCTGGCCGCGATGGCCCAATAGGTCAGCGGCGGTTTCGACCAGTGCTCGACTTCCGGATGCAGCATCGGGCGCATCCAGTCGCCGCTGTCGAGCATGTTCAGCGCCACGATCGTGTAGCGCCCCTCGTCGGGCGAATAGATCGGGCGCGAGCCCTGGAACGCGCAGGCATAGGCGAGCGCGAGCACGACCAGCCACCATCCGTGCCAGCTCCGCAGGGATCCCAGCTGCGCGTTCACTTTCGAAGGTCTCCAGCACCAGGCCAGCGGTGTTCGGGTTGCATGCTGTACGGCAATTCTTAAGCAAGCCTTAGCATGCGTAAAGGCATTCGCGACGGCCGCGCCGCCGAGTCCGTACACTGGCGCAATCGCCCTGCCCGCCCCTATGTTGGACGACGGATATGGCGCCATTCCTACCGGAGACTGCATGAAACCGACCCGCCAATTGCACGAACTCGGCCAGAGCCTGTGGCTCGACAACATCACGCGCGAGATCCTCGACGACGGCACGCTGCAGCGCTACATCGACGAGCTGTCGGTGACGGGACTCACCTCGAACCCGACCATCTTCGACGAAGCGATCGGCAAGACCGCCGCCTACGATGCCGGCATCGCCGAAAAAGCCCGCGCCGGCAAGTCCGGCGAGGCGCTGTTCACCGAACTGGCGCTGGAGGACCTGCGCCGCGCCGCCGACCTGTTCCGGCCGATCTTCGAGGCCAGCCACGGCGAGGACGGCTGGGTCTCGATGGAAGTGTCGCCGCTGCTCGCCGACGACAGCGCCGGCACGATCGAGGCGGCCAAGGCGATCCATGCGCAGGC
>Ga0207678_10000301_pt1 | contig 44418 bp, 34 predicted proteins | sample KBSC63metaG_FD_184319 | JGI IMG/M metagenome (GOLD analysis project Ga0207678, IMG submission 184319) | Corn rhizosphere microbial communities from Kellogg Biological Station, Michigan, USA - KBS C6-3 metaG (SPAdes) (version 2) | ecosystem: Host-associated > Plants > Roots > Rhizosphere > Soil ... | reverse complement strand
GTTCCAACGAGCGTCAGAAGCGCCGGCTCGGCGAGAAAGTCCGCAGCGCTTTGCTATCTCACGTAGTACATGAACAATGGCGCGATAAATCCTTGTCAGATAGGGACTTAGGTGATTCAGAGAACAATCACCTCGAAGGCGTTCGCGTGGCCGTCTGGGGGCTTTCGTTCAAGCCGGGAACCGACGACATGCGTGAAGCACCTGCACTCGTTCTGATCGAACAGCTGCTTGGGTGGGGCGCAACCGTCTGCGCGCACGACCCTGCGGCAATGGAAGAGGCTCGTCGCCGGATCGGTGATTGCGGCGGAAAGATCTGCTACGCCGAAACGGGGTACGATGCTCTGGCCGGCGCTGACGCGCTGGTAATCGTCACCGATTGGAACGAATACCGGCACCCCGACTTCAACCGTCTGAAGGCTACGCTCAAGCGCCCCATCGTCGTTGACGGTCGCAACCTGTACGATCCCAAAAAGATGTCCAATGTCGGAATCACTTACTACTCGATAGGACGCCAGCACAACGGCGCCCAGGAAAAAACCGCGTGAACCGTGCTCGCCGCTCGTTTGTAATTCTCGGACCGCTCCTGGCGCTCGCCCTCGCCACGGCGTGCCACGGCAACTTCGATCCCAAGCTGTACGCCAGCAGCCCAGAGTCGCTATTTGCGGCGTCACTCAAGCAGTTCAACGCGCATCACTACGACGACGCGGCCAAGGGTTTCGAGCAGCTCACGCACGACCTGCCTGCCCGTGACGCGTTGCTGCCGCTGTCCTACTACTACCTGGGCGAGTCTCAGGAAAAGAACGGTGACCACCTTCTGGCTGCGCAGAGCTTCACCCGCATCTCGGACGCGTTCCCCGACGACAGTCTCGCTCCCAGAGCGCTTCTCGCCGGCGGGCGGTCGTACGCCAAGATGTGGCGCAAGCCGGAGCTCGACCCCACCTACGGGACGTCTGCGCTGAATACGTTCCAGTCGCTGGTGTCACTTTATCCCGATTCGCATCTGGTGCCACAGGCCAACGCCGAGATCGCGCGTCTGGACAATATGTTCGCGACCAAGGATCTGGACGTCGGCGACCACTATCTCCGGCGCGGCGCATATGATTCGGCGATCATCTACCTCAAGGACGTCATCAAGAAGCACCCCACGGCCACGGCGACACATAAGGCGTACCTCGACTTGCTGACGGCGTATCGCGCGATCAAGTACGACGCGGACGCGAAGGATCTCTGTACAGCAGCGCTCAAGGCCTACCCCAATGACAAGGAGGTTGCCAAGCAGTGCGGCTCGGCGTCTTCGGCGGAAGCTTCGACCCCCCGCACATAGGGCATTATCTCGCGGCAGTGGATGCCGCCGAGCGCCTGGGACTTGATCGCATGCTGTGGGTGCCAACCGCCCAGCAGCCGCTCAAGGCCGCAGCGCAGCACGTCGCGTCGGCCGATCAGCGCTTCAGAATGGTACAGGCTGCGGTTTCAGGGAACTCGATCTTCGAGGCGAGCAGGATCGAAATCGACCGGCCTGGGTTATCTTACACGGTTGCGACCGTACAATCGCTTTTGGCCGAATTCCCGGGCGTGGAGCTGTATCTGCTCATAGGGGAAGATGCCTGGTCGCGCTTCGAGGAATGGCGCGAGCCGGAGACTATTCGAACGCTCGTTCATATAGAGATTCTTGCGCGGAAGACGGAGAGCGAATTCGCCGGCCGCGTTGTTGAGGTTTCATCGACTGAGGTTCGCGCGCGGGCGCGTGCGGGGAAGTCGGTGCGCGGCTTCGTGCTGGACGCGGTCGCTGAGATCATCGAATCGGAAAGGTTGTATCAATGGTGACAGAGGTTACTGGTCTGATCAAGAACGTCTTCGGCACCCGGCACGATAGGGAACGGAGGCGTGTGCAGCCACTGGTCAATCAGATCAACGCTGAATACGAGCGACTGCACTCGCTGTCGGACGACGAGCTGCGCGGCCAGACGGCCAAGTTCCGCGCGCACATCAAGGAAGTCACGAGTGAGCTCGAAGCACGCATCGCCGAGCTGAAGGAGCGGAAGCACGTGGCGAGCTCCGCGGCGGAGCGCGAGAAGCTGGACGACGAGCTGGGCGGATCGGACGGCAGGGGCGGCCTCGAGGGGCAGTTGCGCGACGTGGTCGCGCGCACGCTCGAAGAGATCCTCCCGGAAGCGTTCGCCACTGTGCGCGAGGCTGCGCGCCGGCTGCTGGGCACGACGGTGAACGTCACGGGGCACGATCAGGAGTGGAACATGGTCCACTACGACGTGCAGCTCATCGGCGGAATCCAGTTGCATCGCGGACGCATCGCCGAGATGGCGACCGGCGAGGGAAAGACGCTCGTCGCGACGTTGCCACTGTACCTGAACGCGTTGCCGGGCCGCGGCGCGCACCTCATCACCGTCAATTCATACCTGGCCCGCCGCGATTCGCAGTGGATGGGTCATCTCTACAAGTATCTCGGACTGACAGTCGGCTGTCTGGACGATACAGAGCCGGGCAGTTACGAGCGTCGCATGGTGTACGAGTGCGACATCACGTACGGCACGAACAACGAGTTCGGCTTCGACTATCTGCGCGACAACATGGTGGTGTCGCTGGATCAGCGCGTGCAGCGCACCCATTCGTACGCGATCGTCGATGAAGTCGATTCCGTGCTCATCGACGAGGCGCGCACTCCGCTCATCATCTCGGGACCGGTTGGTAACGAGGTGGATGAGGAGTATGCGCGTCACAACCCCGCAGTCGCGCGGCTGGTGCGCATGCAGGGCGAGATGGCCAACACGCTCGCCGCTGACGGCGAACGCGCGCTGCGCGACGGCGACACCGACACCGCGGCGACGCTGCTGTACAAGGCACGTCTCGGCGCCCCCAAGAACAAACGGTTGCTCAAGCTGCTCAACGAACCCGGGGTCAAGCAGCTCGTCCAGGGCATGGAGCTCAAGCACATCGCTGATCGGCGCGTCACGGCGAGCCGTCAGGAAATGCGCGACATCGAGGAAGATCTGCTCTTCGTCCTGGACGAGAAGGGACAGGCGGTCCACCTCACCGATCGCGGCATCGACTTCATGTCGCCGAACGATCGCGAGCAGTTCATCCTCCCCGACATCTCGCAGCAGGTCCATCTGATCGATCACGATCCGGAGATGACGCCGGCTGAAAAGATCGAGCAGCGAAACAAGATCAATGCGGAGTATGCAGCCAAGTCCGAAAAGCTGCACATCATCCATCAGCTGCTGCGTGCGCACTCCCTGTATGAGAAGGACGTGAACTACGTCGTACAGGAAGGCGAGGTTCTGATCGTGGATGAGTTCACCGGCCGTACCATGCCGGGTCGCCGCTGGTCGGAAGGTCTGCATCAGGCCGTCGAGGCGAAGGAAGGCGTCAGCGTGAAGGGCGAGACTCAGACTCTCGCGACGATCACGATTCAGAATTACTTCCGCATGTACGACAAGCTGTCCGGTATGACCGGTACAGCGGAGACGGAAGAATCCGAGTTCCATCAGATCTACAAGCTTGGTGTAGCTGTAATCCCCACGAACCGTCCAGTCGTGCGCGACGATCGCAACGATCTCGTCTTCAAGACGCGCCGCGAGAAGTACAACGCGATAGCGGAAGAGACGCAGCGACTGCACGAGCTCGGTTTCCCCGTGCTCGTCGGAACGGTGAACGTCGACGTTTCCGAGACACTGTCCAAGCTGTTCAAGCGCGCCGGCATTCCGCACAACGTGCTCAACGCCAAGTACCACCAGCGTGAGGCCGAGATAGTCGCCGAGGCAGGTCATCCCGGCGCAGTCACGATCGCGACCAACATGGCCGGCCGCGGAACCGACATCAAGCTCGGCGAAGGTGTAACGACCGCCAAGCCGTCCAAGGTGAAGGACGCCGAGGGAAAGATCGTCGACGTGATGGAGGATGGCGGACTTCACATAATCGGATCGGAGCGACACGAGTCGCGGCGCATCGACCGGCAGTTGCGCGGTCGTGCGGGACGTCAGGGTGATCCCGGCGCTTCGCAGTTCTTCCTGTCGCTCGAAGACGACCTCATGCGTCTCTTCGGATCCGATCGTATCGCGAAGCTGATGGATGCGATGGGAGCGAAGGAGGGCGAGGTGCTGACGCACTCGCTCATTACGCGATCGATCGAGCAGGCACAGAAGCGCGTGGAGCTGCAGAACTTCCAGTCGCGCAAGCGTCTGCTCGAATACGACGATGTGATGAATCAGCAGCGCGAGGTCGTGTACTCGCTGCGCTCCTTCGCGCTGGAGGGTGGTGAGGAGCTGCGCGGCGAGGCCGAGCGCATGATCGAGAAGGCCGTCGGCAAGCGCGTAGAGACGGCACTCGCGGAGACCGAGGAGGACGGCGCATTCGACATCGAGCTTCTGCGTCAGGAGCTGATGCAGAATTACATGCTGATCGTTCCCGAGTTCGAGAAGGCTGGCGAATGGCCGACGACGATCGCATCCGCGCGTCAGGCTGCGGTGACCGCGGCCATCGCAGCGTTCGAAGCGAAGATGCGCGGGCTCAACGAATTTGCCGGCCGCTTGCTGTCGCTCGTGATGCTGAACGTTCTGGACGAGAAGTGGAAGGACCATCTCTACGATCTGGATCAGCTGCGTAACGCGATCCACTATCGCTCATGGGGCCAGCAGGATCCGCTCGTCGAGTACAAGCAGGAAGCGTACACGATGTTCGTGGACCTGATGCAGGACATGCAGCACACGTTCACCGAGCGCTTTGCGCGTGCGCAGATCGTGTTCGAGGGTCAGCAGGGCGGCGATGGTGGCCAGCCCTCGGCGCCGCCAGCGCCACCGCGCCCGACACGGCATTACAACGCGCTCGGAATTCTGGAAGACATCGAAGACGTTGCGCGGCCGGCGACGGGCACGGACGAGGACATGGACATCGGTCCCGCGGAAACGCCGACGCAGGAAGTCGCGGCAACGCGTGCCGATCCCGCGGTCGTCGGACTGGGCCGGCAGAAGTCGCTCACGCCGCAAGCGCCCGCTGGCGTGCCAGGCGTCTCCGGCGGCGCCCCCGCCGGTGCAGACTGGACCAACGTCAAGCGGAACGACCCGTGTCCGTGCGGTTCCGGCAAGAAGTTCAAGAAGTGTCACGGTGCCGTGATGGCGTGATGGCGTGACCGCGTGATGACGTAACGCGCCATCACGGACGACAATATCCACGCACCGAATCGGCGGTCCCGCGTAGGGCGCGGATTCTTCCGCGCCTGGCCCCTTTACGCGCAATCGGATTCGGATGTCCGCCGGATGTACCCGCGCCCGCCCCATTTACGCGCAATCGACATTCGAAATTACGCGCGTTGAAACGACACCGGCCGCTCGCGATTGCCCGATCGCAGCGGCCGGCGTTGCATGTATTCATGTGGGACCCCATTTCGGAGCTCACATGTCCGCCATTTCAATTCGCGAAATTCCCGTAACCGAACGTCCGCGCGAGCGGCTCAAGCAACATGGTGCTCAGGCGCTGAGCGCTGTCGAGCTGGTCGCCATCCTCTTTGGTTCAGGTGGCGAGGGACGGTCCGCGATAGATCTCGCACGCGACGTTCTCGCAGCGTCGCAAGGCTCTCTGCGACGACTGTCATCGCGCCCGGTCGCTTCTCTCACTTCCGTCGCGGGCGTCGGACCGGCGCGCGCGATCACGGTCCACGCTGCGCTCGAACTCGGCCGCAGAATGATGGCGGAGCAGCGGGAGCAGGGCAGGCCGATGCGCGAAGCGCGCGACGTGTACGATGCATACTCGGCTCGGATGCAGGACCTTCCGGTAGAGGAGTTCCACATTGCGACGCTCGATGCACAACACCGGCTCGAGAACGACATTCTCGTCACGCGCGGAATACTGAACTCATCGCTCGTTCACGCGCGTGAAGTATTTCGCCAGGCGATCGCGGAAAACGCATATGCGGTGATTCTCATCCACAATCACCCATCCGGCGACCCGACGCCGTCGCCGGAGGACAGGGTGGTCACCTCGCAGCTGGTTTCGGCCGGCAAGCTGCTCGGCATCGACGTCCTCGACCACATTATCATCGGCAGAGGCCGGTTCACCAGCTTCGCGGAGAGCGGCATCCTCGTGTGAGGCGGCCACGGACTCGGCCGCCCAACCATCTTTGTGATCTAAATGTGCGTCCAGCCAGTTTGCCTGGCACGGTCATGGCGTCATATTGAAAGATGGCGGTAAGTGTCGCTAGGCCAGAGGTTGTGGCCGGGAGCGGGCTCATTCCCGGCTGGGACTTCGTCGTCGATCCGCTTCCCGAGCGGATCGACGTGGAGCAGCTTCTGCGCGCCTACCGGTTCAGCGAGGATGCGCACCGGGGCCAGAAGCGGCAATCCGGAGAGGATTACGTACTCCACTGTGTCGCGGTCGCCAAGATCCTGGCGGGGCTCAACCTCGATACCACGACGGTCATTGCGGGCCTCGTCCACGATGTGATCGAGGACACCCGCTTCACCCTCGCCGACATCGAACTGGAGTTCGGCAAGGAAGTCGCGGGGATCGTGGACGGGCTCACCAAGATCGAGCACCTGCCCGCGCATGCGCCGCGCGACGCGCAGGTCGAGAACTATCGCAAGCTGCTGCTCTCGATCGCCAAGGATGCGCGCGTCATCATCATCAAGCTCGCCGATCGCCTGCACAACATGCGCACGCTCGAGTCGCTTCCGGAAGAGAAGCGCCGGCGCATCGCGCAGGAGACGCGCGATCTGTACGCGCCACTGGCGCACCGTTTCGGAATGGCGCAGGTTCGCTGGGAGCTCGAGGATCTCGCGTTCAAGCATCTCGAGACGGACGCATATCGCCACCTTGCGCGTCTCGTGGCGCAGAAGCGTGCCGAGCGCGACGATCTCGTCGAGCGGATGCGGAAGCCGCTCACCGCGGAAATGACGCGAGCCGGAATCATCGACGTGGAGATAACCGGGCGACCGAAGCATCTCTGGTCCATCTACAAGAAGATGGTGAATCGCGACAAGCCATACGAGGAGATCTACGATCTTCTCGCGATTCGCGTGCTCGTGAACAGCGTTCCTGATTGTTACCACGCGCTCGGCGTCATTCACGACGGGTGGACGCCTGTTCAGGAACGTATCAAGGACTACATCGCGCAGCCGAAGTCCAACGGATACCAGTCGCTGCACACGACTGTATTCGGGCCCGGCAGGCAATTGTTCGAGATCCAGATACGTACCCGCGAGATGCACCGCACGGCGGAATACGGAATCGCCGCGCACTGGCGCTTCAAGGAAAACGCGCGCAACTCCGATGAACTCGACCGGCATCTCCAGTGGTTCCGGCAGGTGCTCGAGCTGCAGCTCGATGCCAAGACGCCGGACGAGTTTCTCGAGTTCCTCAAGCTGGATCTGTACCAGGACGAGATATTCGTGTTCACGCCGACTGGTGATGTGATCCAGCTTCCCAAGGGTGCGACGCCGATCGACTTCGCGTTCGCCGTGCACACGGAAGTTGGCCTCCACTGCAATGGCGCGCGCGTGAATGGGCGCATGGCTCCGCTCTCGCGCGAGCTCAAGAACTCCGACACGGTCGAGATAATCGCGTCACCGTCGGCGCGTCCGAATCGTGACTGGCTCGCGCACGTGCGGACCGGACGCGCGCGGCATCGCATCAAGCAGCGCCTCCGCATGGAGGAGCAGAAGGCGTCGATCAAGCTGGGTCGCGAGATGATCGACAAGGAAGCAAAGCGTCGCCGGGTGCTACGGCCGACCGATGACGACCTCGACACGGCGGCGAAGACGCTCAAGCTCAACGATCGCGGGCACCTGGTGAGCGCCGTCGGTCAGGGCGAGCTCAGTGGTCGCGATGTCATTCGCAGTCTGCATCCGGAAATCGACACGGAACTGGAACCGCCGCGGCCGAATCGGCTGGAGCGGCTGGTCGATCGCGTGCGCGGCACCGGTCGCGGCGTGCGGATTCAGGGCGCCGATGGGTTGCTCGTGCGCTACGCGCAATGTTGTCAGCCGGTGCCAGGCGATCCGGTCTCGGGGTATGTAACGCGCGGACGCGGTGTGAGCATTCACCGCGCCGACTGCCCCAACCTCATGCTGCTGGACGACGAGCCGGAGCGCAGGCTCGAAATAGACTGGCAGGAGGTGCAGGGCGAGCGATTCCTCGTGCGGTTGGCGGTCGAGGCGAGCGACCGTCGCGGACTGTACGCGGACATTGCGACCGCGGTCAGTGAGACCAAGACCGATATCAGAAGCTTCGAATTGCGCAGCGAGGATGCGCGCGTGTTCGGCATGATAGAGGTGCAGGTCGAGAATCTTCCACATCTCCGCAAGACGCTGCGCGCAATCAGGCGCGTGAAGGGTGTCACAGAAGTGTCGCGGCGAGAGCAGACGTCGGAGTAGCGCTCGCCGCTCGCCGCACGTAAGAGCCGCGCGGGCATGGTGCGTGCTCAGGCAGGGATCTAGATGCAATCCAAATTTCCCGCAATGCTGGACCGGCCGCTCATCGTACTCTCCAACCGCGAGCCGTACGAGCACGTACACAAACCCAATGGAATCGAAGTGCGATTCCCCGCAGGCGGCCTGGTCTCGGCGCTGGATCCGATTCTCCGTCGTACGCACGGAACCTGGGTCGCGTGGGCGTCCGGAAATGCCGATCGTACCGTCGCGGACGACGTCGGACGCCTGGCGGTTCCACCCGGCGATCCGTCATACACGTTACGCCGCGTGTGGCTGTCGGAGAACGACGTCGAGGGTTTCTATCTCGGCTTCGCCAACAGTGCGTTGTGGCCCTTATGCCATCTGTTCGTGAGCAAGGTCGATATCCGGCGAAGTGACTGGGAGAGTTACGAGCACGCGAACCGGATGTTCGCCGCAGCCGTGGTGCAGGAGGCCGAGCGTGTCGGTGGCGCACCGATGGTGTGGGTGCATGACTATCACTTTGCACTCGCGCCGTCATTGATACGACCACTGGTCCCGGATGCACTGATCCATCAATTCTGGCACATTCCATTTCCTCCCCCCGATGTCTTTGGCATTCTGCCCGTCGGAGTGCAGAACTCGCTGCTGCGTGGGCTGCTGGGAAACGATCTGATCGAGTTTCAGACCGATGGCTTCGCGTGGAATTTCATGGACTGTGTCGCGCGTACACTGCCGGAGGCCCATGTGAGTCTGGACCAGAGCGTCATCCATCTGGATGGGCGGCAGACGCGAGTCGGCGCGTTTCCGATCAGCATCGATGTCGCGGAATGGCAACGGCTGTCTGCGTTGCCGCACACGATCGATGTGTGCAGAACGCTTCGTCAGCGATACGCACCGCGCGAAAGGCAACTGGTCGTCAGTGTCGATCGAATGGATTACACCAAGGGAATCGAAAGACGACTGCGGGCGCTGGAGCACATGTGGACGGACACCCCTGAACGCCGCGGAACGTTTACGATGCTGATAGTCGCGACGCCATCGCGTACTGATATTCCAGCGTACGCCAGGCTGGAGCGCGACGTGCTCGAAGCGATAGAGCGGCTCAACGATGAATTCCGCACGCTCGACTGGACGCCGATCGTGCTCGTGCACGAGAACGTCGACGCGGATCTGCTGGCCGCCGTGTACCGTGCTGCCGATGTGTGCGTCGTGTCGTCGCTTCAGGACGGAATGAACCTCGTGGCCAAGGAATTCATCGCCTGCAGAACCGACGGAAAGGGCGTGCTGGTTCTAAGCCGCTTCGCCGGTGCGTCGGATGAGCTGAGTGCGGCGCTGCTGGTGAATCCGTTCTTCATCGATGCATTCGCGGATACGCTCGCCGTCGCTCTCGACATGCCGCGGCACGAACGTGTGGAACGCATGGCTGCGCTGAGGGATCGCGTCGCCAACGCCACCATCGAGGACTGGCTGGAAGGGATACTCGTGGCCGCCGAGGCGGCCGACCACGCCGCGGAAGGCGGAGCGGCAGCCCTGTGATCCCGTGACGCCCGCAGAGCCGGACGAAATTGCGCAGAGGCTGAGAGGAACTCCACTCATCATTATGCTGGACATCGACGGAACGCTGTGTGACATCGTCGAGCGCGCCGATGTGGCGAGCATCCCGGGAACGGCGCGCGAGTCGCTACGCACGCTGATCGGGAAGCGCGACCGCGGCGTGCATGTTGCGTTTGTCACAGGTCGCTCCGTCGCGGATGCGCGCCGGATGCTGTCGATCGGCGGCGTGACGATTTACGGGAATCACGGAATGGAGCACCTGTCGGAGTCGGGAAACATTACAGGGCCGGAGGGGTGGGAAGATGCAGGACTCGCGCTGCGCGACGCCCGGAGTGATCTCGACGCGGTCGTCGCTCGGTTTCCGGGAACCAGTATCGAGGACAAGGGATTCAGCTTGACACTACACTTCCGGGAAATGGACATGGCGCTGCTTCCGGCGCTCGACGCGCGGGTTGCGGAGATCGCGCGGGCGCGCGGCGTTACGCTCGCGCCCGGCAAGTGCGTGATCAACATCCTGGCAAGCGAGAGTCTGACCAAGGGCGATGCTGTGCTGGAAATAGTTCACGAGCTCGGTGGCGACTCGCCGGATGCATCCATCCTGTTCGCCGGCGACGACGTGACCGATGAGGATGGCTTTCGCGCATTGCGGGCATTTCCCAATGCGACGACGGTTCGCGTAGGCGCGCCGGACGCGACGACAGCTGCGCAATTCTCCGTGGACACTCCCCGCGAAATCCACGACCTGCTGGATTTGCTTGCCGCCTCGAGATCATGACAGCGACGTCGATACCAGCGCTGCAACCATCGCAGAGCGCGACTGGCGGTGCGACTTCGGGTGCGACGTCGGCGACTGATCAGGCGCCGGCAGCGCGGTCTTCGGCTGCGACGTCCGCGTACCCGCCGATCTCGGCGTATGCAGTTATTGGCGACATGCGGACTGCGGCGCTCGTCGGTCTCAACGGATCGATCGACTGGTGCTGCCTGCCGGAGTTCCCGTCTCCGTCAACGTTCGCGGCGATTCTGGACGAGTCCCGAGGCGGGCGTTTTCAGATCCTGCCCGCTGGAACGCACACGAGCGAGCAGAGATATCTTCCTGCGACCAACGTGCTGGTTACGGCCTTTCATGACAGCACCGGCACGCTCGAACTGTGCGACTTCATGCCCGTGGGGCCGGAAGGACGGCGTCCGGGTTTCGCCGAAATCCATCGGGAGGTGAAGTGCACGCGTGGGCAGATGGACATATCGATCTGCTTTTCTCCGCGATTCGACTACGCGGTCAAGCCAGCGCACATCATTCCGCGAAAGAACGGACTGCTCGCTACCGACGACGACAACGAAGCCGCGGCACTCTCGGGCCCACCCGACCTGTGGTGGCGCGTGGATGAGATGGGCGCGACGGCGCAATTGCGGATGCGCGCCGGCGAGTCCGCGTGGTTCGTGCTGCGATACGATGACGATGAGGTACTCCCGATCGCATCGTACAGATCGCAGGAGCGGTTGCAGCAGACAGTCGCGTTCTGGGATGGCTGGGTCGCGACACTCAAGTACGAGGGTACTCACCGCGCGGTGGTCGAGCGGTCGGCGCTCACGCTCAAGTTGCTGTGTTACGAGCCGACCGGCGCGATCATAGCGGCGCCGACGACATCGCTTCCGGAAGAAATCGGCGGCGAGCGCAACTGGGATTATCGCTTCATCTGGCTGCGCGACGCGTCGTTCACACTCGACGCGCTGCAGGGACTCGGACGGCACGAAGAGGCGAGCGCGTTCATGGCGTTTCTGCGACGCATTACACGCAAGGCTACCGATTCGCATCTGCAGATCATGTACGGAGTGGACGGCTCGCGCGATCTGCCGGAGCGCACGTTGCCGCATCTTTCGGGCTACCGCAACTCCGCGCCCGTGCGGGTCGGCAACGCCGCGGTGAATCAGCTGCAGCTGGACGTGTACGGCGAGATTCTGAATACCGCCTACCGATGGAGTCGTACGGAGACCGTCGGCGAGGGTACGTGGTGGTCGCTCAGTCGACTGGTCGACTGGATCGCCGTCCACTGGCGCGATCCCGACAGTGGAATATGGGAAGTGCGCGCGACCGAAGAGCACTACGTGATGAGCAAGGTCATGTGCTGGGTCGCTCTCGACCGCGGTGTGAAGATGGGTCGCGAGTTCGACCTGCCGTGCGACATCGCGCGGTGGGAAGCTGCGCGCGACGCGGTGTGGGCCGAGGTGATGGAGCGCGGGTGGAGCGAGAAGCGCCAGAGTTTCGTGCAATTCTACGGCACCGAAGCACTCGACGCGGCGAATCTCATCATACCGATGGTAGGTTTCCTGCCGCCCGATCACGAGCGAGTGAAGGGGACGATAGCGGCAACGTTGCGCGATCTGACGAGCGAGGACAGGGAGCTGGTGTACCGTTATCGCAACGACGACGGTCTGCCGGGTTCCGAGGGCGTCTTCTCGATCTGCACATTCTGGATGGCGCAGGCTCTCGTGCTGTCGGGCGATGCAGAGCAGGGCGAGCGCATCTTCTGTCGCATGCTGAAGCACGCCAACCATGTTGGCCTCTACAGCGAGGAGCTGGATCCCGCGACCGGCGGGTTCGCCGGCAACTTTCCGCAGGGTCTCACGCACATTGCGCTGATCAACTGCGCGCTGGCACTGGCCGATGTGGGGCGAGGATGAGTCCGGAGCGCTCGTCGGGGCGACGCATGCGTCGCCCTTACGGCTACTCTCGAGTCTCCGGCGCTCGTCGTGGCGACGCATGCGTCGCCCTTACGGCTACTCTCGAGTCTCCGGCGCTCGCCGGGGCGACGCATGCGTCGCCCTTACGGCTGCTCTCGAGTCTCCGGCGCTCGCCGGGGCGACGCATGCGCGCCTTGGCGCGTACACGGTGGCAGGGGTATTCTCGGACGCTCGTTCTAGTCAGATCTTCGGTTAAATTTCGGTACTCATGGCAAAGTTCGACTTGGTGGCACCCTTTGAGCCGGCCGGAGATCAGCCGAAAGCGATAGCGGAGCTTACGCGCGGCCTCGAGCGTGGCGATCGGTTCCAGACGCTGTTGGGTGTAACGGGCTCTGGAAAGACGATGTCGATCGCGAACGTGATCCAGGCGTACGGCAAGCCGACGCTCGTTCTGTCGCACAACAAGACGCTCGCTGCGCAGTTGTATGGCGAGATCAAGTCCTTCTTCCCGCACAACGCGGTGGAGTACTTCATCTCCTACTACGACTACTATCAGCCCGAAGCGTACGTCCCGACGACCGATACGTACATCGAGAAGGATGCGTCGATAAACGAGGACATCGACCGGTTGCGACTGCGTGCAACGTCGAGCCTGATGGAGCGCGACGACGTGATAATCGTCGCGACCGTTTCGGCGATCTACGGCCTGGGCGATCCGGTGCAGTACCGTGAGCAGATGGTGACGCTGGTGCAGGGTCAGAAGATCGCGCGCGACGACATTCTGCGTTCACTCGTGAAGATCCAGTACGGCCGCAACGACGTTGCGTTCGAGCGCGGCACCTTCCGGGTTCGAGGTGACACGGTCGAGATTCTGCCCGCCTATGAGGAGCAGGGTGTTCGAATCGAGCTGTGGGGTGACGAGATCGAGCGCATCAGCAAGATCGATCCACTTACAGGCAACGTCATAGCCGCGCTGGAGCGTGCGGCGATCTATCCTGCGAAACACTTCGTTACCAGTCGACCGACCATCGAGCGCGCGGTGCGGCGCATTCAGGCAGAGCTGGCGGAGCGCTTGCAGGAGCTGCGCAACACCAACAAGCTGCTCGAAGCGCAGAGACTCGAATCGCGCACCAACTTCGACATCGAGATGATGCTCGAAATCGGCACGTGTGCCGGAATCGAGAACTATTCGCGGCATCTGTCGGGACGCGAGATCGGCGAGCGACCTGCCTGCCTGTTCGACTACTTCCCCGACGATTTCCTGGTGGTGGTCGACGAGTCACACGTCACGCTGCCGCAGATTGGCGGAATGTTCAACGGCGATCGTGCACGCAAGCTGACGCTGGTCGATTATGGGTTCAGGTTGCCGAGCGCACTGGACAACAGACCGCTCACCTTCGACGAGTTTCTGTCGCTCACACCCCGAGCGATCAACGTGTCTGCAACGCCCGGTGACATCGAGCTGCGACTGTGCGAGGGTGTGGTGGTGGAGCAGATCATTCGTCCCACGGGACTGATCGATCCGGAGATCGAAGTTAGGCCGGTGCGCGGCCAGGTCGACGATCTGCTCAAGGAGATCCGGCTCCGCGAGCGCAAGGGCGAGCGTGTGCTGGTGACCACGCTCACCAAGCGCATGTCTGAAGACCTGACCGACTATCTGCAGCAGATGGGCGTTCGCGTGCGCTACATGCACTCGGACATCGACGCGATCGAGCGTATGGAGATCGTGCGCGGTCTGCGCCTCGGCGAGTTCGACGTACTGGTAGGAATCAATCTGCTGCGTGAAGGCCTGGACATGCCCGAGGTGTCGCTGGTGGCGATCCTCGATGCGGATCAGGAGGGGTTCCTGCGCAGTGACCGCTCCCTCATCCAGACGACCGGCCGCGCGGCGCGCCATCTCAACGGCCGCGCGATATTCTATGCGGATCGCATAACGGGATCGATGAAGCGCTGCATGGATGAGACCGCGCGTCGCCGTGCCACGCAGCTTGCGTACAACGCCGAGCATGGAATCACACCGCGCAGCGTGGTCAAGAGCACCGATCAGGTTCGTTTCATCACGCGCGTGGCCGATGCACGGTCCGAGCGCCAGGACAGACAGGCCGAGCAGTCGCGCAGAGTCGCGGAATCGTCCCCGGAATATTCCAGGATCGCCGACATCGATACGTTGATAAAGACGCTGGAGGATGACATGAAGGTGGCCGCGAAGGATCTCGATTTCGAGAGTGCTGCGCGCATTCGTGACCAGTTGTTCGAGCTGCGTGCGCAGCGCGACAACAAGTCCAGGCGCACGTCACCGTCACTCGCTGCGCTCCGGAACGAATAATGGATGCGCATCATCACACGATGCCGCCGCGCGCGACGCGCGGCCAGCTCGTAATGAGCGAGCAGGAGCTGATCGCGTGGGGTGAGCGATTGGGCGCCGATTCACATCCGCACCTCGTCATCGCGCTCACGGGCGAGCTGGGCGCAGGGAAGACGACGCTCGCGCAGGCGATCTGCCGAGGCTACGGCGTCACGACACCCGTCACGAGTCCGACATATGCGCTCGTGCACGAATATGCGGCGCCGCACTCGCCGGTGTTTCACATCGATCTGTATCGCATCGAGCGCGTCGAGGAGCTGGAGCAGCTCGGCTGGAGCGACATAGTTGCTTCCAACGCGCTTGTGATCGTGGAATGGCCGGAGCATGCGGGTGATCTCCTTCCGGCCGATCACCTTCCCATCGCTCTCGATTACGATCCCGAGCGCGCCGACCGTCGTCTACTCCTGGCCGGTTGATGCTCGGACGCGTGCTGGTACTCGAGACTTCGACGGAGACGGGATCCGTCGCAATAACGCGCGACGGCGTGCTCGTGAGCGATCTGTCGTTCGCGTCGCGCGACGCAACTGGCGCGCGTACCGAAGCGCTCGCACCTGCGGTCGTCCAGTGCCTCGGCGGCGCCACGACGCCGCTGCGTGAAGTTTCCGCTGTAGTGTGCGGAGCTGGCCCGGGTGGTTTCACGAGTCTTCGGTCGGCTGCTGCGTTCGCCAAGGGAATCTGTTCCGCGCTGAGCATTCCACTCTATGCCGTGTCGTCTCTGGAATTGCTTGCGTGGAGCGCGGTTGCGTCCGACGGATATCTCATTGCTGCGCTGCACGCCGGACGTGGTGAATGGTTCTGCCAGGATGCGAATCGCGACGGCGATCGCACGGAACTGGTCGGCGTGACCTATCTCATGGGCGACGAGGAGCTGCGCGTGCGGGCGGTGCGGATGCACGCGCAATTGATCGGGCCGGGATTGGACGTGGACGCGAGCCCGCTCGCGCGTGCGGTTGTTCCCCGACTGAGTGACATCGAGGCGCGCGGAGCGGTCGACCTGGACTCGTGGGAGCCGACCTATGGGAGGCTCGCGGAGGCGCAGGTCAAGTGGGAGGCGGCGCACGGACGGCCGCTGACGACGTGACGGCAACGGTGCGTGTCGCCGAGCGTTCGGATCTTGGGGCGGTCATCGCCATAGAACGTGTTTCGTTCGGCGATCCGTGGACACGCGGGTTGTTTGGCACACACCTGACGTCCGCGGGCGGCAACAATTTTCTCGTTGCCGAAGAGGCGGGAAGCGTGGTTGGCTACGCCATCACGGTGGCCGTGTCGGACGAATCCGAGCTGCTGAACATCGCGGTCGATCCCGAGCACCGATGTCAGGGCCTCGGCGCGTTGCTGCTGGACGCTGCGATGGAGCTCTGCCGCCAAAGCGGTGCGAAGGAGATGTGGCTGGAAGTGCGCGCGTCCAACGCTGGAGCGCGCACGCTGTACAGCAGTCGCGGATTCGCCGAAATGGGGGTTCGCAAGCGATATTATCATGCGCCGCGAGAGGACGCGATCGTACTTCGATCGGATCTTCGCTCACTCGTGCGCAATGAAACGGTAACAGAAACGGCGACCGGCTTTCCCGCTGGAGTCCGAGATCCCATACTTTCATCGGCGAGCCACTTTCCTCGCCAGGAGAACAAATGAGCCGAAGCCTCAATAAAGCGATGTTGATCGGGAATGTCGGGCAGGACCCGGAAGTTCGTTCGACCACCAATGGTGGCCGCGTAGCGACGTTCTCGCTCGCGACGTCTCGTACCTGGAACGGGCCGTCGGGCGACCGTCAGGAAAAGACGGAATGGCACCGCTGCGTCGTCTGGAACGCCGGACGCGGCCAGGGTGCAGAGAAGGGAATGGGTCTGGCCGACGTGGTCGAGAAGTACGTCAAGAAGGGCGACAAGCTGTACGTCGAGGGACCGATCGAGTATCGCCAGTGGCAGGACAAGGAGAACCAGACGCGCTACACGACCGAGATCCGCGTTCGCGAGCTCGTTATGCTGAGCTCGCGCGGCGGTAGTGGAGACTTCGATGGCGATGCACCCCCGTCGCGTGCTTCACGTCCTGCGGCCGCCAAGAGTGGTGCAGGGCAGAGCGGTGGCGAGTTCGAGGATTTCCCGGCGGCGTTACAGGACGAGGACGACGACCTGCCGTTCTAGAGTCGCGTGTTCAGCCGTCGACTCCAGTACCGAGTCGACGGCTGAACCTCTCTCGCAGTTCCGAATGCGCGTAGTATGTCGTGCGTCGCGAAACTCCGGGCGCTGTTACTTGACGCCGAACTGCTTGTTGAAGTAGCTGACCGTCGCCGAGTCAGCGCTCGCCCAGGACGCGTGTCGCAGAAAGCCGTGGATCTCGTCCGGGATCACCATTTCCTCGTAGCTCACTCCGGCGGTGGAAAGGCGCCGCGCGAGGTCGACTGTTTCGTGAAAGTGCACGTTGCGATCGTCGTCACCCTGAATCAACAACACCGGACTCTTCCACGTTGCAATTGCCGACACCGGCGATGAAGTCCACGCAACGTCCAGCGCCTGCTTGATGTCACTCTTCTCGTAACGCAGCTGTGCGTTGACGAGCCTGCTGCCCGACTCGTCCAGCCAGTTGTGAACGCCGTGCATGTCGACGCCGGCCTTGAAGATGTCGGAGTTGTGCGCGAGCGCCATTGCTGTCAGGAAGCCGCCGTACGATCCGCCCCAGATTCCGATGCGCCGCGAATCGACCGACGCTAGCGAGCGCAGATACTCGCCACCCGCCTTCACGTCCTGATATTCCGACGCACCAGCCGATCCAGCGTGCGCGGGATGGTGGAAGTTGTGCCCGTAACCAATGCCGAGTCTGTAGTTGACCGACAGCACGACGTAGCCGTGATTTGCGAGATACTGATTGACCGCGTACGAGTTCGAGTAGTAATCCATGTAATGCCAGCCCAGCATCATCTGGCGCGGAGGACCGCCGTGCACGAAGACGATGCCCGGCTTCTTCGCCGATCCCGCGTCGTTGCGGTCCAACAGCTGGCCATGCACAACGGTTCCGTCGGCGGCCCTGAAGGTGACAGGCTTCGGGATCACCAGATCCGCCGTCGGGAACGACGCTGGAATCGCTTCGTCTGCAATGGCGCGCGGAGAGCCACCGTTGATTGGAATCACCATCGGCAGAGGCGGCTTCTGCGCGCCCGCACCGACGAACGCAATCGTGCCTCCGTCGCCTGTTACGAATGGTGTCCACTCGAGACCGGTGCCGGACGTGAGCGCGACAGGCGTGGCTCGATCGACCGGCACGCGGAAGATGTGACGCCGGTCGCCGTCGCCGGGTGTGTTCCCGGTGTTGGCGCTGTACACCAGCGATTTGCCGTCCGGCGAGAGCGTGATGAATTCCGCCATGAACGATCCGGGAGTGAGCAGCAATGGCGTACCGCCCGTTTCGGCGACGGAATACAGATGCGGCCATCCGTCCGTATCGTTCAGGAAGACGATGCGTCCGCCGGCCGCCCACGAAAGGTTGGTACCTCCGTCAGTGGTCGGTACGGAGCTCAACAACGTCTTGGCGCTCTGCCACACGAGTCGCCCCAAACCTGTTGAAGCATCGGCGGTCCAGATCGCCCAGGGCCGCGGATGCAGTTCCAGTACTGTTTCCGGCGCACCACCAGTGCCCGGCGTGCGCACGAACGCGATGCGCGTCCCGTCCGGCGACCATTTCGGTGACCGGTCGTGCGATGTCGACGGAGCGAGGTAACGGATCGGTGTCGAGTCAGACGTAAAGATGCCGATGAAGCTGTGGTCGCCACGGTTGGAAACGAAGGCGAGCCGATCGCCGTTCGGTGACCACGCAGGCGATCCATTGCTCCCTCGCGCGAAGAAGAGCTGCTTCGCCGCCGCCGATCCGTCGATTGGTACTGTCCAGATCGCCTGGCCTTTGGTGAATGCCACGCGATCGCCGCGCGGGGAGATCACGGGCTCGTCACCCTCTGCGAGCAGTTTCGGCGGCTGGTTCGACGCACCGTCCACGTGCACCGCCCATATCTCAACCTTGGGCTTTACCGGCGAATGATCCGGATCCGGCGGCAGCCCGCCCTCGGCGGCCCAGTTCGCGTCATGGTCACCGCCCCGCACGTATACCACCCACCTGCCGTCCGGTGATACGGCGAGATTCGTAAGTTCCTGTCCGTCGTCAGCGTGGTAGTCCGTGATTGTGCGCGCCTTGAAGTCCGGCCCGTCAGCGGTCCAGACGTTCCGCACACCGGATGCGTCGATGACCCACGCAATTCGCGAAGATTTCGGCGAAGCCGTCAGTCCCGTCGCGAACGGGTAGCTCAGCACCTGTTCCAGCGTAAACGACCCGCTTGGCGCCGCGGCGCCATTCGCCTGTGCACCGGCGGCGATGGTGATCGCTGCCGACAGGCAAAGCCCGGCGATGGACATGGCGACGGCGTTACGTATTCCAGCACGACTTCTTGCACGGAGAGCCAACATTCGCTTCCTCTGTTCAGACTGGAGAACCCGCTTCAGGCATTCATGCACAGGGCGAATGTGGCGCCAGCTGTCCGAACCGCAAGATCCGAGATTTGGGCCGTTCGGGATGCTTCCCCTTGACAGCCGGGAAGTAATGGTGAAAATTCAACACAGTTGATTTTTCAGCAGTACCAGGCCGCCCTTCATCAGTCGAGCATTCGCATGGCTTCCAGGCGCACCGCAACAGCTGCTCCCGCCCCTTCGTTCTCCCGCCGCGAACGGCAGGTGATGGACATTCTTCATCGGCGCGGCGAGGCGACAGTCGCGGAAATCATGAACGATCTTCCCGATCCCCCGACTTATTCTGCAGTGCGCTCGGTGTTGCGCATACTCGCGGAGAAGGGCGCCATCCGCCACAAGGAAGATGGCCCGCGCTACGTCTACTCGCCGGCGCGGCCTACCGAAACGGCGCGCGAGGACGTTCTCGCACATGTCGTTAGAACCTACTTCGCGGGATCTCCGGAGCAGGCGGTCACAGCGTTGCTCCGCATGTCCGACACCGACATGACCGAAGACGACGTGCAGCGCCATCGCGAAACGATTCGCCGCGCACGCCAGGAGGGCAGATAATCATGTCGCCACTTTCTCTTGCCAGCGTCGGACCCCTCCACGGGGAAAACCTGTCACTGCTGATACTCATCGTGAAGGCGACGCTGATCCTGATCGGCGCGCTGGGAGTTACACTCGCGATGCAGCGCGCCGCGGCGGGCGCACGTCACCTCGTCTGGCTGGTTACGCTCGGTGCGCTGTTGCTCATTCCCGCGCTCACGGTCTGGGCGCCGATCCATCTTCGGATTCTCCCACCTCTGCCTGCGACGAGCGGCGTGGTGTCGAATGCCGGCATTACCGCCACGCGGCACGCTTCTGCACTGCAGGGTGACGAGTCGGCAGCTGCAACGAAGCCGCTCGATGTCGCGGCGTCGCAACATGCGATCGCTCCCGAGACTTCTCCGACGACTGAGACGTCCAGCATTGCCGACCGTATCCGCAACACAGATCTGTTGACGATCCTGCTTGTCGCCTGGCTCGCAGTCGTGCTCGTGATCGCAGCCTCGCTCGCTTTTGCAGCGCTGTCACTGCGACGCATCGTTCGCAACAGCATTCCTCTGACCGGGAGAGAATGGCTCGACACCGTGTGGGAGATCTCCGATCGCATCGGGCTCGAGAAAGCGCCGCGGTTGTTGCAGAGCAGGGAAACGAAGATGCCGTTCGCATGTGGTACGCTGCACCCGACTATCGTTCTTCCGGTCGAGAGCGAGGGATGGTCGCCGGAGCGGCGCAGCGCGGTACTGCTGCACGAACTCGCGCACGTGCGCCGCAGGGATCTGGTCGGTCATACACTCGGCCGCATCACGTGCGCTGTGTACTGGTTTCATCCTCTGGTCTGGACGGCAGCAAAGCGACTGCGCTCCGAGAGTGAGCGTGCGTGCGATGATCTGGCCCTGATGTGCGGCACGCGTGCGGCGGATTACGCCGAGCATCTGCTCGACATCGTTACTTCCGTGCGCGGCGATCGCACGCCGATGGTGGCGCTCGCCATGGCGCGAAGGAAGGAATTCGAGGGCCGCATGCTCGCGATCCTGGATCCGCAGGCGCGGCGTTCGACTCCAGGTCGTTGGAAGACGGCCGCGCTCGTTGGCTCGCTCGGCACGCTCTCCATTGTAGTCGGTGCAGCTGCACCCATGCCTCGCGTCGCTCCAGCGACACGATCGTCGAGCGTGAGTGCGCCTCTCGCCGAGGTATCGCACGCCGCGACGACGCAACAGGTTGAGTCGACGCCTCTGGTCGCGCTCCAATCAGGAGGTTCTGATCGAACGGAAGACCACGGCGCGAGCAACACGCTTGCTGACGCTGCGGCGCGATTCGGAAGGAAGGTCGCTGCCAGCGTATTGTCCGACGCACAGTCCGGGTTCCCGCCGATCGCGCCGAAGGCGCGCGTGCGCGCTTCGGATTCCAACGGTCGGACGAGCGAGATCGTGGTCAACCCCACCTTTTCGTTCGATGCGACCTTCGATTCGAAAACTCCGGACGAGCGCGCAGATCTGCTCGCGAAGGTTCTTGCAACCGACGCGAACGCGGAACTGCGCAGAACAGCCGCGTGGGGACTCGCGAAGTACATCGAAAACCCGGTTGCTTCCTCGGCGTTGACTCGTGCGCTGCTTCACGATGCAAACGCGTCGGTGCGGGAAACGGCAGCCTGGGCACTCGCCCGCGATCATCGCAACGCCCCGCAGTCGGCCGTCACTGCGCTCACGTCCGCGCTTCGCTCCGACGCCAGTGACTCCGTTCGCGCGACCGCTGCGTGGGCGCTGGGCAGCATTCACGATGACGCGGCAATTCCTGCGCTCACTGCGGCACTCGCCGACAGGAACGCAGACGTGCGTAGCAGAGCGGTGTGGGCGCTTGGGAGTGTGCGGCCGCGATCAGCCCCGAGCGCACTTGTTGCGAAGCTGCATGACAGCGATCCGGATGTGCGGGCGCTCGTTGCATGGGCGTTGTTCACGATCCGCGATACGACTTCCATTCCCGCACTGCAGGCCGCGCTCCGTACCGAGACGAACAAGGACATCCAGGTCGATTACATCCGCGCGCTCGGCGCGATGGGTGAACAGTCGCTGAGCGCCATTCGGAATCTGCTCGAGTCGTCGGATCCCAAGGTCAAGTCGATGGCGGTGGATGCGCTGGCCGGTGGTAATGCGACCGGCCCGTGGCCGTGGCCATGGCCGGAGCCACGACCGTACCCATAGGAGTCGTACAAGTGCGCGCGTAAGCGAGTCCGAAGCCGCTACGCGCGCATGCTTTTGACCTGCAGTGCTGATTTTTCACCATACAGCCCGGTGCGCAGACATGGGCAATCACGGAGGAGGAACGATGTTGAGAGTCATTGGAGCGGTTGCTGCCGCAGCGTTCGTGTCGACCGCAAGTGCGGTCCGACACGACCATTCATCGCACACCGGCGCAGCCGGCGACACCGCGTCGTTCGACGTGAGCGCATTGCTCACCGCTGCGCGCGGCGTTTCACCAAACGTATGCGCGCTCGCCGCGAGGGCCGTCGGCAACGGTAGTTGGGGGCGCTCCAGCGACGCGCCGGTGACACCGCTTGGCGCGTCGGCAGACCTTCACGGTATGCTGGACTCCCGCAATCTTCCTGCTGTCGACGTCACGAGGCTGATGGGTGCGTTGGGGTCGGACGATCCATGCGTGCGCGAGCTCTCGGTGCGTCTCATCGGTACCCAGAACAATTCGAGCGTCGCACCAGAGTTGCTTACGCGGCTCACATCCAGCAATGCATCGCTCCGTGCGATGGCAGCATTCGGACTTGGTCTCGTGGATGCCAGGACAGCAGTGGATCAGCTCATTCACGCGCTCGGCGACGCAACCGCCGACGTGCGCGCCAACTCCGCGTGGGCGCTTGGCAGAATCGAGGATGGTCGCGCGCTGTCGTCGCTGGTTTCGCTGTTCAAGGACACGTCGCCGGTAACGCGTGAAGCGGCGGTCATTGCCGTTGGTCGAATGGATTCCACCAGCACGTCGGCAGCCCTGATACGCACGCTGCAGCATGATGACGTCGCGTCTGTGCGCCGCGCAGCCGCATGGGCGCTCGGAACGCTGGACGCGAAAGATGGCGTAGCCGCACTCTCCACGACACTCACCAACGACAGCGATGCTCGAGTGCGCGAGATGAGCGCATGGGCGCTTGGCAACCTCGACGACAACGCCGGTGCGAGCGCGCTGCAGCGTGCGCTGCAAAAAGATTCAGACGACAAGGTGCGTGAATCCGCCGCGTGGGCGCTCGGCGAACTCGGGGACGCATCCTCCACCGACGCCCTTGCAAGCGCCACCGAGTCAGACAGGAGTGTGAGGGTACGTGGTACAGCGGCGTGGGCAATCGGTCAGATCGGACATGCCGATCGTCGTGCGGTTGCCGGCCTGACGCATCTGCTCAAGGAGCCCGATGACAACGTTCGGCTCCGCGCGGCGTGGGCGCTGGGCCAGATCGAAGACAGCACGGCGCTTCCGGAGATCGATTCCGCTCTTGGCGTCGAAAAGAACTCCGATGTGCGCCGCGCGCTGATTCGGGCTCTCTCCAAATCGGGCGGCAATACCGCCGCGAGAATGCGCGCGCTGATCGACTCAAAGGATCCGCAGGTGCGCGAGGCCGCCGTTCGCTCGCTCGCTGGCGGGCGCGCGTTCGGCCCTTGGCCATGGCCGGCGCCGCGACCGCGGCCATGGCCGTAAACCCGCGCCGGCGGCAAGCAACCTTTTGACTGCTGGTGCCATCTAACCACGCGATGGCTGAAACCAGACACTTACCTGACACAACTTCCAATGCACGTATATCGGTCCGCAGTTGTGGCCTTGCTCGCCCTCGCACCAGTCGCAGTCCACTCGCAGGAAACTGCCACGTCGTCGATTCATCCGCGCACGCCGCCGGTGGCGGTTGCGGCGCGGCGCGAAGGACCCATCACACTCGACGGAAAGCTTGACGACGCTGCATGGAAGGCAGCGACACCGATAACAAAGTTCATACAGCAGCAGCCGCACGAAGGCCTGCCCGCGACTCAAGCCACCGAGATTCGCATTCTATATGACGATCAGGCTCTGTATATCGGGGCGCGCGTGAACGACTCGCTGGGAGCGAAGGGGATTCGCGCTCCGCTGGCGCGACGCGACCAGCTGCTGGACGCCAATGGTAATAACGGCTCGTTCAATTCGTTGACGACGGACAAGATCATAGTTGTCCTCGATCCCTACCACAATCACATCGACGAGGCCTGGTTCGAGGTGAATCCGCAGGGCGTCAAGGGCGATCAGTTCGACGGCGATCCGTCCTGGGATCCCATATGGGAGGCCGCGACGCACGTCGATTCACTCGGATGGACCGCGGAGATGCGCATCCCGTTTTCGCAGTTGCGATTCTCGCGCGACTCTGTGCAGACGTGGGGGATGGAAGTCTGGCGCTACGTGGACCGGCTCAATGAGCAGGACATGTGGGCATACTGGAAAACGAGCGAGTCTGGAGGGCCGGCGTTCTACGGTCATCTCACGGGTCTCAAGATTGGCGCGCAGCCGCGCCAGTTCGAATTGCTGCCATACGTCCTGAGCGGTGTGCATTCGAAGTACGCGCCGCCCGCAGATCCATTCCACAAGTCCACGTCGACCAATCTCGCGACGGGCATGGACCTCAAGTATCTGTTGACATCCAATCTCACGCTCGATGCAACGGTCAACCCCGACTTCGGTCAGGTGGAAGTCGATCCCGCGACAATCAACCTGTCCGCGTACGAGACGTACTACGACGAGAAGCGCCCGTTCTTCGTGTCGGGTAGCAGCGCGTTCGATTACGGCGGAATGAACTGCAATTTCTGCAGCAATACTTCCAACCTTGGCCTTTTCTATTCCAGGCGCATTGGCAGGGCGCCGCAGCTGAACAGCTTCGTCAGCGGGCTCTCGGCGTTCAGCGATCTACCCAATACCACATCGATACTTGGCGCTGCCAAGATTACCGGCCGCACCGCCGGTGGCATCACCGTAGGCATGCTCGACGCGCTTACAAACCGGGAGAGCGCCGAGTACGTCGCGGCGCCAGGCGGACCCACGGTGACGCAGCCGGTCGAGCCGCTCAGCAACTATTTCGTCGGCAGGGCGAAGAAGGACCTGCGCGAGGGAGCAACGACCATCGGCGGAATGTTCACATCCGTCGCGCGGCAGATGAACGACACAATTCTGTCCGATCGCCTGCGCAGTCATGCGGAAGCCGTCGGACTCGATTGGAATCATCGGTGGAGTCATCGTGACTATGACTGGATGGGATCCATTGCCGCGTCGAACGTTGCCGGATCAACACAGGCGATTGGACTGACCGAGCAGTCGAGCGCACACTACTTCCAGCGGCCGGACCGCCGCGTTCGGAGCGACGGACTGTTCGGTGCAGCGTACGACAGCAATGCGACGTCGCTGCGCGGATATGGCCTGTATACGCGAGTTGCAAAGACCAGCGGCGACTGGTTCTGGGAAACTGCGCAGAACTGGCGCAGCCCGGGGTTCGAAGTGAACGATCTATCGTATCTCGACCGTGCCGACTACAAGTGGATGAACTTCAACATCGGTCGCAACTGGAGCCTCCCTGGAAGCTGGTATCGCAGCGCCATGATCATGGCTGGCGGCCAGCAGCAATTCAACTACGACGGTGATCGCACAGATCAGCAGGGGCAGGTCTTCACGCAGATCAATTTTCTCAACTACTGGAGACTGCGCAGCTTCTACATATATCATCCGGCCGTAATGGACGATCGCCTGACGCGTGGTGGACCGGTAGTCATGCGTAGCGGCTACAAGGTCCTGATGGGTCAGGTCTCGACAGATCCTCGCGCGCGCGCCGTGTTCGACGTCTCCGTGCAGGGTGGTCCGAGCGTCGGTGGCCAGGGCCATCAGCTATCGATCGCCCCGGGAATCGCGCTCAAGCCGGCGTCCAGCATCTTCATCAGCCTTACGCCGACGTTCAGCTCGAACGAGGACGACGCGCAGTACGTGACCACGGAGACCGACCCGACGGCGACGGCGTTTTACGGCCATCGCTACGTGTTCGCCTATCTCAGGGCTGAGACATGGTCGCTCGACACGCGCATCAACTGGACCTTCACCCCGAATCTCACGCTGCAGCTGTACGCGCAGCCCTACTTCTCGAGCGGCGACTACGCGTCGTTCCGTGAATTCGCGGCACCCCGTGCACTCACGAAAGTCATCTACGGCAAGGATGCCGGCACCATCGTACGCACGCCGGCAACTGCGACGTCCGGAGCGACGTACACCGTCGATCCTGACGGCGCGGGACCAGCGAAGCCCTTCAGCTTCGGCGATCCGAACTTCGCGTATCGCTCCCTGATCGGAAACGCGGTGCTGCGGTGGGAGTACCGTCCAGGCTCGACAGTGTTCTTCGTCTGGACTCAGACGCGCTCCGGCACGAATGACGTTGGAAACTTCGACTTCACACGCGATCGCACTGCACTGTTGAGCGACAGACCGACGAACATTTTCCAGATCAAGGTGAATTACTGGTTGGGAAGATAGGCCTTCTACCAGTGGATCTGGCGAGCGCTAGATTCACTGGTATAACCGCCAGTCGGGAGGGGGACATGCAGCACGTCGCACCTTTGGCCTCGCCGCGCGAGAGCATCTTCGCGGTTCTCGCGTCGGCCGCTCGGAGACTGTCGTACGGCGATCTGTCAGTGATAGCGGCCGCCAGCGGAGCCGTTGCGCTGGCGGCTGCCGCAGTCGACCGCGCATCGTGGATGCTGCTCTCGGCATGCTACGTCGTGTGGTGTTTCGCGGGGTGGGGGATTCTGTTTCACACCTCGACGCCGCGGACCGCTCGCTGGAAAGCCTTCCAGTGGACCATCGTCGGCTCGGCCAGCGTCGTCGCGGTCATCCTCGGCGTGGCTGTCTTTTTCTGGGCTCTGGGTCCGAGCTGGAAGTTGTAGCACCGCCAGGATAGGGTGCCGGCGGATGACATCCGGTACCTCGCGAACGCACCGCTGGCCGTAGGTTGGGCGCAGGTCCAAGTTGCCGCTTCACTCGCCCGGTCGTCCTCCAACGATGCCAAACAGACACGCGAGAGCCACACGCGCGGCCGTAATCGTCGCGTCCCTTCTAGCTGTCACCGCGCCCGCGCTTCACGCGCAGGTGGTGCCAGCGAAGAATGCGCAGGCTGCCAAAGCAACCCCGTCAGTCGTCAAGCACACCGTCAAGCGTGGCGACACGCTATGGGATATCGCCAAGTTCTACCTCAAGGACCCGTTCAGGTGGCCTGAAGTCTTTCACGCGAATACGGACATCGTCAAGAACCCGCACTGGATCTATCCCGGGCAGGTTCTCACCATCGACGGATCGGCAGTCAAGCCGGAAGTCGCGGCCCGGGTGGATTCCACGGGCTTCGTCGTCGCCCAGATCCAGACGCGCGCGCAGGCGCCGACCGTGTTCGCCGAGCACCAGAGCACCGTCGACGAAAGACTTGCGGCCGCGACGGCGATGCCGCCGGCCCTTACGGTGCGTCCCGGTGAATACGAAGCGGCTCCCTACGTGGTAGCCGAGAACGGACGGCTCGAGGCGGGTCGCGTAATCGGACCCGTCGACCGGCCAGCGCTCGGGCTTTCATCCGACGCAGGCTTCCGCCTGTTCGACCGGATCTACATAACCATTCCCGCGGGTGTGAACGTCGGAGACAAGGTGGTCGTCGCCAAAACCGGCGAAACCATCGCCGATGTCGGCCGCGTCATCGAGCCGACGGCCGTCATGCGCATCGATTCGCTCGCCGGCAACTCTCAGGCAATCGGCACTATCGTCAAGCAGTTTGGAACAGTCGTTCCGGGACAGGGGATCGTCCTACCAGGACGAACGTTCGAAAGCACTTCCACCCGCCCGGTTAACGGCAGCTACCCCCTCACCGCCAAGCTGGTCTGGGTGCAGGGTTCGCCCAGGCTTCCGTCGGTGCAGACGTATGTGATTCTGGCTGCTGGCGAGGCGAAGGGCGTGCGGCCGGGCGACCAGTTCACGCTGCTCAGTGATGGTCAGTTCAGTGATGGAACGCCGGCCCCCCTGAGCGCCACGGCGCGAGTGACGATCGTTCGCGTCACTCCGTTCGGTGCCAGTGGAATCGTCGTACATCAGGATCAACCCGAGATCCAGACGGGAATGGCGGCTCGTCTCACAGCGAAGATGCCATAACCGGATGTCGTAATAACGATGTCACTATGCACGACGCCGGCTTAGATTTGGCGTTTTGCCGACGGAGTTGTAGTGATTCAGATATTGGCTTGGGCACAGGTCGGCGTGGTGCCGACCACGCCTCTCGATATGGTGGTCAGCGCGACCGCGCCAACGAAGATCGTACTCGGCGTCCTCATCGCGTTGTCGCTGGTCAGCTGGGCGATCATGTTCGCGAAGTGGGCGCAATTCCGCGGAATAACGCGCAAGTCGAGTGCGTTCATGCTGAATTTCGAGCGTGCGTCGTCGTTCGAGGCGGCAGTGGATGCCGCGCGACAATCGAGTGATCTTCCGCACGGTCGCGTACTACGCCGTGCGAGCGAGTTCCTGCGCGAGGTAACGCCCGCGCTCGCGGCTACTGCGGGTCGCGCAGCGAAATTCAGCGGATCACAGGTCGAAGCTCTTCGCCTCGTGCTCGACGCGGAGACCAACGCCGCGCGAGACAGACTCTCGCGCTACGTCCCGTCACTCGGCACCATCGGGTCCGTGAGCCCGCTCATCGGTCTCTTCGGCACTGTGCTTGGCGTGATCGAGGCGTTCATCGGAATCGCGTCGCAGGGCTCGGGCAACATCGGTGCTGTTGCGCCCGGTGTGGCAGAGGCACTGATAGCGACCGCCGCCGCGCTTGCGGTCGCAATCCCGGCGGTGTTCGGCTACAACCTCTTCGCAAATCGGTTGAATCGGATCGACAGCGAGCTCGAGGGCTTCGGCACGGAGCTCATCGCGCTTCTCGTGCGTGAGGGACGGATCTAGGTGGCGAACCGCGGCCGTCGGCGTGGTGAGCGTCTTCCGATCAACGCCGAGATCAATGTTGTGAGCCTGATCGACGTGATGATGTTGCTGATGGTCATCTTCATGATCACAGCGCCCATCATGCAGGGCGGCGTCGATGTGGCGCTGCCCAAGGCCGAGGCGCGGCCGCTCGAAGCCAAGAGCGGATTGGTCGTGACGGTGAATCGTGCCGGTGAGATATTCGTCGACAAGGACAAGCTTACCTACGAGCAATTCCGGGCGAGCTTCAAGGCGCTGGCTAGTCAGCACGGAAAAAACGGCGTGTATCTTCGCGCCGATCAGGGTGTACCGTATGGCATGGTGGTACGAGTACTGGCTGTAATGCGAGCGAGCGGGTCCACCGACGTCGGCCTCGTCGCCGAACCGGAGGACATGCCGCATTGAACAGTAGCGAGCGCGATGGTGGACTCACCGGGTCGCTGGGTGTGTCCGCCGTGGTGCATCTGACGATTCTCGGGCTGGCTATCTGGGCACTCCGGCCAGGTCCGCCGGTCGTCCTTCCTCCGATCTACAAGGTCAATATCGTTGCGGCGCCACCCGGCCCGCGAGCCATTGGCGAGGTCACTCGGGCTCCGGCTCCGACGAATCCCGCTCCGACCCCGCCAAAGATGCGCGAGACACCGTCGTCGGTGCCGCCCGCGCCGAGCAAGGCCCCGCCATCGCCCACTACGCGGGCGACGCCGGTAGAAGCTCCACCAAAGAAGGCCGCGCCGGCTACGAAGGCCCCAAAGGCCGGAGGTGGCCCTACGGGCGGCCGTGGTACTGATGTCGCTACCGTACAGACTGCTGGTATCGACTTTCCATTTCCCGGGTATCTCAACAACATCGTTCGGCAGATAGCGCTGAACTTTCGCGTCCAGAACCCGAACTCCCCGTTGAGCGCGACGATGTCATTTCTCATTCACCGCGATGGCAGCGTCTCGGACGTGAAATTCGTCCACCGGTCGGGAGTCTACTCGTTCGATCTGGAGGCCCAGGGCGCCATCGAGCGGGCTTCCTCGTCGTTCGGTCCGCTTCCCGACGGTTTCCGGGATGACGTCCTCCCCGTAGTTTTCAGCTTCGATCCTCGTTTCCTGCAGTGATGCAACTCAAACACATACTTATTGCCGCGGTCGCCAGCTCGGCGCTCGCGTTGACGCCGGCTGCGGCCCGCGCACAGAACCCGACGGTACCCGAAGGCGTTCGCCTCGGACTCAACTATACGCTTGGCACAAAGCCCGGCGTGCTCGTGCTGCCCATGGATTCCACGGGCGGCGATTCCGTACGTGCGATACTTCAGCGCGACATCGACTATGACGATCGAGCGACAGTCATAACGCTGGATGACCAATCGGCGCGCGCGATGATGCCCAAGACGGGTGACGACTTCAACTACCCGATCTTCGCCAAGCTTGGGGTCGTCGCCATCCTGCGCCCGCAGCGCTCGTTGACGGGGATCACCATCACGATGTACGACGTCGCGGCCAAGAAGCGAATTCAGATCGGCGGCTTTCCGCTCACGGATCAGGTCAACTCGCCTGCGTGGCGTATGGCCGTGCATCGCGCGAGCGATGAAGTCGAGCGCTGGATCTTCGGTACGCCGGGTGCAGCGGCAACGCGAATCCTGTTCAGCGGCGGCGACAAGCAGATCTGGGTGATCGACAGCGATGGCGAGAACGCACGAAAGCTGACGTCGGTGACGCTCGCGATGTCGGCTGCATGGAGCCCGGACGCCACCAAATTCGTCTTCTGCGGTTTCACGCCGAGCGGCTCGCAAATCGCCGTGTACAGCTTCATTACGGGCGATCTGCACTGGTTGAGCGGAACTGCGCGCGGTCTCAACATCACGCCGACCTATTCGCCGGACGGCCGGACCATCGCGTACGCCAGCGGAAGCGAGGGCGGCACGGACATAATGGTCATGCAGGAGGGCGACGCGTCGCCGTCGCGCCGGATCACGGTCGGCAGGGGGAGCGATAATACGTCGCCTTCGTTCAGTCCGGACGGGCGACAGATCGCTTTCATGTCCGGTCGCGCGGGCCATCCGGAGGTCTATACGATGGACGCGGACGGCACCAATCCTTCGTTGCTCACCGAATTCACGTATGGCGAGCAGGCCTATCGTGCGTCGCCGGACTGGGCGCCGGACGGCCGGCGGATTGCGTACGAATCGCGCATCGACGGCAACTTTCAGATCATGACGATCGATATGCGGGACCGCTCGACCAAGCAGTACACGAGCGATGGCCAGAACGAAGATCCTGCGTGGGCGCCCGACTCGCGCCACATGGTATTCTCATCGACGCGTACGGGACCACGCCAGCTGTGGGTGCTCGATGCCGAGTCAGGACGCATGCGTCAGCTGACTCATGCCGCGGGTGCGCGGCTCGCTGCGTGGTCGCCGATCCTCAAACCCTAACCCCTCGCGTCAATGCATCCGAGCAAAATCATAATCGCAGTAGTTGCGGTGACACTTGTCGCCGCGTGCCACAAGATTCCGGCTCCGCTGGCTCCGTCTCCTGTTGCGGGGAACGATTCGCTGGATCGCGCACGCGCCGATTCCATCGCGCGCGCGAATGCTGCGCGGCAGGCCGAGATCGCGAGAGCACAGGCGGAGCAGGACAGTCTGCGCGCAGTGCGTGAGCGCGAGCAGCGCGAGGCCGCTCAGAACGCGGACGCGATGAAGGTGCTTGCCGCGACCATCTACTACGACTTTGACAAGGCCGACCTGACCGAAGCGGCGCGGTCGCTGCTTCTTGCCAAGGTTCCGGTGCTGCAGGCACAGCCGACGATCCATTTGCGCATTACGGGGCACACGGACGATCGTGGCTCGTCCGAATACAATCTCGCGCTCGGGCTCCGGCGCGCCGCTGAAGCAAAGGCGTTCCTGGTGAACAACGGCATCGACGCGAGCCGGCTCGAGATAACGAGCATGGGCGCGGAGCAGCCGGCGGTTCAGGGTGAGAACGAGGAAGCATGGTCGCGTAACCGTCGGTCCGAGTTCGCGCCGACATCTGGAGGAGCCAGTCAGTGAGAAAGATGATTCTCGCGACGCCGCTGGCGATGTTGTTCGCCGGCTGCTTCGCAACACAATCGGACGTGCAGGTGCTGCAGAGCGACATCCGCACTATGCGCGGAGAACAGCTTGCCGCCGACTCCGCTCGGAAGATTCAGATGGATCGCGCGTTGGCGAGCATGCGCACCGCAAACGATTCGCTCGACGCGCTGAGCACGCGTCTCACACGCTTTCGTTCCGACATGACGTCGAGCATGTCGTCAGTGCAGCAGCAACTCCTGCAAGTGCAGGAGCTGACCGGCCAGAGTCAGCGCCGCATTCAGGAAGTGCGCGCGTCGCTCGAGGAGCGTCAGAGCGCGACGGCGGCGCCGGATTCGACCGGTGCGCCGGCAACGCCCGGACCCAATGCGTTGTTCCAGGTCGCGCGTGAGCAGATGATGCAGGGAAGCAACGCCGCTGCGCGTCAGGCCTTCCAGGATCTCATCACCAAGTATCCCAAGTCGGATGTGGCACCCGACGCGGCGTTCTACATCGCCGAGACGTACGCTGCGGAAAACAATACCGCGGCTGCGGATTCGGTATACGCACGGGTCGCGTCGCAGTATGCCGGTTCGCCGCGGGCGGCGACGGCGATCTACAAGCGCGGTGTTGCGGCGCAGGCGGCTGGCAACGGCGACAAGGCGCGTGACCTGTTCAACCAGCTCATCAAGAAATACCCGCGCTCCGACGAGGCTGCGCTGGCTCGCGATCGCATAAAGACTATCAAGTAGCAGGCGGAGGCGATCGTGGCTAGGCGTCGCACGGCTGGCGGGATGGCCGAGATGGCGTTCCTCGATCACCTCGAGGAGCTGCGCCAGCGACTGTTCAGATGTGCCGCGGCGTTCGCGTTCGGCGCGATCATCGCGTTCGTTCTGTTCACGCAGGTACCGCACTTCGACGTGATCGAGTTCCTTTCGCGACCGATCACGCCGTACCTGCACGGCGCCAAGCTTATCTACCTGCATCCCGGCGATGCGTTTCAGATCGTGCTCGACGCCGGCTTTGCGCTGGCATTCATCATCGCGTCGCCGGTCATTCTGTACCAGCTGTGGGGATTCGTCTCCCCCGCCATGTATTCGCACGAAAAGAAGCTCGTCCTCCCCGTACTCGGCGGCATAGTCGTGCTCTTCATCGCCGGTGTGGCGATGGCGTTCACGCTGATCCTGCCGATGACGATCAAGTTCCTCGTCGGCGTCGAGTCAACCGCACTTCAACCCATGATCGCGGCGTCGGAGTATTTCGGCTTCGCGATCTACATGTGTCTCGCATTCGGCGCGGCGTTCGAGCTTCCGATCGTGATAATGGGACTCACCGCACTCGGTCTCACCAACCCGAACTTTCTCGCTAAGTACCGGCGATACGCGGCAGTCGGTGGCCTGATCGTCGGCTGCTTCATCACGCCGGACCCGACCGCGATGTTCGCCATCGCGATCCCGATGTATGGACTGTTCGAGCTCAGCATCGTACTGTCACGCATGGTCTACAAGTGGCGCCAGCGACGTGAGACGGGGGACGACAGCGGATCTGTCGATGAGCCGCCGCCACCGCCACCACCGCCGGTACGGGATGCACCGCGCCGGCTGGGAGCGCCGGCGTGATTCGGACATCGCTCTACGCGATCATTGTGGCCGCGCTCGGAATGAGCGCGGCTTCAGTCGTTGGCGCGCAGGGCGTCGACAAGGCTGCACGAAAGCCGGTGCGCGATACTATCCCCAAAGCGGTGACGCGCGATACGACGCCAAGACGCGACACGACCGCCGGACGTGACACGACCGCCCGCGACAGCACGCGTCGCGACACTGTTCCGCAGGCAGCGCCACTCGTCACCTGGTCGTCGGATTCCGACTCGGTTGCGACGGCACTCATGAAGAGACCTGGGTTCCGCGCCACACGCTATCAGGGCGACAACGTCGTGTTCGACGCGCAGGCCAAGGCGCTCAGGATCCGCGGCAAGCCGGCAGCGGTCGGACGCGACCAGACGATCGTGATCGGCGACACGGTGCTCTACAATGATTCAACCAAGTTCGTCACGGCCATGGGCGACACGGTGATTCTGCACGATCCGTCGCAGCAGACCGCCGACGTGATCGCGAGGGGCAAGGTCACGTACAACACCGCGCAGGGCCGCGGCACCGCGACGAACATCAGCACGTCTGTCGAGAGCGGCCAGCGGTATTATCTGTCAGGCAAGGAGACAGCGTTCGTGCGCGATACCACGCCCGCGAAGCGCAGTGCCTACTACGTACGCAACGGTATCATCACGAGCTGCGACGACAGCGTCCCGGACTATTACTTCAAGTCCAGCGAGATCAAGTTCGTCTCGAAGAACCTGCTCGTTGCACGTCCCGCGACTCTGTATGTTGGCGGCGTCCCGGTCTTCTGGCTTCCGTTTCTTTTCCAGGACGTGCGAAACGGCCGGCGCAGCGGCATCCTCACGCCGCGCTTCGGACTCAGCGAGTTCGTTCGCAACAGCTCCGCCTACCGGCGTCACGTCGAGAACATCGGCTACTACGCCAACCTCGGCGATTACATGGACGCCGAGGCGTGGTACGACTGGCGAAGCAGTGCTCGCGGAACACTTTCGGATCCAGGCTTCTCGCGCATCAATGGTCAGTTCAGGTATCGCTGGCTGGACCGCTTCATCACTGGCGGAATCGCAGCGAACCACCTTGCACAACCGGGCGGGGCCAGCAACACCGCGGTCACGTGGTATCACTCGCAGGAATTTTCGTCGACCAGCCGTTTCAGCGCGAACGTCAACTTCACCACCAACACCACGGTGCTGCAGCGAACCACGTTCAATCCGCAGCAGCAGCTCTCGGCGATCAGCTCCGACGTCCGTTACAGCAAGAAGGTTGGACCTTTTTCCATGGACCTTGGCGGACATCGCGACCAGTACTCCGGGCGCACGCAGGTCCAGGAGAACTATCCAACGCTGAGCGTTACGAGTCCGACGATTGCGGTCACGCACTGGCTCGACTGGACGCCGAGTCTGAGCTTTCAGCGTCAGGCCAAGGTGAACATGGATGAGTCGCAGGCGCTATTCTATCACTATTTCACGAACGCTGCCGGAGTGCCGGATAGCTCGCGCGTCAAGGCTTCGGAGACCACTCAGTCGACGTCGTTGTCGACGCCGATAAGCATCCACGGATTCCGGCTCGATCTCTCGGGCAATGTGCAGAGCCTTGATCTCAACCACCCGGTGACGCGCACATTCGTCAGTCAGACCGACACCAGCCAGCGTTACAACCGGACGTTCGCGCGATCGGCGACGAATCAGGCCGACTTCAATTTTGCATTCAGTCTGCCGGGCTTCTTTCCTGGTACGCTCAATCTCAACCCGTCCGTTTCATTCCAGAACGTGTACGGCGGATCGTATTGGGTTCAGTCCGAGTTTTCCAATGGCCAGTGGGTACATCAGAGCAAGCGCCCGACGTTTTCGCTCGGGATCTCTCCGACGTTGTTCGCGCTGTTCCCGGGCATGGGACCGATCACGCGCATCAGGCATTCGATCACACCGCGTATCAGCTTTGGATACTCACCTGCGGGCCAAGTTCCCGCTGCTTACCTTGCCGCGATCAACCACTCCGCCAGCGGTTTCCTCGGCAGCATGCCGCAGGAGCAGATCACGTTCGGCCTGACGCAGGTGTTCGAGGCGAAGATGCGCTCCGACACCGGATCGTCGGACGAAGGGCGCAAGATAAAGCTGCTCGGATTGGACTTCTCCGCAGCGACGTGGGATTTCGAGCGCGCCAGGGAAACGCATCGTACCGGGCTCACGACGAACTCCTTCACGTACAGCGCAATGTCGGATCTGCTACCGGGATTCAGCCTCAGCAGTACCTATTCGCTCTTTCAGGGCGACACGCAGAGCGATACGGCACGGTTCAAGCCGTTCCGGGAAGGCATCAACGCGTCGTTCACGCTCAACGGCCAGACGGGGATTGTCGCTGCCATCAGCAGACTGTTCGGCCACGGGCCGGCGGCGGCGACGCCCACGCCTACGGTGGAGCAGAGTGAGCAGGATCAGCTCGCGGCGCGACTGTCGTCGATGCCTGTAGCTGGGAGCGCACGACGCGACATGCAATATGCGATCGACGACACGCAGGGGTGGTCCAGCCAGATAACATTCCGGTCCACCCGCCAGCGCCCCCCGGTGGGGGGGCGTGTCATCAACTTCGATCCGACACTGGTGTGTGCACCCTATTCGTCCAATCCGATTCTATTCGAGCAGTGCCGCCAGACGACGCTGCTCAACCCTCAGACGACGGTCAACAACACCAACGATCCCATCGGCGGTGGCGTCTTCGTCCGCGTGCCGCCGCAGGAGACGCTGAACGCCAACACCACGCTCCACATCACGCAGAAATGGTCGGCGAACTGGGGCACGCTGTATGACGTCGTGCATCACGCGTTCGCGAGCAACCAGATAACGCTGCAACGCGATCTGCACGACTGGCGCGCGATATTCTCGTTCAGCCAGAGTCCCAATGGCAACTCGTACTTCAGCTTCATGATTGGCAACAAGGCCCAGCCGGACCTCAAGTTCAACTACGACAAGCCCACCTACCGGCAGCAGGACATTCGTTAACCGTTGTTATCAGCTCGCTTCGCGCCGTGGGACGTACCGATTTTCCTGGCCAAATACGCATACCTCACACTGGTCCGGAAACCGATCCTCGTGCACTTCGAGGTGACTCTTCGCTGCAACGCGCACTGCGGTTTCTGCGATTACTGGAAGACGGACTCATCCGAGCGCGACAACGAGCTCAAGAGCTTCGCCGACGCCGCGCGCTTCTTCAATCCCATGATGATCACGTGGACGGGAGGTGAGCCGACGTTGCGACGCGACCTCGAAGATCTCGTATCGGCGGTGGACCGCGCGATCCGCGTGAAGTACATGACGCTCATCACCCATGGCGGGATGCTCACGCCCGAGCGCGCGCAATCCCTCTGGGATGCAGGAATAAACCAGTTCAACATCTCGCTCGATTTCCTGGATGAGCGGCACGACGATGCCCGCGGCATTCCGGGGCTCGTCGACAGGATTATGCGCAACGTTCCCGCGATGCGCGAGCGTGGCATCGACGCGATCCGCTTCAACACCGTCATCAAGCGGTCCAACGTCGGTGAGCTCGTTTCGATCGTGCACCGCGCCGCCGAGCTCGGCGTGGGAGTCAACTTCAGCTGCTACACCGACAGCAAGAACGGCAACGCCGAGGGGCTGATTCCGGAATCCGAAGTCCGGCATCTCGAAGAGGTCATAGCCGAGCTCCTCGCGTTCAAGCGCGCGCGCCGCGGGATCATCACCAATTCGGATTATTACCTGGAGCAGATCCCCCGGTATGTCCGCGGGGAAACGTCCGAGCCATGCCGGTCAGGCATCCGAACCATCCATATCGACCCAGCCGGCTACGTGAAACGCTGTCCGGATTTCCCGGTCGACTTCCACTGGCGTGACTTCCGGAAGTATGAACCAGTCAACTGCAATGCATGCTACTACGCGTGCCGCGGCGAGGCTCAGGCGCCATTGCGCCTTTCCCGGATACGCGATGTCATGGCATCTCCGCTCGATCACCAGACCACTTAAGGGACCGGTCATTCTGGCCGACCTCACGCGCTCTCGTTAACTTCCCCTTGAAATGTCCAAGTCCGCCCAGCTCAAGAGGAAAGCTGCCGAATTCGAGCAGAAGCGACAGTACGATCGTGCCCTCACGTCTTACGCGCAGGCCATAGAGGCTGCGGCGGGAATCCCCGACGAGCTGGATATTCCGCTCTACAACCGGGTCGGCGACCTCCACCTGCGCCTGGGCGAGCTGGACAAGGCCGTCGCCTACTACGAAACAGCCGTAGACCTGTATTCCGAGGGTGGCTTCTTCAACAATGCCATCGCTCTCTGCAACAAGGTGCTCCGCCACGCGCCTGACAGGTCCGTGATCTACTACAAGCTCGGAAAGATCAGCGCCAAAAAGGGCTTCAACTCCGATGCGAAGCAGAATTTCCTGGAATACGCCGCCAGGATGGAGAAGGCAGGCGACATAAGCGAGGCCTTCCGCGCCCTCAAGGAATTCGCCGATCTCTGCCCGGGACAGGACGACGTCCGTCTGATGCTGGCGGAGCAGCTGGCCCGTGCCGGCCGTACACAGGAGGCGCTCGAGCAGCTCCAGATCGTTTACGAGGCGATGCTGTCGGAGGACCGCGGCGCCGAGGCTGCCGCAACGCTGGAACGTATTCGCACCCTCGATCCCGACTTCGCGCCGCAGATCGGAATGTCGCGTCAGGAAGCCAAGCGGGAAGGGCTGGTCTTCATCGATGTCGACTACGGTAAACATGGTGCAAAGCCGTCCGGCCCGACCGAGGAGGCGGTGTCCCGTCCGCTCTCCGCGCAGGGCTTCGACGACGTCGAGCTGCCACCGTCGGCAGACATGCGTTCGGAGCGAACTCTGGATGAGTCGCCCCTCGCTGGGCTGACTCCTCTCGAAGACCCTCTGACGTCGATGATCTCGGAGCAGGCACGCGCCCCGGGACCGACGATGGACGAGTTCGAGGCGACATCGTTCGCTACGAGTGGGTCCGATCACGAGATCGAACCGCTCGCCATCGAGCACACGTCATACGACACGTTCGCACCGCCACCGGCTGAGGACGAGTCTGCACTGGGCGCGGCCGCCGATCAGTTGGCCGCAGGCACCGAGGAGCCGCCGCAGGTCGCCGACCACACCGACCAATCCATGGCCGACGCCCTCACCGGATATGTCGCGGCGCTGTCGAGCGATGTCGGTGAGATGCAGGGCGGATTGCCCGATGATCTTGGCGTTCTTCCCGTCGATGCAGTTCGCGAGGAGCAGGCGGCGTCGCAGAAAGCCCCACGCACCGATGATGATTTCGTCGACCTCAACGAATGGCTTCTCGAGGGCGAGCCCCCAAAGAATCCGCGCATGACCGCGGAGGAAGAAGCGAAGACACCGGGCGACGTGCAGACGGATTTTTCGGAGATGCTCGAGACCTTCAAGGCCGGCGTCGCAGCCAATGTCGATGAGAGCGATTCCGACAGCCATTACGATCTCGGCGTCGCGTACATGGAGATGGGCTTGTTCGACGAAGCAATCGCGCAATTCCAGAAAGCAATGCGCGGCGACGCATCGTCCGAGCAACGCGTCCGCGCATACGAGTCGCTGGGACAGAGCTTTATCGAGAAGAATGAGTATCAGGTCGCGATCAGCTCGCTCGGCGGTGCACTCAAGGAGTCCGGACTGAACGACACCAAGCTCGTCGGCGTGCTGTACCTGCTCGGCTACGCAAGCGAGAAACTGGAACTGTGGCAGAACGCTGAAGGTTACTACCGGCGTGTTTTCGCAGTGGATATTCACTTCCGTGACATCGGTGAGCGATTGAAACGCGCCGAGCAAATGGCGTGACGGCGCGGTCAGTCGACGCGCCAGAGGCGAGTGATGGTCTGCGCGGAGTGACGCTGGAAGAGGTGCAGGCGCCCGTGCGCGACGATCTGGAGCAGGTCCGCGAGGAGATGGAGCACGCCGTTACGCGCGACATACCCATGCTCGCCATCGCCGCGCGACACCTCCTTGCAATGAAGGGGAAGATGTTTCGCCCCACCCTCGTGCTGCTCTCCAGTCACACCGCCGGCACCCCGACACGCGATGCAGTCGTCGTCGCATCGGTCGTCGAGATGGTGCACCTCGCCACTCTGGTGCACGACGACGCCGTCGACCATTCCATGCTGCGCCGCGGCATGCCGACGATCAACTCGTTGTTCAGCGACCAGATCTCGGTGATCATGGGCGACTTCCTGTACTCGACCGCGCTCACACAGCTCGTCGCGCTCGATAACATGGGCGCGATCCGCGCCCTCGTGGATGCATCGACGCAGATGTCGGTCGGCGAACTGTCGCAGCTCTCGACCATCGAGCCACTCAGCTTTTCCGAACACGATTACGAATTTCTGATCCGCTCCAAGACGGCGTCGTTGATATCGGCGGCGTGTCGCGTCGGCGCGATGTGCGGCGCTCCCGCACACGTGGACGCACTTGCCGAGTACGGCGATGCGCTCGGAATGGTCTTCCAGATCACCGACGATCTGATCGACTACACCGAAGCGTCCGAAACGACGGGCAAGCCCAGTGGACTGGATCTGCGGGAGCACAAGGTCACGTTGCCGTTGATCGCCGCCCTTCGATCCATGTCGGCGACCGAGCGCAGTCGCGTCAATGCACTGTTCCAGGTAACCGACCCCGCAGACGACGATGTCGCCGACGTGGCGCGCATCGTCGTGGAGCTGGGTGGGCTGGAGTACGCGCGCCAACGGGCCGCCGAGTATGCCGAAAAGGCGCGAACGGCGCTGCTTGGTCTTCCCGCAACGTCCGCCCGAGACGCCCTCGGCGCGGCCATCTTCTACGTAATGGAGCGACACGCCTGATGCCACCACGCGGAGCCGCCCGAAAGGGCGCATTCTTTTATGGGATGGTCCTGGCAACAGGATTCATCGCAGGTGGCCTGCTGACGCAGGTCTCCCGGCGCTTCCTTCCGCCCAGCGCGGTCAAGGAGTTCTTCACGACCGGAGTGACGCCTTCTTTCGGGCCGCTGACCGTGGACCTGGTGATCCTCAAGTTCGCCATCGGCCCGGTGGCGGTCGACGTGTCACTTTTGAGTCTCCTCGGGGTACTTCTGGCGTATCTGATTGCGCGTTCGTTATTTTAGAGCGGATATATTGCTGGACGTAGGCAGCGAACTTTTTTCCCCGTCAGGGAGTTATGGAAATGCCGCATTTCAGTTTCATGGAACTGGTCATCATCATGGTGGTGATCCTGCTTCTATTCGGCGCCAAACGCATCCCTGAGATTGCTGGCTCCGTAGGCAAGGGAATCAAGGAGTTCAAGAAGGAGATGAACGACATCGAGCGGAACGTGACCAACCGCGATCCCGGTCCTCCGCCGCGCCTTACCTCGGAAGATCTGCAGCGTCCATCGACATCTCAGACCACCGACTCTGAATCGACGCGCGAGCCGCGCAGATTGATCTAGCCCGCGTTAAGAAATCGGAAAGATTTTGCAAAAAGGGGACGAGCGGCAATTCGCTCGTCCCCTTTTTTGTCCGCAGGACCGGTCATCCCCGCGTAACGCGGGGATGACGACTGGGTCCAATCATGAGGAGCTGCGCCGCATCGCCGCTTCGACTTCCTTGCGGCGGTCGGTGATCTTCGCCGCCGACTTGAGGTTCGCTACGAATTCCTGAATTCGGCCCTGTTGCATGGAGCTCAGGTACTGGCCACGCAGCTGATCCTTGGCCGCGTCGAACGTCTTCCGATCGGCATCGACGCGTCGATTCACCTCTATCACGTATACCGCGTCGTCCGTGACGATCGGCTCGCTCACCGTACCGACGGGAAGCGCAAACGCCGCACCCACGATCCTGGATGCATTCGGGGCGTCGGGGATTCCCGAGACGCGCGTGAATGCGTCCGTCTTGATTACCCGGGTGTTCAGCAACTGACCAGCCTGCGCCAGTGAGCTCGCCGACGCCGCGATTGCGAACTTGCGAGCCGGATCGACCTCCTTCTGAACCGCCTTCTTGCGTGCGAGCAACAGCTTGATGTCGCCCTTTGCAGCATCGAGCGACGGTGTTCCACCGGGCGTCAGCGCATCAAGCCGGGCCAGATAATAACCAGCGTCGTCGTCGTACAGATCGCTGCTCTCGCCCACCTTCGCTCCACCGAACGCCCACGCAGAAACGCTCGGAATCTGCTGCCCGTTGTACACGAGCGTCTGGCCTTCAGTCACGTCGGTCGTGTATGTCTTGAGACCGAGCGCCTTTACCGCCGCATCGAACTTGTCCGGCGTTTCACTGGACGCGCCCATTTTGGCGAGCGTGTCAGCCTTGCGGTCCGTGCGATCCGCATCCGAATCGCTCTGCGCGATGTGCAGCAGGATGTGGTGCATCGCGAGCGTATCGCCGTTGCGCGAATCGAGACGAATGAGATGATATCCGAACTGCGTGAGCACGGGAGGTGAAATCTCGCCCGGCTTGAGCGCCGCAGCAGCTGTCTCGAAGGCGGGAACGAATCGGCCCTTGACTCCCTTGCCGAGATCACCGCCGCGTACCGCCGACGCGGAATCGACAGATTCGGCCTTGGCTGCATCTTCGAACTTCAGCGCGCCACTGACGATGCTGTCGCGCAATGCGATCGCGTGATTTCTCACTGCCGCTGAATCGGCCGCTGTGACCGTTCGCGGAATTTCAGTGAAGGTCACACGCGCACGTCCGGTGCGCGCCATGTCCTTCTTGTGCGCGTCGTAGTACGCGCGAATCTCCGCATCGCTCACAGGCTCGGCGGCGACGTCCGCATCGCTCGGCACGAACTGCGCATAGCTGATTGCCGCACTGTCGTGCGCATCGCGGTAGTTCATCCACAGCGTCGCATCCGAGATCCAGAGCCCGGACGTTATCTGCTGATACAGTTTCTGTTTTGGAATCGCGTCGCGATAATAGCTCTCGAGCTGCAACAACAGTCCGCTCTGCTTCGCCGTGGGGCTGGCGAGAAAGCGTTGATACTTCTCGAGATCGAACTGTCCGTTGGTCTGCAGCTCGGGGTCCTGCATGAGCTGCGGCGGCGGACTGTACTTGGCCGCGTTGGTGAGCTCGTCCACCGAAACGGTGATTCCGCGCCGGCGCATCTCCTGGCTCAGCAGTGCGTCGTTCACCAGCTGGTCGAAGGCCTGATTCTGAATCGCATCGCGCTCGTCCAGCGAGATCGACTCGCCGCTCGACGCGGTCCGCTGCTGTTCCAGCTGCGATGACAGAGCCTGCCAGGTGGTTACGAGGATGTCCTGCCCGTTGACAGTCGCCACAGCTGTGGTCGATGTTATCGGGGCACTACCGAAGAGGCCGGACGATTCGTATAGAAGGAATCCGCCGATGAAAGCGACGGTGACGAAAATCCAGATGTATTTTGCGGAACTCCGCATCGATTGTAGCATAGCCCGGTAAGCTGTTCCCCAGAGTGGACAAAATCAAGGTTGGGGAAGTATCTTCCCAACTTCGCGCCGCAGTCGGCGAAACAAACGTTTCCCCAACGAGAGGACGTTGATGGCCGATACGGGCCGGCTGGACGAGCTAAAACACAAGTTCGACGAGAACCCAAAGCGCTATTTCGCGCCGCTGGCCAACGAGTATCGTAAGGCCGGAGACGCCGAGCACGCGATCGAACTCTGCAGGACCTACCTCCCGCAGCAGCCGAATCACATGAGCGGCTATATCGTGTACGGCCAGGCGCTGCACGATGCCGGACAGACCGAGGAATCCGCCGCTGTCTTCAAGCAGGCGCTCAGTCTCGACCCGGAGAACATCATCGCCCTCAGGAACCTCGGCGATATCTCCCGAAACGCCGGCGACAACGTCGGCGCCATGCGCTGGTACGGCAAGGTTCTCGAGCTCGATCCGCGAAACGAGGAAATCTCGGCGTTCCTCACCTCACTCTCCGCGCCCGGCACCAGGGCGTTCGGACCTCCGGCCGCCACCACGCCCGAACGTCAGGCCCCGCCTACCATCCGTCCCGAACCGGCTCCGGACGCGTCGGCAGTGCGGCTGGAAGACATTTTCTCCGAGCCCGACATGGCGCAGACTCCGTTCTCCACTGAAGAGCGGGCTGAGCCGGAGCCAATCGAGCTGGAGTCCGAACAAGTGTACGAGGAGGTCTCCAGCGAGTCGTTCGAGGTGACTGAATGGCCAGCCGCTACTGACACGCCAGCCAATCCCGAATCCGACTCGACGCCGGTCATCGAAGGTCCGTGGCACACTGCGCCAGCGGAAGCGGCTACCGGCGAGTCCGCGGAAGAGGCGATGCGCTGGACCGATGAAAGCGAAGAGGAGCGCACACCGCTTCGATTCGCCGAGTTCATGCCCGAAGAGGACGCCGCCTTCGCACCGACTCCGGAAGAGCTGGGGCAAACGGAGCCCGCGGCGGCACCTGACGTTGCCCAGGAACCCGCGCCCGTAGCCCACGCTGCCCCGGAAATGGCGTCTGCTGCGGCCGAACCGGCAGAAGCTGGCCATGGTGACGAATGGGCGCCCGGGGCCGCTCAGGCGCCGGACACAGCGCCGCAGCCGGCGCCCGAGTCGCCCGTTGCTCAGCAAGCCGCGGCGGCGGCCGATCGTGAGTCATCGCCATTCGTCACCGAGACGATGGCGGAGCTGTATCTCAGCCAGGGCCTGCACGGCGAAGCGCTTGCGATCTATCGTCAGCTCGCCATCCGCCGCGACGATCCGGCGCTGCGGCAGAAGATTGCCGAGCTGGAGGCTGCTTCTACGCAACAGGCTCCCCGGGAAACGGTG
>Ga0207678_10000300_pt1 | contig 44431 bp, 39 predicted proteins | sample KBSC63metaG_FD_184319 | JGI IMG/M metagenome (GOLD analysis project Ga0207678, IMG submission 184319) | Corn rhizosphere microbial communities from Kellogg Biological Station, Michigan, USA - KBS C6-3 metaG (SPAdes) (version 2) | ecosystem: Host-associated > Plants > Roots > Rhizosphere > Soil ... | reverse complement strand
TGGCTCGGACTCGACAATGTCCTGCCGTCCTATGTGGCGCACGATGCCGGAGCTGCCTTTGTCCTCTACGCGCAGGGACTGCTGCCGTTTCTGCTGCCACTCAGCGTTTATCTGATCGAGCCAACCCGGCATCGTCAACGCCGGATGCTCTGGTTCGTTCTGCTGGGCGGCGGGCTGATGCTGTACCTACTCTGGGGGCTCACCGCATATCCCTTGCAGGTCTCGGCGCGCAGTCATAGCATCGTCTACTTCAATCCCATTACCACCACCAAAGTCGTTGCCGTGCTTTACGTCATCGCAACTTGCGGCGCACTGCTGTTTTCAGGTTTCCGTTATCTCATTGCGCTCGGCATCGCCAACCTCGCCGGTTTGCTGGTGGTCATGGTCGTCATGGCTTATGCGTTCACTTCCATATGGTGTGCTTATGCCGCGGTGATCAGTGTTCTCATCTATTTCCATTTCCATCGTCGTCGCCATATGCCTGACGTCGCCTACACAGAGTTTCCGTTAAAACCGCGTCTTGGGTAAATGCGGAGATTCGAAGGTTAAAGCATCTGTTTCGTTTACTTTGCCTTCTTACGCCATGGGAAGGTCTTCATCTCCTACGGTGTCGCAGTTTGGGAGGATTCATGCACTCACGAACCGTTTTATTCGGAACGATAATTCTCTTTGGATTAACCACAGTGTTTCCGGCTGCGTCGCAGAACCGGGAGGACCGTGGTCAAGCTCCACAGCCTCGTCCCGTGCCCAACCAGCCTCGCCCCGGCGGCGTCCCCAGCGATCGCCCTCAGTCGGGCCGTCCAAATTCCGGGGGGAGCAGTAATCGTCCTCAGCCGAGCCGTCCAAATTCCGGTGTGGACAACAACCGCCCTGGCCGACCGAATCCCGGCTCCGGCAACAACCGTCCGCAACCGGGCCAGCCCAATCCTGGGAACGGTCGTCCGCAACCAAATCGACCCAATCCTGGCAATAATCGTCCTCAACCCAATCGCCCCAATGGCAGCCGTCCGCCACAGTGGGGGCATCGTCCAACCGGCCGCCCCTCTTACAGTTTCCGGAGAAACGATAGGTCCTATCTCTATCATTACTATCGCAGCAGGCTCGGCCGAATCAATCGCATTAATCGTCCGCGCTTTGTGATCGGCGGATTCTTCCCCTATACGTACATTCCTTATCTCTCGCCGCTTCCGCCGGATGTGTACGCCTATCTGCCTCCGCCTCCGCCGGGATACGCGATGGGCTACTACGACGGTTATGTCGTCGTCTATGATCCGGTGACCTACTTCATCGTCAATGTGATCGACCTGCTGCAGTAACCGGTCCCAATTCACTTCAACAAAAAGGCGCCCTTCGCGGGGCGCCTTTCTTGCTGGGATAAACCGTCAGATCTCCAGAATGACCGGCATAATCAGAGGCCGGCGGCTGGTGCTCTTCTGGATATACCGCTTTAGATCGTTGCGTATCTTCTCTTTGATGACTCCATAGTCGGCCTTCTCTTCCGGGCTCGAGTTATCCAGTGTCCGCATCACGATCTCTCGGGATTCAGGAATCAGCTCTTCTTCGGCGATTGCCATGCCGCGCATGACGATCTCCGGAGCATTTTCAACCAATCCCGTTCGTTTATTGATCGCAATGATCGGCAGCACAATGCCGTCTTCGCTCAGGTGCTTACGGTCACGGATGACGAGGTCTTCCACGACCTCGTTCGAGGTGCCGCCGGAGTCGATGCACACCCGCCCGACCGTTACCTTGCCGCTCTTCGTGGCAGTGTTTCTGTCCAGCTCCAATACGTCGCCGTCTTCCAGCAGAATCGTCTTCTCGACTATGCCCATTGAGCCGGCAAGCTCCACATGGCGCTTCAGGTGGCGATAGTCACCGTGTACCGGGATGAAGAACTTCGGACGGATGAGGTTAATCATTAGCCGCAGCTCTTCCTGGCTTCCATGTCCGCTAACGTGGATCAGTCCGGAAGCGCCGTCGTCGTAGATCACCTTGGCATCGCGCCGTTCCAGGTGGTCGATCACGCGATAGATCGACTTCTCGTTGCCGGGAATGACCCGCGAACTCATCAGCACGGTATCGCCCGCGTCGATGCGAGCGAATTTATGGTTGTTTACCGCGGCCCGGCTCAGCGCGCTCATCGGCTCGCCCTGGGTCCCGCTGATCATGATGCACAGCTTCTCCGCCGGATGTTCCTTGATGTTGCCGGGATTAATAACCAGACCTTGCGGGAGATCGAGATAGCCGAGGTCCTGCGCGATCTCGGTCGAATTGTCGAGCGACCGCCCGATAATGGCGACCTTGCGCCCATGCTGATGCGCCAGTTCCATTGCCAGCCGAATGCGGTGGATCGAGGACGAAAAACAGCTAAAGAACAGCTTCTTTTTGGCCTGACCGAAGATCTCATCGAGCCGTGGACGCACCGCTCGCTCGCTGGGCGTATAGCCCTTCCGGTCCACATTGGTCGAGTCCTGCAACAGCGCCAGCACGCCCTGTTTGCCGAGATCGGCGAAGGCATGAAGATCGAATGGCCTGCCGTCCGGCGGCGAAAGGTCCACCTTGAAGTCGCCCGTATGCAGCACCACGCCGACCGGAGTATGAATCGCAAGGGCAACGCAATCCACCAGCGAGTGTGTCACCCGGATGGGCATAATCGAGAATGGTCCAAGCGTAAAGCGCTGTCCGGGAAGCATTTCGACGAGGTCGGCATCGTCCAGCAGCCGGTGCTCTTCGAGCTTGCCTTCGACGTAGGCCAAGGTAAACTCGGTCCCGTAGACGGGAACATTCAGCTCCGAAAGAATCCAGGGCAGCCCGCCAATATGGTCTTCGTGCCCGTGGGTCAGGATGATTGCGCGAACTTTATCGCGGTTTTCGGTCAGGTAGCTGATATCCGGAACGACGATGTCTACGCCCAGCAACTCTTCTTCCGGGAACATCAGACCGGCGTCGATGACGATGATGTCATCCTGCCAGCGGAGGACCATGCAGTTCATCCCGAACTCACCCAGGCCCCCCAGCGGAATCATTTTCAATTTATCTTGTGCCATGAACCTCTCATGTTACCATCCGCAGTTCCAGCCGCCGGAATTCGCACAATTCTGCGCAATACAAAGAAGGCCTCGCGTATACGCTAGGCCTTCTTCTTTGGGAATTGGGGTTAAAGATTTTGAGGAGAGCTAAGCCCGAAATTTGCGCAGATAGTCTGCGTCCATCTTCAGGGATTCCTTCCAGGGCATGTCAAACTCTTCCTGCTCTACAAAGGCGTGCTGGATGTGCTGCGTTTTGGCTGCCTGCGCGAAGATAGGACGGTAGTCGATGTTGCCTTTGCCCAGCTCGGTGACTTTGGCATCGTGATTTTCCGGGGAGGGGTTTGGCGGAAGCTTGAAGTCTTTTACATGGAGCATGGAGATGCGGTGGGGATAATTCTTCAGAAGCTCAGCCGGGTTCCTGCCCGAAACTGCAGCCCAGCCGCAGTCGAGCTCAAACGTGACCTTTTTGGGATCGGTAAGCCGGAGCAGCTCAAGATAGGGCGTTTTGCCGTCGGTGAGGATAAATTCGGGTGTGTGGTTGTGATAGCCGAACTGGATGCCGGAGGCCGCCGTCTTTTCGCCCATTGCATTGAACTGCTCTGCGTTGTAATGCCAATCGTCGAGCGAGATGGGCCGGCGACCGCCGCCCGCTGCAGACGAAGAGGGGCGATGTCCGGGACTGGAGCAAATGATGAAATGTACGCCGAGTTGTTTGTCGTACGCGACGATCTCATCGAAGTGCGCTTGCAGCTCGGGGAAGGGATGATGGGCGCTGACGCAGCGTAGTCCTGCCTTGTCGAGTGCCGCGCGAATTTCCTTTGCGCTCTTTTTGGGCAGCGCCGCCGCTTCTACCTCGGTGTAACCCGCAGCGCTGACCGCGGCCAGTGCGCCATCAAGGTCTTGCGCCATCTGCTGCCGTACAGAATAGAGCTGGATGCCGAGCGGCAGGCCCAGTGGATTGGCGAATACGGAGCGCTCTGCAAAGCTCAGAAGTGCAATGGCAGCGGTAGAGCCTAGAAACTGTCTTCGGGAAATCCTGGTCACCTTATTCTCCTAAATGTTGTTTTTCTTCATCTCACCTGCAAGATATTCCGACGCACGCATTGACAACGAAAGAATGGTCATCGTTGGGTTCTGCCATCCTGCACTGACAAAGCCTGCTCCGTCCACGATGAAGAGGTTTTTATGATCGTGGCTTTGTGACCACTTGTTCAACACGCTGCGCTTCGGATCGTCGCCCATACGGCAGGTTCCCACCTCGTGGATGCTGTAGCCCGGCGGGTTCGGTACTTCATTTTTCGACAACACTTCGAATCCTGCAGCTTCGGCAACGGCAGAACCGACCGCGACCGCGTCCTTCGCCATATTGAATTCGTTGTCGGTGTATTTGGTTTCGACGTGCAGTACAGGAATGCCCCACGCATCGACCTTGTCTTTGTCGATCCGGACATGATTCTCATAACGGCCAAGGACCTCGCCCATCATGGTCATGTAAAAGGAGCTGCCGTGATACTCCTCAAGTTTCCGCTGCAGATCCGCTCCGTATGCCGCGAAGTTGCGCGGATGCACAGGGCCCATGCTGCTGGAAACATTCAGCGCATACCCGCGCAGAAATTTGTCGCTCTTTGTCGAAATATTACGGAAGCGGGGGACAATGGCTCCGCCGCCCATCAGTTCCTTTGTTGCCTTTCCGTTGCGGGCCTCCGGAACGGAGCATGTGACGCCGGGGCCATAGATCTGATCCATCAGATAATGTCCCATTACGCCGCTTGAGTTGGCGAGCTTCGAGTTCAAGAGCAGGCGCGTGCTCTCCAGTGTTCCGGCAGCCAGAACTACAACTCGCGCTTTGACATGCATCTCGCGTCGGGAGAGGCGGTCGACAAAATGGCAGCCATTGGGCTGGCCCGTGTTTTTGTCTACCGTCAACTCACGAACTACGGCATTGTCGATCGACGTGAGCTTGCCGGTTTTTTCTGCGTCCGGCAGCAGGAGATTGACGGAGCTGGCCAGGCCGTCGCGGCCCAGGGCGCGACGCTGCTTGCAGACAGGCATATCGAACCGTTTGCCCGCCGCCATGAACCGCTGCATCGATTGAGACCATGGCGTGTCGTCGGGGACGAAGTTGCCATCCGGCATCTGCGGCGGACCGTCCATCGCGCCGGAGACCTGAAAGATCTCTTCCACGCGCGAGTAGAACGGCGCCAGGTCCGCATAGCTGATTGGCCAGTCATCTCCGAAACCGTCGTGCGATTTTGCTTTGAGCTCGTAATCGCTCAGACGGAACGATTGCCGCGACCAGAACAGCGATCGGCCGCCGAAGAGGCGCACGCGAACCCAGTTGTACGGGTTTTCCGGAGCGAAGGTGTAGGGAACCTCTTGTTCGTCGACCCAGACGTTTGCGTTGAACTCGCTGGCCTGAAAGACATGCTCCAGCTTTCCGGGCGGTTTGAACCCGCGGTAAGGAAGCTCGTATGCGGGCTTCTGCTCTGCGTTGCGCGATACATCGGCCACCGGCCCGGCATTCAGCATGAGGCAACGGATGCCGCTCTCGGTCAGGATCTTTGCCGCCATACCGCCGGAATGTCCCGACCCAATGATCAATACATCGAAGACTTCGTTCGTCATGAACCCTTTTACCTAAAGATTTATCGCGGATAGGAAGGCATGGTGTGGGCTGCTTTGGGTGCAGCCACCACGTGAGGCGGCAGGTGAGCGCAGTCTGCATTCCTTGCATACAGGTCCGGCTCAATGGGATACCAGTACAGACCGGCGGCAGTTCTCTCGTCCGGGTCGGCAGGAGCATCGCTCCACGCCTTTGAGTTCACCGTGGCGGTACGGATGTCATCGTGAGCAATATTCACGAAGCCGGCATGCTGCTCGGTCGGCGGATGGTCATTCATCCAGGTGCGCAGCCATGGCTTAAGCAGGGCATCCACCTGTCCGGTATCGAGATTTGCGAACGGCTTTTTATATGTCTTCTGCGACTCTGACTCCAGCCAGTTCAAACCGCCGGTGTACACCTTTTTTCGGGCATCGGGCGAGCTTCCGATGAGGAAATCGAGAAAAAGCGGTGTACCGGCCTGTACTGCGCCGGGCCTGCTATCGAGAGGCGGCATCAGCACATCCGAAAGACGAACGAGGGTTGCCATCTGCTGCGGCGTAAAAAAGCGTAGCTCCGTTTCAGCGATTCCATCGACAACTTCGGTATGGGGCAGTGGCGTTCTGGGGTTTAACCCGAGCGTCCACGGCACAGGGGCGGGACGCGCTGGGGCTGGTTCAGCACTCTGCTGGGCCAGCAATAACTTCGGTGCGAAGCTGACCGAGACGACCGCCCGGACAAACTCACGACGTAACATGTACGCTCCTTTGGCTCGCCTAACGCTACACCCGAACCCTCCCGCGCGTCCAATCGCAAATTCGAGAATTTTCCATGGAGTTGTTGCGTCAGGCTCAGGCTTGTCTATGACTTACGTGGAGGGTTGACATACGGGATCTGGCGGCATCGGGATATTCTTTCGAGGATCCAGCCATATCGATTCGCCGGTTCCTGCATATGCCCGGCATGCATCCAACCAGAAGCCGAGCACCTTACGTTGTTTGCAGGGAGAGGACATATGGCAGAGTTCAAAAACCTGGATACCGAGACTGTAGAAGACCGTCCAGCGCCGAGAGACCCAGAGGACCGTCCCACAGCGAGAGACGACGAAGATGCCCAGCGCGAGAAAAATCTGGACAAGACCTTGGCCGATTCCTTTCCGACCAGTGATCCTCCTTCCTCAATCCCTGACCCGAGCGGAGATGAGGGGTGACTCACTGTGAACGGCTCGATGTTTATCGACGGCTGGTATCCGGTGCTTCGCATCGTTGTCGTGGGAACGCTCAGCTACATCGCCGTGGTTGGGTTGCTGCGCTATTTTGGCAAGCGCGCGCTGAGTAAAATGAATGCCTTCGATCTGGTGGTGACGGTGGCCATCGGCTCCGCCCTCGCGAGTGCGGTTGTGTCAAAGAATGTGACGTTGGTCGATGGCGTGGTTGCGTTTGTCCTTCTGCTCGTTTTGCAGCGTACATTTGCCGCGCTCGCTATCCGGCTTGGCCGGTTCGGGCGATATTTGAAAGCGCAACCTTTGCTGATCGTGTACAGGGGCGTAATCTTGTGGGATGCGGCCAAAAAGGAGCAACTCGGCAATATTGAGATTCTTGGTGGTATACGCAGCAAGGGCATTGCCGCGGTAGAGGACGTGCTAGCCATGGTATTGGAGCCGGACGGAAGCTTCAGTGTGATTCCGATCAGCGCTGCGCCGGGCACAAAGCTGCCAACCAGCTTGCAAGACGTCAAGGGAGTTCCGGAGTTTTCCGAGAATGCCGATCCTGCGTCCAAGCGAAGGATGCCGTCAGAACCGGGGCAAGAAGAGCGGGTAGCGTCCGATATCAACCTGCTGACGCCGCCAAAGTAGCGGTCATCTCACCGAGACTCTTCCTCAAAAGCGAGCCGCTGGTTTTCCTCTTCAATGGCCTGTGATCGCTCTGGTTCCAGTTTCCTGAGCAGTTCCAGCAGGCGCGTCGGCTCGAAACTCTCAAGCTGATAATCAGCCAGCTTGGAGCCGCCGGAAGCCGGGCGATTGATCGCGACCACAGGAATTGCCTGGCGAATCGACTTAATGGAACGGACCAGATCGTCGAATGCCATGTCCTCAATGCCGGTATCAGCGACGACACCATCCACATTGGGAAACTTTTCCAAGGTTTGGATAGCTTCTGAGCCGCTATAAGCTGTTATCACATTCAGCTTCGCGGTTTCGATCACCAACTTGCGGGTGGAGATGCTGCCTGCGTACTCGCGGTCAATCACTAGAAAGCAGGGACGAATCATGCTTCCATTATGGGACAGTAGACCGGCCTATGGCGACCGCTGGTCCGATTACTTGAGAAATCTCAGCTTTTTAGAAGATAACCGCGCATGGCATCTCCTGTTTCAGGAGTTCCAAAACAGGAAATGCTGCGGAATCTAACGCAATAAGTCTTCCAGAACCAGCGAAAGCTCCGTCTTCTCGTCACGGTATTTCACGATGACCGGAGCCGAAATACTCAGCCCCCACTCCTGCCCTTTTCCCTTGTTGACCGCGCGCGAACCCGGAACAACCACCGCTCCCTCGGGGATCACGAGAGGCATCTCGGCCGTGGCTTTGTAGATCTCGCCGCGCACCAGGTCGTAGACCGGAGTACCCCGAGTGAGTACAGTGCCTGCCGCCAGAACCGCACGTTTCCGCACGACCGTGCCTTCGTAGACGCCAGTATTTCCGCCCACAAGCACGTCATCTTCAATAATGACCGGACTTGCGTTCACCGGCTCCAGCACGCCGCCGATCTGCGCGGCAGCGCTCAGATGCACTCGTTTTCCAATCTGGGCGCAACTGCCCACCAGCGCATGAGAGTCCACCATCGTGCACTCGCCTACATAAGAACCAACGTTGATATAGGCCGGAGGCATCACCACAACTCCTTTAGCCACAAAGGCTCCAGCCCTTACGCTTGATCCTCCGGGCACCACGCGTACCCCATCCGCTGCTGAAAAATGCCGCGCAGGGTAAGTCCCCTTATCTACAAAGGACAGCACCTTGGAAGAGCCCATCTCGACCAGCGACCCGAGCCGGAAGCCCAGCAGGATGCCTCGTTTGATCCAGGGATTGACACGCCACCCCAGAGCGGAATTGTCAGGTTGCGCCGAACGCAGTTCTCCAGCTTCCAGGCCGCACAGCAGCTCGCGAAAGGTGGCTTCAGCCTCGTGGCTCCCTGCTGCGGCTGCGCCTTGCTCAAACCAACGCTCAATCCGTTCCTGCAACGTTCCGTTCTGATTCACGAGTCACCTTTTCTATACGTTCTCTGCTTCCAGCAGCTTATTAGAACATCCGGAGGTCTTCGCCGGTTCCGGGAACTCCCACCAGCATCCCGAGTTCCCCCACAATTGTCTCCAGCCGCCGCCGGATAGCGGGCGAGACCGGCACCATCGGCAGCCGCAAAACATCTTCACACCGGCCAAGCATGGAAAGCACAGCCTTGATTGGCGCCGGACTAGGTTCCCAGAAATGCGCCTGCATCAGGCGGAAGAAATGCCGGTTGATCCTGCGCGCTCCGGCCCAATCATTATCCAGAGCCGCCTGAACCATCCGCGCCATCTGTCCCGGAAGAGCATTGGAAGCGACGGAGACCAGGCCACTTCCTCCCAATGCGAGCACCGGCAGCGCCATGCCGTCATCACCGGCAAAGACTTTGAAACTGCGCGGGGCAGTGGTCAGCAACTCCGTGATTTGCGCCAGATTGCCGCTTGATTCTTTGATCCCAATCACATTCGGCAGTTCGGCCAGCCGCAACACCGTCGCGGGCTCGAGGTTCGCGCCTGTCCGCCCGGGAATGTTATAGAGCAAGACCGGCAAATCGACCGCTTCGGCAATTGCCCTGAAGTGCTGATATTGCCCTTCCTGTCCAGGCCGGTTGTAGTAGGGGCTCGCTGTGAGAATTCCCGTAAGTCCGGGCACCTGCGCGAGCTTTCGCGCCTTTGCCACTGCTTCATGGGTTGCATTGTGCGAGCACCCCGCGAATACAGGCACTCTCCCCGCTGTAGCCGCGATGACGACTTCAACGACTCGAAGCCACTCCGCTTCGTTCAGTGTCGAAGCCTCACCCGTGGTTCCGCAGGGAACCAGAAAATCAATTCCGCTCTCGATCTGCCAATTGACCAGCGCGTGAAGCGCAGGCTCGTCCACGCCGCCATCCTTGCGAAAAGGAGTGACCAGAGCCGTTCCACATCCCATCAATTCCATAGTGGTTGCAGTTTACCTTGTCTGCTCTTGCGCATGAGTTTGCTTAAACCCACTCGCCCTTTCGCATCAATGGCTCAGCCGTTCCATCGGCGGCGATACCGTCCACATCCATCGCGCCGGAGCCGATCATCCAGTCCACATGGATCAGGCTGGCGTTCGCGCCGCGCTTTGCCAGTTCTTCGGCGCTCATCTTGTCGCCGCCAATCAAACACGTCGAGTACGCCTGCCCAAGAGCGATATGGCTGGCTGCATTTTCATCGAACAACGTGTTCCAGAAGAGCACTCCGCTCTGAGCGATAGGTGAGGAGTGCGGCACCAGCGCCACTTCGCCAAGGCGCCGGGCACCGTCGTCCGTGCTGATCAGCCGGTTCAGGACGTCTTCGCCCGCAGTCGCCGTGGCTTCGACGATCTTTCCACCTTCAAAGCGCACAGCGATGTTTTCGATCAGCGTTCCCTGATGCGATAGCGGCTTCGAGGCCCGCACGGTTCCATCGACCCGATCTTTGTGCGGAGTGGTAAAGCACTCCTCAGTGGGAATATTGGGCTGGCAGTACACGCCATTTCCTGCGGTTGTTCCACCGCCGGCCCAGAGGTGATCGTCGGCCAGGCCCACCTTCAGGTCGGTTCCCGGCCCCTTGAAGTGCAGGGCAGAGAAGCGTTTTGCATTCAACAGATCGACCCGCTTCTTCAGCCGTTCTCCATGCTGTTGCCACTCGATAACCGGATCGTCCGCGTTCACGCGCGAAGCGACGAAGATTGCATCCCAGAGCTTGGCTACGGCAATGTTCTCAGGGTCATCGGGAAACACCAGCTTCGCCCACTCTGGCGTTGCACAGGCCACGATGGTCCAGTTGATCTCGTGCCGCGTAATCAACTCCATCGCCGGTTTGCCTGCCTTGGACGCCGCGACATTGGCCCGCGCCACCTTTGCCGGGTCCTGCTTGGCCAGCAGCGCAGGATTTGCGCCTGCGATGGCGAGGCGTGCGGCGCCGTTCCTGAAGCCTGTGGCGATTCCATCCTGCAGCCAGGTGGGCGCATAGTCGAAGCTGGCGTCGGGAGCATGTTCAAACCGGGCCAGCACCGACGGATCGTCGGAATAAAAGGTGGTGACCAGCAGCGCACCGGCTTTATAGGCGTGCTCGGTGATGCGGCGCGCAAGCGGCAGAGCATCCATCGGCGCGGACATGATGAGTTCCTGTCCTTCGCGCAGCCCAAGGCCGACCTTTACGGCGACTTCGGCTAGCTTGTCGAGTTTTTCTTCAAAAGGCAGATCAAAAAAATTCGCTGCCGCTACTTGCATTGTGCTCATGCCAAACCTCGCCTTAGTGCAGGCTTACATCTGCGTATAAATATCCTGAAAGTCGTAGCAGCCCTTGCGGGATGCCAGCCATTCGGCGGCACGTACCGCACCTTCCGCGAATCCGCGCCGCGAGAATGCTTCATGGGTCAACGTGAGTCTGTCGGCGGCACTCTCCGCTACCAGTACATGAGTTCCCGGGGCATCGCCCTCGCGCTTTGATTCGATGGAAATTTTCTGGCCAATTGTCGATTCGACGGTGGTGGCTAACGTGATGGCTGTCCCGCTGGGGGCGTCCAGTTTGGTGACATGGTGTGTCTCTTCGATAGAGAACCGATAGCCTGCATTCTTCAGAGACTCGCCCATCTTTGCGGCCAACTGGAGCATCACCTGCACTCCGATGGAGAAGTTCGTCCCATACAGCAACCCAGCCTGTTTCCGTTCCGCAAGCGACCGCATCTCTGGCAATCTGTCATACCAGCCAGTTGTCCCGACCACCATTCTGGCGCCCGTCGCCAGGCACGCACGCATGTTCTGAACGACTGCCTCCGGTGCGGTAAAGTCGATCACCACGTCGAACCCTGCAACGAACGGTGGGGTCAGGGCAGACGCGTTTGGGTTTTCCCTGGCGTCCAGTACATGGACGCCGTGGCCGCGCTCAGCCGCAATCGACGCTACCTGCTTGCCGGTCTTGCCGTGTCCCAAAACCAAGATCCGCATGTATTCCTTCCTATGCTTTAACTGCAACTGGAACCCGGGCTGCTACGTCGAACACGGTCTCGTCCGGATTGGCAAAGAACTTCTGGTGCAGGCTCCGCACTGCCTCTTCGACGTCGTCCTCGTCGATCATGAAGCTCATGTTGATCTCGCTCGCGCCCTGCGAGATCATGCGGACATTGATATGGCTGACCGCGCCGAATACCTGTCCGGCCATACCGTTGTGCCCGCGAATGTCTTCGCCTACGAGGCAAACCAGGGCCTTGCGGCCTTCGTATTTCACGTCGGCGATCTTGCCCAGTTCTTCGCAGATCTCTGGCAGCATTTCGTTGGAGTCTACGGTGACCGAAATGCTGACTTCGCTGGTTGAAACCATGTCGATCGCGCACTTGTATTTGTCGAAGACATCGAAGACTGCCTTGAGATATCCATGCGACATCAACATGCGGCTGGCGACGACGTCGATGATGGTCAGCCGCTTCTTCGCTGCGATGCTCTTGAATGGGCTGGCGCACTTCGGAGCGAGCGCCGTGATCTTCGTGCCTTCATTCTCTGCGTTCCGCGAGTTCAGCACCCATACGGGAATGCTCTTCTGGACGGCGGGCAGAATCGTGGCGGGGTGCAAGACCTTCGCTCCGAAGTAGGCAAGCTCGGCCGCCTCTTCAAAGCTGATGGTCTTCACTCGCAGCGCATCCGGACAGATACGCGGATCGGTAGTCATGATGCCGTTGACGTCCGTCCATATCTCGATCGCACCGGCGTGCATTCCTCCGCCCACCAAAGCAGCGGTGTAGTCGCTGCCGCCTCGGCCCAGCGTGGTTGTGATGCCTTCTTTGGTCGATCCGATAAATCCGCCCATGACGGGGGTCTTGCCTGTTTCCACCAGCGGCAGCACGAGTTCGGCGAGCTTCGCTTCAATCGCCTGTTCCTGCGGCACCGCTTTGCCATAGTGAGCGTCGGTGATGATGCAGGTGCGAGCGTCGACATGCGCTCCTTTCAGGCCGCGCTGTTCAAAGGCCGCTGCAACCATGCGGCTCGATAGGCGCTCGCCGAAGCTGACTACCAGATCGTTAGTGCGCGCGGTCAACTCGCCCACGGCCGCGATGCCGCGCAGCAGGTCGTCCAGCGCGTCGAACTCATGGTTGATCACCGGCTGCAGCTGAACAAAACGCTCATTGTCAAGCAGGTCGGCCGCCGTATCGATGTGCCGGTGCCGCAGCCTTGCGCTGATCGCCAGCGCTCCTGCCTTGTCATCGCGTCCTGCGGCGGCGGCAGCGGCCAGCAACTGGTCCGTCACCTTCGCCATGGCCGAGACCACAACCACGGCCTCCAGCCCGCGCTCGCGCCGTCCGCGAACAATTGCCGCTGTCCGTTCAATTGCCTTCCCGTCTTCAACCGACGTTCCGCCAAACTTCATTACGACCAGTTGTTCCCGTTCTGTGCTCAAGCCATCACCGCCACGGCCGGCGCAACATTCACGCTCAATTTATCCAACTTGCCCAGCAACGCCAGAACCTCCGCATTCAACACAGCGGCGCCTGCCGCTCCGCGAATCGTATTGTGAGAGAGCACGACGAACTTCCAGTCGAGCAGAGTGCATTCGCGCAGGCGGCCCACCGTCGCGGACATGCCGTTACCGCGCATCCTGTCCAGGCGGGGCTGCGGACGGTCCACGGCAGCGTCAAACTCCACCGGCTGCGAGGGCGCTGTCGGCAGATGCTGGCCCTGCAGAGGCAGAAACTCTTCCCATGCCGCCAGAATCTCGTCACGCGTGGCCTTCGTGCGAAGCTTGATGCTGACACATTCCGTGTGGCCATCTTCCACTGCCACACGATTGCAGTGCGCGCTCACCTTTGCGTCCAGCATTTTGACCCGTTTGCCATCCAGACGGCCAAGCAGCTTGCCGACCTCCTCCTGCATCTTCTCTTCTTCGTTCTTGATGAACGGGACGACATTGCCCAGGATGTCCAGCGAAGGAACGCCGGGATAGCCCGCGCCGCTGACCGCCTGCATCGTTGTGACGAACAGGCTTTCGATCCCGAACCGCTCTTCCAGCGGCTTCAGTGCAAGGACTAAGCCAATTGTGCTGCAGTTCGGATTGGTGACGATGTAGCCGCCGCTTTCCTTCCGCCAGCTTTGAGCTTCGATCAGGGCGAGATGGTCGGAGTTGACCTCAGGGACGACGAGCGGCACGTCCGCGACCATGCGGAAGGCGCTCGAGTTCGAGATAACCGCGCAGCCCACGGCGGCAAACTTCGGCTCGAGCTCGCGCGCAATATCAGCGTCGAGCGCCGCGAAGATGATCTTCGGCAGTTCTACGGCCGTGCCTTCGGGCACGTTGGGCTGCATCGTCATGGCTGCAATATGCTTCGGCAGAGGGGTATCCAGCTTCCAGCGACAGGCTTCGCCGTAGGTTTTGCCCGCGCTGCGATCGCTCGCCGCCAGCCACGCAATCTCAAACCAGGGATGATTGCTCAATAATTGAATAAATCGCTGCCCGACCATACCGGTCGCGCCCAGAATTCCGACTTTGCGCCGTTCCATATATTCAAGAATAACGCGGCGTGGGCACAACCGTCACACGGACTTTGGACGTGTGAGGTTCTCCGGGCAGTAATTTGGCCATGAGGCGGCGAATTGATCCGGTTTCGGTTGTTTTCCTACTTCTGGAGCGAGTAGGTAAAGCTGGCCGGTTCGGTCTCATGGGGTTTCACGGTTACGGTGACGGTCTGTTCGCCCATCTTTTCGTGTACGGCGGCCAAAGTGTAGGTCCCTGCCGGCAATCCATTGATTTCAAAGCGCCCATTCGCATCGGTCACTGCGAAGAACGGCGTGGCCGACACGTTGATAAATGCGTTCATCCAGGGATGGTTATTGCATCGCACCGGCATCATCACTTCGGGCTGAAGGAATTGGCGAATCTGTGGCGCTCCCTTGGGCCCCTGCGAGACATCGATCTCCTTATTGGCAGAGACGGTGGGCATGGTATGGATGTTATGCATGGTGTCGTCGGAGTTGCGGAACTCGACCGAGCCGCCCTGCATCACGGCGATCACATGCGGCACATACCGGCAGCCGACCTGATCCAGCACCACGGGAGCCGTTGAATTGTCCGACGCTGACATTGCCGCCGCCGGTCCACTTTTGACATAGATATAGACATTCGCCAGCTTACCGTCGTGCACGACGTACTGTTCGGCGAGATTTTCGCCGCCGGTCATGGAGCATGCCGGGTCCTGGCTCATGTCGATGCGGATTCGCTCCGGTGGCTTTCCCGCGAAATGCACTGTGCCGCTCACCGAGCCCAGGGTCGCAGGATCAAGAGGGATGGAGCGCCGGGTGTGGGCAGGCTGCGAGTTTATGTCGGGATGTGTCTGGGAGGTTGTCTTCGGTTTGCACCCGGCTAACCCGGTTAGCACGATGGCTGCCATGAAATAGCCGAATATCTGCTTTATGCCCATCTCGCTCCTATTGTTTGCAAACGCGCAGCTAACGTCGTTTTTTCGAGTCTTTGCCGCTCAACAATTCTTCCAGCTCGGCCTTGAACTCACGCACATCTTTGAAATCGCGGTAGACGCTTGCAAAACGGATATACGCCACCGTGTCGATGTCTTTGAGCCGTGCCATGATCTGTTCGCCGACCTCGCTGGTCGAGCGCTCGCGCTCCGGGGAGTCGACTACGTAGGCTTCCGTTTCATCGACAATCTGTTCAAGCTTTGCCGCGGAAACCGGGCGCTTCTCGCACGCATGAAGAAGACCGCTCAACACTTTCTGGCGATCGAACTTCTCCCGGCGGCCGTCTTTTTTGACCACCATGTAGGGAATTTCATCGATCCGTTCGTAGGTCGTAAACCGCTTGTGGCAGCCCTCGCACTCGCGGCGGCGGCGGATGGAGTCCGCTTCCTTACTCTCTCGAGAATCAACAACTCGGTCCTGGGCAAAACCACAGTAGGGGCACTTCATCGGAATATTCCGATTCTAGCAGTGGCGCCGCGCTGCTCCCGAAGGCTTAGCTCCCAGACTCTACTGCTGCCGGTTTATTGCCCGCGGCTTCGCTCTCGCTGGCGACCTTCTTCAGACTGATGTGTTGCACCTGCGAATAGATCAGGCCGGTAGGAATGATGCAGAGAGAGGTCACAATCAGCAGCACCGCTCCACAGGCTGTGGATGCTTCGATGGGAGCGCCATAGAACTCGTGCATCGCCGTGGCGGTCACGGCAATCTGCGTAAACCAGCCGATGATTGGGGCCTGCAGCACCGATCCGCCGATGCTTGCCGCCATCAGCAGCATCGTCCGCGAAAAGCTCAGCCCGGCAAGCTCCGGTGTATGCACGAAGGCGTGAGCGGTCTGCACATACGCCATGCCGATCATGCCCCACATTAGCAGCGACAGCAGAACGGCGATGGCGAAATCGCGCATCGAGGTAAATGTGTTCAGTCCCTCACGAAACCCGAGAATCTTCGTGGCAACGCTTTCGCCGACGGGCTTAGAAAGACTTCCCAGCGTCGCCCGCGCAAAGCCGGCGACGACTCCACCGGCAATCCGCACCAGAACTGCGAAGAGGGCGATTGCCAACGTAAGCGCAAGACTCAACTCGCCCGCGCGCACGAAGGTCTGATGATTGGGAAGATCTTTTGGCGTAAACGCGAGTGCGCTCGAAAAGATCACAGCCGCGGCACCGAGATCGAACATCCGCTCAATCGTGTACACCGCGACCTGTGAACTCAGCGGCAGGTCCACCCGTTTCGCGACAAGATAAGGTCGGGTCAGGTCGGCCAGTCGTCCAAACAGCGCCACTCCGGTAAACCCGATGAACTGCGGTCCAAGCAAGGTGTGTGCCGGGACCCTCTTTGTCGGCGAAAGAAAGACAGCCCACCGGACCGACCTGAGCCAGTATGTCCCGTAGATGAGCGCGATGGCTGCAACGATGTGCCACGGGCTCACATGCCGCAGTTGCTGCCAGAACATCGCCCAATCGAAGTGGATTCTTTTATGAAAGAGGGCGACGATCAGCGCAAGCACGACAACAACCGCGAACCACAGGACTCCATTACGCCTTTTCATTGTGTGCTTTCTCTGCTTGCGATGGTGGATTATTGAGCCCGGGCCACGAGCTGCATCTGTTTTCGACGGTTGAACTCCCGGATGACCCGCGCCACGTATGCCCGTGTCTCGCGATAGGGCGGTATCCCATGGTACCGGTCTACCGCTCCGGGCCCAGCGTTGTAGGCGGCCAGGGCAAGCGCGATGTTGTCGTGATAGCGGGTGAGCAACGCGTCCAGATACGCGGTTCCACCGGCGATGTTCTGTTCCGGTTGGAATGCATCCTGAACACCCATTTTGCTGGCCGTTCCCGGCATTAGCTGCATCAGGCCCTGCGCTCCCGTCCGGGATACGGCACGTATGTGGCCGCCGCTTTCGGCTTTTATAACGCTTGCCAGCAAGTCTGTATCGATGTGGTGAGCAGCGCCGGAGTGGGCCACCATCTCATGTATTTCGCTGTGTGTAGGTGTCGATTCTGCAGGTGCGGCTGTCGGCTGGGGAATATCTGCAATCGGTTCCGTCCGGACGATCGCATCCGCCGCTACTTCAAGATAGTTTGCTTCGCCGTTTGATGCTGTTGCCGTCTTTTCAGGCAGATAGAGCCGAACCTTATTGCCCACCGCTTCACTACGAACGCAGTTCAGCTCAAATCCGTTGCGCAGAGTGACATGTTCCGCCGCAGGCAGCAGCGGGCAGACCACCCCTATAAGGGCAAGCACCATCGCTCCGCGCTGAACCATGTTTCGCCGTATTGTCACCCTAAAAGCGTACCATCGCGGAGGCCTCGACCACCCAAAATCCGGCTTCTACTATCGGGTGATTGAAAGCCTTTCAGAGAGCACCGCCTCAATCGCATCGGCGACACCGTCCTGATGGTGATGGCGGCCTATCGTCCAGCCTCTGGCCTTTGCCAATTCTTGCAGATCTTCGGGAGCGTTGCCCATCAGCACCTTACGCCCGGCGACCTCCAGCATGGAGAGATCGTTCCAGTTATCGCCGATGGCCAGAATCTCTCCGGCTTCGATGCCTCGGCTAGCGGCCAGGCGCAGCAGAGCCGCTCCTTTACTGCATCCCGCTGGAAGTATGTCGACGATGCTCAGATTCCGCTCCGGATACTCTGTCCGGTGCAAGGCAATCTCCGCGTTGGGTTTATGTTCCTGCGGATTGACTCCCACGGCTGAGACGCCGGGATGCTCCAGCAGCCGGGCTTCAGCACGCCTCATTCGTTCTATGGTTCCGCATAGCATCATCTGGATAGGAGATTCAGTTTGCAGGGCGTTCTCGATGGGAATGACATGCGCAATATACGGTTCATTTGCGGCCATCCACTTGCCAATGCTGTCGTTCAGTTCATCCAGATGCTCTACGACCAGCGCGCCTCGCGCGTCTTCACCATCGCTTCCCACCATATCGAAGGTGACGACGAGGGCGTTGCGAAATTCATCGATATGTTGGCATAACCACAGCGCCGTAGCGGAGGACATCAGTGTCCGCTCGAGCAGCCGGGCTCCAATCGTCCTGGTGACGGTGCCGTTTGAGCTGACCAGCGCATTCTCTTCATGTAGGCCAAGGCCGCGTAGTTGCCGCATGGCGTAACAATGGCGCCGTCCCGTGGCGACGACGACTTCTATGCCAGCGCTCTCGGCGGCTTGCAGGGCGGCGAGATTTCGTGGGCTGACGCAGCCGTCCTGGCCGAGAAGAGTGCCGTCCATATCGACGGCAATCATGCGGACGGGAGGCAGGGAGGACTGGGGCATAGCTCTATGGTATCGGGGAAACGGGTCAGGTGAGCGGCAGTTGCTCGCGGACACGGGTCCGAGAATGCGTGGTCAGCAGAACGGCTGCGCCAAGGATCAGGGCGCCGCCGCCCCATGCGCCGGGGCCGAGATGCTCCCCGAGAACGAAGACGCCGAGCAGACTGCCGAGCAGAGGCTCCATGTTGAGCAGGACGCCTGCCTGCGATGCCGGAACCTGGGTCAGGCCCCAGTTCCAGAGCAGGGTAGTCGTGGCAGTGCAGAGCAGGCCGCTGGCCGCCAGCGCCATCCATGCCTTGAGCGAGACGTGAGCCACAGGTGGCATTCCATACTGCAGTGGCACCCATACCAGCAGCATGGCGGTACCCAGCGCGATCCCGTACGCGGTGATAACCACAGGAGAGTGGCGCTCCATCAACTGCTTGTTAAAGAGTATCCAGAACAGCGCGATGAACAAAGAAGCGATCACCATGAGATCTCCCAGGAGCGACGATCCTCCAGTTCCGGTACGGTGATGTTCGCCGACGGCGATCAACGCAGCGCCGCAGGTGGACGCAGCCATGGCGAGCCAGCCGATCCGGTCCATCCGTTCGTGCGCGAAGATCGCGGCTCCGACCGCAAGAATCACAGGCATCGTGCCGACCATCAGGGATGCGTGGCTGACGTTCGTAAGCGACAGCCCATAGAACTGAAGCAGAAATTGCAGCGGCACGCCGAGGAAGGATGCCGTCAGCAGCACTCCCCATTCCCTGCGATTGAGGCGGGGAGGGTGAGTGATGAGCAGGGGAGCGAGCGGCACCATCGAAAACAGGAACCGGTAGAGAACCATGTGAGCGAAGTTCATCTCGGCCAGGGCAATCTCGCCGAAGAAGAAGCCGCAGCCCCAGAGCGAACTCGCCAGAGCGCAGGCAACGAATCCGAGGGCGCGGCGTTGGCGTGGCATGATTCCAATGTCGCATATCGGCGAGTTGAATCGCTCAACAGCGCTTTGCATCCAAACGAACGGCCAGGGATTCTCATAGTAGAACACGCGTGGAGAGCCATGCTTGGGGGGCGAGTGAAGAGACAATTGAGGGACGCTCCTGCTACTGTGAACTCTGGGAGTTTGATGTCTGGAGAACCACAAATTTTTCCGCATTCTGAACCGTCAGCGGAACCTGCGGTAGAGACCGGCGAAGAAATCCGGAACGCAGCCCCGGTGTGGCTACAACGGCTTTCGCTTTTTGTCCTGGTGCTGTTCTGTGTCTATCTCGGCATACTTGTGCTGCTGCTGCCGTGGTGGACGCGGGTGTGGGACCACAACATGTTTATTCAGGCGCACCCGGCGCTGTCGGCTGTGCTGCACAACGGAGCAGTGCGCGGGGTTATCTCCGGCGTGGGGCTGCTCGATATATGGATAGGCATCTCCGAGGCAGTACATTACCGTGACTACCGTGGATGAACCGTCCAAAGGAAAAGATATAAGCATGGATCAGGAGATCCCCAAAGAACTGGAGCAGGCGCCGCTTGCTTATGAAAACTCAGATTTTCTGAATTCTCCCGACGGGAGGATGCTGCGCATTATTGCCGAATATCAGGAACCGATGGCCCGGTTTCGCCGGGAGCGGATTCAGGATACGGTGGTCTTCTTCGGCTCGGCCCGGTTTCGCGCTCTCGACGTCGCCAACTCCGAACTGGAACTGCTGGCCAACACGGGTTCTGCCCAGCCAGCGCCGCCACATGAACAGCCCGCGCGTCCCGACGAGATCGAGCGTGGAGAGACAAATGCCCTGCAACTGCGCCGGGCGGAGGCTGCGGTCGAGATGGCCGCCTACTATGAAGATGCGCGCAAACTGGCCGGAATGCTGGCGACATGGGCACAGAGTCTGCCCGGACCGCGACATCGTTTTGTAGTGACCTCAGGCGGCGGCCCGGGAATCATGGAGGCGGCCAACCGTGGAGCCTATGAGGCAGGTTGCAAGACCATTGGTCTGAATATCAAGCTTCCGTTCGAGCAGCACCCAAACCCATACATCACGCCCTCGTTGAACTTCGACTTTCATTACTTCTTCATGCGCAAGTACTGGTTTGCTTACCTGGCAAAGGCGCTGGTGGTCTTTCCCGGCGGCTTTGGCACGCTGGACGAGATGTTTGAACTGCTGACGCTGGAGCAGACAGGAAAGCTGGCGAAGAAAATCACGGTCGTGGTTTACGGGTCGGCCTATTGGAAGAACATCATCAATCTGGAGATGCTGGCGGAGAAGGGCGCGATCGCAGTATCGGATCTCGAGCTGTTTCACTTCGCGGATACGCCTGAAGAAGCGTTCGCGATTCTGAAGAAGGGCCTGACGGAGAACCATCTGGAGTCCGATTACGAACGTCGGCAGCAACTGCGCGAGCGCGAGCGGATTCCAGTCGAACCCGCACCGAATGCGCAGGAGATGCTGGGCCCCGATATTACGAAGACACGATAGTGCTCTTGCCGCGCTGGTGACTTACCAGACGCGGCAACTGTTGACCGGAACCATCGGGGTACCTTTTTTGCAGCCAAAAGCTTCAGCGAAGCCGGGCTGGTTAACGATGGCTCCATTGGCACGGAAGTGGTCCGGCGAGTGGGGATCGGTGAGGACCTGGGCGCGGACGCTCTCCGGGCGGGAGTTCTCGCACCAGTTCTGCGCATACGCGATATAGAACCGCTGTGGCGAGGTGTAGCCGTCCTTTTTGGCCTGGAGATCGACGCCTTCCTTCTTTGCGCGCTCAAGGTAGGCCATGTAGGCGAGCACCAGGCCGCCATTGTCGGCGGTGTTTTCCCCGAGAGTAAGCTTGCCGTTGATCTTGACGTCGTCAACAGCGGTGAAGTTGCCGTATTCATTGACGAGGCAATCGGTACGGGTCTCGAAGTTTTTGGCATCGGCAGGTGTCCACCAGTCGCTTAAATTGCCTTTGCCGTCGAACTTGCGGCCCTGGTCGTCGAAGCCGTGGGTCAATTCATGACCGATGACTGCGCCGATGTGGCCATAATTGACGGCGTCATCCTGGCTGCGATCATAAAAGGCGGGTTGGAGGATGCCCGCGGGGAAGTTGATGTCGTTCATGCTTGGGTCGTAGTAGGCGTTGACGGTTGGCGGTGTCATGCTCCATTCCTGATGATCGACGGGCTTGCCTATCTTATTGAGCTGACGGTCATTCTCAAAGGCATTGGCTCGCAGGGAGTTCCCCAGAGCGTCATCGGGCTTGACCTCAAGTTTGCTGTAGTCGCGCCACTTCTCCGGGTAGCCGATCTTGTTGGCTACATCGTGCAGCTTTTCCTTTGCGCGCACCTTCGTGGCATCCGACATCCAGGTGAGGTGGTCGATGTCGTTGCCCATCGCTGTTTCGATATCGTGCACCATCTGCAGCATGCGAGCCTTGCTGTCTCCAGCGAAGTACTGCTCGACATAAACCTTGCCCAGCGCCTCGCCGAGCGCGGCGTTGACCGAGTTCGAGCAGCGCTTCCAGCGTGGAGCCTGTTCGGGCTGTCCACGCAGCTTACGCCCGTAGAAATCGAAGTTTTCGTCGTCAAACTGGCTGGGCAGGCGCCCTGCGACGACCGTAAGAACGTGATAGCGCATATACGCCTTCAGCGTCTCCAGATCGTTTGAGCCAATCTGCTCCACGAGGGCAGGGAAGTATTGTGGCGTCGCATTGTTCAGTTCCGTGACATGGGGCGAGTGGATGGCACTCTCAAAGTCGGCAAAGTCGACGCTGGGAATTCCCGCCTCGAAGGTCTCGATGGACTGGAGATGGTAGGTCTTTTCCGGGTCGCGCATCTCAGTTACACCCATGGAGTTTTTCGCGAGCGCGGTTTCAAGCGCCATCATTGAGGTTGCGTCCTTCTGTGCCTGTGCCGGTGTACTGCCTGCAAGCTCCAGCATCTTGGCGACATGGGCGACGTACTGCTGGCGGAGCGTCACATCCTTCGCGCCAGTGCGCAGGTAATAGTCCTTCTCGGGCATTCCAAGGCCGTCCTGCGCGATGACTGCGATCTGCTTGGTCGCGTCTTTCAGGTCCTGCTGCTCGCCATAGCCGAAAAATACGTTAATGCCCATGCGCTGGAGCTCGCCGATCAGAGGCGGAAGCTGCCGCTTATCGGTAATTGCGTCGATCTCATCCAGCAGGGGCTTTATGGGGGCGAGGCCTTTGGCATCGATGGCGCCTGTATCCATGCAGGCTTTGTAGTAGTCGCCGATCTTCTGCTCATCAGGTGAGCGCGTCGTCCCACCGGCGGCGGCCTTGTTCAGGATGCCGTTGAGCGACTGGGTGTTGACATTAAAGAGAGCGTAAAACTCATCGACTCCGTCCTGATCGGGCGGGATGGGGTGGTTGGCGGCGAACTTTCCGCAGGCGAATTTATAGAAATCGTCGCAGGGATTAACGCCGGTATCGATCGAGCTTTGGTCGAAACCGGGAATGGGGACATAGACCTTCGCCGGCTGGTTGGCCGCAGCGGGGGCCGGGCTCTGGGCGAATCCGGCGGTCCATGCGCCTGCTGCTGCGAGGGCGAAGACTGCCGCGAAACCGGTCTGACGTCCTATCTTCATCTTCCATCCATGCGACATACGATCTCTCCGTTCTGGTGCTGCGACGCTTTGCTTGTGTCTTTGTATCACCAGAGCCCGGCGAAGCGCGAAATTCAGCCCGAGGTGCAGCCCTTGGCGGCTCTCATGCGTCTGTGAAACAGTAGACCTACGCGCGCGATGTAGATTGATACGCGGACTCTGTCATGCCGGTTCCCGCCAATACTTTCGCAACCTTACGGCTCCGCTGGATGTGCGCTCTGGCTTTGCTGTTTTCAGTGGCTGCTGTGCCACTGTTTGCCCGGGGACCGGAGCCGGAAACTCGTATACCGCTGGATTCATTAGGTTTTCAAGCGCAGTCTCCGCAGTTTCTGGAAGCGGGCAGCTCGATGTTTACGCTGAATTATGTGGATGATCATCACCTCCTGCTGACTTTTGGCGTACATAAGTTAATGGAACGAATCCCCAACGATCCTCCCGATGACGAGGACCGCATGGTGGAAGCAGTGCTGCTGGAGGCACCCTCGGGTAAGGTACTGGCGCGTGCCGATTGGCGGCTCCACGACAGCGGCCAGTATCTCTGGTCGCTTGGACATGGACGATTCCTGTTGCGTTCGCAGGGCAAGATCACCACATTTGCCCCCATGGCGAATCTGGCTTCGGGGCAGTCGTTCCAGCAGCGCGGCTTTCTAACCACAGATAGAAAAATCGGTGCGCTGCTACTCTCGCCAGAGGCAGACCTGCTGATCGTCGAATCGGTCGAGCGAACGCCCCCAGTGCCGCCCCCGCCAACTCCGCTGTTTGGTCCAGCTCCCAAGCCAACTCCGGCCCCGCTGGGCAGGCCCGGCGACCAGCACCCGGTGGCGCTCAGTTTTTACCGGCTCTCCATACCGGACGATAGCGGCGACCAGGTGACCGCAATACTTGCCGGGGTGGCCCATGCCGTCCGTTTTGGCGATGTGGCGGCTACGGCGGCTGGCCATATAGGAGTCGTCGACAAGGGGCGACAGCATTGGTCTTTCGATTTTCAACCTTACGCGGGAGAAGCCAAGGAGCTTTCTGCATTTGATTCCACCTGCAGGCCAACACCAAGGTTCGTTAGCAGCAGCGAGTTTGTCGCCTTTGGCTGCCACGGCGGCGAGTTGCCCCACGTACTGGGCGGGTTCAATATGAGCGGCGAAGAGATGTGGGAGCAGAACCTGTATGGCGATTATGTGGCCATGTCAATGGTGTATGCGCCGTCAAGTGGACGCTTCGCCATGGGACGGGTTCTCGGGGAAGGCTCGACGGACCTGTCGCAGGCGATTCCTGGACCTTCGTTCACGGGACAGGATGTCATGGTGTACCAGATGGAGAGCGGAAAGCAGCTTCTGCATATTGATTGCTCGCCTATTGCGCGGGCAGGACAGAATTTTGCGCTCTCGCCGGATGGCATGAAGCTGGCAGTCGTTCGCAAAGATGCCATCGAAGTTTATGCTCTGCCGCCGCTTAGTCCAAAGGACCAGAATGAGGTAAAGGAAGCGCGGGCGATGGTACCGAAAGGAAGCGTTTTGCCGATCGACTTTGCCGGGCCGACCCCATCAGACGCCAGCACCGATACGCCTTCCAGCGCGCAGGAGAGCGTAAAAGCGGCTGCATCGGAACAAAGCTCAGCCGGAACAACTACAGCGGGCACCTCGCCTGACGTGCCAAAGCCAACCAATGTCTCTATTTCCGCCGCCCCAGCCCCCAAACCGACGGTGAATAGCAGCCCTGCCGGGGATGCTGCACCGGAGGAGCCGCGCAAACCGCCCACGCTGTATACCCTGCCTGGCGATGACGTGGGGAGAGAAGGCGAAACCAAATAAAATGGCTGGCTTCATGAAGCCCGAAGCCAGCCACCGATTGAATCTAAAAAGCTTTAAGCAGCCTTGGTTGCCAGCGCCTTGATGCGGGCGTTGAGGCGGCTCTTATAGCGGCTTGCAGTGTTTTTATGCAGTACGCCCTTCTGTACGCTCTTGTCGAGCACGGAGACGGTCGAGCGGTAGACATCGCCCAGCGTCTTGGTATCGCCCTGGGCGATTGCCTCGCGCAGAACGCGCAGGGTGCCGCGCAGCTTGCTCCGGTTGGCGCGGTTCACCGCGGTCTTGGCCTCTGTCTGACGTGCGCGCTTCAGCGATGAAACATGATTTGCCATTCTGAACTCTTTTCTTCAACCCGTTTTCAGTCGGGGGAAATTTTTAGGATGCAGGCCGGAGGCTGGCTATAAACACAGCCCGACCCATCCCCTGCAATCTCTAAGTCTACGGGAGCCACGCTGGTAGGTCAACCATTTCCCCTTTTCTCACGGTTGCATCCGAGTAGTCTGACAGGTGTAACGAGTATGTTTGTAAGTCCCTCATTATCAGCCTTTGTCATCGAGCACCGCGCACTTTCGCGGCTGAGGGGACGATCACCTATAATCACCGACCCATCTGGATATTCTCTGCGGCCGTTTCCTCGGTCGTGCTTTCATTCATCCTCGCTACGTTCTAGGAAAATCGTGGGTTCTTCCGGTTCTTTAAAGGGCGGCGCAAGCAGTTCGATGTTTCAGTTGAGTACGACGCTCTACCACAATGACACGGCTAGTCGTTTTGATAATCCGGAGCCCAGTGGCCAATTTCGCCAATTCTCAAGTAACGCTGAACTGCTTCTTGGTTTTTTGGCACGTTACCTTCAATACATGACTGGACTGGACTCAGCGGAGGAGGCTTTTGCCGCTTGTTTCAGGTTGATCAGCTTCAAGACAAAATTGCCAAGATGATTGCTCAGTGGGCCACCTGAGGGAGACAGGTATATGAGGCAAGCCAGAAGGTAGACAACGCTCTTGATCTCCTTTTGCTTCAAGGAATAGACCAAGTGCCCCGCGAGAGGGGCGGCCAAAGCTGTGCGAATATGCTTTGACAGCGCGGGATGAGCAATCTCCCCCAGCGCGGCATGAAATTCTACCGCACCGGCGAAGTTCCACATAGCTTGGGTTGGAACCCCAAACATCCGGCGCAGGATCTTTAATTGCTCACAGGTCAGCGTATGGATCTGTGACCTTCCGGCGACAACACCGACAGCGCGCATGTCTTGTGCCGCCAGCTTCCAGAGTTCCCTGCGCCCAACAATGACACACCTATGGAACAGCGCAGTGATCTGATCCTGGCCGTTTGACATGTCCACGGTTCCAGGCAAAAACTCTTCAAGAGCGTACGTCGAATAAATGGACTTGAATATCCGCTGATTGAAGCGATGCCAGACTGCTGCGTTGTCCTGCATCTTGATCGGAAAGGTAGAGGAGCCGCGTATTCCTGAGTGCTGCCGCTGGCTGAATACAATGCCATCGATACGCTTCCCCGGGAACTTCCTTACTATACGCAGCAGCATTTCGTAGTCCTGGGATCGAATGAACTCCTCGTTAAATGGTCCCAACTGCATATAGCACCTCTTACGAACCAGCATATTGGATTGAAAGAGAAGGCAACGCCGCATGAGGACTAGGGAAAGGGCATCATCGTCAGGTGGGTGGGCTTCACGCGGCTCGACCATAACCTCACCCGAGGCCGATACCCGAAAGGCATTATGCCCACCATAAGAAAACTCGCACTTTGGACTGACTTCCAGGCCTGCCACGAGCCGTTCAATGCAATCTTCTGCAGCAATATCATCGTCGTCGAGAATGTAAATCAACTCATTCGAAGCGCGTTGCAACCCCAGATTCAGTGCTGCTGACTTGCCTCTGTTCGATTGGCGGATATACACAATCTGAGAGGAAATCGAGGCAACCACCTCAGCGGTATTGTCAGTCGAGCCATCATCGACGACCACGATCTCGTCGGGTAGGAGGGTTTGTGCGAGAAGGCTAGCTAATGCTTCTTCTAAAAATGTGCTGCGATTGTACGTGGGAATGATAGCAGTTACACCAGAACCGGAAAGGAATGGCATTGTCCAACTCCATTTCAATGAAGCAGAGTCTTTCAAATTTTTGCAGATCTAATCTGTGCGAGATGTCTCAAGAGGTCGACTAAGGGCTTTAGCGACAATAAGATCCATAGCGCAATAGCACAAAAGTGTAGCATGAACTAACCGTGGATGCTCTTTGCACATTCAAGGAGTGTTGCCACAGATTCCCACACGGAGAAGCGAAGGCTTCGCAGGTCAAGAGATAATCCCAGCTCTCCAGCCCTCACCATTGAAAAGAAGTTTATTTAATAGTGGACTTATGACTTATTGGGGCCGGGAACTGAGTGCCTGGACAATCTCATAGACATTTGCAGGTCGTCGATTCATCATTTGCCACTTGACGGGGGGCTATCCTCGGTTCTAGTCTGTGCCCATCTTCGACACACGATTGGCTACTTTCGCCATCCCGGTCGCAGCACCCAACGCATTCCCCCGCCGCGTTTTGTGCCTTTTTCCCTTCCACAACCAAATTCGTTTCGAAGCATCTAATAACCAAGTAGTTAACCCAGCAATCTCTGACGGAGGTCAGCTCCCTTCTTGATGAAAAAATCCCTGGAAATCACTCCTGGCATTGAGCCCCTGTATGGGACCCACGACGAAAACCTAAAGCTGCTCGAAGACGGTCTCCATGTAACGATCGATCTTCGTTCCGATGCCATTCAGGTGACCGGGGACGCTGCCGGGATCGACCGGGTGGAACGTGTTTTCTCGGATTTCGACACTCTTCGCAAGGCGGGTATCAACCCCAGCAATGGCGAATTGAACGGGATGCTGAAGGTGGTGATCGCCGACCCGGCGGTGACGTTGCGATCGCTGGTGGAGAGCGGCAGACAACGATCTGCCGGGGTGAAGCGGATAGTGCAGCCCCGTTCGCCCAACCAGCGGAAGTATGTTGAGGCGATCGAGCTGGGCGACATGACCTTCGGCCTCGGCCCTGCCGGTACGGGAAAGACGTACCTCGCTGTGGCCATGGCGGTCTCTGCACTGATGTCGAAAAAAGTCAGCCGCATCATTCTGGTCCGTCCTGCGGTTGAAGCTGGTGAACGGCTCGGATTTCTGCCAGGGTCCTTGCAGGAAAAGGTCGATCCCTATCTTCGGCCGCTCTACGACGCACTTTATGATCTTCTGGACCCGCAGAAGGTCGATAAGCTGCTTGAAACCAATGTGATCGAGATCGCGCCTTTGGCCTTTATGCGCGGCCGCACACTCAACGACGCCTTCATCATTATGGACGAGGCGCAGAACACGACCACCGAACAGATGAAGATGTTTGTTACCCGTCTGGGCAACAACTCCAAGGCCGTCATTACCGGCGACCTGACGCAAACGGACCTGCCGAATCCAAAAAGATCCGGTTTGCTGGAAGTGTTACATGTTCTGGATGGCGTGGAAGGGATCCGCTTCTGCCATTTCGAGGACGTAGACGTAGTGCGGCACCAGCTTGTGCAGCGCATCGTACGTGCCTACGATAGTTACGGCCGCGCACAGCAACAACTTCCGCTGAGTATAGGAGAAACAACGCTTCCGGAGCCACTTTCCCCCGCAAGCAATTCCATAGCGAAGCCGCAGTAGGAGAGATGAATTGGCGATGCTGAATGTCGTATGTAACGCTTAAGTATGCCTGTCCAATATTTGCGTAGTCTGACGGGGGTGGAGCGAACTCAGCGGGCGAACCGCCACCTGGCGTTGGCGCTGGCATTTATCGCCGGCAGCACCGATGCCGGCGGCTATCTTGCCGTGCGACAGTACACCTCGCACATGTCAGGTATTGTTTCATCCATGGCAGACAATCTTGCCCTTGGAGATGTGGGCTTATGGTTGTCCGGCTTCAGTGCGTTGCTGGCGTTCCTGATTGGCGCTGCCTGCACGGCGATTCTGGTCAACTGGGGCAGACGGCGAAACCTGCGCAGCGAGTACGCTTTCCCCCTCTTGTTGGAAGCCCTTCTGCTCATCTTTTTCTGTCTTGCCGGAGCGTGGATCAAACATCCGAAATGGCTGTTTGCGACGATTCTTACGCTTTTGCTGTGTTTTACGATGGGCCTGCAGAATGCGATCATTACCAAAATTTCGCGTGCGGAGATTCGCACGACGCATGTTACGGGAATTGTGACCGACATCGGTATTGAGTTGGGGAAATTGTTTTATTGGAACAGGCCCAAGGCTGGTCTGGATCTTCCCGCGGTGATGGCGGACCGACAGAAGCTGCGACTTTTGCTGCTGTTGATTGGGTTGTTTTTCTTTGGTGGCTTGTTGGGAGCGCTGACATTCAGGCATGTAGGATTTCTGTTCTTTTTGCCGCTTGCAGCCCTGTTGTTGGTATTGACCGCCATTCCCGCAATTGACGATTTACGCGGTGCCCACTGACCTGTTTTTGAGATCACGATGGTCGAATGCGATACCATGATGAACAAGGTAGCGTCTCGCTTTTTCGACGTTTCCGCCTCTACGATGATCCACATCGAACCTCCAAGTACATTCTCCATTTATGCCGCCGCTCTCGCCAGGCTTGGCGTGAAGCGCACCCATTTCTGTGCCGGTCTCATATTCCTTGGCATTTGGATCTTTTGCGGAGTGGGGCTAGCGGGAGCGCAGGCACGGTCTGGATCGAACGGCAAACCAGAGTGGAAGCTCTCTTGGAGCGACGAGTTCAATGGAACGAATGGTTCCGCACCCAATCCGACCAAATGGGCGTTTGAGACGGGGGGAAGCGGTCACGGCAACAATGAGCTTGAGACCTATACCAGCCGGCCCGCAAACGTACAGCAGCGCGGCGGCAATCTTGTCATCACGGCGCGGAAAGAAGATTTCACCGGCAAGGATGGCATTGCGCGTCATTACACTTCAGCGCGCATCCGGACCAGGGGCCTGTTTTCACAGGCTTATGGACGCTTCGAGGCGAGCATCAAGCTGCCGCTGGGAAAGGGAATATGGCCCGCCTTCTGGCTGCTGGGCGACGATTCCGGCTCCGTAGGCTGGCCGAAGTGCGGCGAGATTGACATTATGGAGAATATCGGCGAGCCATCGACGATTTACAGCACCTTGCATGGCCCCGGTTACAGCGGAGCGCACGGCATCTCTGCGAAGTTCGCGCTGCCCTCCGGCGAGGCGGTCGATACCGCGTTTCACCGCTATGCGGTGGAGTGGGCGCCGAAGGACATCAAATTTTTCTTCGATGACAAGCTGATCACCGAGCGCACTCCTGCGGACCTCCCGGCGGGAACCGCATGGGTCTACGATCATCCGTTCTTCATCATTCTGAACGTTGCCGTCGGCGGAAACTGGCCCGGAAATCCGGATGCAACCACAAGCTTCCCGCAGAAGATGTTGGTGAATTATGTCCGGGTCTATTCGGGCGGAGCGGAAAGACAGGTCGGGGCAAACTGATGATCACCATCGAACATTCCGATATCTCAGGGCTTTCGAAATCCGGCCTGACACGCTTTTTGAATCGCGCGCGTGAGGCTGTCGGACTGCCAGGCGATATCGATGTGTTATTGACAGACGATGCCACGCTGCGCCGGCTGAACAAGACATTTCGGGGAAAGAACAAGGCTACCGATGTATTGAGCTTTCCTGCGGCTGAAAATCCGGCAGATCACGCAGGAGATCTGGCTATTTCGCTCGATACGGCCACCCGCCAGGCGACGGCCTTTGGACATAGCTTGCGTGACGAGGTCCGCATTCTTCTTCTGCATGGCCTGTTGCATCTCTCCGGCATGGACCATGAAATAGACAACGGCGAGATGGCGGCGCGCGAGGGTGAAATTCGGCGGGAACTGCGACTGCCAGTGACGTTAATCGAGCGTGTCGGATCTTCCAAAGGAAGGTCTCCTAAAGTCAGGCGAACAATATGAGCCCCCTCTACACCATTCTCGATGTGGTGCTGCTCATCATCCTTGCGTTGGCAGCCTATGTGGACCGCGTTTATTCGGAGATGGGAAAATTTCTCGCCCGCGAATATCAGGACAACATCGACGTGTGGGAGGAGATCGTCGAGCCAAAGCTGCGGCTTGGGCGCGAGTCCATCGCCTTATCGGCATCGGTTCTCCGTCAGCTCAGCCTCGCAGCGATAGCGCTGCTTACCGGCCTGCGCCTTTACACGCATACCGATCTTCTGCCTTCGATTGCGCATGGTCCAAGTGGGTCGGAGATTGCCATTGCGATCTTTGAGCTGATCCTGCTGATTCTGATCTTCGACCGTCTGCTGCCGCAGATACTGTTCACCCGCACGCGTGGTTTGTGGATATCGCATATCCGGTATCTACTGCAGGCGTTGTTTTACCTGATACTTCCGGTCACATTGCTGCTGGGGCTGCTGCTCTCGATTGCGGCGCTGGCAGAGCCGGAGGACAGCGCAGAAGAGGAGCGTCCGTCGGAGGCGATGGAGGCGCTGCTCGAAGCCGGAGAGGAAGAAGGCATTCTCGAAGAGTCGGACCGCGAACTGGTGCGATCGGTTGTGGAGTTCGGCGACAAGATTGTGCGTGAAGTCATGACGCCGCGCCCTGAGATCTTCTCCGTGCCGGGCAGCATGAGCCTCGAACACTTTACAGAGGAGATTGCAGAGCACGTTTTTTCTCGCGTGCCGGTGTATTCGGGCTCGCTGGACCAGATCACCGGTATCATCTTCGCCCATGACCTGCTGCAGGTTCCGGACAGCGAAGCGGCCAGCCGCAGCGTGGCCCAACTGCAGCGGCCGGCGGCTTTCGTCCCTGAGACCAAGCGAGTTGCCGAACTGTTGCGCGAGATGCAGCGCGAGAAGCAGCACATGAGCATCGTCATCGACGAGTACGGCGGCGTGGCCGGGCTGGTGACGATTGAGGACCTGATTGAGGCAATCGTCGGTGAAATAGCCGATGAGCATGAGGAGCCGGAGGCGGACGATACGCCTATCCGAGAGGCCGAGGGCTCTTACATTGTCTCGGGAGGATTTGAAATTTCGCGGCTGCGCGACCTTTTCGCCGATCAGATCGAGGAATCGACCCGGCCTCCTGAGGACATCGAATCAGCCGATGCAGAGGAATTTGCCACTCGCGACCACAAAGAAGATCACCCCGAACTGCATCTTCCGGAGCATTATGAGTCCACTACTGTAGGCGGCCTGGTTTCGGAGATGGCCGGACACATTCCGCTTCCGGGCGAGGTTGTCGAAGAAGACGGTCTACGGCTGGAGGTGCTGGCGTCGACGGATCGCCGCATTGATCGTATTCGCGTCAGCCTGAGCCGGCCGCCTGCTGCTTAGGAGCGGATTTGCCGCTTCACAAGCCATACAAAAGTCAGCGGAGACCGCCGTTTGTAGCCCAGACATCGATTGGGGATTTGCGCTTCATGCTCCATTCCTGGACACGAAGCATCGTTGCCGGATCCGCTCTTTGCCTATAAGCGAAATAATGCTGCCTGTGAAAATGGCAGAGTTGATGGCCATCTTCAATCACGTCGGCACATCCGCAGACATTGGTGATGGAGTCGCCTAAATAGCCCTCCAACTTCACCCGCTGTGGAAGGAGGTTTAGAGCACGTTTCGTGGGATGAGATAATTCCGCGGGCGCCAGCATCTGTTGCGCATCCAGCCCGTGGAGACAAGCCTGCACGGCGGCAACATGATCTGGATCGGCGCGGAACCAGTTGGGTCCTAAGAGTTGGTCAATCACCAGGACAGCAGAGATCAACCCCGTGGTCATTTTTTTGAGACATTCAATCTGCTCAGGATTTTGTTCTGAAGCCAACCGATTGTCGAACTCCGCATAGAAAACGGGATGCTCCATTTCGGCCTGGAGTCTGTGTTTTACCCAATCGCCCGGGGAGAGAGGGTCTTTGTTCTCAGCAGAGCAGGCTTGCTCAAAATTCAGATAACCCAGCTTGTGACGGACACAAAGGTCATTAATCTCTATTATCGCTTTTGTATTACACGCACAAGAAGTCAAAGCTGTGGTTCCCATCAAATAGGCCAGGGTTGAAGAACAGAGTTGGGGATAGGGTCAACTCTATCTTCAAAAAGACCACGATGAGGATTTCAGCTAGTAAAAAGCCATTGAATTATTCCCAAAATGGGAATACGACGTCTACGCCAGCAAAAATACTCCTCGGCAGAGTTGCCGAGGAGTATTTTGTGCGAATTCTTGAGAAGACTAGTCGATAGAAATTTTCCGCAGCAGCTTGAAATCGGAGAGCATCTTTCCGGTTCCCAGAACTACGGAAGCGAGCGGGTCGTCGGCGATCGAGACCGGCAGGCCAGTCTCTTCGCGGATGCGCTTATCTAAGTTTTTAATCAGTGCGCCGCCGCCGGTGAGCACAATGCCGCGGTCGGAGATGTCGGCTGACAACTCCGGCGGGGTGCGTTCCAGCGCTACGCGGATTGCATTAATGATTGTCGAGATGGATTCGCTGAGCGCTTCCCGAATTTCCGAGTCCTCAATGGTGATGGTCTTGGGCACGCCTTCGATGAGATTGCGGCCTTTGACCTCCATCTCGATAGGCTTGTCGAGGGGATATGCCGAGCCAAGCGAAATTTTGATCTGTTCGGCGGTACGCTCGCCGATCAGCAGGTTGTACTTCCGCTTCAGGTAGGTCATCACGGCTTCGTCCATCTGGTTGCCGGCCATGCGCACGGAACGCGAGTAGACGATGCCTGCCAGCGAAATCACCGCGATATCCGTGGTGCCCCCGCCAATATCAACGACCATGTTGCCGCCTGGTTCCGTAATGGGAAGACCGGCGCCGATAGCGGCTACCATGGCCTGCTCCACCAGATGCACCTCGCTGGCCTTGGCGCGATAGGCTGAGTCCATGACGGCGCGCTTTTCCACCTGCGTAATCTCGCTGGGGACACCGATGACGATGCGTGGATGCACCATCATCTTGCGGTTATGCGCTTTCTGGATGAAGTAGTTCAACATCTTTTCGGTATGGCGGAAGTCGGCGATGACACCGTCCTTCATCGGCTTGATGGCCACGATATTGCCCGGCGTACGGCCAAGCATCTCCTTGGCCTCCTTGCCGACGGCCTCGACCTCATTGGTGACTTTGTTGACCGCGATAATCGAGGGCTCATTGACGATGATGCCTTTGCCATGAGCGAAGACCAGCGTATTTGCCGTGCCGAGGTCGATGGCCAGGTCGCTCGAAAACAGGCTGAAGAGGGACCGCATATTGTGTATGCGCGAATAACGCATCTGAAAAGTGTTTGAAGACATAGATGTCGGAATCGTTTCCTGAAAAGAGACTACCAGCAGTGTAATCCACCGTAGCAGGCAAATTCAGAGCTGGCCTAATGTAGATAAATACAATCAAAGTTGTACGTGGAGACGAACCAATGATCATCGGCGTTCCCAAAGAGGTCAAAGATCACGAAAGTCGCGTAGGAGTAACGCCTGCGGGAGTCAAGGCGCTGGTTGAAGCTGGGCATGAGGTGCTTGTGGAATATAACGCCGGCACTCTTTCCGCCATGACAGATGACGAATATCAGGACGCGGGCGCGGAGATCGTCGGCTCGGCGCATGATGTCTGGCGGCTTGCTGAGATGGTCGTCAAAGTCAAAGAGCCGGTAGAAAAGGAGTACCGGCATTTTCGCGAAGGTCTTGTCCTGTTCACGTATCTCCATCTCGCGCCTGTTCCCGAACTTACCCAGGCCCTGCTGGATGCTAAAGTCACCGGTATCGCTTACGAAACGGTACGGGACCGTGCCGGGGCGCTTCCATTGCTTACGCCGATGAGCGAAGTGGCGGGCCGCATGAGCGTTCAGGTGGGCGCTGCCTATCTCGAAAAGGAACGTGGCGGGCGCGGAGTTCTGCTTGGCGGCGTTCCCGGCGTTGCTCCGGGGAATGTCTGCATTATCGGCGGCGGCATCGTCGGAACCAATGCGGCGAAGATCGCCCTGGGAATGGGGGCAAAGGTTACGCTGATCGACCTGAACCTCAACCGGCTGCGCGAACTGGACGATATCTTCAATGGCCGCGTCTTCACCGTTGCTTCCAACAGCTACAACATTGAGCGAGCTATCTGCGAGTCCGACCTGGTGATCGGCGGGGTGCTGATTCCCGGTGCGGCTGCGCCCAAGATCGTTACCCGAACTATGGTGGAAAAGATGAAGAAGGGGGCGGTGATCGTCGACGTGGCCATCGACCAGGGCGGTTGCGTCGAGACGGCCCACCCCACGACCCATAGCGACCCGTCGTTTGAGATCAATGGTGTTGTCCACTACTGCGTAACCAATATGCCTGCCGCGGTGCCGAATACCTCGACGCTTGCCCTCACAAATGCGACCTTTCCCTACGTGCTCAAACTCGCCCGTATGGGAGCGAAGGCCGCCATCGCCGAAGACAAGGGAATTGCGGAGGGGGTCAATACCTATAACGGCGTGCTGACCTATGCTGCGGTAGCCACTGCCCAAAATCGCGACTGGCAGCCGGTCTCAACGCTTGTCGGCTGAGTATCGCTGAAGAAATAAGAGCGGCCGTTGCCTATAATCGGCATCGAGGGAGAGCACTGCATGGCCACCCAACCAAACCGGCGAAAGGCACTGAGTATCGCCCTTGGAGCGTGCTTCCTTGTGCTCCTGCTGGCGTTGGCTACGCTCAACGCATTCAATTCGCCGCAACTCCCCCATCCCGCAAATCTCGAACAGATCTTCTTGTTTACTGGTCTGTCCGTGGTAGCGTTCCTTCTGTTTGTGGTTGTGCTCGTGCTGCTGGTGCGCAATATGCTCAAGCTTTACGCGGACCAACGCAGCCGCGTGATGGGAGCTCGTCTGCGCACGCGAATGCTTTGGGGTGCGGTGCTGGTCAGCTTGCTGCCCATCGTCTTTATGTTCGCGTTCAGTTATCTGCTGATGAATCGGGCGGTCGACCGCTGGTTTTCGCAGCCGGTGACGCAGATGCGCGACGACAGCAACCACATGGCGCTCGCCCTGGCCCAATACACAACGGCCAATGCTCGCGCCGAGGCGGACTCGATTGCTTCCAGCATCCCTGGAGCGCTTGCCGTTTCTACGCAGAAAATGCCTGTAGTTCCGCCCAGCGGTAGCTCGAGCCGAAATCGATCACGTCATCCGCGCCATGCGTCCACGCATCCAGCGGCACGCGAGCCTGCACAACGGACAGCCGCATCTTCCGCCCGACTAACTCGTGAAGCCATTGACCGCGTTCTTCACCAGCACGAGATTACATTACAGAACGGGTTTGCGATTGTGTACCACGACGGCCGCGCCGTAACCACCTTCCACATGCCACAGCGTGACGGGGCTACTGCCGAGGTAAAACCCTGGTTACCTGAGCCGGCCGGGGATGAAAACGGCGGCGCAACCAGCACCCATGCGCCACGCACTGACCCCACCGATGCGGCCATTCTCGCAGCCGCCCAGCGTAGTGACTCGCCGGTTTTCTCGCTTGGGCAGATCGACTATGCACTCGCCGCAACCTCGGTTCAGCAGGGCAACACGGTTGTCGTTGGCCTGCCCATGCCCTTCGGCATGGCGAGCACCATGGCGCGCCTGCGCAAAGAGGCCGATGCCTACTGGGTGCTCTTCCGCGAACGTCGGCAAATACGAAATCTCTATATGAGCCTCCTGCTCATGATGACCATCCTTGCGCTCTTCGCTTCGAGCTGGCTTGCGCTGCACATCTCGAAGCAGGTCACGAAACCGGTGGAGGCGCTGGGGGATGCAATGGAGGCCATTGCTGCCGGCGACTACGCCCATCGCGTAGCCGAGAGCGCGACCGAAGAACTCGGCGAGCTCGTTCGCAGCTTTAACCACATGGCGGCCGATCTCGAAGGCAGCCGCCGTGCTGTCGAATACTCCACCGTCCAACTCAGCGCCGCCAACGCCGCTCTCGAAGCGCGTCGTGGCGAACTGGAAACAATGTTGGAGACTATTCCCAACGGCGTCGCTATGCTCGACGCGGACCGACGTATAGTGCTCACCAACCGCGCTCTCAGCGAGATGATGGACCCGGGTGGCCAGAAGCCATTCCTGGGCAGCGTCATCGAAGAGGTCTTCCCGCCGGATGTCACTGACGCAATCGATCACCTCATCAAACGCAGCCATCGCATGGGCTCTGCCTCCAGTGAAATCGAGATCTCCGGAAGCGAAAAGTTCTCCGGCAACCTGAATCTGCTGGCCACCGTTGCTCTTCTCGAGACTCCCGGCAAGGCCGACCGCATTGGCCGCGATCATCGCGGCTATGTCCTTGTGCTTGAAAACGCAACTGAACTTCTTCGCGCCCAGAAGCAGTCGGCTTGGAAAGAGGTGGCACGCCGCGTGGCCCATGAGATTAAAAATCCGCTTACCCCGATCAGCCTCAGCGCCGAACAGATTCACCGCCACATCGACCGGCTCGCAACTACTCTGGCAGAGCGGGACGTAGAATCGCCCTCACCCGCGGTGATCCGTCGCTGCAGCGAGGTCATCAGCTCCTCGGTCGAGAGTATGAGATCTCTGGTCGATCAGTTCGCCGCGCTCGCGGAATTTCCCACGGCCCAGCCGCGGCCTGCCGATCTGAACACCATTGTTGAAAACGCGCTGGCTCTCTTTGCAGGGCGCATGCAGACCATCACGGTGGTAAAGAAAATGCCATCGAACCTGCCGCTCGTGATGGCCGATCCCGAAGCGCTCAAGCGCGCCCTCGGCAACCTCATCGACAACGCCGCCGAAGCCATGCAGCAAAGTTTTCTGCGCGAGCTTCGCATCAGCACCGCGCAACTGGAGAATGGCATGGTCGAACTTTCCATCGCCGACACCGGTACCGGCCTGACCGACGAGATGCGGGAGCGGCTCTTTCTGCCTTATTTCTCAACCAAACAGCGCGGCACCGGCCTTGGCCTTGCTATCGCCGCAAAGATTATTCAGGAGCATCAGGGAACCATTCGTGCTGAAAAGAACTTCCCCGCCGGCGCTAAGTTCACCATTGAATTGAAAGCTGCGGTAAGCGTCGATAGCGAACCCGAACTTCCCAGCACAACCGCCAACGGCCATGGAGGCCCCGCTTGAACCACGTCCTGATCGTTGACGACGAAGCCGAGATCCGCAAGTCGCTCGAGAGCATTCTGCGCGAAGAGGGCTACCTTGTTACAACAAGCGCAACCGCAACCGAGGCGCTCGAACTGTTGCGGGACGCCGCGTACGACGTCGTTCTGCTCGACATCTGGCTGCCGGACCGCGACGGTCTCGAAGCGCTGGCTGAGATCCGCAGGCTGGACAGCGCCAACGTTCCCGAAGTCGTCATCATCAGCGGCCATGGAACGATCGAAGCCGCCGTCCGCGCCACCAAGCTGGGCGCTTACGATTTTTTAGAGAAGCCGCTCTCGCTCGACCGCACCCTCATCGTCCTCAAGAATGCGATGAAGGCCCGCCAGATGCGCGAAGATAACGAGGAGTTTGCGCGCCAGTTGTCGGTGAAAGGAACCGTCACTGGCCAGAGCGTGCCCATGAAGGCGCTTCGCCAGCAGATCAAGCTGATGGCTCCGACCAATGGCCGTGTTTTGATCTTCGGTGAGTCCGGCACTGGCAAAGAGCTGATCGGCCGCGCCATGCACGCCGAAAGTCTGCGCAAAGAACGCCCATTCATAGAACTGAACTGTGCTGCCATTCCCGAGGACTACATTGAGAGCGAACTCTTCGGTTATCGTCATGGGGCCGTGCCTGCCGGAACCAGCGGCCCCCAGGAGAAACGAGGGACTTTCGAGAGGGCGGACGGGGGAACCCTCTTTCTCGACGAGGTAGGCGACATGAGCCTCAAGACGCAGGCCAAGGTTCTGCGCGCCCTCGATGAACAGCGGTTCCTCCCCGTTGGCGCATCGCATCCCATTCACGTTGATGTTCGAGTAATTGCCGCCACCAACAAAGATCTGGAAGAGGAGATAGCGCGCGGCAACTTCCGCGAGGACCTCTTTTATCGTCTGAATGTCATCCCGTTTTTCGTTCCCCCGTTGCGCGACCGCAAGGAAGATATCCCCCTATTGGTGAAAGAGTTTCTACAGCAGTTCGGTCAGCAATATGGCCGTCCTCACGTGGAAATGACAGAAGATGCGCTCGCCGCATTGCGGCAATATCACTGGCCTGGAAACGTCCGCGAACTGCGCAATTTAGTCGAGCGCGTCCTTATCCTCAATCCGAAGACGCAGCGCCTCGAGCGCAAGCACCTGCCTATGCTGGTCTATCGCGGCCCTGGCAAACTGACGGAATCAGGCCGCATCAACCCTCGTGGCGAAGAGTTTTCTTCACTGCTCGAAGCGCGGGAGGCCTATGAGCGCGACTACATTTTGAAAAAGCTCGATGAAAATCATGGAAACGTAAGCCGCACGGCTGAAAGCCTCGGCCTCGAACGCAGTCATCTTTACCGGAAGATGAAGACCTTAGGCGTCAGCGTCAAGGAGTGAATTTGGGAAGCTTACCCCTCACTCTTCTGCTTCTCCGCAATCTCTTCTAACTGTCGCCGCCAATCCAGATCTTCGACAAAGCCGCGCGAACTCCGCCACTCTTCCTGCACCTTGACGAACAGTTCCAGAAATACCCGCGTCCCAAGTAATCCTTCGATATCCTTCCGGGCAGCGGTGCCGATGCGCTTCAGCATCTCGCCCTGTTTCCCAATCAGGATGGCCTTTTGTCCCGTCCGCTCGCAATAGATTGCCGCGGCAATCTTCGTCACCGGCAGCTTGCCATCCTTCATCTTCTTCATTGAAGCCGGCTCTTCGTATCGCTCGATCACTACCGCTGTCGCATAAGGGACCTCTTCACCTGTCAGCATAAGGATCTTCTCGCGAATCAGCTCCGCCGCCAGAAAGCGCTCCGGCTGGTCGGTAAGCTGGTGCTTCGGAAAATACCGCTGCCCCTCCTTCAATTGCCCAACAACTTTATCCAGCAGCAGTTCCAGTCCTTCTTTCTTGCGCGCCGAGATCGGTACCACCTCAGCGAATTCGTGCAGCGAACTCCAGTGGGCGATCAGCGGCAGCAACTCCTCTTTGCGCACGGCGTCGATCTTATTCAGCACCAGAATAACGGGGCATTCCAGCTTCTTCACCAGCGAAAGCGCAAATTCGTCCTCGGCAGCGCTCTTCGCCATGCGTCCGGTGATCTTTCCCTCCTCGGCTGCCTTTGCCAGCCTGTGCGTGGCGTCCACGATAAACAGCACCGCGTCGCGTGATTCCAGCGCATCATGCACCTCCTGCATCATGCGCTTGTCGAGCTGCGTCTCCGGTTTATGCACCCCGGGCGTATCCACCAGGACAACCTGCGCCGCCGGATGCCCCGGATCAGTCTTCGTCTTCTTTTTCAGTGGAACCTCGAGCACGCCATGAATCCGCGTCCGTGTCGTCTGCGGCTTATGCGTGACGATGGCGAGCTTCTGTCCCAGCAGGGCATTCAGCAGGGTGGACTTGCCGGCGTTGGGCCGGCCAATGATCGAGACGAATCCGGAGCGAAAGGGCATTGCCCTATTATGCGCTGTGCGTGTGCCTGCTTACGGCTTCAGCTACACTGCGCGTATGAATTTCAGCGCCTTTCCGCCTTCGCTCAAATCGGCCGCAACGCTAATACTCCTCGCGCCTGCGATAACGGTTGCGCAGAACCAGCCGCCCTTCCATTCCATTCAGGTCAATTCCGACCGCAGCGTGACCTTCCGCTACAAGGATGCCGCCGCTACGCGGGTGGAGCTTGCGCTTGAAGGAACAGCGAAGCCGATTCCCATGGCGAAGGACGCCGGCGGCATCTGGACCATCACCACCAGGCCGCTTGCGCCCGAGATTTACGGCTATCACTTCGAGGCCGACGGACAGCATCGCATTGATCCTGCCAACACCCACATCAAGGCTAATCTGATCAATCTCGAAAATCTTGTCACCGTTCCGGGCGACACACCGCAACCCTGGGAGGTCACTGACGTTCCCCATGGCACGGTCCACCACCATGTCTACACTACGGCAGCAGTCCTGAATCTTCCCAATAACCAGAGCGACTTTTACGTCTACACGCCGCCCGACTATGATCCCAAAGCAAAGCAGCCCTACCCGGTGCTTTACCTTCTGCACGGCTGGTCGGACGATGCCTCCGGCTGGACGGCTGTAGGCCAGGCCAACTACATCCTCGACAATCTTCTCGCCCAGGGGAAGATCAAGTCCATGGTGGTAGTTATGCCGCTTGGTTACGGCAATATCGCCTTCGGTCACAGCTTCGAAGGCTGGCAGCACCCCGATCTCGTCGAGCAGAATACCAGCCTCTTCATCAAGGCTCTCCTGACCGAAGTCCTGCCCGGGGTTGAGGCCGCCTATAACGTCTCGCATCAGCGCGAAGATCGCGCCATTGCAGGCCTTTCCATGGGTGGCCTGCAGAGTCTCACCATTGGCCTCACCCATAGTGACCAATTCGCCTGGGTCGGGGGCTTCAGTTCTGCCGTTCAGGGCATCGATGCCCCACGGCAATTGGCGTCACTCAATGCCAAAACCGCAGACCTGCGCCTGCTTTGGATTGCCTGCGGGATGGACGAACCGCTGCTCAAGCCGAATCGTGAATTTGTGGCCTGGCTCAAATCGAAGGGCATGCCTGTGACATCGTTTGAAGCTCCCGGCCTGCACACTTGGATGGTCTGGCGCAACGATTTAATTCACTTCGCGCCGCTTCTCTTCCAACCGAAGTAATAAGTGTTCCTGAGATAGCCGACTATGCGTACTGTTCTGATTTTCGCCTTTGCTCTTTCTCTAGCTTCTCCCGCTTTCGCCCAGCGCATTGAAGTCACAATCCCTACGAGTGTCCGCCTCACCGGCCATCTTATTCTCGTCATCTCCAAAAAGAACGCTCCTGAGCCGCGCATGCAGATGCAGGAGACCTATACTTCGGCGCAGGCTTTTGGCGTTGATGTCGAAGATCTTACTCCTGGCAGATCCATCGTCATCGACGATAAAACCATCGGCTATCCGCGACGGTCGCTTGCCGATCTCGATCCCGGCGATTACTTCGTACAGGGTGTTTTTAATGTGTATGAGCAGTTCCACCTTGCCTCCGGCAAAACTCTCTGGTTGCCACCGGACAAAGGCGAAGGCCAGCACTGGAATCTTAAACCGGGCAATCCCTATAACGCTCCTGCCCGGCTGCATATCGACCCTGAATCGCAGGCAGTCCTCAAGCTCACCCTCGACAAGATCATCCCGCCCATCACAGGCACCGAAGAAGATCCCGCGGTCATCGCCGCCAAACCTGAGAACGCGAAATGGCTCAAGTATGTTCATTTCCGCAGCGAAAAGCTCAGCAAATTCTGGGGGCGCGACATGTATCTCGGCGCTTGGGTCCTGCTACCTCCCGGCTTCAGTGAGCATTCAGCCGCGCATTATCCGCTCGTCATCTACCAGGATCACTTCCATGCTGCCTTCGGGGCGCCGCTCCCCTGGGTCACAACCCCGCCGTCCGAAGGCGACGCCAACTTCCGTAACGCCGCTGCCTTCAAGTTTTTCCAGGACTGGACCGCCGGCCGCCTCCCGCACGTTCTTCTGCTGTATGTCCAGAGCGCCAACCCTTACTACGACGACTCCTACGACGTAGATTCCGCCAACGTCGGCCCTTACGGCGCTGCCATTAATGAGGAACTTATCCCGGCCATTGAGAAGAAGTACCGTGGCATCGGTCAGGGGTGGGCCCGCGCGACCTATGGCGGCAGCACCGGAGGGTGGGAGTCGCTTGCTACTCAGGTCTTCTATCCCGACATGTACAACGGCACCTACACCGCTTGCCCCGATCCCGTCGACTTCCACGCCTACCAGAACGTCGATCTCTACAACGACGCCAACGCCTTTGTCCGCCGAGGTGACTTCGGCCAGGTCCCTATCGCCGCAGACCGCAAGCCCGATGGTTCTGTCATTGCCAATACCGGCGACGAGTACAGGTACGAGTACGTTCTCGGCACTCATGGCCGCTCGACCGAGCAATGGGACATCTGGCAGGCTGTCTTCTCACCTGCCGGCCCGGACGGCTACCCCAAAGACGTGATTGATCCACTTACCGGCACTATCGACAAATCTACCGTCGCCTACTGGCACGATCACTACGATCTCACTGCCATTCTCCAGCGCGATTGGGCGACGCTCGGACCCAAGCTTGAGGGCAAGCTCCACCTCATGGTCGGCGACGGCGACACTTACTTCCTCAACAACGCCGTCCATTTACTTCAGTCCACGCTCGACGGCACCCGACACCCGCACTCCGACGCTACTTTCCAGTACGGCCCCGGCATGCCTCATTGCTACACCGGAGGCCCGGCGGAATACACCATGGAGCAGAACCGTGACACCTGGCCGCAGCGCGTCATCCCGCTGATGGTCGATCACATGCTTAAAGCCGCTCCCGCGGGAGCGGATACTGAAAGCTGGCGTTATTAGCGTAAATTTGTCTGCTTCCCGCTGGTACGCTCTGTCCCAATTTGCTTCAAACCATGCTTCTTACCCAAAGGAGTTATTCCGCTATCCCCACGAGTTTGCCCATCTCGCACATAATAGTTGCAGCGCATGGAATCCTTCTTCATACGATTCAAGAACGTGCTTGTACTGGTCGTGATCCTGCTCGCGCAGACCATTGGTCTTGCGGTGCAGGTGCGCCGGCCTGTCGAATCCGGCGTGCCCGATAGCCATGAAGTCACGCTGATGCGCTATTGGGTAGTGGCCGCTGTCGCCCCGTTCGAGCGGTTCTTCCATGGTATCGGCTATAACGCCCGCAGCGCGTGGTCCAATTACGTCAATCTTCGCCACGTTCGCCAGCAGAACCTCGAATTACAACAGCAGGTCGCCCGGCTTCGTCTCGAACAGGCCGCCTTTGCCGAAGACGCCATGCAGGGCCACCGCCTCCAGGCATTGCTCGCCTTCCAGCAGCACTACATCGATTCAACTGTAGCCGCCCAGGTTATCGGGACCAGCGGCAGCGATCTCTCCCATCTCATTTACATTGATAAGGGCAATGACTACCACATCAGGCCCGACATGGCCGTCATCACTCCCGACGGCATCGTCGGTAAGGTCCGGGACGTCTTTCCCCATACCGCGCAGGTGCTTCTCATCAACGACCAGACCTCCGGCGCTGGAGTTCTCCTCGCCAGTACGCGCATTCTGGCCATTCTCCATGGAACCTCCAACGGCCATATTCAGATCACCAATCTCACCGCCGACTCCCGCATCAAGCCCGGTGAAACCGTCCTGACCTCGGGCGGCGATCAGATCTACCCTCGCGGTCTGCCCGTCGGTACTATCGAGTCCATAGCCCCCGATCCCGACCACCAGCCTTATACTGCCATCCACGTCAAGCCC
>Ga0207678_10000298_pt1 | contig 44861 bp, 35 predicted proteins | sample KBSC63metaG_FD_184319 | JGI IMG/M metagenome (GOLD analysis project Ga0207678, IMG submission 184319) | Corn rhizosphere microbial communities from Kellogg Biological Station, Michigan, USA - KBS C6-3 metaG (SPAdes) (version 2) | ecosystem: Host-associated > Plants > Roots > Rhizosphere > Soil ... | reverse complement strand
GATCCGATAGGCGTTAATACCGACTAGAAAAACCGGGGCAGGCGCTCTATTCTTGGATAAACGTTTTCCCAAAATGCATCTCTGAGTGGCGAGTGACGAGCGGAGCCGCGAGAGAGGCACGCTGCGCGATGTCGCGACCGGTTGCGAAGGGGACGTCGTCGAGGGCAGCGCGCCGGCCCGCCACGGGTGGCATTGACGCGCGCTTCCATCGCCCGACAATGCATCGGGGCAAGCTGGCGGCGTCGAAGCGACGAATTGAATCTAAGTACTGCAAAACATATCGAACGATCGTCTGTAGAGACACAGGAGCGAGACATGGGAATTTCGGTCAGGAAGTCGGGGGTCTGTCTGGCAGCTGGACTGACGGTGCTGTTAGGAGGGTGCGGAGGCAGCAGCGATAGCAGTTCGGCTGCATCGTCGCCGGGCGGCAGTTCATCGCCATGGATGAATAAGTCGTTGAAGCCCGAACAGCGCGCGACCTTGCTGGTGGCGGCTATGGCACTGCCAGACAAGGAAGAGCAACTGGTGGGCGGCCCCGGCGTGATTGCCGAGCTCCCGCAATGTTTTGGCGCGCGCCATATTCCCGGACTCCCGAAATACCACATTCCGACGCTACGCATCACCAACGGACCGGTCGGCATCGGCCAGAACGATTGCGTTCCCGCCGGCTCGGCGTCGAGCGGCGCCGCGGCGCTGACGAGTGCGGCGTCTGCCAAGGCGACGGCGCTGCCGTCCGCGATCGCGGTGGCAGCGTCGTTCGACCACGCAGTGGCGACGCAATTCGGCGACGTGATCGGCAAGGAAGGCGCAAACCTCGCGCTTCACGTGTTCGAAGCACCCGGGATGAACTTGGCCCGGCTGCCGGTCGGCGGCAGAAACTTCGAGTACATGGGCGAGGATCCGTATCTCACCGGCACAATGGGTGTCGCCGAGATCCAGGCGGTCCAGTCGCACGGAATGATCGCGATGGCGAAGCATCTCGTCGCGAACGAGCAAGAGACGAACCGGATGACCATCTCGGAAAACGTCGACGACCGGACATTGCACGAGCTCTACCTGCTGCCGTTCGAAATGGCGGTCAAGGACGGGCAGGTGGGTGCCGTCATGTGCTCGTACAACTCCGTCAACAGCTTCTCGATGTGCGAGAACAAGCACATCCTGACCGACGTGCTGCGCGGGCAATGGGGTTTTGGCGGTTACGTCCAGTCGGACTTCTTCGCCGCGCACAGCACGGCGGGGACGATGCTCGCCGGGCTAGACAACGAGATGCCGGGCGTGATTATCCCGGGCGTGGCGACCTGGTGGACGCCGGATAAGCTGAATGCCGCGCTCGCAGCCGGAGCGATCAAGACGTCGGATATCGATACGGCGCTGGCCCGCCGATATACGCAGATGTTCAAGGCAGGCATCTTTGATCGTGCGCTGGTTCAAACGCCGATCGATACCGTCGCAGACGGCGCCGTTGCGAAAGCCATCGGCGAGCAATCCGCGGTGCTGCTGCAAAATGACGGCACGCTGCCTTTGAGCAAGGCGGTGCAGAACGTCGTGATCGTCGGGAAGGCTTCGCAGGTGTTTGCTCAGCAAGCGGTGGCTGGCGGCAGCAGCATCGGCAACCCGATGGGGGCCGGCGGCGGGAGTTCGGACGTGGTCGCGCTCTATACCGTTTCGCCCCTGCAAGGGATCCGCGACGTGCTCGCCAACCTCGGCAATTCGACGGCGACGGTCCACCTGGTTCTTGTCGACGATGCAAACGCGAATGCCACCATCGACGGCGCGGCGGCCACATTTGCCGCGGCCCAGTCGTTGATCGGTAGCGCCGATGCAGTTGTGGTGATGGCCGGATCTATTGCGGAAGAGGGCGCGGATCAGACCACGTTCGTCGATGCGCAGGGCTTGAGCCTCGACGCCGGCAAGTACCTCAACACGCTCGACTGGTACGGGCCGAAGGCCAGTGCGCTGACGACGACCAGTACCGTCAAGAGCAGCAATACGCTTGCCATGATCCAGAGCGTGGTTGCCGCGAACCCGAAGACCGTTCTCGTGCTCAAGGACAATGCGGTCGAGGCGCTCGACCCGACGCTCCTCAAAGGCGGCGCGTCCGCGCCGGCCGCGATACTCGAAGCGTGGTTTCCGGGGCAAGAAGACGGGCACATCGTCGCGGACCTGCTGTTCGGCGTGACGAATCCGTCGGGCAAATTGCCTGTGACGTTCCCGCAGGTCGGTCAGGGCTTCATGGATTCGATCAATGCGGCGCAGTATCCGGGCGTGGCGGTCAACGGGGTACCGACCGTCACCTACACCGAAGGGCTCAACATGGGTTATCGCTGGTACGACGCGATGAGCAAGAGTCCCGCCTTCGAATTCGGGTTCGGCCTTTCGTACACGACATTCACGATTCAGAACGCCGCGGTTTCGTCGGGAAGCAACGGCACGTATAACGTCACCGCGTCGGTCACCAATACGGGGAAGGTAGCAGGCGCTGAAGTCGTGCAGGTGTACGTCGGCTTGCCGTCGTCGTCCGGCGAACCGCCGAAGCGTCTGGTCGGGTTCCAGAAGTTTTTCCTGAATCCCGGCGCGTCGCAGACGGTCACGATCAACATCGATCCGAAGGCGAACAACCATCCGTTGAGCGTGTGGGACAAGGACGCGCAGGTGTGGTCGGCGGCAAGCGGTACCACGACGGTGTATGTTGGAAACTCGTCGAGAAGTCTCAGTGCTGCGGGGACTATCGTCCAATAAACGAAACGTTCGTGCCCACGCGAGGAAAGGCGGTCAGGTCACGCTCGAAGTGCTGATCTTCGAGCGTGCCTGCCATTGAGCCCGTCCGGCTCATTTGCTGTTGAAGCCCATATCCATCGCGGTGGACGATGGATCGCTATTCGCAGACGCGTCATCACCGTGGCCGCGGAAGTTGCCCACTACCCCCATCACATTCTGACGAACGGCGACGCCATACCGCAGATCCATGCCGTCGTCATCGGCACCACATTAGCGTGCGGATTTAGCGGCAACCTGCTTCTCAAGCGCGTCGTGCGCACGCGTCGCGCTATCGGCGTCCACGCGGTCAGCCAAGACTTGTCCGAGTTGGCGCAGTTGGCTTTGCGTGAGGCCGACATTCATGCTGATGCGCATGTGCGCTTGTAATTGCGGCTCCACTCCACTGCGCTGGCGCGAGGGACGGCCAGCGGACTGAAGTCACCCAGGCGCGCCGGGTAATCTGAAGAGGCACGGTTCCCGCAATCGCCCAAGCGTCCAGCATTAGGCAGTCGACTGTAGCAGGAAGGTTTCCTCGGAATGGTCAATGGCAGTCAAGGCAGCTGGCGCCAGAGAGAATCGGAAGGGCGCCAGCGGGTCGGTTTCAGGCGGGCATCGGCTCGCAGCCGAAGGCTTCGAGTTCGCGCGCCAGTGACTGCGCGGCCAGTTCGACCAATGCGCGGCCTTTTTCGCGCGTGGCCAGGCCGGGATCGGAACCGATGCGTCCGTCGGGGAAGCGGGCGCGGAAGTCGAGGGCGTCGCGGATCGGGCCGGTGTTGGCGATCGGCGGCGCGTAGTCGGCCGACTTGATCGAATCGGGAAAGGCCCACTGTGTAATCGCAATCTCGGACGGGGTGGCATGCGAGCCGTGGCCCGTCGGGAACTGGTCCCGCGCCAGTTCGCCGACGCCTTCAAGATCCCACCAGTTGCAAAGCTTCAGCGCGAAACCCGCACGGCGACGCGCAAAGCTGGCTTCGGCATAAAGTTCGGAGAACGCAGCATCGATCGATGAGACATTGCCGCCGTGACCATTGAGGAACAGGATTTTCTCGAAACCGTGTGCCACCAGCGAGCGGGTCCAGTCGCCGATCGCGGCAATGAATGTGGACGGGCGCAGCGAGATGGTGCCGGGAAAGCCGAGGTGATGCTGTGCCATGCCGATATTGAACGTGGGTCCCACGAGGATATCGGCGGATTTTTCCGCTTCACGCGCGATGATCTCGGGACACAGCCAGTCCGTGCCAAGCAGTCCGGTGGGGCCGTGCTGTTCGTTGGAGCCGATCGGCACGACGATCGTGCGGCTGCGCGTGAGGAACTGCTCGATTTCGGACCAGGTGGAAAGATGTAGAAGCATGACGACTCCTTGTTACGACTTTGCGGGTAGCTTGTTGGCGAGAATGATCAGTGCGGCGATGATCGGCAGCGTGGCCAGGATCAGCATGCCGAGGTGCAGGTTGCCGGTGGCCGTCTTGGCCCATCCGATGATGGCCGGGCCCCAGAAGTCGCCCGAAAGCCCGATCGTGTTGATCAGCGCGATGCCGCCTGCTGCCCCGGGGCCCTTGATGTATTCGGAGGGCATGGCCCAGAACACCGTGTAGGTCATCCACAGTGCGCAGGTACCGAGCGTGAGCAGCACCAGCGATGCGGCGAGATTGCCGTCGACGAGGGTGGACGCGGCCAGCAGCAGGCCCCCGATGGTTGCGGGCACCGCACTATGGAAACGGCGTTCGCCCGCCCGGTCGGACCGGCGCCCCATGTAGTACATGCCGAACGCCGCTGCAATATAGGGCAGGGCCGAGTACCAGCCGAGTTGTACGGTGTCGCTCACGCCCTGGACCTTGATGAGGGTCGGTAGCCAGAAGCTGATCGCATAGATGGCGGCGATGATGCAGAAGTACGCGAAGGCCAGCACATAGACCCGGACGTCACGCGCCACGGCGAGGAAAGAGTGATTGTGCCCCGCCGCGGAGCCGATCTCGCTCGCGAGCAGGCGCTTTTCGTCCTCGGTCAGCCACGCCGCATCGGCCGGCCGGTTCGGCACGAAGAACAGGGCGAGCACGCCGAGCAGGATACAAGGCAGGCCCTCGACCAGGAACATCCATTGCCAGCCGGCCAGTCCGCCGGCGCCGGACAGCGCGGTGATCAGCCACGCCGATACCGGTCCACCGACAATGCCGCCGAGCGGGCCGGCAAGGAACACGACGGCGATGGCGCGCGCCATGCGCTGCGGGCCATACCAGCACGAGAGGTAGTAGATCATGCCCGGCGCAAAGCCCGCTTCGAAGATGCCGAGCACGAAGCGCATCGCGTAGAACATCGGCACGTTACGTACGAACAGCATGCAGGCTGACGTAATGCCCCACAGCACCAGGATGCGGCTGAAGGTCTTGCGCGCGCCGATGCGCGGCAACATCAGGTTACTGGGTATCTCGAATAATACGTAGCCGATGAAGAAGATTCCGGCGCCGACGCCGTACGCGGCATCGGAGAAGCCTAGGTCGCTTTGCATTTGGAGCTTTGCAAAGCCGATGTTGACGCGGTCGAGGTAGGCGAACAGGTAGCAGCTCAGCAGGAACGGCAGTAGTCGCCAGTTGATCTTGCTGTAGAGGTTTGAGGTGTCGCCTACCGCACTTTCGCTCGGGATTGCCAGCATGCCAGTCTCCAATGTCGTACGTGGTACCGCCCTGATGCATCGGATAGTGGCAGCGCGACGCGCAATCACCAACAGCAACCATGTGCACACTTCGTTGCCTGCAGGGCAACGCATCTGGTATGGTGGCGTCTGTCGATAGTCGCGGTAATCACCGGGTGGGTGGTTCGACATGCGTGAAATCAATCAGCAGCGGCTGCGCTACTTCCGCGCAGTGCTCGAGCAAGGGACCATCCGCGGCGCCGCCGAGAGCCTGAACACCTCGCCGTCGGTGATTACCCGGCAGATCCGGCTGCTCGAGGACGAGCTTGGCGCGACGCTGTTCGAGCGCCAGGCGCGCGGCGTCAGGCCGACCGAAGCCGCCGCGCACCTGCTCGAGTTCTGGCGCGGCTACCGCTCGCATCAGGAGCGGCTCGAGGATCAGCTCCACGCGCTCAAGGGCCTGAAGCAGGGGCAGGTCCAACTGGTCCTCAGCGAAGGCTATGTGGATGCGCTGGTCAACGAGGTGCTGGCGCCGTTCTGTGCGCAGTACCCGTTGCTCGACATCGGAATGGAGATCCTCGGAGTCGATCAGGTGCTCGAAGCCGTGGCGGAAAGCCGCGCGCACCTCGGGCTTGCCTTCAACCCGCCGCCGCACCCGCGTATCGAGTATCTGGCGAGTTCGTCGCAGGCGGTCGGGCTGCTGGTGCGGTCCGGCCATCCGCTGGCATTGCGCGGCGGCCCGGCCAGCGTCGAGGACATGTTGTCGTGGCCGCTGGCCATGATGCCGGCATCGTTCGGCGTCGGCCATGCGGCCAAGATGCTCGAATTCGCGGAGAACATTACGATACGGCCGAAGCTGGTCACCAATTCGCTAACGGCGCTCAAGCAGTTCGTCGCCTACGAAAACTACATGACGCTGATCGGCGGCGAATTCGCGGCATATCGGGAGATCGCCGCCGGCACGCTCACGGTGGTGCCGATCGATCATCCGCTCTTCAAGGGCACCCAGGCGCGGTTGCTCGCGAAGGCAGGGCGGCCGTTACCGGCGGCCGCCCTCAAGCTCCTCGAACATATTCTGCGGGACATGCCGATGTTCGCGCGGGGCGGCGAGTAGCAGAATAAACGGACAGGTCATGGCCCAGTCGGTTGACGCTGGCCGGCTGGCCGGCTGGATTGCGATGCCGTAACGCTTCGCGGGTTTTTCTTCGTGCGCCGCCTGAATGTGTCGAACGTATTGAACACGTCCGCGCCGGCGCCGCCTGTCGTATCGCCGCCACCGGGAAAACACGGAGCGCGTGCGGTCCCGATATCAATCGAAGTATGCTGTAGCGCGACCTGCGCGCACGATCGGGATTCGTCGAGCACGCGAACCGCAGACCAGCGCCGCGCTCCGTCCGGCAGCCATAACAAACACACACCGACTTCGCCCGACAGTGGGGCGACCATCATGATCATGCTGCGTTCGTGGGGTGCGATTCTCTCGTTGCTGATGCTTGCCGCATGCGCCAGCCTGCCGCCGCAAATCGATCGCGAGCCGACGCATGCATATACCGACACCGCAAACACGCGCCTCGGCATCGCGTTCAGCCAGCAGGCCGCCGCCCATCCGGGGCAGGACGCGTTTCATCTGCTGCGTGATCCCGTCGACGCACTCGATGCGCGCGTGTTGCTTGCCGATCGCGCGGACCGCTCGCTCGACCTGCAGTACTACATCTGGCACGACGACCTGACCGGACACGAACTCGCCGACGCGATCATCCGCGCGGCCGATCGCGGCGTACGCGTGCGCGTGCTGCTCGACGATCTCGGAACGAATGCGGACGATCGCAAGCTGCTCGAAATCAGCTCGCATCCGAACATCGAGATCCGGCTGTTCAATCCGGTCGCGACGCGCCGCTTCAAGAAGATCGGCACGGTGTTCGAGCTCTCGCGCGTCAACCGGCGCATGCACAACAAGGCGATGATCGCGGACAACCAGGCGGCGATCGTCGGCGGCCGCAATATCGGCGACGAGTACTTCGGCGCGTCGTCGATGCTGGAATTCGGCGACCTCGACGTGGTCGTGCACGGTCCCGTCGTGAATGACATCTCGACCGAGTTCGACACGTTCTGGAATTCGCCGTATGCGTTTTCGGTCAATGCGCTGGTCGGGCATGACGCCGCGCCGGGTGGCCTCGAGCGCGAGCGCGAACGGCTGCGCGATTACCTGCGCGCGATGGAGGACGATCCGTACGTGCTCGAGGCGCGCCAGCGGCTCGACCAGATCGTGCATGGCCAGGGCACGGAGTTGTCATGGGGTCGCGCGACGGTCCTGTACGACGATCCGGCGAAGATCGCGCGAGCCCCGACGGACAGCGAAGGACACCTGATGCCGCAACTGCGCGCGCTCGCGTTGCGGCCCGAGCATGAACTGCTGATCGTGTCGCCGTATTTCGTGCCGGGCAAGGACATGGTCGAGCGGCTGCGTGCGCTCACGGCGCGCGGCGTGCGCGTGACGATCCTGACCAATTCGCTCGCGTCGACCGACGTCGCAGCCGTGCATGCGGGTTACCGGCGCTATCGGCGGGAACTGGTCGAGGCCGGCGTGCGGCTTTACGAGCGGCGGCCGTCCGGCGACACGAGCATCTCGAAGCAGGTCATCATCGGTTCTTCGCGTGCGTCGCTGCATGCGAAGACCTATGTATTCGATCGCAAGAGCATCTTCATCGGTTCGATGAATCTCGACCCGCGCTCGCTGAACCTCAATACCGAGATCGGCGTGTATTGCGAAAGTCCGGCCATTGCGTCCGACGTCGCGACGGACCTGGAGCCGCGGCTCGATCAAATCGCGTGGCGGGTCGAATCGAGGACCGATCCGTCGGGCAAGGGGCAGCTCAAGTGGATTCAGACCGACGCGGACGGAAAGGCGGTCGAGCTCGATCACGAACCGGAAGTGTCCGCGGCGCGGCGCATGGAAGTGTGGTTTCTCGGCTTGTTTCCGATCGAATCGCAGCTGTGATCGCGTTTCCGCTTGCCCGCAACAACGGCGGGCCGCGTATCCGGACGCACATCGTCGATCCGGATGCGACGCCCGGATCGACGCGCACAGGTTCCGGGCGGGCGTTCGAAATCATCCGCGCCCGGAACCGCACCGCTCAGCGCACGGTCAGCGCGCGAAATCCGACGTGCTCTGGATGAACGTGTTCAGCTTCGAGATGTTCACGCTGCCGAAGCCCGTTGTCGCGTCCCAACCGGCCTTTGCGTTGTAGCCGTACGATCCGCTGCCGTTGTTGCCGGACGTCACGTCGTGCAGCAGGGCCGCGTTGCTCGGAAAGTACTTGTAGATGCTCGACGCCGGGAAGCCGAGCGCGTTGTTGTTCGCCGATTGCAGCCGTGCCCAGATGCCGGTGAAGATCGGCGCGGCGAGGCTCGTGCCCCCTTCGTTGTTCAGGTAGCCCGAGCCCCACAGCGTATCTGACGTCTGGCCGTTCACCACGAGAATCGCGCCGGTGCGCAGGTCGGCGTCGAAGCCGACGTCCGGCAGCGCGCGCTTGGTCGATCCGGTGAGGCTCGACGATTGCCACGACGGCGCGGCTTCGTACTTGCTGTAGCCGCCGCCCGTCGACCACACGGTGCCCTGCTGCCAGCTCGGATCGTTCCACACGATTTCGCTGTTGTACGCGTTGGTCGACGTATTGGTGAACAGCGTCGTGCCGCCCACCGCGATCACGTAAGGCGACGTCGCGGGTTCGCTCACCGTGTAGGTCGAGCGCGATGGCTTGCCGCTCGCGCATTCGTATGCGCCGTGGTCGCCGGCCGACACCGAAAAGGTCTGCCCCTGCGCGACCGCCTGCTTGAAGATCGTGTCGTCGGTCGCCTGGGAGCCGGTGCTGTACGCGGACGATTCGCACACGCCGAGCGACACGTTGATGACCTTCGCGACATTGTCGCTCACCGCCTTGTTGTACGCGGCGGTGATCGCCGTAAGCGTCATCGACGGCGCCACGTAGAACACGACCTGTTTCACGCTGCCGCCGGCAGTGCCGACGATCGACTGGCTGTCGAGGTTCCATTCGACGGTGCCGGATGTATCGGTGTACGAACTGCCTGACGGCCCTGTGTGGACGACGCTGCTGCTGATCGTGCCGAGGCCGTTGTTCGCGGCGAACGTGTTGAGGTCGCTGACCGTCTGCGACAGGTCGCCTTCGGAAATGATGCCGACCGTGGTCTGCGAGGCCGTCGGCGTACCGTCGCCGCCATAAAGCGACGAGAACTCGGTCGGGTTGTGCGGCACCGCGGATGCGCCCGCCGGGATCGTCAGGTTGCTGGTGTTGCCTTGCGGCTTGCTGCCCGCGCCGGTATGCATGAGCTCGACGTTCTGCAGGCCGAGCACGGCGCCGACGATCCCGCCGATCGCGTTCGGCACCTGCGCGGCGTCGGTGTTCGCGTAGACGCTGCGGCCGTTGTGCGTGAAGCGTTTGAGCGTCGTGCGGAACGCCGACTTGATTGTTGCCGCGGTGCCGGATGCCGACACGAGCAGGCGGTTCGACGCGACCACGATGTTGACGAAGCCGGCCTTGCGCAGGTGCGCGACGACGGAGGCGACCTGCTGGTCGGTCGGCGCGTACTGCGCGGCGAATTGCGCCGGCGTGAGGAACTGCTTGTAGTGCGGCGAGCCGGGCGTATGCAGGTCGCGCAGGTACTGGTCGAGTTGCGCTTCGTTGCGCAGGTTCAAACCGAGCACGATGTCCACCGATTCGCCGGGCGCCATCTCGGTGGCAGCCGCGGCAGCGGCGGCGGTGCTGGCCGCCGGTGCGCCGGCGGTACTGCTGCTTTCACCCTGCTGGACGAGCGGCAGGAATCCCTTGGTGCGCGTTTCCGTCCAGCCGGCGGCCGGTGCGGCATGGACAGCCGTCATGCCGAACGAAGCGGCTGCCGCGGCGGCGAACGCGAGCTTGACGATGCGGATGTGCTTTTGTTTCTTGTCTGCAACCTGATTCATTTTGAATTACCCCTCCGGTTGAACATCGAACGGCATGAACAACAACAGTCGACAGCGGCGCGGATCGTGTGCCGCCGATATCCGCCGCGCTCGCGCGGATGGCGCGGACGCGACGGGGCCTTTCGCCCGGGCCGGAAAGGTGGTGACCTCCGGGAGCGAAATGCTGGAATGCCAGGTAGTGGTGGCGCTGCGCCGCGTTGCGGGCGGGCGCGCCAGCGGGCTTGATGCAGGCGGGATGGCTAGAGCAACAGCTTCGGTGTCCTGCTCATTCGGTTCGGTCCTTCGGCCCGCTGCCGGACGGCAGCTGCCCAATGAAATGCATCGGGATGTTGCATGCGCCGACGGAAGAGACGCGGTCGGCGGCGAGAACTTGGGTGCGGCGGAAGCGAAATGCGTCGAGCGGAATCGATTGCGTGGTTTGCAACGTGTCAGATTGCTTGCATCGGACGGTATCAAGAACGAAAGTTCGGTGTCAAACTTTTTCTGATTATATGAAACAAAATTAAATGAATTAAGCTGAAATGCTTTTGAAAAGATGGGGGTATTTTGTAATTTTCGAAACCCGATTTGGTTGTAATCGCAACTTCATCGGCCGGATCATTCGCGGTTCGAATCGTAATGGGCGAACCGTTGTGGAAGAAACATTCGAATCGTCGATGCCGGCGCCATCAACGAACTTTGCCGGGCGAGCGACCGGCGCATGTCACCCCGCGTTCGTCTGCCACCCGAGCCCGAGGCTCTTCTGCAGCGACACGTAATCCTTGATGAGTTCGGCCTTTCCAGCGATCACGTTCTGCTGCGCGGCGAGCGCCTCGCGCTGCGTATCGAGCAGATCGATTGTCGACGCGACGCCCGCGCGATAGCGCTGGTCCATCAACGTGGCCGAATGCGTGGCCGACGTCTGCACCTTGGTGAGCGCGACCACATGTTCGCGCTGGTGTCCGTAGCGCTGCAGCGCCGTGTTCGCGTCCTGCAATGCGCCGAGCACCGCTTTCCGGTAATTGGCCTGCGCTTCGTCGCGCGACGCTTCGGCCGCCCGTATTGCGCCGCGCGTGCGGCCGAAGTCGAGAATGTTCCATTGCAGATACGGCGCGCCGACCCATGTGAAGTTCTGCTTGCGGAACAGATGGCCGGGGTCCGTCGCGCTGAAGCCGAGATCGCCGAGCAGCGTCACCTTCGGGAAATAGTCGGCGATGTGCTCGCCGATCTGCGCATTGCTCGACGCGAGCCTGCGCTCGGCCGCGCGGATGTCGGGGCGCTGCTTGAGCAGCACGGCCGGATCGCCGACCGGCACGCTGCCGGGTAGCGTCGGCAGCGGCGCGCCCGATGCCGACAGCGCGGCATCGAGCGCACCGGGCGCGCGGCCGGTCAGGATTGCGAGCCGGTCGAGCGACTCCGTCACCTGCGCATCGAGCGGGATCACCGACGCGCGCGTGGTTTCGACCTGCGTCGTCAGGCGTTCGATGTCCACATCGGCCGCGACGCCGCGCGCGCGGCGCTGCTGCGTGAGCTCGAGCATCTGTTGTTGCAGTTCGGCGGTGCGCTGCGACAGCGCGAGCCGTTGCTGCTGGTCGCGCAGGTCGACGTACGCGGTCGCCACTTCGGCGGCGATCGACACCTGCGTGTCGGCGAGGTCGGCGTCGACGGCTTCCGCCTGCGCGGACGCGGCTTCGACCGCGCGGCGCGTGCCGCCGAACAGATCGATTTCCCAGGTCGCGTCGAAGCCGGCCGAATAGAGCTGCAGCGGGCCCGAACCGCCCAGCGACGGCGATGAATCGTCCGACTGGTTCGAGTTGCCGGGCGGCAGCAGCGAGCCGAGCGCGCTGGCGTCCGGCTCGCGCGCGCGGATCGCGGCGACGGTGGCCGACGATTTCGGCAACTGGGCGGCGCGCCGTTGCGACAGCTGCGCGCGCGACGCGCGCAACCGGGCCTGCGCGGCTTGCAGATCGGGGTTGTGCGCCAGCGCGGCGGCGATGAGGTCGTCGAGCTGGCGATCGCCGAGCGCATGCCACCACGCACTCGGCGCGGGCGTGTTGGAGTCGACGCCGGTGGCCGGCGCACGCACGAAGGTCGGCGCGTCGGGTGCCGCGGGTGCGCCGCGATAGTCGGGGCCGACGGTACAGCCGGCGAGCAGGCAAGCGGCTGCGCACAGCGTGAGCGCGGGGCGGCGGGGCAGGGAGAAGGGCTTCATCGTGTAAGACGGGTCAATGGCCGGACGACATCGGCTGCGGAGCGCGCGGCGTCTTCAGCAGCAGCGCGAGCGGCACGCACGCGAGCAGCGCGAGACCCAGCAGGTAGAAGGTTTCGGAATAGGTCATCACGATGGCCTGGATCTGGATCTGCTGCGCGAGCTGGCCCAGCGCACGCAGATGCGAATACGCGAGGTCGCCGGTGTGCGCGAACCAGTTCGCCGCGTAGGCCGACAACCGTTCCTGCCCGATCAGCGAATTGGCGCTGACCGATTCGCGCAGCGCGGCCGCATGGAAGGTCGTGCGCCGGTCGATCACGGTGCCGATGATCGCGAGCCCGATCGAGCCGCCGAGGTTGCGCGCCATGTTGTAGAGCCCGGCCGCGTCGCCCGAGTCCTCGCGCGCGACGGCGGCCATCGACGCCTGGTTCAGCGGCATCATCGCGAGCATCTGCGCGACGCCGCGAATCAGCTGCGACCACACGAAATCATGGCCGACGCTCTGCGCGGTCAGGCCGATGTCGAGCATGCAGCTCAGGCAGAACAGCAGCAGCCCCGAGATCACGAGAACGCGGAAGTCGACCTTGCCGAGCAGGCGCGGCAGGATCGGCATCACGAGAAACGCGGGCAGGCCCGACAGCAGCATGATCGCGCCCGCCTGCTCGGCGTTGTAGCCCGCGACGATCGCGAGGAACTGCGGCAGCAGGTACGACACGCCGTACAGCCCGGCGCCCACCGCGGACACGATCACGATCACGCTCGCATAGCGCGGATTGCGCATCAGCGACAGGCGCATGATCGGCCGCTGCGCGAACCGCTGCGACAACGCGATCAGGATCATCCCGGCAAGCGACACGCAGCTCAGCGTGACGATCATCTGCGACTCGAACCAGCGTTCGCGCTGGCCTTCCTCGAGCACCACGGTCAGCGAGCTCAGCCCGATCGCGAGGCCCGCGATCCCGAGCCAGTCCGCGTTGAAGAACGTGTTCCATTGCGGACGGTCGGACGGCAGCCCGAACACCAGCAGCGCCATCAGCAGCAGGCACACCGGCAGGTTCAGGAAGAAGCACCAGCTCCAGCTGACGTTCTCCGCGAGCCAGCCGCCGAGCACGGGGCCGAACAGCGGGCCGAGCAGCACGATCAGCCCGAACAGCGTCATCCCAACCGGCAGCTGCGACAGCGGCAGCCGCGTGCGGATGATGGTTTGCGCGGTGGGGATCAGCGCGCCGCCCGTGAAGCCCTGGCCGATGCGCCCGGCGATCATCATCGCAAGCGAATTCGACCAGCCGCACATCATCGAGAAGGCGATGAACAGCGCGGCATTCGTCAGCAGGAAGTTGCGTAGCCCGAACACGCGCGTGAGCCACGCGGCGAGCGGGATCATCACGATTTCCGACATCAGGTAGCCGGTCGAGATCCACGTGCCCTCGGTGCCGGTCGCGCCGATTTCGCCCTGGATCTGCGGCAGCGCGGAGTTCGTGATCGAGATGTCGAGCGTCGCCATCAGCGCGCCGAGCGCGCCGGCGGCGACCGCGATCCAGTCGGTGACGCTCGCGCGGCCTTCGTGAGGCGGCGCGGGCGGGGTGGCGGCGGTATCAGCCATGGCGTTTCTCGTTGTCGTCCGGGCGCGTGTCGACGTCGACGGTCACGGACAGCCCCGGCAACAGCATGCGTGGCGCACGCGCGTTCGCGGCGAGGCGGATGCGCACCGGCACGCGCTGCACGATCTTCGTGAAGTTGCCGGTCGCGTTTTCGGGCGGCAGCAGCGCGAATTGCGCGCCGGTGCCCGGTGCGAAGCTGTCGACGGTGCCGCTGAGCGTGTCGTCCGGCAGCGCGTCGACGTGCAGTTCGACGGGCTGGCCGATGCGCATCCGGCCGATCTGCGTTTCCTTGAAGTTCGCGACGAGGTAGATCGCGTCCACCGGCACGACGGTCAGCAGGCGCGTGCCGGGCTGCACGTACTGGCCGACGCGCACCGTGCGGTCGCCGACGCGGCCGTCGAGCGTGCTGCGCACGATCGTATTGTCGAGGTCGAGCCGTGCCTGCGCCGCGCTGGCCTGCGCGGCTTCGAGCTGCGCGCGCGCCTGCTGCAGCTGCGCGGTGAACGACGCGATCTGCGTGCGGGCGGCGGCGATCGACGCAGTGTTCGCGGCGAGCGTCGCGACGGCCTGGTCGCGCGTGCTCTTCAGGTCGGCCACGCGCTCGTGCGTCTCGGCGCCGGTCGCCGCGAGCGGCGCGTAGCGTGCGTATTCGTCGCTTGCGTGCCGTGCGTTGATCTGCGACACCTTCGCCTGCGCTTCGGCCTGCTCGAGGTTCGCGCGCTGCTGGCTGATGTCGGCTTCCGCGCGCGCGATGTCGGCGCGGCGCGCGTCGACGGTCGCGGTCGACTGCGCGAGCGCCACCTGGTACTGGCGGATGTCGAGCCGCACGAGCGGGTCGCCGGCCTTGACCACCTGGTTGTCGCGCACGTAGACGTCGGTCACGTAACCGGCGACCTTCGGCGCGGCCGTCATGTTATCGGCCTGCAGATAGGCGTCGTTGGTGCTTTCGATGAAGCGGCCGACCGTCCACCAGCGGCCCAGCGACACGGCGCCGCCGATCGCCGCGACCACGGCGACGGCGATCAGGATGTGCCGCCGCCTCGAACCGACGTTGCGTGGCGATGCTGCGGTTTCCTGACGATTTTCTTTCAGTGACGGAGGTTGCGACGTCGACATGAGGTCATCCAATTTATTCCAGGCGGACGAATTATTCCAGTCGGTAAAAATCTGTCAAGTAGAATGTGGTTCGATCGAGTGACGAGGAAGGCATGAACGAAGCGAAGAAGCTGCGCCGTACGTCGACGGGCGGCTACGCGCGCGGCGACGAGACGCGTCAGCGAATCATCGATGCGGCGATCGAGCTGTTCGGCGAACACGGATTCGCGGGCGCATCGACGCGCGACATCGCCGCGAAGGCCGGCGTGAACGCGCCGGCGCTGCAGTACTACTTCGAGAACAAGGAAGGCGTGTACCGCGCGTGCGTCGAGGCGATGGCCGAGCTCGGCTGGAGCGTGCTCGGGCCGGCGGTCGAGCATGCGCGTGCGGCGCTCGACGCGGAGGCGGACGTCGACGCGCTGATCGACGCGTTCATCGGCATCCTGCGCACGCTGGCCGACCGGATCTTCACGGTGCCGAAGACGCTGGGGCAACGGATGTTCTTCGCACGCGAGCAGGTCGGGCAGGAGCCGGCAGGCGCGACCGACATTCTGATGAAGCGCGTGCGCAAACCGCTGAACGACGTGAGCGCCGAACTGGTCGGCCGGATCTCGGGGCGGCCGGCCGACGACCCTGTCACGCGGTTGCGCACGATGAGCCTGTTCGGGCAGTTGACGGTGTTCCACCTCGTGCAGCGCTCGGCACTGCAGTTGCTCGACTGGGACGGGTTCGACGGTGAAGGCGGCGCGCTGCTGATGGCGACGATCGCCGACCAGACGCGCGTGCTGCTCGAACATTGGCATGCGCAGCGCGGTGCCATCACCGACGAAGCGTCGGTCGCCTTACGGCGCGGCGCGGGCGCGAAACGTACGGCGAAGCCTGCTGCATCGACCGCCGCCGCGAAGCGCGTGCCGCGCGCGAAGAAGCCGGCGGCACGCTGAGCGGCACGCGCGATCAGTTCGGCTTGCGCTCCGGCGGCGGCGCGGGACGCGTGTCGGCGGCAGGCATGTCGGCGGCATCGCCATCGTATTCGGGGCCAACGGGTCGCGAACCTTCGTCATACGCGACGAGGCTGCGCTGCGGATTCGCGATCCGGATCCCGCGTTCGCGGAACATCACCGCGATCCGCCGGTTGAACTCGCGCTGCACGCCCCAGCGTGCCGAGTCCTTGCACTGGATCTGGCCTGCCAGCGCGATCATTGCGCCGTCGACCTGATCGATGCCCCAGTAGCTGAAATCCGACAGGATGCCGTCCTTGTAGTTCGGGTCGTCGCGCAGCGCGGCGCCGATCTCTTTCAGCGTTGCGATCGCGAGATCGATGTCCTGCCCGTAGGCGATGCTGACCTTGACGGCCGCGTTGCCGAGCCCGCGGTTCGTATTGTTGACGGTCGTCACCGAGCTGAACGGGATCGTGTACAGCGACCCGTCGCCCGCGCGCAGCCGCACGGTGCGGATCGACAGGTATTCGACCGTGCCCGACACGCCGGCGAGCGTGACCCAGTCGCCCACCTGCATCGCGTTCTCCATCAGCAGGAAGATCCCGGTGATGAAATCCTGCACGAGCTTCTGCGAGCCGAAGCCGAGCGCGACGCCGAAGATGCTGGCGCCGGCGAGCAGCGGGCCGATGTTCACGCCGATTTCGCTGAGGCCCGTCAGCACGACGACGAGCGCGATCAGGATGAACAGCAGCGAACGCAGCATCGGCAGCAGCGTGCGCAATCGCGCCGCGCGCACGAGGTTGCCTTCGCGCGTCCATAGCTGCAGGCGCCGCTCGATCGCGATGTTCGCGGCTTCCCATACGAGCAGCGCGACGACGGCCGCGATCGCGATCGTGATCAGCGCCGACGCGAGCCGATGGCCGATCGTGCCGGTCTCGAACGCATGGAAGATCGGCACGCCCCAGGTTTGCAGCAAAAGCACGACGGTCACGACGGCGATCACCGCAGACACGATCTGGCGCATCAGCGGGTAGTAGCGGTACGCGTGCAGGTGGACGAGCGTGCGATCGTCGTCGCGGCGCTGGAACAGCCGCGCGAGCGCGCCGAACACGACGATCGACACGATCCGCATGCCGACCATCACGGCGATCGAGCGGCCGCCGAGCGTGATCAGCACGCGGTAGCCGTTGTGGACGTCGAGCGCCCACACGAACCACAACGCCATCACGACGAACACCGCCACGGGCGCCCACGCGTCGGCGAGCGCGTTGCCGATCACCGCGAAGGCCGGCCGCTCGTCGCCGGCCGCGCGAATGCGCGCGGCGACCGGCTGGCGGCACCGCAGGATCAGCGCCGAGATCATCAGGTGGCCGACGAGCGCGACGGCTTTAAGCAGCGCGACGTGGCCGGCGTCGCTGAGGCCGAAGCTGCCGGCGAGCTCGACCGCGGCGGTGCAGGCGCCGAGGACGATCGCGATCCGCGCGATCGAGCGCTGCGCGAACGCGGCCCAGGCATCGCTGATGTGCAGCAACCGCAGCTGCGGCGCATCGGGCTGGAAGAACAGCCGGCTGACGATCGTCACGAGGCGGCAGATCACGTAGATGTCGATCAGCGATTCGAGTGCGATTTCGGTGGGCGTGCCGGCGTCGTCCAGCAACGACATCGTCAGGCTCGCGACGCCGACGAACACCAGCAGCGGCACGACCCGCAGCGCGAGGCTGATCAGCGCGCGCGGCATCCGGCGCAGCAGCGTGGTGTTGCGCCGCGCATGACCGCGGCCTTGCGACAACGTATCGGGCCTGCCGGTGCCGTCCGCCCGGGCGGCGGCGTCGACCGTCGAGGCTGGCGGCGCGTGGTCGTCCGGGCCGGGCGGCTCGGACCCGGCGGGTTCGGCTGGCTCGGCGGGCTCGTCTTCGGCCACGCGCGACGATTCGGCGCGACGCGCGCTCAGCGCCGCCAGCGCGCGCCGCAGCAGCCGCCTCGCGAACCATTCGATGACGAACGCCGGCACGAGCACGGCGAGGATGATCCCGAGCGCGCGCGTGAGGTCCGCACGTGCATCGGCGCGGACCAGCCGCTCGTGCCACCAGTTGCCCACCGAGCCCACATCGAGCAGCGAGCTCAGCGATTCGCGCAGCGCGCCGCCGATCTGGGCGGCCCAGCGCGAACCCTGCCGGACGACCAGCGATGCGAGCCCGTTCGTCGTGAGCGCGGCGGGCGCGGCGGCAGCCGATGCCGCGCTGGCCGGCGCGGCGCCGCTCGTCGGCAGCGCGGGCGTGCTCAGCACGCCGACGGCCGCGATCGCGCGCAACGTGGTTTCGACCTGTTCGCGCTCGCGCGGGTTTTGCAGGACGGAGAGCGCTTGCTGCGCCTGTTGCGGCGTCAGCGCGGGCACGGCGCCGGAGGCAGCCGATGCGGCGGCATGGGCGGGAGCGGCCGCGTGGGCGGCCGAGACGACGGCCGCGAGCAGCCAGCCGAGCAGGAAATGTCGCATGAGTAGGCGTGCGGGCGCGCGTCGAAGCGTGGCCCGCCGGTCTGGACGATGGACGGAAGTTAACATGATCGCGAGCGCCGCCGAATAGTTCCGTCGATGAATATTCGATTCGGGCATACCGCATCGGGCATGCTGCATGCGGATTCCTGACGAATCAGCCTGGCTCGTCGTGAAAGACCGGCAGCACGTGCTCGGCGAGTTCCTCGATGACCTCGCGCACCGGCCGGTCCGAGCCGGGATTCAATGTGACATGGTGCGTGCCGGCCGCGCGCATGTCCCGCAGAATGCCGATCAGCGCGTTGCGTCCGGTTGCATAACCGAGCGACAGCGCGGTGGCCGGCGCATCGCGATTCGCATCGAGATCGAGCCGCATCGACACGCCGAACGCGCGAAAGGCTGGTTGTGCGAGCCGCTCGACCGCCGCTCGCCACATCGAATGGCGCGCACGCTGCGTGTCCGGATCGCGGTGGTACGTCATCCAGCCGATCGCGTTCCGTGCGATCCAGTCGACGCTTTGTCCGCCGGAGCCGACCGCAAGCATCGGCACCGCGTCATCGCCGCGCGGCAGCAGCGTGAAGTCGGGTGCGTCGGGCGGCGTTTCGTCGGGCAGTACGCGGGACGGCACGGCGAGCGCGGCCGCGACGATGTCCCAATGCCGGCGATACCGGTCGCGCCGCGTTTGCGCGTCGACGCCGAACGCCGCATATTCGGGCGGCCGGTCGCCGGAGCCGAGGCCGAGGATGAAGCGTCCGCCGGACAGCGTCGCGACCGACAGCGCGCCCTTCGCGACATGCAGCGGATGACGCAGCGGCAGCACGATCGCGCCGCTCGCCAGCACGATCCGGCGCGTGCGCGCCGCGAGCGCGCCGAGCAGCACCCACGGATCGAGATGCCCGACCGGGTCGGGATAGTCGGCGCTGTTCAGCGGCACGTCGCGAATCCACAGCGCGCGAAAACCGAGCGAATCGGCGAGCGCCGCGAGTTCGAGCTGCTCGTTGAAATCCGCGATGGTGTGACCGCTGCGCAGCAGCGGCAACGTCAGGCCGATCGATAGTCGCTCGGCCGAGAAGACGCGATGCGCGACGTCGGCGCGGTCGAAGGCGGGCAGGGGCATGTCCATTCCTTGAAGACGGGGGCGAAGCGCTCGCGCCCCGTACGGTGTCCGAATGCTAACGTGTTCGCGATGTTCGCGACGCGATCCGCAGCGTCGTGTTGCGCGGCGTGAGACCGAGGCGCTCTGGCACGCGCCGCCCGGTTCGGCGCCGACGACCAACCGTCGCGCGATGAACTCGGCCAGCGTCGGGCGATTGTAGGCAGATCGTCGGCATCGTGCAGGCGCGAGCGTACGGCAGGCGCACGCGTCCCCACTGCCGCAACGCCGGCGTCGATCGCGCGGGCCCTTTCCCGTCGTTTCACTTTCGAAACATTCACGCATTTCCATTGGCGTGCGATTTGCATCGGGGTCATTTCATCGGCCCGCGCAGCCTTGCGCAGTGAAGCATGGTGCGCTCCTTGCATATCTGATGTGCCGTGAGCGCGATCGCGGGTGCAGCAAGGGCCGGGCGATCGCTTCAGTGGGTCGGACGTACAGAAGACGGGGACAACAGAATGAAAACAGACCGAATCGCAACGCGCCGTGTTGCAAACATGAATCGCCGACCTGCCCGTGACTTCGCGTCGCCGTTGATCGCGGCGACGTGAGCGCGCGGCCTTCCATTCCATCCGAACCCACCGGATTCGTTCTGAACGACGACGTGCACGCGTGACGCGCGAGGCCGACGATTGCCGGTCGGTCGTCGGGGATGAACCGCCGGTGCATGCAGATGGCGACCATGACTTCCGGATCATCATGCCGACGCGCGAAACGCGGGCGCACCGCGCCCGACGCATGCGCGTGCGTGCCGCATGCGGTCCGGCGCGGCGCTCCGCGCAACATCAGGAAATCGAAGGTGTAGTTCCGGGGAAAGGTCCGCCGGCCGTGCCGCGGCGGATCCGATGACATTGTGCTGTCAGTTGATCCACTACCCCGATGGATCAATTGTTGAAGCGCCCGTCACCATGTGGTCGATGGGCGTCTTTTTTTGCGCGCCGGTCTCGTGCGCGCACCGCCGGCCCGATCGCGCGGCGTTCTGTATCATGTGCTGGCGCGCTGGCCGCCCGTGCGGTGCACGACCTGCCGCCGCGCCCGAACACGCGCCGCCAACATGAACGACACCACCTTGCACGACCCCTCGTCCGCCAGCATCGATCCGGCCGCGCTCGATGCGCTGCACACGTTCGTCGAGCGCCATCCGCGGCTGCTTGTGCTGACCGGTGCCGGAATCAGCACGGATTCCGGCATTCCCGGCTATCGCGACCACAACGGTCAATGGATGCGCTCCCCGCCGATCCAGCTGCACGAATTCCTCGGTTCCGACGCGGCGCGCCGACGCTACTGGGCGCGCAGCATGATCGGCTGGCCGGTGGTCGGGCGCGCGCAGCCGAACCGCTCGCACGTCGCGCTCGCGCGGCTCGGCGGCGCCGGCCGGATCGAGCGCCTCGTCACGCAGAACGTCGACGGCTTGCACCAGCGCGCGGGCAGCGGCGACGTGATCGAACTGCATGGCGGCATCAACCATGTCACGTGCCTCGATTGCGGCGCGCATCACGCGCGCGCGATGATCCAGACCGTGCTCGAAACGGACAACCCGGCGCTGCTGGGCGCGCAGGCGGAGCCCGCCGCCGACGGCGACGCGCACCTCGAATGGGCCGCGCTCGACACGTTCCGCATTCCGGCCTGCCCGGCCTGCGGCGGGCTGCTGAAGCCTGCGGTGGTGTTCTTCGGCGAGAACGTGCCGCGCGAGCGCGTCGCGCTGGCGTCGCAGGCGCTCGATGCGGCCGATGCGCTGCTCGTCGTCGGCTCGTCGCTGATGGTGTATTCCGGCTATCGGTTCTGCGTGTGGGCGCAGGCGCGCAACAAGCCCGTCGCCGCGCTGAACCTCGGCCGCACGCGCGCCGATCCGATGCTGACGCTGAAGGTCGAGGCGCGTTGCGCGCCCGCGCTCGACGCGCTGAACGCGCGGCTGGGCGTTTGCGGCGGTGCACCGGAGCACGCATCGTGACCGGGCCGACGTCTTCGCCCGATCCGTCCGCCCGGCTGTCGGCGCCGGCCGCCGAGCGCAATCGCGGGCCGATCCTCGATGTGCTGCGCCGCGTGCTGCCGGAGAGCGGCAGTGTGCTCGAGATCGCGAGCGGCACCGGGCAGCATGCGGTCCATTTCGCGCAGGCGCTGCCGGGGCTGCGCTGGCAGCCGAGCGATCCCGACGCGCACGCGCGCCGCTCGATCGCCGCGTGGGTCGCGCATGCGGGCCTCGCGAACCTGGCCGAGCCGCTGGCGTTCGACGTGCGCGATGCGTCGTGGCCGGCCGCGGCGCTCGACGCGATCGTCTGCATCAACATGATTCATATCTCGCCGTGGGCCTGCACCAATGCGCTGTTCGACGGCGCGTCGCGCGCGCTGCGCCCGGGCGGCGTGCTGTTCCTGTACGGCCCGTATCGCCGCGAAGGCCGGCACACGGCGCCGTCCAACGAAGCCTTCGACCAGCAGCTGCGCAGCCGCGACGCGTCGTGGGGCGTGCGCGATCTCGAGGCGGTCGTGGCGCTCGGCCTCGATCGCGGGCTCGACTGCATCGAGGTCATCGAGATGCCGGCGAACAACCTGAGCGTCGTGTTCCGCCGGCTGCCGCACGCGGAGCAATGACACGCCGGCGCGCATCGCGGCCGGGTTTCCACTATCCTTTCGCCTGTGCGCGCGGCCCGGTTCGGGTCGCGCCCCGTTTTTTCCGGAGAATTGAATAATGGGCAAACAAGCCATCGGTGTGATCGGGCTCGCGGTGATGGGCCGCAATCTCGCACTCAATATCGAGAGCCGCGGTCATGCGGTGTCGGTGTACAACCGCAGCCGCGCGAAAACCGACGAACTGATCGCCGAATTCCCCGGTCGCAATCTGGTACCGACCTATACGCTCGAGGAGTTCGTCGCGTCGCTCGAAACGCCGCGCCGGATCCTGATGATGGTGAAGGCCGGCGAAGCGACCGATGCGACGATCGCCTCGCTCAAGCCGCTGCTCGAGAAGGGCGACGTGCTGATCGACGGCGGCAATACGCATTTCACCGACACGATCCGCCGCAACCAGGAACTCGCGCAATCGGGCCTGCACTTCATCGGCACCGGCGTGTCGGGCGGCGAAGAGGGCGCGTTGCGCGGCCCGTCGATCATGCCCGGCGGCCAGCGCGACGCATACGACCTGGTCGAGCCGATCCTCAAGCAGATCGCCGCGAAGGCGCCGTCGGACGGCGAGCCGTGCGTCGCGTACATGGGCCCGGACGGTGCGGGCCACTACGTGAAGATGGTCCACAACGGGATCGAATACGGCGACATGCAGCTGATCGCCGAGAGCTATGCGGTGCTGAAGGACGTCGCGGGCCTGACCAACGACGAACTCGGCGCGGTGTACACCGAGTGGAACCAGGGCGAGCTCGACAGCTACCTGATCGAGATCACGTCGAAGATCTTCGGCAAGAAGGACGATGCAACCGGCAAGCACCTCGTCGACGTGATCCTCGATCGCGCCGCGCAGAAGGGCACCGGCAAGTGGACGAGCCAGAACGCGCTGGATCTGGGCGTGCCGCTGCCGCTCATCACCGAGTCGGTGTTCGCACGCGTGCTGTCGTCGCTGAAGACGGAGCGCGTCGCGGCCAGCAAGATCCTGTCGGGCCCGGCCGCAGCACCGTTCGACGGCGATCGTGCGGCGTTCATCGAAGCGGTGCGCCGCGCGCTGTACCTGAGCAAGGTGATCTCGTACGCACAAGGCTTCGCGCAGTTGCGCACGGCGTCGGAAGAGTACGGCTGGAGCCTCGACCTCGGGACGATCGCGAAGATCTTCCGCGCGGGCTGCATCATCCGCGCGCGCTTCCTGCAGAAGATCACGGACGCGTACGCGAAGGATCCGGCGCTCGCGAACCTGCTGCTCGACCCGTACTTCAAGGACATCGCCGCGAACTACCAGGCCTCGCTGCGCGACGTCGTAGTGGCCGCGGTGAAGGCCGGCGTGCCGGTGCCGGCGTTCGCGTCGGCGGTCGCGTACTTCGACAGCTACCGCTCCGAGCGGCTGCCGGCGAACCTTGTGCAGGCGCAGCGAGACTTCTTCGGCGCGCACACGTTCGAGCGCACCGACAAGCCGGGCAGCTTCCACGCGAACTGGTCGTAACGGGCTGCGAGGACGTATTGTTGCGAAAATCTATTCTTTGAGTAGGGTTTTTCGTTCCCGGATCCCGGAATTGTTGGCTCCGCGGAAACAGTGTTTTCGTTCTTTCATGGTTTTCCCTAGGTGATCTCCGGACTAAACTTTGATCAATCGCTGCAGACATGGTGTGTGCGGCGAAGCAAAAAATACCGGAGGTAATCATGAAATCGCTGATCGCAACGTTCGCTGCAGCTGCTGTCCTCGCCGTTCCCGCCGTGTCGTTTGCCCAACAGAACGCGCCCGTCACCCGTGCGCAGGTCAAGGCCGAGCTGGCCGAGCTGCAACAGGCCGGCTACAAGCTGGGCAGCGACCGTACCGACTACCCGGCAGGCATCCAGGCAGCTGAAGCCCGTCTGAGCCCGCAACAAAACGTCGCCGCTGCCGATACGAGCGGCTACGGCGCGCAATCGGCCGCCCAGCAAGAGTCGGGCGCTCCGGCAGCCGCCAAGACCGGCTGGCAAGTGAAGCGCGTGTCGGATGGCGCACCGGTCTACAAGGGTCGTTAATCGCCTTCGGTCGCCGGCCGCATGTGCGGCCTGAGCTGAGCCCGAGTAGTACACGCAGCCCGTCGTTCCGCATCACGGAACGACGGGCTGTTTTCATTGGCGTCCGCCGCGTCAGTGCAGCGGCCGCGGGCCGCGGCCGATGTCCCGGAACAGCGCTTCGGCCGGTTCGAGCGCCTGCAGCCACGCTTCGTCGTAGCCACTCAGCGTGTCGAGCGCCTCGCGCAGCCGCTCGATTGCGAGCACCGGCAGCTCGACGCTGTGCCGGGTCGCGCCGCTCAGGTGCGTGACGCTTGCCAGCTGGACGAGGGCGTCCGCGGCTTCGGCGACGTCCGTCGCGAACACCAGGTGCCGGTTGAGCAATTCGACGAGGCCGCTGGAACCGGCGAAATCCTCGGCGTTGAGCTGCACGGACAGAAACGTCGCATTGTTCATGTTGATCTCCTCTTTATTGGCGGATCGTGCGGTGCATCTCCGAGTATAGGAGGTGGCCGGCAACGGGGGCGGTGGCCGACTGGCCATCGCGGTCCGGCCGGCGGGAACCCGCCCGGACGCCCGCGCGGCGCGGCTTGCAGACGGTCGGCGGCCGGCCGGGGCGATGCAAGATTGTTGCCGGATCGGGCGCCTGTCGCAGTCCCGACCGCGACAAATGGTATCTTTCACGATCGGGACGACGTGCAAATGGCGCGAAAAAGGGGCCGGTGAGCCCCGTCGCGTCGGCGTCCCGCTGTGGAAACTGACGGCCGCGACTGCGGTCGGATACTGGTTGGTCCGGCCGTGCGGCCGGACATCGTGCGTCGCGCGCCGGAGGGCGGTGGGCGGCGCATCGACGCAAATCCGGGAGGACCCTTGAGAGAAACGATTCCGATCCACGAGGCGCTCGCGCGCTGGTTGCCGCAGGCGGCGCTGGTCGTCGCGGCCGCCGCGCTGACGGGCTGTACGATGACGCCGTGGACCGACAGCTGGCAGCCGGTGCGGCCGTCGACGCCCATGTCGGCCGCCACGCCGGGCGTGATCGCCGGCTATTACCGCGTGAATCCGGGCGACACGCTCGCCGGCATCGCCGCCGCCTACGGGCAGCGCGTGCAGGACCTGGCCAGCTGGAACCGCATGTCGCCGAATGACGCCGTGTCGCCCGGCCAGGTGCTGCGCGTCGCGCCGCCGCCTGCCGCGACGTCGCTCGGGCAGCCGTCCGCCGCGGCCCAGCCGGGCTCGCTGGCATGGCCGGCGACGGGAAGCGTCGCCGCGCCGTTCTCGGCCGGCAGGACGCGCGGCATCACGATCGCCGCGTCGGGCCCCGACCATTCGGTGCGGGCCGCGGCAAACGGGCGGGTGGTCTACGCCGGCTCCGGCGTCAAGGCGTACGGCCCGCTCGTGATCCTGAAGCACGACAACGGGCTCATCACGGCCTACGGGCACAACGGCAGGCTGCTCGTCAACGAGGGCGACGCGGTGCGCGTCGGCCAGCCGATCGCCGAGATGGGCACCGACGCGAGCGGCCGCTCGACGTTCGAGTTCGAGGTCCGGCAGAACGGCAAGGTCGTCGATCCGATGAACTTCCTGCCGCGCAACGGCGGCTGACGCGCCGCATCACGACGTGTGCGCCTCGCGGCGCACACGTTCCCGCCTTCATCCTTCCTTAAGCTCCGTGGCGTCAGACTGTCTCGCATGATTGCCGAGCCAGCGAATGCCCACCGCGAGCCCCGTCGCGCCGAGCGCGATCAGCGAACACTGGATCGCGACCGGGAGATAGCCGTGCGGCCGCGGATCGACGAACGGATAGGGATACCAGTTCTCCACCGAGCCGCGCACGAGCGTATAGCCGAGATAGACGATCGGAAAGGCGAGCCATGCGAGCGCGCTGCGCCACGGGATCGGCGAGCGCGGCTCCACGTACAGCCAGTCGCACAGCACCACGAGCGGCACGATCCGGTGCAGGACCCAGTTGTTGAGGGGCGGCGTGACGTGCAGCAGCGCATCGAGCCGGGCGAGCAGCAGTTCGTAGACGATCGCGGTGATCAGCATGTAGAGCACGGCGGCGCCGCGCATCGATTCGTAGCGGGCCGAGCCGGGGCGCGTGACGCGCGACAGCCCCGCGATCAGCATCACCGCCGCATACAGGCTGCTCAGTTGGGTGAAGTAGCTGAGGTAGTTGCCGAGATGAAAGGTCGGCATGGCCCAGTAGTCGGCGACGCTGTGCAGCGTGGTCGACACCGCGAGCAACGCGGCGATCAGCCGGTAGGCCGCAACGAAGAACGCTTTGCTCATGATGCCCGCGCAACGTCGCACGAAAGCTTCATCGTGCCACAGCCATCGGCGCGCGCGATGCGGATTTTCCATATGACGGCGCGGTGACGCGGCAGTCGCGCGAATTCCTCGGATATTTGATCCGGCCGGGCAACAGCGGCCGCACGCGGGGCTACAATCGGTGCAGCCGCCGGGTACGGCCCGGCGCTGCATCTGCCTGCCCCGCATACCAAACGAGAAACACGAGACCAAGCATGAGAAACATCCTCGCGAAACAGACGCGCTACAGCTCGCCTGCGATCTTCTTTCACTGGATCATCTTCCTGCTGGTGGCGCTGGCCTACCTGGCCATCGAGATTCGCGGACCGAAAGGCAGCGACAGTCGCGCGTTCTGGATGAACGTGCACTTGCTCGCGGGTACGTCGGTGCTCGTGCTCTCGGTGCTGCGCGTGTTGTGGCGCGTGGTCAGCCGCGTGCCGGAGCCCATCGTGCAGGCGCCGCTGCTCAAGTGGCTGTCGAAGCTCGCGCATTTCGCGCTGTACGTGTTCATCATTGCCCAGCCGCTGCTCGGCATCATGATGATCAACATGGGCGGCAAGCCCGTGTCGCTCGACTGGATCGGCGTGTCGTTCACGCTGTTCGGTCCGGACAAGGCGCTGCGGCCGACGATCAAGGAGGTCCACGAACTGCTCGGCAATGCGTTCTACTTCGTGATCGGGCTGCATGCGCTGGCCGCGCTTTATCACCATTTCGTGCGGCGCGACGACGTGCTGCGCCGCATGGCGCCGTGATCGCCGCGTGCTGAAGCCGCGCGGCAGCCGGGGCGCATGGTTGTGTTGACAACCATGCGCCCCCGGTTCGTTTACCGCGATGCGCGGCTGGCCTTCGCGGCGAACCTTCGGTAACATCTCGGCTGTTTTTACATTCCGCTTACGCGTCGCCGCGCATGCTGCATCGACATCGTCATCTGACCGCCTGGCTCGGCGTGTTCGCGATCTGGCTCGCGATCGCGGCGCCGCTGGTGTCGCAGTGGCGACTCGCACGGGTGGCAACCCCCGACGCGATTGTCTGCGGCAGCGAGCATGGCGCGCACCGTGCGCCGGATGCAGGCCACGCGCACGATCCCGCGCGGCATCTCGATGCGTGCGGCTATTGCGGCTTCTTCGCGCACAGTCCCGCGATCGGCGGCGCGGCCGCCGTATCGTTCGCTTTCGTCCCCACCCAGGTCGTTTCCGCCGTCGCGCCGCATGCCGTCGCGTCGCGCGCCACCCCCTATCCGCGCGCGTATCCACGCGCACCGCCCGAGCGCGCCTGACGCGCTGCCTTTCGTTCCATTCATCGCCGATATCCATGCGGTCCATCGAGGCCGCATGGAGGGCGTCACTCGGGCTTTCGATCATGACCATTCTTTCCTTGCGCGCGCCGAGGGCGTCGCGCCATTGCCGCGCGCGGTGCGTGCCGCGCATGCTGAAACTCACCATTCCCGCGCTGGCCGTCGGCGCGATGAGCGGGGCGGCCGCCGCTGAAGCCGCACGTGCGGCCGGTGCGCCGACGGACGACGCGGCCGTGCTGCTGCCGCCCGTCGAAGTCGTCGCGTCGCCGCTGACGACACCGCTCGTCATCGTCACGGATCCGAAGACGCCGCGCCAGCCGCTGCCGGCCAGCGACGGCGCCGACTACCTGAAGACGATCCCCGGCTTCACGTCGATCCGCAGCGGCGGGACCAACGGCGACCCCGTGCTGCGCGGGATGTTCGGTTCGCGGCTGAACATTCTTGCGAACGGGATGCCGACACTCGGTGCGTGTCCGAACCGGATGGATGCGCCGACCTCGTATATCGCGCCGGAAAGCTATGACAAGGTCACGGTCGTGAAGGGCCCGCAGACCGTGCTGTACGGCCCCGGCGCATCGGCCGGCACCGTGCTGTTCGAACGCGTGACGCCGCGTTTCGAGCGCCCAGGCATGCGTTTCGACGGCAGCGTGGTCGGCGGGTCGTTCGGCCGCAACGACCAGAACGTCGACGTGACGGCCGGCACGCCGGACGTCTATGGCCGCGTGAGCGCGAACCACGCGCACGCGCAGGACTACAAGGACGGCAACGGCAACACGGTGCCGTCGCAATGGGACAAGTGGAACGCGGATGCGGCGCTCGGCTGGACGCCCGACGATCATACGCGCGTCGAACTGACGGCCGGCACCGGTGACGGTTATGCCCGCTATGCGGGGCGCGGGATGGACGGCGCGCATTTTCGCCGCGAGACGTTCGGCCTGTCGTTCGACAAGCGGCATCTCGGCGACGTGCTCGAGCGCATCGAGGCGCGCGTGTACTACAACGAAGCCGACCATGTGATGGACAACTACACGCTGCGACAGCCCGACCCGACCAGCAGCATGCCGATGAGGATGGCATCCGAAGTGCGGCGCCGCACGCTCGGCGCGCGGGCGGCGGCGACGTTTCGTTTCGGCGACGACTTCAAGCTCGTGACCGGTGTCGACGCGCAGTCGAACCGGCTCGACGCGCGCTCGGCGATGGGGCGGCAGAACTACGGCGACCAGCCGTGGGACGCGCAGGCGACGATGTGGAATGCGGGCGCGTTCGGCGAGCTGACGTGGTACGCGAGCGATGCGGCGCGCGTGATCGGCGGCGCGCGGGTCGACTACGCGAGCGCCCGCGACAAGCGTGCGACGACGAGCGGGATGATGGCGAGCAAGCCGAATCCCACCTTCGACGACGATCGCGCGCGCGTGCTGCCGAGCGGTTTCGTGCGCTACGAGCGCGATCTCGCGTCGCTGCCGGTCACGTGGTACGCGGGCGTCGGTCATGCGGAACGCTATCCGGACTACTGGGAGCTGTTCTCCGCGAAGCGCGGGCCGGCCGGTTCGGTCAATGCGTTCTCGGCGGTGCAGCCGGAGAAGACCACGCAGCTCGACATCGGCGCGCAGTACAAGAGCGACCGGGTCGATGCGTGGGTGTCGGCGTACGCAGGCTATGTGCAGGACTACATCCTGTTCAATTACGCGGCCGGGATGATGGGCCCGATCACACAGGCGACCAACGTCAACGCGCAGATCTTCGGTGGCGAAGCCGGTGTGTCGTGGCGGCCGGTCGCACCGTTGCGCGTCGAGACGTCGCTTGCGTATGCATGGGGGCGCAACGCGACGAGCGGCGATCCGTTGCCGCAGATGCCGCCGCTCGAGGCGCGCGTCGGGCTCGAATACACGCGCGGCGCATGGTCGGCCGGCGGCCTGTGGCGGATCGTTGCGCCGCAGCATCGCTATGCGCTGAACGAGGGCAACGTGGTCGGCAAGGACTTCGGTCCGAGCGCCGGATTCGGCGTGTTGTCGCTGCATGCGCAGTACAACGTCAGCAAGAAGGTGCAGATCTCGGTCGGCGTCGACAACCTGCTGGACAAGGCCTATGCCGAGCACCTGAACCTCGCCGGCAACGCGGGCTTCGGCTATCCGGCGAACGCGCCGGTGATGGAGCCGGGGCGTACGGCATGGGTGCGCGTGAGCGCGAAGCTGTAATCCCTGGCGCGTGTGCGATGCAGCATGCCCGCGCATCGACGCGACCCCGCCCGAACGGGCGGGGCGCGTCAACCGATTAGAGAACCGTATCTAGTCAGGGCGCAAACGTTCGCGACTCGTGATTCACTCCCGCATTCGACGCACACGATGCCCGCGACCGTCGGCAACGTGCCGTGCGCGTCGATCCGATCTCATTCGCACCGGCAGCACAATAATCAGGAGAACATGCATGGCCAGATCGATGCGTTCCAGGGTGGTGGCAGGAGCAGTGGCATGCGCGATGGGCGTCGCGCCGTTCGCGGGGACGACCGCGGTGATGACGCTCGCGACGACGCATGCGGCGATGGCGGCCACCGCGCCGTCGGACGACTACGCGACGACGCGTTATCCGATCATCCTCGTGCACGGGCTCACCGGCACCGACAAGTACGCAGGCGTGCTCGAGTACTGGTATGGCATCCAGGAGGACCTGCAGCAGCACGGCGCGACCGTCTACGTCGCGAATCTATCCGGATTCCAGAGCGACGACGGTCCGAACGGACGCGGCGAACAGCTGCTCGCTTACGTGAAGACGGTGCTCGCCGCGACCGGTGCGACCAAGGTCAACCTGGTCGGTCACAGCCAGGGCGGCCTCACGTCGCGCTATGTGGCGGCCGTCGCGCCCGATCTCGTCGCGTCGGTGACGACGATCGGCACGCCGCATCGCGGCTCCGAGTTCGCCGACTTCGTGCAGGGCGTGCTCGCTTACGATCCGACCGGGCTGTCGTCGTCGGTGATCGCCGCGTTCGTCAATGTGTTCGGGATCCTGACGAGCAGCAACAACAACACGAACCAGGACGCGCTTGCCGCGCTGAAGACGCTGACGACCGCCCAGGCGGCCGCGTACAACCAGAACTATCCGAGCGCGGGCCTCGGCGCGCCGGGCAGTTGCCAGACGGGTGCGCCGACGGAGAGCGTTGGCGGCAATACGCACCTGCTGTATTCGTGGGCCGGCACGGCGATCCAGCCGACCGTTTCCGCGTTGGGCGTCACGGGCGCCGCCGACACCAGCACGATTCCGCTGGTCGATCCGGCGAACGCGCTCGACCTGTCGACGCTTGCGTTGCTCGGCACGGGCACGGTGATGATCAATCGCGCGTCGGGCCAGAACGACGGGCTCGTGTCGAAGTGCAGCGCGTTGTACGGGAAGGTGCTGAGCACGAACTACAAGTGGAACCATGTCGACGAGATCAACCAGTTGCTCGGCGTGCGCGGTGCGTATGCGGAAGACCCGGTCGCGGTGATCCGCACGCATGCGAACCGGCTGAAGCTCGCGGGCGTGTGATCGATGACGGCACGGGAAGGACGCGCGCCGCTGGTGCGGCGCGTGGCGGTCTACGGCGCGGTCGGGCTGGCGGCGATCGCCGGCGTCGCGATCTGGAGCGGGGCGGCGTCGCATCGCGGTGCCGACACGGCGCGCCTGTCGGCCGATGCGGCGGCGCGCGACGGCGCGAGCGCCGCATCGCCGCCGCCCGCACTGCCGGCGAGCGCGGGCCTGCCGTCGCCGCTCGCCGGTTCCAGCGCGCCGCGGCTGCCGCTCGATGCCGGCGGCCATCTCGCGAAGTCGCGCGCGGTCCGCGATTTCTTCGACTACTGCCTGAGCGCGCGCAGCGACCTGAGCATGACCGCGCTCGATGCGCTCGTCGTGCGCGGGATCGCCGCGCAGCTCGACGGCACGATCGCGCAGCCCGAGGCGCTTGACGTGTGGCATCGATATCGCGCGTATCTCGACGCGCTCGCGAAGCTGCCGGACGCCGGCGCGGTCGACAAGTCGGATCTCGGTGCGCTGCAGGTCGCGCTCGACCAGCGCGTGTCGATCGCGTACCGGACGCTCGGCGACTGGAGTCAGCCGTTCTTCGGCGCCGAGCAGTGGCGGCAGCGCTACGATCTCGCGCGGCTGAAGATTGCGCAGGACCGCACGCTGACGGAGGCGCAGAAGGCGGAGCGGCTTGCGGCGCTCGCGCAGCAGATGCCGGCCGACGAACGCGCGGCACGGCAGAAGGCGGACCGGCAGCAGGCCGCGATCGACCAGATCGCGCAATTGCAGAAGAGCGGGGCGACACCCGACGCGATGCGCGCGCAACTGACGCAGACGCTCGGGCCCGACGCCGCCGCACGCGTCGCGCAGATGCAGCAGGAGGATGCGTCGTGGCAGAGCCGCTACGCCGACTATGCGGCGCAGCGCGCGCAGATTGAAGCAGCCGGGCTGTCGCCGCAGGATCGCGACGCGCAGATCGCCTCGCTAAGACAGCGCATGTTCACGAAGCCCGGCGAAGCGGTGCGCGCGGCGTCGCTCGACCGCGGCGCGATGACGAACGATAGCGCGCGATGACGAACGATGGCGCACGCCATCACGCCGCGCGCGTGAAGTGCCGCGGCAGGTGCTGTTCGATGGTTGCCGCGAGCGTGTCGAACGCGGGGCCGATGCCTTCGTGCGCGACGCACGCATAACCGAGCAGCAGGCCGCGGCGTGCCGTGTCCAGCCGGCTGTAGTAGCTGGTCAGCGGGCGTACGATCACGCCCGCGTCGAACGCGCTTTGCGTGACCGCGCGATCGTCGCATGCGTCGGGCAGGCCGAGCACCAGATGCAGGCCGGCTTCGTCGCCCATCACCGGCAGGGCGTCGCCGAAGCGCGCGTGGATCGCATCGATCAGCAATTGCCGGCGCTCGCCGTACAGCGTGCGCATTCGTCTGACGTGCGAAGTCAGGTGCCCGTCCATGATGAACTCGGCGAGCACGGCCTGCTGCATCAGCTGGCCCTCCCGATACAGCTCCGACAGCCCGGTGCGGAACGTGTCGACCAGATGCTCGGGCACGACCATGTAGCCCATCCGCAGGCCCGGGAACAGCATCTTGCCGAGGCTGCCCACGTAGATCACGCGGCCGCCGTCGTCGAGCCCCTGCAGCGACGCGAGCGGGCGGCTGCCGTAGCGGAATTCGCTGTCGTAGTCGTCCTCGATGATCCAGCAGCGGTGCCGGCGCGCGTATTCGAGCAGCATCCGGCGCCGCGCGAGGCTCATCACCATCCCGAGCGGATACTGGTGCGACGGCGTGACGAGCACGAGCCGCGGCGGCTGCTGCATGTCGGCCGCGCTCGGATCGATGCCTTCCTGGTCGACCGGCACCGGCGTGAGCGTGAGGCCGGTCGCCTGCAGCACGCTGCGCACGCCCCAGTAGCACGGCTCCTCGACCCATGCGCGATCGCCGATGTCGGACAGCAGCCGCACCGCGAGGTCGATCGACTGGTGGATGCCGGTCGTGATGATCACCTGATCCGGCGAGCATTTGACCGAGCGCGCGACGCGCAGGTAGTCGGCGAGCGCGCGGCGCAGCGGCCGGTAGCCGCCGCCCGGCGCATAGGTCAGCAGCTCCGGATTCGCTTCCTTCCACAGGCGCGCCTGCAGGCGGCTCCACGTGCGGCTCGGGAATTCCGACACGTCCGGCACGCCGGGCATGAATGCACCCCATTGGCGTCGCGACACGCCCGCGTGCTCGATCAGTTGCCGGCCGCGCATCGACAAGCCGCCGTGCGCGTCCGGCAGCGGCGCTTCGTCGGCGGCTGACGGCGGTGGCGCGGCGCCCGGTGCGTGGATCACGGCGGCGTCCGGCCGCGTGTCGGCCACGTAGGTGCCGCTGCCGGTCGTCGTCAGCACGTAGCCTTCGGCGGTGAGCTGGTCGTACACGTGCAGCACGGTATTGCGCGCGATCGACAGGTCGGCCGCGAGCGTGCGCGAACTCGGCAGTTTTGTGCCCGGCCCCAATTCCCCGGTCAGGATGGCCTGCTGCATCAGCTGCAGCAACTGCCGGTACATCGGTTCGGGCGAGCTGCGGTCGATTCGGCCGGAGAGCCAGTCAGCGACGATGACGGTGTCCAAAGTGGTCCCACGCGGAATATTGAAATGGTTCCCTATTGTAGGACCGTGCGCGCCGTATAGTGAATCTCATCTCATAATCAATTGTCGCGCAGCAAGGGGACAGCCACGATGAAGTCCGATGATGTGATCGTCAGCTTTCGCGGCGTGCGGAAGACCTACGACGGCGAGACGCTGGTCGTCAAATCGCTCGACCTCGACATCCACCGAGGGGAATTCCTGACGCTGCTCGGGCCGTCCGGCTCGGGCAAGACCACCTGCCTGATGATGCTGGCGGGCTTCGAGTTCCCGACGGGCGGCGAGATCTGGCTCGACGGCGAACTGCTGAATACCGTGCCGCCGCACAAGCGCAACATCGGCATGGTGTTCCAGAACTACGCGCTGTTTCCCCACCTGACGGTCGAGCAGAACGTCGCGTATCCGCTGACGGTGCGCAAGCTGTCGGCCGCCGAGCGCGCGGAGCGCGTCGCGCATGCGCTGAAGATGGTGCAGATGGAACGCTTCGCGAAGCGCTATCCGGCGCAGTTGTCGGGCGGCCAGCAGCAGCGCATCGCGCTCGCGCGTGCCCTCGTGTTCGAGCCGAAGCTGGTGCTGATGGACGAGCCGCTCGGCGCGCTCGACAAGCAGTTGCGCGAACACATGCAGTACGAACTGAAGGCGCTGCACGAGAAGCTCGGCGTGACCTTCGTGTACGTGACGCACGACCAGGGCGAGGCGTTGACGATGTCCGATCGCGTCGCCGTGTTCGACAAGGGCATCGTGCAGCAGCTCGATACCGTCGATTGCCTGTACGAATCGCCGTGCAACGAATTCGTCGCGAACTTCATCGGCGACAGCAACCGGCTGCGCGGCACCATCGCGCGCGTCGACGGCGAGTTCTGCGAATTCCGGCTCGACGACGGCACGCAGCTCGTCGGGCGCCGGATCGGCGATGCGGCCGAAGGCGCGCCGGCCGTCGCCTGCATCCGCCCCGAACGCATGAGCCTTGCCGCCAACGGGCACGCGAATGGCGCCGCCAACCGCGTGACCGGCGAGGCGCGCAGTCTCATCTATTTCGGCGATCACGTGCGCATGCGCTGCGCGCTGCCGGGCCAGGAGGAATGCTTCGTGAAGGTGCCGCTCGGCACGGATGCGCTCCATGCGTTCGCGCCCGGCGCACCGGTCGCGCTCGCCTTCGCGCCCGAGCACCTGCGCGTGTTCGCGTGACACCGGGTTTCACCGTTTTTCCGTAGCACGTACGTCGTCAACAACAAAGCCCATTTCCACCACGAGAGGAGAGGAACCATCATGAACGGAGCAAGCTCAACCGCACGTCGCACCGCGCTCGCACTGGCGCTGGCTGTCGTCGGCGCATCGGCCACGGCGGCCGAACTCACGGTCGTCAACTTCGGCGGCGCGAACGGCGACGCGCAGAAGGCCGCATTCAACCAGCCGTTCGAGAAGGCGACCGGCAACAAGGTCACGGCCGTCGAGTACAACGGCGAGCAGGCGAAAGTGAAGGCGATGGTCGAGGCGAAGCACGTCAACTGGGACGTGGTCGAAGTCGAATCGGGCGACCTGAACCGCGGCTGCGACGAAGGGCTGTACGAGAAGCTCGACTGGTCGAAGATCGCGAAGAAGTCCGACCTGATTCCGGAAGCGCCGCAGGTGTGCGGCGTCGGCTTCTTCGTGTGGTCGACCGCGCTGTCCTACAACGCGGACAAGCTGAAGTCCGCGCCGACCGGCTGGGCCGATTTCTGGAACGTGAAGAAATTCCCGGGCAAGCGCGGGATGCGCAAGGGTGCGCGCTACAACCTCGAGTTCGCGCTGATGGCCGACGGCGTCCCGACGAAGGACGTGTACAAGGTGCTTGGCACGAAGGCCGGCCAGGACCGCGCGTTCAAGAAGCTCGACGAGCTGAAGCCGTACATCCAGTGGTGGGAAGCCGGCGCGCAGCCGCCGCAGTTCCTGGTGGCCGGCGACGTCGTGATGTCGACCGCGTACAACGGCCGCATCGATGCCGCGCAGAAGGAAGGCAAGAACCTGAAGGTCGTGTGGAACGGCAGCATCTACGACCTCGACTACTGGGCGATTCCGAAGGGCTCGCCGAACAAGGCGCTGGCCGAGAAGTACATCGCGTACACGCTCACGCCGAAGCCGCAGCAAGGGTATGCGCAGCACATCGCGTACGGGCCGACGAACGTCGCGGCGATCAAGTCGCTCGACGCGAAGACGCTCGCGAACCTGCCGAACTCGCCGGCCAACGGCAAGAACGCGGTGCTGGAGGACATCGGCTTCTGGACCGACCACAGCGACGAGCTCGAGCAGCGCTTCAGCGCGTGGGCCACGAAGTAACCGTCTTCAGGCTGTCCTGATGCAACCTGCCGCGCGACGCGCCGAACGCGTCGCGCGGCATTCCGCCGGATCGAGCCCGGCCGGAGAGAACCGTTGAACACGATGACGATCGCTCCTTCCTCGCCGTCGACAGCCGCGCTCAAGCGCGAACTGAAGGCCGCCGAGGCCCGCAAGCGCACGATGGCACTGCTGCTGGTCGCGCCGCTCGCGATCTTCCTGCTGCTCATCTTCGTCGTGCCGATCGGCACGCTGCTCACGCGCGCGGTGCAGAACCCCGAGATCGCGACCGCGCTGCCAAGGACGGTCGCCGCGCTGTCGGGCTGGGACCGCAAGGCGCCGCCGGCCGACGCTGCGTACGTCGCGCTCGCGGCCGACATGACGAAGGTCGCCGACAGCGAGGCGATGGGCGCGCTCGCGCGGCGCCTGAACACCGAGATTCCCGGCTATCGCTCGCTCGTCGCGAAGACGGCGCGTGCGATGCCGCTGAAGGGCGACAACGATGCCGTCGCGGCGCTGACGCCCGCGCAAACGCGCGCGAAACTGCTCGACCTCGATGCGCGCTGGGGCGATGCCGCGTACTGGCAGGCGATCGCGAAGAACGGCAGCCAGGTGTCGCCGTTCTACCTGCTCGCCGCCCTCGACCACAAGCAGGACGGCTTCGGACAGATCGTGCAGGCCGATCCCGACCAGTCGATCTATCTGTCGATCTTCGGCCGCACGTTCGTGATCGGCGTCGCGGTCACGCTGTTCGCGCTGCTGCTCGGCTATCCGCTCGCATACTGGATCTCGACGCTGTCGGATCGGCGCGCGAACCTCGTGATGATCCTGGTGCTGATTCCGTTCTGGACGTCGGTGCTGGTGCGCGTGGCTGCGTGGATCGTGCTGCTGCAAAGCGAGGGGCTGATCAACACGGCGCTGATCGGCAGCGGGCTGATCTCGCATCCGCTGGCGCTGCTGTTCAATCGCGTCGGCGTGTACATCTCGATGACGCATATCCTGCTGCCGTTCATGATCCTGCCGCTCTACAGCGTGATGAAGTCGATCCCGCCGACCTACCAGCGCGCGGCCGTCTCGCTCGGCAGCCATCCGTTCGCGGCGTTCTGGCGCGTGTACGTGCCGCAGACCTATCCGGGCGTCGGCGCGGGCGCGCTGCTCGTGTTTATCCTCGCGATCGGCTACTACATCACGCCCGCGCTGCTCGGCGGGCCGAACGACCAGATGGTCAGCTACTACGTCGCGTACTTCACGAACGTGACGATCAACTGGGGCATGGCGTGCGCGCTCGGCGGGCTGCTGCTCGCGGCGACGCTGGTGCTGTATGCGGTGTACGGGCGCTTCACGCGCTCGAACGTGAGCCTCGGCTGAGCGCCGGGCACAGGGAAACGGGAAGGGGATGTCGACCATGAAACTCGCCAGGCCGCTGTTCGCGCCGCACATGTCGTTCGTCGAACGCGCGTGGTATGTCGCGCTGCGCGTACTCGTCGTGCTGACGCTGCTGTACCTGATCCTGCCGGTGCTCGCGATCGTGCCGCTGTCGTTCTCGTCGAGCACGTTCCTCGTCTATCCGATCCCCGGTTTCTCGACGCGCTGGTACGAGAACCTGATCGCGTCCGACGAGTGGCGCATGGCCGCGAAGAACAGCTTCATCGTCGCGCCGTCGGCGACCGTCGTCGCGACCGTGCTCGGCACGCTCGCCGCGATCGGCCTCACGAAGGCGGATTTCCGCGGCAAGGGGCTGCTGATGGCCGTGCTGCTGTCACCGATGATCGTGCCGGTCGTCGTGGTCGGCGTCGGCATGTACCTGTTCTTCGCGCCGCTCGGGCTCGCGAATACCTACACGGGGCTGATCGCCGCGCATGCCGCGCTCGGCGTGCCGTTCGTCGTGACGACGGTCGCTGCGACCCTGCAGGGCTTCAACCAGAACCTGGTGCGCGCGAGCCTGTCGCTCGGCGCGAATCCCGTCACGACGTTTTTCCGCGTGACGCTGCCGGTGATCGCGCCGGGCGTGATGTCGGGCGCGCTGTTCGCATTCGCGACGTCGTTCGACGAAGTCGTCGTCACGCTGTTCCTCGCGGGCGCGGACCAGACGACGCTGCCGCGCCAGATGTTCACCGGCATTCGCGAGAACATCAGCCCGACGATCGCCGCGCTCGCGACGATCCTCATCATCTTCTCGACGAGCCTGCTGCTCGCGCTCGAATGGCTGCGCGGACGCAACGCGCGACGTGCGGTGTCGTAACGCGATCGTTGTGCCCTCAACGATGCCGCGCACCCGGCGCGGCATCCCGAAGCTTTCGTTTCGCTGACTGACGGCGCGCTTGCCTGCAGGTTCGATGCGGCTCTGTAACAATACGGGTCGCGACGGTACGTGAACCGGTTTCACCGCATGGCATGCGCCGCCGCGCCGCTCAATTCCGCGACGCCGCGCGTCGCTCGTCAGCCGAGCCTCATCTTGTCCGAATTCGCTTCCCCCGCCGGCGCCCGGGAGCCGGCCGTCAACTGGCGCGCGATGTCCGCCGTGCTGCTGGCCGTCGCGCTCGCGACGCTCGACACCGCGATCGCGAACACCGCGCTGCCCGCGATCGCCACCGACCTGCACGCGTCGCCGGCCGCATCCGTATGGATCATCAACGCCTACCAGCTCGCGATGGTCGCGACGCTGCTGCCGTTCGCGTCGCTCGGCGACATCGTCGGCCACAAGCGCGTGTATGTCGCGGGCCTCGCGGTGTTTACGCTCGCGTCGCTCGGCTGCTCGCTCGCGTCGACGCTGCCGCAGCTGACGGCGGCGCGGATCGTGCAGGGCTTCGGCGCGAGCGCGATCATGAGCGTGAACGTCGCGCTGATCCGCAACCTGTTTCCCGCGCACCGGCTCGGGCGCGGCGTCGGTTTCAACGCGCTCGTCGTCGGCGTGTCGTTCGCGGTGGGGCCGACGATCGCGTCGTTGATCCTGTCGGTGGCCGCATGGCCGTGGCTGTTCGCGGTGAACGTGCCGCTCGGCGTGCTCGCGCTTGCCGTCGCGATTCCGTCGCTGCCGCAGTCGGCGCGCGGCAAGCATGTGTTCGATCCGCTCGCCGCGCTGTTCAACGTGATCACGTTCGCGTCGCTGATCTTCGCGCTTGGCGAATTCGCGCAGCGCGGGCCGCTGTCCGTCGTGTTCGCGGCGGCCGCGGTCGCGCTCACGTTCGGCTGGCTGCTGATCCGCCGTCAGGCCGGGCATCCGGCGCCGATGCTGCCGGTCGACCTGTTCCGCCGGCCGGTGTTCACGCTGTCCGCGCTGACGGCCGTCTGCGCGTTTGCCGCGCAGGGGCTCGCGTTCGTATCGCTGCCGTTCTACTTCGAAACCGTCCTGCATCGCAGCGCGGTGGAGACCGGCTTCCTGATGACGCCGTGGTCGGCGGTCGTCGCGCTCGCCGCGCCGATCGCGGGCCGGCTGTCCGATCGTTATCCGCCCGGATTGCTCGGCGCGATCGGGCTCGCGCTGCTGAGCGCGGGGATGGTCGCGCTCGCCGCGCTGCCGGGCGCGCCGAACGTTCTCGACATCGGCTGGCGGATGATGCTGTGCGGCGCGGGCTTCGGCTTCTTCCAGTCGCCGAACCTGAAGGCGCTGATGTCGAGCGCGCCGCCCGAGCGCAGCGGCGGCGCGAGCGGGATCATCGCGACCGCGCGGCTGATCGGGCAGGCGACCGGCGCGGCGCTCGTCGCGCTGTCGTTCGGCATCGCGGGGCGTCACGGGCCGACGCTCGCGCTGATGCTCGGTGCGGGCTTTGCCGGCGCCGCGAGCGTCGCGAGCGGGTTGCGGCTCTTCGCGCCGTCGCATCGGGCCGGCGCGCCGGTGCCGGTGAAGGAGCGGGCGACGGAGTAGCACACCGAAGCCTGGAAATGCTTCGGCCGGCGCGCGCCGAACCTCCGTCGCGCGCCGGCCCTCGCGTCACATTCAGAACCCGCCCGACTTGATCAGCTTGTTGAGGTTCGCGATGTTCAGGCTGCCGAAGCCGGTCGTCAGATCCCGGCCGCTGCCTGCGCTGTAGCCATACCCTTGATAGCCGTTGTTGCCCGAGACGACGTCATAGCGCACGAGCGACGGGTTCGACGGAATGTCCGCATAGAAATTGCCGGCCGGGAAGCCCAGGCCCGTGCCGTTTGCCGCGAGCAGACGCGCCCAGAAGCCGGTGAAGATCGGCGCGGAAAGGCTCGTGCCGCCGATCTGCTGCAACTGGCCGTAGTTGTAGATGTACGCGCCCGTGCCTTGCGCGGCGTCGAACGATACATCGGGCAACTGGCGGTTGCTGCCCGACTGCCACGACGGCGCCGGCAGGATCGAGCTGACGCCGCCGCCCGTCGCCCACAGCTTGCCGTTGCCGTCGAGCCCTTCGTTCCACACCGTTTCGTTCGAGAACGCGCCCGCCGACGTCGTATAGAGCGTCGTGCCGCCGATCGCGAGCACGTGCGGCGACGCGGCCGGCCACGACACCGTGTAGTTCCCGCCGTCCGGATAGCCGCGGTTGTTGCACTCGTACACGCCTTCGTCGCCCGACGACACCGAGAACGTCTGTCCTTGCGCGGCGGCCGTCGTGAAGATCTGCTCTTCGGCGTCGAGCGTGCCGTCCGCGTTCGCATCGGTCTCGCACCAGCCGAGCGACACGTTGATCACCTTCGCGGTGTTGTCCGACACCGCGCGGTTGAATGCCTGCGTGAGCCCGGTGTTGCCGGCGGCGTTCAGGTCCGCCATGTAGAACACGAGCTTGCCGACCTGGCCGCCGGCCGAGCCGACGATCGACTGGCTGTCGAGATCCCATTCGCCCTGGCCGTCCTGGTCGTCGCTGTAGCTGCCGCTCGTGCCGGTGCCGTTGGTCTTGACGGTCTGGGTCGTGACCGTGCCGTAACCGTTGCTCGACGTGAACTGCCTGAGGTCCTGCAGCGTTTGCGACACGCCGCCGATCGTGACGATGCCGACGGTCACGCCGGCCGCGGTCGGCACGCCGGTCGCGTTGTAGAGGCCCGGGAATTCCTTCGGATAGTGGCCGGTGGCCGTGCCGGCCGCGAGCGCCTGCGGCTTCGCGACGTTGCCGATGCGCAGCAGCGGCCGTGCGCGTGCGACGTTCTGCAGCCCGAGCACCGAGCCGACGACGTCGCCGAGCGCATGCGGCACCTGCGCGGTCGACGCGTTCGCGAAGCCGGAGCGGCCCGCGTACTCGAAATGAACGAGTGACGTGTTGAACGCGGTCTTCACCGTGCCGGCCGTGCCGTGCGCGGACACCAGCAGCCGGTTCGGCGCGACTTCGATGTTCACGAAGCCGCTCTTGCGCAGATAGTCGACGACCGACTTGACCTGGGCTTCGGTCGGCGCGTAGCCGGCGAGGAACTGTTCGTGCGTGAGGTACTGGCGGTAATGCGCGTTGCCGGGCCGGTTCACGTCGTGCGCGAGTTGCTTGAGCTGCGCGGCGTTGCGCAGCTTCAGGCTGACGACGATGTCCGTCGTCTCGCCGGCCGCGAGCTCGAGCGACGGCGCCGCGCTGCGCGCCATCAACTGCGGGCCGGTCAGAAAGGCTTTCGTATGTGTATCGACCCAATCCGTCGCCGCATGGGCCGCGGCGGCGGCGAACACGAGCGGTACCGCGCACGCGAGGTGGCGGGGCGACGGAAGGGGCAGCGCAAACCAGGTGTTCCTTTTCATCGGGAGTCCTTTTGAGGAGAGACGACGTTGCTGGAACCCCCGGCCCTTGTGGGGCCGCGAGCGGTCACGAGCGTAGGGCGTCGGTGCTATTCAGGTAGCTGCCAGTTTCCATAGCTGTCAGATCTGACATCGGCGGGCTCGCACTCCTGCGGCACGTCGTTCGTGCACGCGCAGCGGCCCCGGCGAAGGGAACCGGTTCGCGGCGCGCTCGCGCGACGGTCGACGACGTTTGAGCGCACGCGTTGTTCGTTGAGGTGCCGGAATGCGCGCGATTGCGGAGTGCAGCGCCGCGCGAGCGCATTGGCCGCGAGCGGGCCTGCACGCGTCGTGCGTCGCACTATGTGGTCAAGTGCGGCCGCGGCATCCGCGCGACGACGTCCCGAGGGGCGGATTCACGAAAACGGGGCCGGTCGATCGCGCGCCTTTCCCGAACTGTGGAACAGCGCGTCGCCGAGTCTTGCAGCGTGCTTTCGGTTCGCGAGCCGGGTGAGCCGATTAGAGGAAGGGCTCGAATTCATGCGGTGGCGCGCGCTCGCGGTCCGTCGCGCGCCGGTACGCCGCCGTTCGGCCTGTTGCTGCGAACGCACGCCTGAAAGGATCGCACGACGCCCCCCGCGAAATTCCTCCTTGACGCGCACCATTGCGAGGCTATCCTTCAATCCATAACCATCGAGTTATTGATTGAAACATGCAAAACACTCACGACGTGCTGTTCAGGACGCTTGCCGATCCGACGCGCCGCGCGCTCTTCGAGCGGCTGTGCGAGCAGGGCGAGCTGACGGTGGCCGCGCTGACAGCCCATGCAGGCGTGTCGCAGCCGGCGGTATCGAAGCATCTGGGTGTACTGAAGCAGGCCGGGCTCGTCAGCGACCGTCACGCGGGCCGGCAGACGCACTACAGCGCGCAGCCGCAGGCGCTGACTCCGTTGATCGACTGGACCAGCCAGATGGCAGGCTTCTGGCAGAACCGGTTCGACGCTCTCGAAGATCTGCTCAAAAGGATTGATCAATGAACCAGCCCACTTCCGAAACACGCACCGTCGTCGTCGAACGGGAACTGTCGCATTCGCCGGAGAAGATCTGGCGCGCGCTCACGCAACCGCACCTGATCGAGGCGTGGCTGATGAAGAGCGATTTCGAGCCCGTCGCGGGCCGCACGTTCAGCTTTCACGCGGACTGGGGTTCGGTCGACTGCACGTTGCTGACGATCGAACCGCAGCGCGTGCTGTCCTACACGTGGGCCGCTTATGGCCTGGAAAGCGTCGTCACATGGACGCTCACGCCGACGCCGGGCGGCACGCTGTTGCGCATGGAGCAGGCCGGCTTCCGCGCCGATCAGGAACAGGCATACCGCGGTGCGCAGCAAGGGTGGGTGCGGTTCTTCGAGTCGCTCGAACAGGTGCTCGCGCGTGCCGATGAAGACGAGGAGGGCCGGGCATGAGCGCATCCGACCCGGGCCTGCCGCCGTCGGCCCGTATCGACGCGCTGATCGCGGGGATCGCCGACTGGCGCGGCAAGACGTTCGCCGAAGTGCGCGAGACGATCCTCGCCGTCGACGACGGCATCGTCGAGGAATGGAAATGGATGGGCAGCCCCGTGTGGGCATGCGACGGGATGATCGCGGTCGCGAACGCGCACAAGGGCAAGGTGAAGCTGACCTTCATGCACGGCGCGCACCTGCCCGATCCCGACGGGCTGTTCAATGCGGGCCTCGAAGGCAATGCGCGCCGCTCGATCGATTGGCTCGAAGGCGACAAGCTCGACAAGCGGGGGCTGAAGCGCCTCGTTCGCGCGGCAATCGACTACAACCGCGCGCACCTGAAGAAGAACGCGCGCAGCGGCGCCGGCGCGAAGGCGCGAGCCGACAAGGCCGCCTGACGCACCGGCAGACCGGGCGCACGGCCCGGCCGCCGCCTTCGCGCCGCCGGCCGGCAGACGAAAAAAAGCCCGACACGAGGTCGGGCATTCAAATCGGCCGCAACCGCCGCGAGGCGGCTGCGGCACCTGCAAAAGCAGGACGCTTACGCTGCCAGCAGCGAGCGCAGCACGAACGGCAGGATACCGCCGTGCTTGTAGTAGTCGACTTCGATCGGCGTATCGATGCGCAGCAGCACCGGCACGCGCTGCGTTTCACCGTTCTTGCGGTTGATCACGAGCGTGACGTCCTGCTGCGGCTTGAAGTCGTCGCCGAGGCCTTCGATGTCGTAGGTCTCTTCGCCGGTGATGCCGAGCGACTGGACGCTGTCCGCACCCTTGAACTGCAGCGGCAGCACGCCCATGCCGACCAGGTTCGAGCGGTGGATCCGCTCGAAGCTGCGTGCGATCACGGCCTTCACGCCGAGCAGTTGCGTGCCCTTCGCGGCCCAGTCGCGCGACGAGCCCGTGCCGTACTCCTCGCCCGCGAACACGACGGTCGGCGTGTCGGCGTCGACGTAGCGCATCGCGGCGTCGTAGATCGACAGCTGGTCGCCGCTCGGCTGGTGGATCGTCAGGCCGCCTTCGACGCGCGAGCCGTCTGCCTTCACCGGGATCATCAGGTTCTTGATCCGGACGTTCGCGAACGTGCCGCGCATCATCACGTCGTGGTTGCCGCGGCGCGAGCCGTAACTGTTGAAGTCGGCCTTCTGCACGCCGTTCTCCTTCAGCCACTTGCCTGCCGGCGAGTCTTCCTTGATCGAGCCTGCCGGGCTGATGTGG
>Ga0207678_10000291_pt1 | contig 45608 bp, 59 predicted proteins | sample KBSC63metaG_FD_184319 | JGI IMG/M metagenome (GOLD analysis project Ga0207678, IMG submission 184319) | Corn rhizosphere microbial communities from Kellogg Biological Station, Michigan, USA - KBS C6-3 metaG (SPAdes) (version 2) | ecosystem: Host-associated > Plants > Roots > Rhizosphere > Soil ... | reverse complement strand
AGGGGCTTTTGGTTTTCCTCTATCTCTAAGCGCTTTAGGTACTTGCCAAATACGACAGCCATAGTGCCCTCCTGTAGAGGCTTTGTTCTCCTGGGTGACATTATAGCATCTCACTTTCAATATTGTAATCTAATACTCTTGACTTTAGTAGCCTTTTCGACTATAATACCTCTATCAACAAACAGCGCGGCGCGCATCGGGTACCAGCCGAAACGCGCCACTTGCAACCAGAGGAGGCTGAGTCCTATGGCTACCACCGCTATTCTACCAGAGATCTCCAAGCGCATCGCGTACAATCGCACCTCGAAAGACTACGACTGCTACATCTCGATCGACGGCGACCCAGAACAGTACATCGGCTCGGCTCCTGACTACAGCGCCGCTGAGAAGACGTGCAACGACTTCGCTTTCAGCTACTACGAAGACAACCACACCCCTGAGAAGGCGATTGCGATTGCGCTGACTGACGAGCTGTCCGTCACGCACCGGCAGGTACAGGACGGCGGGAGTACCTGGGCCACGTTCACCACTGGCGAAGGACTCACCAAGGTCTACGTGAGCGCGGATGACCACGAGTGGCCCGGCGTCCATCTCATCATCGGCGGCTCAAGCATCAACGACGGTATTGACGAAATTATCGCTCTGGCCGACTTGCGCCAGCTTCGCGACAACTTGACCGCGCTGCTTGCGGATGAGCGCCTGGCGGCGGCGTTGGGCGAGTTGCCTACACCCGCCGCGCCCGCCGTTCGTGTCCAGCCCCATATCTGCGATGACAAGATCGACCCGCGCTACGGGAAAGAGGTCGCCTGGGTTGACTACATCGTCGATACCCCCGCTGGGCCAGTGGAAGCAACCCTGAGCAACGACCATGTGCCGGGCCTTTGCACAGACAAGCAGGATTTGGGCGATCTTGCCGACTATGCCCATTGGGTGCCCGCAATCACGGCGCTCCTGAATCATCCCGATGTCAAGGCCGCGCTCATTCGGGCCGAAGCTGGGGCGCCGCAAAGGCCCATCAGGAAGGCAGCCTAGCGATGCGTACAGAAGCACAGGTTCGGAAAGCACGGAACCAGATGATGCGCGACGTGGCGGATGCGAAGCGGATGATCGAGCAGGAATTACGCAAGGAGCACCCTGATTTCGTGGTTATCGAGTCGGGCCATCGGTATTGTGCCAATCGCCGCATCTCGATCAACTTGCTTGGCTGGGTGCTGGGCATTATAGACGAGGACCCGGCCTAATAGCAGACGAGCGGGGCGCTGGTGACGAGCTAGCGCCCCTGGGAGATAGAGCAATGCCCCCACAAGCAGATTTATCGAATCAGCGATTTGGCCGACTCGTTGTCATCGGAGCTGCGATCACAGAACGTGACGCGCGCGGCAATATTCCCTGGATATGCCAATGCGATTGTGGCGCATGCGTCAAAACCACGGGCGCAAGTCTCCGCTCAGGAACCACAACCTCATGCGGTTGCTATCGTCGTGACCGCCTTCAAGCAGCGCTCGTTGGTAAAACCAGGAAGCGGACACCAAAGCAGACCTATATCTGCGCGGAGTGCGGTAAACCGTTTCAGCGCTACGTATCGCTGATGAGCAATCCCGACCACCCATACTGTTCGCGCGCCTGTGTGGGCGCAGCCAAACGGAGCGGATCGGTGCTCTACTGTGCAATGTGTGATACGCCATTCTACCGGCACCTTGCCGAGCAAGATATAGGCAAGAAGGTGCGCCAGTTCTGCTCGCGGTCCTGCTATATGGAGTGGCGTGCGCTGTATCGCAAAGCAACGACCTATCCGAAGCAAGGCGCACGACATGTGCATCGCATTGTTGCCGAGCAACACCTTGGGCGACCACTCACCGAAGATGAGGTTGTGCATCATATCGATCTGGACAAGCACAACTTCGATCCGTCAAACCTTGCCGTGTTACCGGATCAAGCCTATCACGCAAAAGTCCACCGTGGAAAGGTGTCCGATGCAGAAGTACGCCGATTTTCTCTTACAGCGATCGGTCAAGCCGATTAACTCAGGGTTCGAGGTAGACGGCGCGGCCATCCATCCGCGCCTCTACCCTTGGCAAAGCCAGATCGTGCGGTTCTGTTTGAAGCAAGGGCGCGCGGCTATCTTCTCTGAGTGCGGCACTGGAAAGTCCGTGCAGATCCTGTGGTGGATGCACTGCGTCGCGCGCCACACGTCTAGCCGTTGCCTGCTCCTCGTGCCGCTGGCCGTCGCGCACCAGTTCGTCCGCGACGAGGCGCCGGCGCTGGGCCTGCAACTGGCCTATTGCCGGAGCCAGGCCGAGGCGGATGTGAGCGGTTGCTCGCTGATTGTGACGAATTACGAGATGGCATCGCGCTTCGATGCTGGGCAGTTCGCCGGCGTGGCACTCGACGAGGCGGATATTATCTCGAACTTCGTGGGGAAGACGAACCTGCGGCTGACCGCGATGTTCGCCGAGACGCCGTATCGCCTGGTGGCGACTGCGACCCCTGCCCCCAACGACTTAATCGAACTCGGGCGCTACTCGCAGTTCCTGGGCATTATGGAGTCGGGCGAGATGCTGACGAGGTACTTCATCCGCGATAGCCAGAGCGCTGCTACGTTGCGTCTGCGCCATTGGGCCGCGGCTGGGCCGTTCTGGGACTGGCTGACGAGCTGGGCTATTTGCATCGGGCTGCCGAGCGACCTCGGCGACTACAGCGACGAGGGCTATCTGCTCCCGCCGCTCTCGGTCAAGCAGCACACGGTCGACGTTGATTATGGCCGCGCGCTGGCCCAGGGGCAACTCTTCCCAGGGGTTAAACAGAGCGCCACCGATATGTGGGCGACCAAACATGAAACCCATAGGGCGCGCTGTGAGCTGAGCGCCGAGCTGGTAGCCCAAAAGCCCGATACGCCCTGGATCGTGTGGTGTAGCACGGATGAGGAGAGCCGGCTGCTGTGTCGGCTGATCCCTGACGCGCTTGAGGTGCGCGGCAGTCACTCCCCCGAAGAGAAGGAGCGACGGCTGACAGCATTCTTCACTGGCGCGGCGCGCGTCCTGGTCACAAAGCCCAAAATAGCAGGGCAAGGATTAAATTTCCAGCACTGCGCCGATATGGTCTATTGCAGCCCCACGTTCTCTTTCCGGCATTTTTACCAGGGCCTGCGGCGGATCTACCGATTCCGGCAGCAGCGAAAAGTTTATTGCCATGTGGTCATTGCTGAAACAGAGGAGAGCGTGATCGCAGCAGTCGAGCGCAAGCAGGCCCAGCACCGCGAGCTCCACGCCCAGGCGCGGGCCGCAATGCGACGGCAGCGGCAGCTCGGGCAGGACTGGCGCGTCGTCGAGAGCGAGGCACGGCCGTTGGACGTGCCAGCGTGGCTACAAGCAGCATAGGAGCTACAGATGACCGGAACCTGTTTCGATAGCGCGATCGGCGCGTCCTACGCACTCTACCACGGCGACTGTGTGCTGGCGCTGCCAGGCCTGCCCGACGCCTCGGTCGGTCTCTCGGTCAGTTCCTGGCCATTTTCGGATCAGTATGCGTACAGCCCGTCGGTCAACGATTTCGGCAACTGCGACGGCGATGAAGACTTCTTCGAGCAGATGCAGTATCTGTTGCCCCAGCTGCTCAGAGTCACGATACCTGGCCGGCATGCCATCGTCCATTGCAAGGATCGCATCATCTACGGATCGCGCAACAACGGCATCCGCCACACCGAGCCGTTCAGCGACAAGGTGACGGCGGCGATGCGCAAGCACGGCTGGCTGTTCATCGACCGGATCACGGTGGTCACTGACCCCGTGCGCGAGAACAACCAGACCAATAACTTGCCCTACAGCGAGCTGAAAAAGGATGCGAGCCGCTTCGGCACCGGCAAGCCAGAGTACCTGCTGCTGTTCCGACGGCCGCCGGCCATTACCGCCGAGGGCGGCCAGTGGAGCGGCGCGCGGATTGATTCACTCAACGACGAGAACTATGGCCTGCCGCGTTGGCAGCTCGACGCGAACAGCTTCTGGCGCTCGAGTGGCGAACGGCAGTTGCTACCCTGGGAGGTAGATGGTTACAACTACCACGCCCACGTAGCCTATCTGGAAGAGCTGGATCGTCAGATTCTGCTCGGGCGGGCCCACGGGCAGGATCTGCCCACCGATTCGCCCTGGGTTTGGTGGGACATCAGGCGCATCGACGTGCTGAACGGTCGGATGGCGCGCGAGGCGGAAGACGAGAAACACATCTGCCCCCTGCAGCTGGATCTTATCGAGCGCTGCATTACACGCTGGTCGAACCCTGGCGATATTGTGCTCGACCCGTTCGCCGGCATCGGCTCGGTTCCCTACCAGGCGCTCAAGCTGGGCCGGCGTGGCATCGGCGTCGAGCTGAAGCGTAGCTACTACGTTTGGGCCTGCAAGTTCCTGGCCGACCTGGAACTTCAACTGGCACAGCCGAACTTCTTCGAGCTTGTCGATGAAGATGCGTACCTTGTGCCAGGCGTGGTGTTCACTGATGGCATTGTGCGGCCAGGGACAAAACCATGAAGATCGTCCCGCTCGAACTCTCGCTGCCAGATGGGCCTGCGACGCTGAAGATCGGCTCCCTCAAGAAGGGTGAGCCGCAGTACGAGCGCGGCGGCCAGCTGCTCGACGTGGATGTGACGATCCCTCCCGACCTGGTGGCAGCGGGTTGGATCTGGCACGGCTCGATGCTTTACCGGCGAGAGCCAGGCGATGAGTTGCGCGGCGTCGGCGTCGATACGAAGACCTTCCCGCCGCCGCAGTGTTTCGAGCAGGCGCGTGCGATAGATCAGATGCGCGCCGAGCTGGACGGGGCTATCCGGCCCGCGCCGACCAAACTGAAGCAGCGGCGCGCGGTGGTCGAGCCGGTCGCTGTAGTTGAACAATGCGTGATGGAGCTTGTATGAAACTGAAGCTTGGCACCCGATCCTTGCTCTTCGGAGCTCACCAACTCGCTCTACACCCGCTCTTCCTGGCGCTCGCCTGGTGGCGGTTGTACGGCGCGCCGCTCGACCCGCGCCTGTGGGCCGCCTTCATCGTCCACGACTGGGGCTATTGGGGCAAGCGGGCGATGGATGACGACGACGGGCAAACACACCCCGAGTTGGGCGGCCGGATTATGGCGCGGCTGTTTGGCCCAGAGTGGGGCGATTTCACGCGGCTGCACTCGCGGCACTATGCCGCACTGGAAGGCCGCGAGCCGTCGCCGCTCTGCGCGGCAGATAAGCTCGTGCTGGTTGTGACCCCGCGTTGGCTCTATCTGCCGGCGGTGCGCGCGACCGGCGAGGCGGCCGAGTATCAGGCGCTGTACGCACGCTGGCTCGGTGTCGAGTCGGTGACGGTCGATGAGTGGTACGACGGCCTCAAAGAGCACTGGCTACACGAGGTCTATCGGCTGGCGCCGGCGGCAGCGCGGCGATTGGGGCAGGTGCTATGAGCAACGCCTGCATCCTGGCGCTCGACGCCAGCTCGACCACCATCGGCTACTGTTTCTACGACGGCGCGGTACTGGCCTCTGGTGAGATCGGCCTCAAACACAGTGATATCGCCGTGCGCTGCCGTCTGGCGTTCGCGCAGTTCAACGGCCTGCTTGAACTGTATCAATTGCCCGACGTGATTGCGATCGAAAGTCCGGTCGCGCGCTTCGGCAGCGCCGTGATCGCCCAGGCGCGCGTGAGTGGCGCATTGCTCTGCGCGGCCTCGCTCAAGCAGATCCTGGTCGTTGAGGTCGCGCCACAGCTCGCCAAGAAGGCGCTCGCGGGCCGCGGCAACGCTGACAAGACCGCGATGATGGCAGCCGCCTGGGAGCGGTACGGGGTGCGTGGCGAGCACGCCAGCGATGCACTGGGCGTGGCACTGGCTGCCGCGAAAGTGGTTAGCGTGGAGCGGGAGGCGGCGTGATGGATGAAGCAACACGCTCAGAGGGTACTGAGTGGATACGAGCGCTCGAAGCGCAGATAAAAGATTTGCGCGAGTCCTACGAAACGCTGGAGCGGCGCCACCAGGGGGCATGTCAAACAGTCGAGCGCCTTGCTCCGCTCGCGCGCGAGAATCAAACCCTGAAGTTCGATTGCTGCCAATATCTCGATCGTATCAGTCGGCTAGAGCAGCAAGTGGCCGGTCTGGGGCGCGAGAACAAGCTACTGCGCGATATCGCTGCCGATAGCACGCAGACGAACGTGATTGCGGCGCAGATTCTCGGGGAGGTGATGACACGATGAGCGCTCATCAGCTTCGCCTCCCTATCGGCGCTGACCCGATCGCCACATTGGCGGGCTATCTCGGCGCAAGCCAGCCCGCATTAGAGGATGCGGCACGCGACTTTCTCTGCTTCAATCGTGTTCTCTCCCGCTCGGATGTGCCTGAGCGCGTCCTGGTCGAAGCCGCCGCCGCGATCTGGACGGCAGAGGAACTGGCCGAGCTACGCGCACTGCAAGCCACTATGGGGGCAGCAAAGGGCACGGAGGCGTTTTGGCCTGCGTGGAAGGCAGTAAGCCTCTGTGAAGCGCGGCTGATCCGCAGAGTGTCCCCGCGCCGGGCAAACTACTGGGAAGGCGGCTGGCGATGATCCCGTGCTGTTCGGGCAAATACCCCTACCGCTCCGCCGTGCGTGCCTGGCGCATCGTCAGGCGGCCCAAGCACACACGGCGGCGCCGGTGCAAGGTGCTCGACGTGTATCGCTGCTTCGTGTGCGGCGGCTGGCATATTGGCAAGAACTTCAGGAGCGCGCGTGCTTGCGCTCAGGTGGGAAGAGGACTAGCGCGATGCTGACCTTCGGCTCACTCTTCGCCGGCATCGGCGGCATTGACCTCGGATTAGAGCGCGCTGGTATGCGGTGCGCGTGGCAAGTGGAGCTAGACGACTATGCAACCCGAGTGCTCGCCAAACACTGGCCTAACGTTCCTAAGTTTCGCGATGTGCGCGAGTGCGGCGCTCACAATCTACCAGCGGTTGATCTCATCTGCGGCGGTTTCCCCTGCCAGCCCCATAGCACCGCCGGCAAGCGGAAAGGTGCTGCCGACGACCGCAACCTCTGGCCCGAGTTCGCCCGAGTTATTCGCGAGCTCCGGCCACGATGGGTCATGGCTGAAAACGTCCCAGGGCTACTCTCAACTGATGCTGGACGGTTCTTCGGAGCCGTTCTTGGGGAGCTGGCCACGTTCGGGTACGATGCAGAATGGGAGTGTATACCGGCGGCGGCCATCGGTGCCCCGCATATCAGGGACAGGGTCTACCTCGTGGCCTACGCCGCAAACACAATACGACGGCAGATCAATGGAGAGTTGGCAGATTGCCAAGGAACGCGCGGCAACCAAGCACAAGAACGGTCAATACGGCAAGGGGACGGGTGCCCCGAGCATGATCGATTTACAAAGGGCGGTTCAACTAGCAGAGGGCCAGATGTGGCCTACGCCCAATGCGAGCGATTGGAAGAACCGCGACACATCGACACAACGCGCATGCCTGCCGCGAGCGGTGCGGATGTGGCCGACTCCTCGATCGCACGAAGCTGGCGATTGGCAGCGGGACAGCAAGGGCCGGAAGTTGCGCCGGCTGACACTCACAGGCGCGGTCAAGATGTGGCCGACGCCGAACGCAACGGATGGCGAGAAGGCACCCAAGACATTCGCGCGGGGCAATCCGTCGCTCCCGATGGCGGCGACTATCGCCGAGATGTACCCGACGCCGACCGCGAGCGATGCGGCGGGCGGCCCCGCATATTCCAAGCCGCCCTCCCTGGAGGGCGGCTTCTCCCTCAAGGAGATCACCCCTGGGCCGTTGAACCCAGCGTGGGTCGAATGGCTCATGGGGTTCCCGCTCGGGTGGACCGACTTAGAGGATTAGGGAATGCCGTCGTGCCGGAAGTCGCCGAACTGATCGGGCGATGGATCGTTGATGCTGAACAGATGGGGTTGTGATGGGCGTGCAGCTCTACGTCGGCGGGCACAGCGCCAAAGTCCAGGGCGAATATCAAGACCTCGCCGGCGACCGGATGTTCACGGCCGCACATCGGCCCGAGCGCGTACAGCACGCGGGGCCACTGCGTGGGCTGCTCGATAGCGGTGCGTTTACCGACCCGCCGGAGGGGCGCCTGACGCCCGAGCAGGCGCTCGAGCGCCAGCTCGCCTGGGAGCAGATCGCCTCGGGCAAGTGGAGCGCGCCGTTCCAGGCGCACGGCCTGGTCAGCTACGATTTGCTCATCGACGAGACCTGGATCGCCTCCGAGCGCCACAAGCGGCGCTGGAGCGTGCAGCAGGCTGAGAGCGCCGTCCGCACCACCGTCGAGGCTGCCGCCTATCTGGCCAGCCAGCGTGACCGTCTGGCGCCGCGGCAGCTGATCCTCTCGGCGCAGGGCGTTGACGCCTTGCAGTACGCCGAGTGCGCAGCTGGGGTGTTGCAGCACGCCCGGCCGTGCGACTGGTTCGCGCTGGGCGGCTGGTGTATCCTCGGCCGCTTCACGCGGATGCTGCCCATCTTCTGGCAGACGCTGCACCTCGTGCTGCCGATGGTCAAGGTCGCCGGCCTCACGCACGTTCACATCTTCGGCGTGCTCTACCTACCGGCGCTGGGCGGGCTGCTCCATCTGGCCGACCGCTACGGTTTGAGTGTCTCGACCGACAGCACGGCGCCGGTGCTCGCCTGTACGTGGAAGAATCAGAAGAAGGCCGGAGCCAAGCGGCCGTACTGGCGGGATAACGTCGCCTGGTGGCAGGAGACGCTGGCCAATCTCCGGCAATCGCCGCACTATCGTAGGCCGCCAGAACTCGCGCCGGCGCGGCAGGAGTGCTTTCTGTAGTGGATGCGCGTACTCAACCGGACTTGATCTACTGCGCCGGCGGGAACGCGCGTTTTGCCGAGATCGCGATCGCGGCCGGCTTTCGCTACGGTGCTCAAGTTCCAAACTACAAAATCTATGCAGATTTGTGGTTTGCTGACCAGAACTGGAAGCAACCAGACCGCGCGGCTTATATGGCCGCACTGGCGCAGCATCGGCCGCATATGGCGACAGTGCTTGATTGGGAGCGCGGTGGGCAGCTTGACGAAGTGCTCTCTTGGGCCGAAGAGGCTGCGCAGTACTGCGAGCGCGTGCTGATCATCCCGAAAGTCCACAGCGGCATTGATCGCCTGCCGCGCCAGCTCGGCGGCAAGGAGATTGTCCTGGCCTTCTCGATCCCCACAAAGTACGGTGGTACTGAGGTGCCGATCTGGGAGTTCAGCGGCTGGCCGATTCACTTGCTGGGTGGTAGCCCGCAAGCGCAAATGCACTACGCGCGGCACCTGAACGCTATTGCTGACGTGGTGAGTGCGGACGGCAACATGGCCAATAAAATGGCGCACTTCTGCCGGTTCTGGCGAGCGAAGCCAGGTCGAAAAGGTCACTGGGTCCAGCTTGCCGAAGTTGGTGATGCCAACTTCGGCAAGGACAGCAATCGCGAGGCGTTCCGACGGTCCTGTGAAAATATTATGGCTGCCTGGAGAAATCTATGAACCGTTCAACGATTTTCCTTATCGGCCTCTATCTGACGGCGATCGTCGCCGCTAATCTACTCGTCGCGGCCTTTGGCCCAGCGATCAGCGTGTGGTGCGCCTTCTTATTCATCGGCCTCGATCTGACGAGCCGCGACCGGCTCCACGAGGCGTGGCACGGTCGCGGGCTGGTCTGGAAGATGGCCGCGCTGATCGCGGCTGGCTCGCTCCTCTCGTGGCTGCTGAACCGCAATGCGGGTCCGATCGCGCTGGCGTCGTTCGTCGCGTTCGCCGCGTCGGCCACGGTTGACACGGCCAGTTACCACCTGCTGCGCCAGCGCGCCTACCTGCTCAAGGTGAACGGATCGAACGTGCTCTCGGCGGCCGTCGACAGCCTCATCTTTCCAGCGCTGGCCTTCGGGTTGCCGCTGCTCTGGCCGATCGTCGTCGGCCAGTTCGTCGCAAAGGTCGCCGGCGGCCTCGTGTGGTCGGTGCTGCTCGGCCAGCGGATGCAGATGGAGTTGGAGCTATGAAAGTCATCACACTGACCGCGCCCTACGGCTCACTCATCGCTCTGGCCCAGTACCGTCCCGATCTGGGGAAGCACATCGAGACCAGGGGCTGGGGCACGTCCTACAGAGGGCCACTGGCTATCCACCAGGCGCTGGGTCTGAGGCCCGTCGGCGGCAAGCGCGGGCTGCTCGACCTGATCGAGCAGGAACCATTTTGGAGCGTGCTGCGTGAGGCGTTCGCTGTCCAGGTCGGTGACGAGCGCCACTATCCTGGCGACGCCGAGACGATCGCCAGCGAGATGCCCCTTGGTGCCATCGTGGCAGTCGTTGATGTGGTAGCGGTCTGCCCGACGACTGCACTATCCGATGATGGGTTCTTCAGCGGACCACGGAGCATCGAAGAAGGCAGTATGGTTCGTTTGTGGAAGCTGACTGATCAGGAGCGCGCCTTTGGTGACTATTCAGCAGGTCGCTACGCCTGGCTGCTCGCCGACATCCGTGCCCTGCCCGAGCCAGTCGCCGCGAAAGGCGCCCTCAGGCTGTGGAACTACGATGGGGAACTGCCGCTATGAGCCAGTGCAATACCAGCCGCGCCCAGCTTCTCGCGCGCCTCGATCGGCAGATCCAGCTCGCCTCTTTCCAGCGCACGATCTACACGCGCCGCGCGGCGAGTGAGGTCGACCCCGAGCGCGCGCTCGAGTGGTCGATGCGGACCGAGGTAGCCGACGCCGATCTGCTCAGATTGCGCCGCGAGTGGCTCGCGATCAAGCTGGCGTTGTGTGAGTGGCAGGCGCGACGGACGACACGCGCTGAACTGCAATCAGCACGCGAGGAAGAGCAACCACATGGCTGAAGCAACACAACTCGACCTCTTCACGGGCCAGCGCGCGGGCGAGTACGCCATCCCACCGGACGCACAGGTGGCGCACTGCCGCAGCTGCGAGGCGGAGATCGTCTGGGCGCGCACGGAGGGCGGCCGCGCCATTCCGCTTAGTCTGAAGACGGTCGAGGAACGCGGCGGGGTGAGGTACGCGCTCACCCACTTTGCGGACTGCCCACACGGCAAGGAATGGTCGAAGCGACGGTAACGAGCTACCACGATGGGGTTACACGATGCAACAAATACCACCTGTCTTGACAATTGACGAAGCCGCTTCTATCCTCACCTTCAGCAGCGACACGATCGGGCGGCTCATTAAGGTCGGGCGCCTCCAGGCGTTTGGGTACGGGCGCGGCCGGCGGGTCGTCGGTGCCAGTGTCGCGGCGCTGATTGAGCATCTTGAGGAAGGAGGCGAACTATGGCCCAGCGCAAGCGCAAGCGCGCCAATGGTGAAGGCACGATCGTCGAAACCAAGAGCGGCCGCATATACGCGGTCATCTCCCTCCCAGACGGCAAGCGGAAGTGGGTTCGTGCTGCTTCGCGCACGGAAGCGAGCCAAAAGCTTAAAACGCTCACGACGCAGCGAGATCAGGGGGTGAACCTGCGCGCAGGCCGGCAGACGATCGACGTCTTTCTATCGGTCTATCTCGCCGACGTGGTGGCCCCTGCGGTCAAGCCCAAGACCTACGACAATTACAAGGATCTGATCGAACTCTGTATCTTGCCCGAGCTCGAGGGCGAGCTGCTGGAGCGGCTTGAGCCGCAGGCGATCCAGCAGTGGTACAACGAGGCGCGCGGCGACTTCGCCGAGACGACCGCGCGCAACGCGCTCAACTTGCTCAAGCGAGCGCTCGACACGGCCGTTCAGTGGCGCTACCTCCCCTACAACCCGGCCGCGCCCGTCAAGGCCGTGCGTTTGAGTCGCACCAAACCCCCGCTCCTCACACTCGCCGAGGTCAGCGCGCTGCTGGAAGCCGTCGCTGCCCACCGCCTGGGGCTGCTGTACCTCCTGACAGCCCGCTACGGCACGCGCAAGGGCGAGATCCTGGGCGCGCGCTGGGCGGCGCTGGACTGGGCGCGCGGGGAACTGCGGATCGACCAGCAGATTCAGACCATCGGCGGCAAGACGGGGCCCTGCAGCGTCAAGACAAGTGCGAGCGCTCGCACCCTAACGCTGACACCCGATCTGGTGGCGCGCCTGCGCCTGCACTGGGAACGGCTCCAGGTGGAGCGCCAGCATCCCGATTGGCGAGAGCACGGGCTGATTTTCCCGTCCGAGGTCGGTACGCCGATCCTGCCACGCAACCTCTCGCGGCACTTCTACGCGGCCCGTGACCGCGCCGGGCTGCGCCAGGACATGCGCTTTCACGACCTGCGGCATTTCGCGGTGACGCAGCTGCTGGAGAGTGGGGTGCGACCCGAGGTCGTCGCGGCGATCGCCGGCCACAGCTCGGTCAGCGTGACGCTCAACGTCTACGCACACGTTTCTGAGGAAGAGAAGCGCGCGGCAGCTGAGAAGATGCGGAAGGTTGGCTGAATCAGGCTACTGTTGATCCGGTTGTTAGTAAAAAGAAAACGGCGCCCGTTGCTGAGCACCGCTTACAGCGTCCTGATGTGGAGCCGGTGAGGGGATTCGAACCCTTGACCTGCTGTTTACGAAAGAGGTTTTCAACCTCTCCCTAACCCCACTTCTTCGCTTCAGGACGCCAAACACCGCCGCATATGACCGCATATAAGCGCATCGTTTCGGGTACAGCTGTTGATACGGTTGTTGATCCTCCCTTGACACATCTGTTCTGTTGCCCTATACTGGTTCGGAACAGTTCTAAACTGTAAAGGGGGTGATGTGTATGGAGGAACTGCTTTCCATTCCCGAAACGGCGGAGCGCCTCGGCGTCTCTGACACCATTGTGCGGCGGCTGATCAAGCGTGGCCAGTTGGAGCCTGCCAGGGTCGAGCATATCGGCAAGCAGACGCGCCGATATCTGCGCGCGAGTGATGTTGAGATGTTACGCCGGCAGCGGGCAGGAGAGGCACAATCGTAAGGCCGGCGCCTCCCGACCAAGAGACTGCGCCGGCCAAGCCTACCCGACAGGTAAGCCACAGGAGAGTATAACATGCATCAGACCCTCACCATTCCCACCCATCGAGATCCCGTGGCCCGCGCTGCGCTGCTCGCATGCGCGTTCGCGCTCGTCTGGCTGGCGATCAGTAGTGCGCTGCCAGCAGCCAGTGCCGAGGAGGAGCCGCAGGTGGTGATCGTGGTCGCAACCCCGACGCTGCCGGCGAGCCTGCCCAATGCCGCGCCGATGGCTGCTGCGGCGACCGCCGCGCCTGAAGCGCCCCCCGTCGCGGCAGCACCGGCGAGCGAGGCGCCTGCCGATAGTGGGGCGCAGCCGAACGCGGTGCAGCAGGCCGATCCGTTGCTCCAGATCGAGCGCGATGCAGCCGAGGTGTACCGGCAGCTGCCGATCGCAGCGGCGCCGAGTGCTGAGAATGAGCAGCCGGTGACAGCGCGCCGGCCGCACACAGGGCGATAACAGGAGGCGAACAGTGGCAGCTTACTACGACCAGGCGATCCTTGACGCTGTGGCACGGTCCGATCGTCCGTTACGACACCGCGATATAGCAGCACAAATCGCGCCCGGCGACTGGGCAGCGCATAGTCAGATCGGCGGAAGTCTGACGAAACTCCACCGCGCTGGTCTGCTCGCGCGCGAGAAAAGCGACGGCCGTTACTGGCATTACTCGATTGGTGGCACACCGCCGCGTACGGTTGCCGACATGGAGCGCGAGATCGCCTTTTTACGGGAGTGGCTACGCGGCGAACTAACGATCAGCGACGCAGATATCGATGTCGAACTAGCCAAGAGCACCTAAGTTATGCCTGTTATCCCACCCACAACCATCGCCTTCTTGCTCCTGTTCGCCGTGGCCGTGCTTACTGCCCGCCAGCGCGACGCGACGTTCCTGATCGACGCGGCGTTCGTAGCATTGTACGCGCGCTACCCGATGCCGGCGACGCTCGGACTGATCGTCGTACAGGCAGGCGTGCGCCGCGTGCCGACGCTCGCGCGGGAGTGCGCTGTGCTGCTACGGGTTGAGGAGCCGGCCGGCTGGACGCTGCACGCACTGCTGTTCGCGCTGCCGGGGCTGCGGGTGTACGCGGCAGCGCAGCCGTTTGCGGCGACAGGCGCGACGACGGCGCTGGCTGCGCCGGTGGCACACCTTACCCCGCTTCCGATCGCCAAATGGTGGCCATTGGTCCAGGAGCAGCCCGACAAGCGGCCGCATGCGTTGGTGCTGGGTCCGTCTGGGCAGGGTAAGAGCTGGCTGATGGAGGCGTTCAGTCGGACGCGCGACGGGCAGCTGCTGGTCATCCAGCCAAACAAACGCCTCGGCGACTGGCAAGGGATCGCGGTTGTGCAGTGTGCAGACGATGGCAGCTTTCTCCCGATCGCCCGCGCTATCGAGTGGATGCGCGGCGAGTTCGCCAGACGTGGCGGTGCGATGAAGAGGGGCGATCCGGGGCCGTGGTTGACCATCGTTTGGGATGAACTGCCGTTGTGTATCGATCAACTCGGCGACCTCGCCAGACGGACCGTCGTCCAGATCATCACCGCCGGCAGACCGCGCAAGATGCGCCTGATCGGCGGCTCGAACTCGGCCAGGGTCGCGGCGATTGGCCTCGATGGGTTTGGCGACCTGACCTTCAGTTGCGCTATCATCAGCATCGGCTCATTCGCAGTCACGAAACTGCCGGTGCTTGAATCGGTGCGCTGGCCAGCGTGCCTGGAGGTGGATGGCAAGTCGGCTATCGCAGTCGATCGCTCGGCTATTCCGCAGGTGCTGCATATGCCGGTAGCGGCTGGGCGCGTGATTGATCTCACGCCTGCCGTCTGTCTGGAGACGAAAGCGGAAAATAGCCAGATCGCCGCGCCGTCTGTCTCAGACAGACCAGACAGACAGACAGACGAAGCCGATCGGGTAACAGAAAAGCAGCAGCGGCTGGAGCGCTACGCGGGAATGCGGGCGATGGGCTATAGCCGCGAGATGGCAACGCAGAAGATCCACGCCGAAGGCGGCGCGCTCGATAATAACGAGTGGCGCGACGCAGGCGAGCTGTTGGCGCGGCGTATGGGCACGGCGCCCAGGAAGCTGAAAAAGGCCGCGCCAGACCAGGCGGCGTAGGCCGTCTGCGTCTGTCTGGAAATCGCACGGCAATTGCCGTGAAGCGGGCAAGCAAATCGCACGGCAATTGCCGTGAAGAAAGGAATTGATATGACGACGATCGTCGGCTTCGATCCTGGCAACAGTGAGGCGACCCTGATTGCCGGCAAGAACACATGCACTATCCCGAGTTACATCGGCTCAGGCAGCCTCGACGAACTGCGGCGCATTCGCGGCGGCGCTGGTCGGGATGGTTTGGAGCAAGGCGAGTATGTGCTTGAGTGCGACGGGCGCTCGCTGTTCGTCGGCGCGCTGGCCTTAGAGCAGACCCGTGATGCAAGCAGCGCTCGCGGCGATGTCTCGCGTTACTGGAATGGCCACACCCGCCGGCTGCTGCTGACCCTGGCAGCTGCGGCGCTACCTCGCGCCGAGACGAGCATCCGTGTCGTGACTGGCCTGCCGGTCCAGGTGTGGAGCAAAGAGACGGTCAAGCAGGTGCAGCAGTCGCTTGTGGGCGAGCACCATTTCACGCTGAACGGGCGCCAGCGCGGGCTGACGGTCGAGGGCTGTTTGGTGATGATGGAGGGGGCGGGCGCGCTGGCGGCGCATGGCCTGGGCACAGACGTGCCACAGGCGGTGATCGACGTGGGCGGGCGCACGACGGATCTCTTCTGGGCCCTGGGCCAGAAGCCGGACATCTCGCGGTGTGACGGGCTGCCCGTCGGCATCGAAAAGGCGGGCGATCAATTGAGCGCTGCTGTGCTACTGGAGTACGGCCGCACGCTCCGGCGTAGCGAGGTGCGCGCCCAGCTCCGCGCGTATGCGAATGACACGGCCGCGCCGCCGTTGTTTGCTGACGGCAGTCGGCTGCACCTGAATGGCCATGTGGCATCGGCGATCGACGCCGTAGCGGACGAGATCGCAACCTTCGTCGCCCAGGCATGGGGCGAAGGAGAGCGCGGCAAGGTCGCCGGCGAGGCCGCCCGTGTGCTGCTGATCGGCGGTGGCGCGTACTACGTGCAGCGCCAGCTCCAGCACCTGATCGCGCATCTCGACGTGCCCCGCCATCCCGAGCTCGCGAACGCGCAGGGATGCTTTGCGGTCGGGCAGCAGATTCCCGAAGTGGCCTGGAGCAAGCTGCGATGAGCCAGCGGGCGCCCATCCATCGTATCGACATCAACGGCCAGTTTCGTGCCGACGATCCGGCACTGGCCGAACTGCTGGCCGAGTCCGCGGCGCGCGGTGTCTCGGTGCAGCAACACATTTACGACCTGCTGCGAGCGCGCTACCTGGCGCGACGTGGCCAATCGCTCGAAGCACTGCTCTGGACGCCGTGTGGCGTGGCGCCAGCCGTTCAGGAGCCGCTGGCGCCAGCTACGGCTGCCAGTGCAGCAGCAGCGGCATGGCTCGATCTGCAAGAAGAAACTTAATCGTGTTCCGAAGCCGCCGCCACGAGGTCAGCGGCCAGGGCCTTCACCGCGTCGGTGCCGCTTGCCTTTGCCTCATCTACGCCTTTCAGCGCCGCGGCGGCCATCTTGGTTGCGGCATTGGCCTGCTGCCGAGCAGCGCCATCGACTGCCTGGAGCGGTGTCCGTCCCGGCACGGCATTCTCGAAGGTGTAGACGTGGACGACGTTGCTCGACCCAGGCCCGCCGGGCGTGCTGGCCTCGGTCACCCACAGCTCGACCGTTTGGCGATCGGGCGCGGTGCCGGGCAGGAGCAGTACATCGGCGCCGGATGTTTTCGCGGCAAGGTCGTCGCGGCCGATCAGGGTCGCGGTCGTCCGAGCAGCATCGACAAGATAGGCAGCGGCATACTCGATCTCGCTTGTATTCGTTTTGTTGTGGACGCAGGCGAAGACGACGTGATTATCTTTGTCCCCGACCTCGACCACGCAGGGCGAGACGGGGAAGTCGTCAGGGAGTGCGAGGGTGATCGGCGGCATCGTGAGCCTCGTCTTTCTGTTCTTCACCGTCCGTTCGCATGGGCGGCTGCATCATACGGATGAGCAGATCGCGCTGGCCGCGTAGCCCGGCACAGCGCAGTTCGGCCTCCTGGAGTTGCCTAAGCACGTCCTGAAGGTAGTCGGTGAGGTTGATGGCGCGTTTGCTCATCCTTGCAATGCTCCCATATGGTTATTTTCCCAATCGGTTACGAGCATGTTGATGCCAGCCAGCATCTGGCCAAGTTCCGTGCGCTCGCTCGCATTGAACAGCGCGTTCACGGCAGCGTTGAAGGTCGCGTCGGTGCCGGCTGTGTAGAGCGCCATCGATGTTTGGACCACCAGCATGGCCTGGTAAACGGCCTGGATATTCGGCAGCACATTGTTTGCCTTCCGGACTGCTGCGTTTTTCGTGGCGCTTGTGTCGAAGTTTGCCATTGGACCCTCCTGTCTTCGGGTATAATTAGTCTGACAAAAGGAGACGGTTATGCGACTGCACATTATTGTATTGGCGTTGATCGTGGCCCTGTCGAGCTATACTCATGCTGCATCGCCTGTTCATGCCACTGTGCAGGGGGCCGTAGATCCATGCGGCGAGATATTTTGCCTTACGCTAACAGCGACAAGTGATGCCCAGGCAGGCGCCCCGAGCTTCGTTGAGATTACAGTCTCTGTCACCCTCAACCTATTTGCTACTGGTCCCAATGGCCCATGCCGTATGGTGCAATCAGACTCGACAACACGGGTGTTCGTTGGGTGCGAGTTGGTCGTTTGGGAAGGGCACCCCGCCAGCGCAATCATTCATCTGACCCCTGTCGTGCATAATGGCGCGGTCTGGATTACGCCATCGGCCTTTGTCTTTGATCCAGTAGAGCCGATCGATATTGCCGTTGCGCCGATTCTTGTGCCGGTGCCGTTTTTCACCTATACCCCTCTGATTCGACGCTAGGTCGTGCTATTCGTTGTGGCCCCCAGGTTTGTAAGTGCGGTCAAGATGTTGCTCACCACCGTGGTGAGCTGCGCCAGTGTCGCGCCGGTGAGTGTGCCTGTGACATTTTGGCGCGGGACTGCCGTGGCTCCGAGAAGTCCGAGCAGCGCAGCCGAGCCGTTGGCCTCTATGTCTATCACGCGACGCGCAGCCGTGTCATAGGCAAAGAAGCGTGTTTGCGCCTTGCGGCTCGCATGCGTTGCAGTGGCCCAAACGGTACGCATCAGGAAAGCATTCTGGTCGGCGGTTGTGGAGCTTTCGAGGTTAACGGCAAGGTCAGCCCCAAAACCAGCCGCCGGCGCGCTCGCGCCCGTATAATTATGTGTAAACGTAGCGAGGTTCGCTACTGATGTCGTTCCGCTATCCTCAGTTGTCGCCAGGATCTGGCCTCTGTTTGCACCCGTGGCTGTCCCGGCATTGAGGCCGCCGGTCATAGCTATATCACCAGCTGTTGATGTGGGTGATGCTGGCACACCTACATTCAACCCACCATAGACATACGCATAAGCCGAATCAAGGATAATCTGCCGAGTCGTCGTGTTGAGAATATCGATCGATGTATCCGAAGAACCAGAGCGCTGTGCATTCAGGAAAATTTCACCGACGTGGCCACTGGGGGCAATGGCATAGACCTCGAAGTGGCTATCATCGCCTGCAACACTCACAGATTTTGCAATAATGTAATGGGATGCTGAGCCGACAGAGTAGTAGCCGTAGATACCTCCGAGCACCGTGTTATCGACCTTGATGAATTTGTAGGAGTCTTGATCGGCGGGCGTATCTTGTGGCGTGGTTATACTGATGCCGACATCGTTCAGCTCGATCTCGCCATTGGCTGCCGTAATACGGTGCTGCGCATCAAGGTCGATCACCCCGATGTGGATCGCCCGAATGCTCTCTGCCTCGATATCGTCGGCCTGGACCAGCCGCCGCGGATAGACCTCGCGCAGAGTATAGGCCGATCCGTCGATCGAGCGGTGGTACACACGGATGACCCGCGTCTCTATGATGGTGGGGAGATCGAAGCGTCCATCGACGGGAATATTGACTGCCATGGCCTTCGCCGCCACATCGCTGGCCTGTTCGGTCAACTGCCGGCCTGCGTGCGCCGTCCCTGCCCAGTAGCGGACGTTACCCGATGGATCACCGTTCACATCGATGCCGTCGGCCGTCACGATGTAGCCCTGCGCAGTTCCTACCGTGTCCAGTGCCAGAGTCACGACCTTGTAGCGGTTGGCCAGCGGCCAGACGATCTGTGTCCACCGCCAGTTCGTCGTTAAGGCGGGCAGAATCAGGTTCGCGTCGTCAAGCCGGAGCGATCCCGGGCTAGCAATATTGCTGCAGGAGGCGCCGAAATCAACGTAAAGGTCGGTGACGGCAAAGGGATTGGACAGCGTCGCGCGGCTGGTCCAGCTCGTGCCGTTCGTGCTGGACGACCAGGTGATTGTGCCGCCCGACTCGCTGATGCGCAGATATTTGTAGGTTGAGCTGGACCAGGCTGCGCTGAAGAGGTCGGTCGAGACACCTGCGACGATCTTTCGTGCGTAGATTGTGCCGGAGAGCTGTATCCACTGGAGCGCGTTCGATGCATCGACATAGAGCTGAAAGAACGCCGTCGCGGCGACGCCGGTGGCTACCATCGTGCCGATGTCGATGAAGAACAAGCCGCCGGTCAGATCATAGGCCACGACCGAGGTATAGCGCGCGACGTGCGTGCCAGCGGTGCTGGACGGCAACATGAAGCGCGCTTGCTGGCCCGTCTCGGCTACGGTCGCGCTGCCAGAGGCCACGGCAGACCAGGCCGCCGCGACAGCATTATCCTCGAAATCATCACGTAAGAAGGCGATCAGGGCCGACATCAGGAAGCCTCAATTGGATTCAGTAAATGTGGACGGAAACCGCGGACGACACCGCCCTGATGATAGAGTCGTAAAAACCGACAGACGGCCTCTTCTGGCAAAGTCCAGATCACATCAGGGGCCAACATCACCGCATGTCGCCGCGCTGTGCGCGTGTTTGGATAGCGTATGAGATGTGGCGCAGTGCCGGCCCAGAAGGCAGGGGCTACTGGCCGCTTTCTTTCGTCCACGTTGCTGAACGTTACAAGGTAGCCGTGTCCCGTAGTCGCATCAACAACGATACGTTTGAGTAATGCAGGCTTATCGAGTTGAATATCAATGTAATTCCAGGCAGGCATATACCTCTCCTATGCCGCATAGCTGACCCCGCCACTGGCTGTGATGCCGTCCTTGAGCACAGCTAGGGTTGTGGCTGTATTCCCGTCGCTGTCCGTGTACGCAGCCTGGGCCCTCAGTCCCGAGAGGGTCAGCGCCTCGAAGGCAACCGCAGCCGGCGTCACTGTGTTACTGAACTGCGCGAACAGATCCTCCTGGCGAATCACGACGGTCCAGCTGTGATAGCCGTCGTCTCCCGCGCCCTGCTGCTCATAGCGGTAGGATGATGCGGCGCTGTAGACGGTGGCGACGGTCGAGCCATCCCGCTTGAACACATATTCGTAGCGCCAGAAATCGGCCACCGGCGTGCTCGTGACGCTTGCATAGAGACCGGAGATCACGCCAGTCGTGAGCGTCGCCGTGGGTGTCGTCGGCGCGGCGTTCGTGGCCGTGCCGTTTGCCGCCGTGCTCACTTGCCCGAACCCGTCTACAGCGACCAGGCTGTAGGACAGGACCGGATCGGGCGTGCCGCTGTGTTCGGAGCGGTTCAGGTCGATGGTGTAGGTGTACGTGTCGGCATTACCGCTCAGCTGCCGGTTGGTCGAGTCGATCGCCAGGCGGTAGCGATAGGCGTCCTCAGCGCGTGTCCAAGTAATGGTCCAGTCTGCGCCCGCCGTGCCGGTATCGCCTGACCAAGACTGTGCGAGGCCGCTCGGCGTGGCCGGCGCGCTTTTGGTCACCAGGCCCGTGTTGACGGCCGCGCTCAGAACATTGCTAAAGGTCCGGCTCTTCAGCTCGACATAGAGCGACGAGTCGCCGGCGCCCGCCGTGTCGTTGTAGTTCATCGCCAGCGTGTACAGGAAGCGCCCTGCCGCGCTGTAGGTTGTGCGGTAGATCGTGCCGCCGGAAGAGGCCCTGACAACGACCTGAACCTCCTTGAAATTAGCCTCGGTGGGGTTGGTCCAGGTGACGAGCAGATCACCCGTGCCGATCCAGGTCGCGCTGATGCTGGTCGGCACGCCAGCCGCGACGGTATCCGTTGCCGTCGTGATGTAATTCTGGTTCAGCACCAGTGGCGACATATCGCTCCAAGCGCCCTGCCAGCCCTGGACGACGGCGGCGACGCGCACGTAGTAGAGCACGCCCGGGCGCAGGTTCTCCAGTGCAATTGAGCGGCCTGCCGCGTTTTCTGTCCGCGTGGAGGCCGCTGGGAATGTATTACTTGTGCTCGCCTGAACAACATAGTGCTGCACTTGCAGCCCCGGCGGCGCGTCCCACGTGGCGCTGATGCGGGCCGTGGGGGCCGCGGTCGAGGTGCCGATCGATGTGCTGAGGCTCAGATTATCGGGCGCATCGATCGACGGCGGTGCTGGCGGCGCAATATCGACGGCGACCGCGCTGGACGCAGGCGCCCCACCAGCTTTTACGGCGGGCCTAATGTCAATCTTTTTCTGGAGGCGTGTTTTCGGCATTGTGCTATACTTGTCTTATGAACCAAACGATCATCATTGAGCCAGGCAAGTATCCTCTACACACCCTCAACGGTGTCGAGTGGGTTGTGTTTCCTCAGCCTGAGCTTGCTCAAGCAGTCTACATATCGGCGTTCGGCATGATCTACTATCAGGTTCAGGTTGCCGGTAAAGGATGCATACGCCTTGCCCCGGAACGCTGTACGCCGATCACTTCACCATGCCTTAACTGAGCAGTTCGGCGGCGTAATACACGTCGCCCAGCACCTGATAATACTGGCCGGGGTAGAGGCCATCGAGTTCGTCAAGAAACACTTCGGCCGTATCTGCCTTGTCGCCACTGATGACACTCTTCGACTGCGCTGCGTGATATTTGTAATCGCGCCAGGCATCGTCCTGTGGCTCGATGACACGTCCACCCCACCCGATCGACACATCCTTGCCTCGGACGATCAGGCGATCGCCGAACCGCTGAAACGACGGCGTGAACACCAGCGCCAGCTTGCTGTTCTGATGATCGTCGATCGCAAACCGACGCCGCACAGCCGGCGCGCGATTCCAGAGCCAGGTCGCCGTGTCAAGCCGGCTCTTAACGTTCGACAGCATCGTGCTGATCGCGTTCAGCCGACTGTTCAGCGTCGCGGCTGTGATGGAGGTGTCGGCCGCGAACGCCGTCGGCGGGCTGGCCGCAGGGTAGTGCGTCGCCGCCTCAGCGCGGATCGTGTGGAGGGTGAACCTCGAGTTCAATTCCATCTCGTGGTTGGCGAAGAGCGCCGCGTTCGTCGCCGCATTCGTCACCACTTCGTCAATCTGGACATAGACCCTATCGCTCACGCTGTTGGCGAGCGTGTAGCTGATATCAATGCTGTTATTGGAGTTCAGCGCCCAGGTCGAGCCGGTATAGGCCAGCACGCCGTCGATCAGCACCTCCAGATGCTCGGCATCGTTGAAGATGTTCGAGGTGCCGAGAATCCTCAGCACGTCCTGACTCTGGCTGCGCTGGACCGAGCCGGCGTAAAGCGTCGCCGTCTCGACCTTGTGCGTCCCAGATACCCAGAAGTGGCCCATCGTCGGTGGAATCGGCACCGCCGCGATGCGGTCGTAGAGATTTTGGCAAGCGTTGATCAGCTGGTTCAGCCGGCCGCTGTCATAGGTGCCTGCGAACGTCGGCACACCTGGCCAGGAAGAGGAGACGACGACCGGCTCGGCGAATACCTCTTGGACCAGGTAGCGGCTCGCCTTGGTGGCGTTCCCATTGGTCCTGACTTCAATCAGAATGATATCGCCCGCGTTGTAGCCGCTCGATATGTCGATCGAGGTCGACCAGGAGGTGCCCAGCGTGATGGTCGCCGCAGCTGTGCCGGAGCCGTCCAAGTACACTTTCAGCGTCGCGCTGCCGTAGCCCGACGCGAAACCGTCGAGCCAGAGCGTGGTCATCCCTGTCTGCCAGCGGAGCGCACCCCACCAGACACGGAAGTCGCCGGCGGCATGGCTGACGTAGCCGTTCGAATTGCCGTCGAAGGCGGCCAGACGGCGGTAGCTCCAGCCGTCGAGCGCAATGGCGGCGTCGCGCAGCATATTGAGCGCGGTCGCGCTGATCGGCATCTGGACGTTGTTGACGAAGGTTGTCGGGAGGTCAAGGGCTGGCATCGCTCACCACGCGAGCTTCTTCGGCCCAGCCTGGGCCGAGGTCGAGACGATGTAGTAATCATCAACGGTCGGGATGCCGGTCACGTCGACCATCGCCAGGGTCATCACCTCCCCTGCCTCGTGATCGATCTTGTAGACGAGGTGCGGCGCGGCGGTCAGGCTCATATCCGCACAGGTCAGACCGACCGTATCACCCACGAGCCGCGCCGGATTGTAGGGCACGGTGATGGTTCGTGTTTTGCGCGCGGTGCCGTAGAACGCGAGCGCCATCGTCGCGAGCTGCAGCGCGTGCGCCTTGTTTTGGACGAAGATGTTATCTTCCATGGTCATCACCGGCGTGCCGCTCCCGACAGAGATCGTTTGCGTCTCACCAGTCGTCACCGGCGTGCCGTGGACGATGATGCGGTAGATCACGACGGGGATCAGCTCGTCATTGGTGAACTCAATCGAAATCCGCTGCGCGTACTGTGTGACGGTGTACGTAAAAGCGGCCGCAGGCTCGCCGTCGAACCGTGTGACGGTCAGGTGCTCGGCGGGCAGCGTGTCAGCGGTCGCCCCACTCAGAAAGCTTGTAATCGGCCACTGTGGCTCGAGATCGATCGTAATCGTCTCGCTCGGCTCTACCTTGCGCGGTGTGTCGTCGTTGATTACCTCCTGCATCGGGCGAGCTGAGCGCGGCGTGAAGGAGCAAACGATCTTGGTAAAATATTGACCGGTCGATTCCTCTTCCTTGGGCGAATCCTTATCGTAGACCCCAAGCGCATCAGTCGCGCCCGCGAGCGTATCGGCATAGGTGTAGGTCGCCGTTCCGACCAGCAGCAGCGGTTGCTTGTAGCGAATTACGCCGTCGAGTGCCTGGTGATTTTGCCCACCGGCCGCTCGCGCCAGCCTGAGCGCCTCGTCCCATCCACTCTCGCCGGCAATCCATGCCCAATCGGGCGCTATGACGGCCTGGTCACAGGCGTAGTAAAAATCAGCGGTGGGATAGCTTCCTGCCTGCTCGTAAGGCCGCCCGCCGGCCTGCCAGAGCACCCAATTGATAAGGCCAGCGGCGTAGTTGCCGTCAGTCGGATCTTCGATGCTGCTGGCTGTGGTTTTGGTCGCGACCGGCCGCCGGTAGAACATCGGGCTGTAGAGGTCTTTCGTCCGGTTTGGCAGATCATCGGTCATGCCGACACAGTTGAATGTGACCGTTTCAGCGTCACCGCTCGCACGTGTGTTCACGCCGACGAAGGCGACGGCGCTGCTGCCGTCCACGGTCGGTACCACCTGAAACGGCGTGCGCGCCCACGGCTGGCCCTGCACCTCACTGCGCAGTGCGGTGATCGTCTGGCGCGTTGTCACCTTGTCGCCAAATCCGAGGCCAGCATCAGATAAGGCAGACTCAGCGCCGCCGGCGAAGTCGGTGATCTTGCCGCTCGTGAGCGCGACCCACGAACCGGACTGTTTCCACTTAATAAGATAGGAGATGGGATGGATACTCATGGCTGCCTGATCGTTAGCTTGACATTATAGAAGCGCGTGCCATCAGGATAGACGAAGCTCTCTGCCTCGCTGTAGTCCTCTCCTTCGCATTGATAGGTCGCCGTGCCGGCCGGCAGCACGGCCGTGAAGGTCGTCGAGAGGTCGAAGACCGCGCGCACGGCCGCACGGGTCAGCTCGGCTACGTTCTCCCATTCGAGATCATAATCGATCTTCTGGCCGCGGCGCATCACGTTGCGCGTGCCATCTTTGCCCTCGACCAGCCGCTCGATCTTGCGCGGCTTGGGCGTGATCGTCTTGGGCGCACGGCGAACGGTCGCGGGGTTGCTGTACACGTCGCCCGTGAAGGTCACGCTGTTGAGGGTTGCGTTCGGCATTACTGTGCGAACCTTCCCTGGAGGTTATTGACCGCCGACTCCACCGCCTGGATACGTGGCCCAAGCGCGTTTACTGCGTCGCGCACTTCACTGAGGCCACCTGACAGTGCCGTGGTTTGGGCGTTGATAGCGTCCACCACAGCGCTGTCGAACACCCGCATGAGCGCCGCGCCGCCCGAGGTCGCGCCCTGATCTCCGGCGGCCCCGGCCGTCGTTCCTGCGCTACCGCCGCCTGCTCGTGTCCCGATGCGGTCATAGAGATCGGCCTGGTGCTGGAGCTTGGCGTTTTCAACGTCAACTGCTTTCCCTGCCCTGATCGCGGCGGCTTCTTTCGCGTCGGCCGAGCGATTTGCCGCAGTGGTCGCCTTGTCCACCTGCTCGTTATAACGCGCATCCTCGGCAGCCAACTGCTCATCGCGCTGCTTCGCATTCGCGTCGCCGCCCGCAAGCAATTGTTTCTCTTCCTCGGCGTTGGCGTCCTGGCGCAGTTGGTGGATCTGCTGCAACCGCGCGATCTCATCTTTGTCTTTATCCTTGCGTGCCTGGGCGAGCTGCTTCTGATACTCGGCCTCTTCCTGGATCTGGCGCTGGCGCATCGCGAGATACTCGGCGGCCAGCTTCTGGTCGCCTGCCTGGGCTATCTGTTGAGCCTTCGCATAGGCTTGCTCGTACTCAGCCGAGAGCGCCTGAGTTTCCTTCTGGCCTAAGACTTTGGTGGACTGGGTCAGATTGTCATAGAAGTCGGCGCGGCTCTGCCGCTTGGCGACCTCGTTGCGGTGCTGCTCTTCAAGCGATTTGCGATCATAGTCACGCTGGATGTCGAGCAGCTTCTTGTAATGCTCGTCCTCCAGATCCTGCATCTTGTTTTGGTACTTCTCTTCGTCAGCCAAGAGAGTGTTGTGCAATTTCTGCTGGTCGGTGAGCTTCGTCGCGCCTGCCGCGCGCCCACGTGCATGACTCTGGCGATCTTGTTCCTGTTCTAACGCTGTTTGCGCGCGGATGGCCTGTGCGCTGCCCTCGCCATACACCCGCTCGGCCTCAGCAAGATCAGCCTCACGTTGTTTGATCTGCTGATTGGCGCTCCCGACGGCGAGTACCTGATCGCGCTTGGCATCGGCGACTGCCTTAGCGTTGTCCTGGTACGCCTTGCGCTCGCGGGCTAGCTCATCCCGTGTTGTGCTGCGCCGGAAGTTGCGTACTTCGGCCTCTTCACTATCGGCGCCGATAAGTTGGCGTGCCGATTGTCGATTCAGGGCTTGTTGTGTTGCCACGCCCTGCGCTGCCGCCAGCCGGAGGTAGGCGGCAGTGAGCTGATCAACCAGGCGAGACGAGGTAGCGAGGCGAGCCGCCGCCGCCTCTCCTGATTGGCCGCTGGCGATCATGGCATTCGCAGCAAACATCGCCTGCTGGCTGAGGCTTTGCTTTGCGACCGCAAGTGTTTGTGACTGAACGCTGGCAATTTGGGACTTCGCCGCATCCTCTTCCAGCGCGGCCACGTACTCTCGTGTTGATTGGGCCGCTATAATATCGGCCTGTCCGTGGTCTCGCTGTGCGGCTGCGGATGCTAAGGTCGCGTCGGCATGCGCAAGCTCATCTTGAGTTACCTGCCGTGTTACCGTGGACTGTCCAAACAGTACAGCCGCATTAGCCCTGCCAGCCTCACTATATGCCTCAGTGACGCCCTTTCCCTCCCGCAGTGCTCCGATAAAGGCTTCCCATGATGCAACTGAACCACCGAGTTGTGCGCTGAAATCAGGAAGACGCGCCCCTGTCAAGCTACTGATACCAGCGCGTAGCCTGTCAACACTGGTAATTACCGGGTTGATGCGAACGACAGCATCCCCGATACCAGATAATCCCTGTCCGACTGATCCTATCCCTGCGGCTGCGTTTGCCACTTTACTCAGGTCCTCAGCAAACGGCGCGATCTTGACCGAAATCAGTCCACCAAGTGCGTTCTTGGCATTGTCGATCGACGCTTGCGCTCGGGCGAAGGAAGATGCCGCGTCATCAGCGGCCCCGCCCGCCGCGTGCATCGTCGCCTCGCCCTGCTGCAGGACCGCGTTCAGAATCGCTTGCTTTTTCTCGGCTTCCGTAAGTGCATCGGATGATTTGCCGACGCTCGCCGCATAGGCATCATAGGCTTCCTTTTCGCTGATAATGATGCCCAGGTTGTCGAGGATACGCGGAGAGGCGCGCCCGACGCCCGTCACGATATCGTCGAACGCCTGCTGAGTAGTAGAGCCCATTTGCTGTGCGCGAGAGCGGGCCACTTCCATCAGCCGACTGAATGTTTCGGCGTCGTGCGCCACGCCTAGCAGTTCTGCGCGGTTGGCAGCCAATTCGAGGTTGAGATCGCTAACTTCGCCGTGGCTGGCATTATGCAGCGCGCTGAGGAGCGTGTCCCCGGTAGTATGCGCTGTCCGCGCGAGACTATCGAAGGCGCCGCGGGTACGGGTCGCCTGTGCCCCCTGCTCGGCAAGGTCGATCGTCACCTTGCCCAGGCCAGCAGCCGCGCCCACCGCGCCCAACGTGCCCAGGCTGCCCGCAAGCGCGCCGACCTGGCCGGTCACGCCTCCAATCTGCCCACCCAGTTGCCCCAGCACGCCGCCGAGTTGATTCAGCGCACCACTGCCGCCCTGCGCAGCCTGCGTCATTTGCGATTGGACGCTGGTGAGTTGTCGCTGGAGCGCGATCGACTGCGATTCGCTGATATCCGTGCGTACCAGCGCAGCAGTGAGCCTGTCCTGTGCGGCTGCCTCCAGCTCAGCAGCGCGGGCGCCATCGCCTTGCGCGCGGGCGAGGCGGGCTTGCTGAGCTTCGAGAGCTGCCTGGGCGCGAGTAAGCTGGGCGTAATTGCTCGCTTGCGCCTGATCGGGCGCATTTGCCCCGCCAGCAGCGCCGCCCGCCGCGCCGATCGGCACCGGACGGGCGGCAGCCTGCTGGAGGTCAGCCAGTTGCTGCTTCGCTGCCGCGATGTCCTGGTCGAGCAGCGACAGGTCGAGTCTATAGGTGCTATAAAACGATCCTGCGCTGGCCGGCACGGCCTACTCCAGTGTAATGCCCTCCTTGACCGGATCGGGATGCGTGCCGGCCAGGAAGACACAGAGGTCGAAGACAAACGCCTGGTAGAGGTCAGTCAGACCGGCGATCTGGCTCGGGCGCTGCTGGTACGTCGTCGCTAGCAGGTGCAACCGGCGCAAGCCCGCCAGGGTTGTTACTTTTGGGCTGGCCGATCGCGGCACGCCCCCCGAGGAAGAACTGATAGTAAATGCCCTGCACCTGGTTGAGCGTGAGATCCTTCGGCGTCAATTCGCCTTCCAGGAGTGGCGCCTTATCGCTTACATCGAGCCGGAGCCTTGGCTCAACCAGGCAGAGCGAGGCGAGTTTGTACAGCCCGACCCAGAACTCTTTTTGACCCTGGAGGCGCTGAATCAGATTCTGCTGTTCGAGCGCGCCGGTACCTTCGAGCAGTCGCAACACGGCGGCGATGCTCGGATCAGGCACGGTCCCGACGCTACAGAGCAGTTCGTACAGATCCGGCATCTCCAAGATGCCCGTTCGCCCGTCGTTCAACTGGATTGTGCTGGTGTGCGGCATCAGGAAAGCTCCGCTATCGCATAGGTTGCGCCGCCGGATGGCACGCTCGGCAGCGCGGCGCCGACGACATCGACGGTCGTGCGCTGGGCCGAGAGGCGCAGCATCGGCGTATCCATCTTCGCGCTTGTGGTGAGGCCGGTCGGCTTCGCGTTCGTGAGGATGCCGAGCGGGAACCAGACGCGGATCTTGACGATGCTCAGCACGCCAGCAACATCCTTCTGTGCGTTCGCCTCGCCGTAGAACCCGGCGTTGACGCCGGCCGCCTCGACCAAATCACCAAACCAGGTCAGTTCGGCAAGGCCACTCGGGATGCTCGCCGTGACCTTGCTCTTGGAGAAGGCCGCCGCAAGCGCGGCCAGGTCTACGCAGTCCTGACTGAACTCCACGGTGATCGCCGTCGTGAGGTAGACGTAGGTCTCTTTGCCGTCGCCAGCAAAGGTAATCGTCTTCTCCTGCGGCTTGAGGTCGAGCTTATTCGCGTAGAGGAAGGTCGTCTCGGTCAGCACCGTCGCGACGTTCATCTGGAGCACAGCCTTGTAGAAATCATAAATCTTGTAGCGTCCGGTCGGTGGTGCCATCAGGGCCTCCTTACATCGTGTAGAACGCGAGGGTGACAACGCGGGCCAGTAATCCGAGCGATGGATCGATCGGGTATTCCTCGCTCACACCCGATACCACCACCTTGCCGAACGGGATACAGTAGAACGGGTACGCCTGCTCGACGAGCGGCGCAATCCCGTTGATGCGGTAGTGACCTTGCTGCGGATCGTCGTAGATCCACCAGCGCCAGACGGGGATGCGCATATCGCCCGACTGTCCAGGCATGGCACCGCCGCGCAGCGCTAAGAACGGCGTCGCCGGCAGCGGCGGCTGCTTGAGCTGCTCGGCGTGGACGACGCTCGCCGCGCCAGCCCCGAGTGCCGCGCGCACGGCCGCGCCAGCAGCAGCGACGGCGAGCTGGTCGAAGATCTGCGTCGTGCGCTGTTGGAGGTCAACGCCCAGCATGCCGAGGCCTCCCCCGCGCCACACGCACAACGTCGGCCGGCTGCATCGGCAATGCCCTGATGAGCACACGGCACTCGTCGCACAGCGCATTCCCGCCTGTGGACGCGCCGCCGCAGGCCGGGCATACGATCGCACCACAGGCATGCCGCCAGCAACTGCCGTCGAGTCGCACATCGAACGGCAAGGCTGACGAGCCGCAGGCGTGGCATGCAGGAATGGTCATGCAAGTAGCTCCGCAATCCCCTGCGCTGCGGCGTCCTGTAGGGTGCTGGCCTCGCCGTCGAGCGCGTCGAGAAAACCCTTGTCGATCACCTGCTCCAGGATGACCTGGTAGTCGGTCGGCACCGTCGCTACCAGCACGATATCGTCTGGACCACCGACGCTGATCTCTTCCGTATACACGTGCGCGGGGTTGCGGTCGCGCACCGCCTCGACGGCCTCCTGAAATACGCCCGAGCTGTCGATCCCTGCGCCGGTCACGTAGGCCACGATGCCGGCGAAGGTCGCGCCGGTATACCCCTTGATCTTGGCCTGCGCAGCGGCCAGCAGCACCGACTCGACCCCTGGTGCAGCTGCGTCGAGGCCAGTCGCCGCGCCCTGCTGCGCCTTAGCCTTCAGCCCATCTAGCCAGGCGAACACCTCATCAAGCCCCTGTGGCATCGGCTTTCTTCTCTCTCGGCTCGCGCGGCTCGACGATCTCCAGCAGCCCCTCGTCGATGAGGTCGCGCACACGGCGCACATCACCGACCTCGTGAATCTTTCCATCGCCGACGATCAGCACATGGCCGTTTGGGTGCGCCTCGTTCTCGTCGTTCAGCACGGCGCGCTCGTCGTCGCGTCGGGTCGAGCGGACTTTCAGTGTTTTGGGCGCCATCAATCACTCCTTATACTGGCGAACGCACGGCCGTAAGCTCTGCGACCGTCATCCCCTCGTCGGTATCGATGCCGGCCACCAGGAAGGCCAGTGTGGTGTCGTCTACGCTCACGAGCACATCGCCTACCAGCAAATCAGTGCCGAGCGCAGCGTAGCCCAGCCAGTCCGTCGTGTAGATCGGCGTTTCGGGGCCGCTCCGCTGGCGCTTGTCAGGATTATTGCGTAGCACATTCACGGTGCGCGCCTCGCCGTCGATCGCGGTCGTGGTCGCCGCATGGATGCCGTTCCCTGTTGTGCGATAAACCCTCCAGGACGTGCCACCGACCGGCGGGAGCGTCGGCAAAAACGAGAGCACCGCATTGGCAACATCGTCATAGATGCTCACGACCGGCGCCTCCGACGATACGGATCACCCCGATAAAGCCGGTCGTTCGCGTCCGGCCCGTCTGGGCATGGGGGTGTCACAGGCGCAGTTTTTGTCAGTATGCCACTCGCGGGGCTAACCGATGCACTGGCCGTGATCTGCGCTGTTTCAGCAAGAGTCAGCCAGGTGCTCACCCTGTCGGGCCAGGCCACGGATAGACCGCTTGGCAGAGTCACGCGACCGACGCGCTGCGCAAACCGCGCCGCCAACTCCCGCGCCAGGTACACCACGGCCGCGCCGACCGAGCCGAGCGCGGCGAGTGTAGCGATGATGTGCTCGTCGCTGACGAGCGCCGTTTGCGCCGATGTCACATCGGTGACGCCGAGCTGATCGCGTACCTTGTCCTTATCGGTTGACAAGGTTTCGTCATACGTGTAAGTGGACAACGATCCCTACTCCTTGCCGCCCCTGCCATAAGCCGCGCGCAGCTTGTCGAGCGTCTTCGGCCCGACGCCCTCGACTTCGCGTAATTGCTCGTCGCTGGCCGAGGCGATCGCCTCGGGTGTGTTGTAGCCCGCCGCGACGAGCCGATCGGCCAGCTCCTGACCGATGATGGTGACGAACGGGTGCTCGCCACCAATGCCGAACTGTCCAGGTCGCCTGAGATCGGTTGCAAGGTCGCCCTGTGGCACGGCCGCGCCCTGGAGCGCTCCCAGGTGCTCTGGGTTAATCGCCGGTGCCCGCCCACTCTGCGGCATCCGTGCCTGAGTCAGCCGCGCATGCTGCGCCTGAAGCGCCGCGATTTGCGCCTCTAGCGCAGCGGCGGCCATCGCCTCCTGCTCGGGGTTGCCGGCGGCCAGATCGGCATCCGTCGGCAGGTGCTCGACGCGGGTGATCAACCGCCCACCGTGCAGGACTGAGCCGCCGTTCCGAATGACATCCTCCATTTGTGCGCGTGATAGCATAGGTCCTCCCATACTGTGCTACAATGTAGCTGTTGCGGGTAGCAGCCCCAAGGATCGACGCGACGACGCCTGCGTAGCACTACCCACACAAGACGAGCGCATCATGCGCTCGTCTTGTTGTCTGTCATTAGAACGGCTCTCCCACCGAAATACTATCCGAGTAGGTGCCGACGGTCAGGCAGGCACTCGCCTGGAGCAGGTGCTTGCGTGGAAAGCCGCGGACGACTCCCCAGTACACGATCCCCGGCGGGTTCAGGTTGGGGTTGGCCACGGTTGCGTAGGCCACCGGGCCGTACTGCGGCCCGCCTAGCCCACCGATCATGGCCGTGTCCACCAGGTCGGCTACGATCGACTCAGTCACGATCCCGTTCGCGAAGTCCATCACGGCATCGTTGTTGTCGTTATTGCTGTCGGTCAGAATCACTTTCCCGACCGCTTGAAATGGCGCGCTGGTCGTCACGCCGTTCGCGTCCCTGGTCCAGTAGCGCCCGTCGTTCAACTCGATCGTCATCCCAAGCGTCGCCTCGGCGAGCGCACGCTGCTGGTCGAGCGCCGCCAGCGCCAGGTTGGTGAACGATAGTTGCGGCGGCAAAAACGCCTTGGCCTTGTTCTGAAACTCCGTCGTGGCGATCATATACCTGAAATCGGTTGTCGTCATTGACACACGATTGAAGGTGATGCCGTAGCGGGTCTTTCCGACGAGCACGACGGTGAGAATGTCGCTCACCGGCGTTGCCGTAGTCGGGTTATCCCAGGTTATGCTGGGCGTCACCTTAAGATCGCTGGGCATGCCCCAGGTGACATTGCTCATCACGATGCCCAGCCGGTTGTATGAAAAGCCGTCCATGAGCATCGCGGTAAAGAGCGCCTCTTTCCGCCAGCGCACGCCGGTCAGTAGCCCGTCGATCGTGCGCTGCTCGTAGTTCTCGAACAGCCCCATATCCTGCGGGATCTGTCCTCTGAGGCTTTGGAGCTGGTTGAGCATCGCCTGGGTCATGTTCGTGCCGTGTTTGAGGTTCGGCACAGCCGTGCTTTCCAGACTGAACTTGCCGGCCTGGTAGACGACTGCGGCCTGGTCGTCGGCAATCAGATCGGCGATCTGGAGGCGCCCGACGAAGCGGGCCATGATCTCGCCGTCGAGCGCCGGCACGTCGTTGATCCGGTTCGACCAGACCAGTTCGGGCGGCATTTCGCGCACGTCCTGGAGCGCGTCCATGATCGTGTTGACGCGCGCCGCCCGTAGGAACCGTAGATTTTCAGCCATAGGTGACTCCTTATTGGATGCGCGGCGAAGCGCGCTACACGATCAGGTCGTGCTACAGATCGACGTACTGAATGCGTGGAAAGGCTGTTTCGAACGCGCTGACGGTCGGCTGCAAACCACCGATGGAGGTCGGGTTATCGCCGCCGATTTTGAGCCGCGCGCGCCAGACCCTGCCGCCATCGAACACCGCAGGGTGATTAGAGGCGATCTCGCCCAGACCCAACGGACCTAGCTCGGTGACGGTTTCGTTCAGGATAAAACAGTGGCCTTTGCTCAATGTTTGGCGCCCATCGGTTGCCGTCGAGCTGTAGGGTCCGTAGGTATGTGGCCCCGTGCCGGCGGTGCTGGTCGCAATAGCAATGGCATGCCCCGCGCCGGTCGTGCTGTCGGTATAGGTGAGCGCGGTCGCGTCGCCGACTTCGACTGGGAACGTGACGGTGTAGGGACCACCCGCCGAGCCGGTGACGACGACGCCAGCATAATTACCGCCCAGCGCACGGATGGCGGTCTGCACCGTCGCCGCACTCGCGTTGTAGGCAATTGCCGCCGTGGTGTTGCTGTTGCCGGTCAGGGTGAAGGTGCCGCCCGTCGCATTCGAGAGGGTAACGGTCTGGACTTCGGCGATCTCCAGCGCACACATGATGGTGCCGAGTTCTAACCCCTTCGCGCCAGCCGCGATAATCGTGCCGTCAGCCAGCGTCCGCGCGGTCACCTCGGCGGTGACGGTGGCCCAATCGATCGTGATACCACCGGCTTTCCACTGCGGCGAGCCATCGGCAGTGACCTGAATACCAGTGCCCGTGCTGCCCAGTACGGTGCGTCCAAATGTCGGCATAGGTTTCTCCTGTTGTGTCGTCGGCGCTATCTGCCGAATCTGCTGCCTACCGTCGCTTGCCGTTCTGCCGCTCGGCGTACCGCTCGGTCTTCGAGCGGACGTCGGTCAGTTCCTTGTCGGCGCCGTCGGTGTTGTTGGTCAACACCGTCACCGCGGCATCTGGCGCGAGCACCTGGGTGCCGAGCTGGTGCTTGGGCCGGGCTGTGGTCGCCGCTTCCAGGAGCGCCACGCACGACGGCTGCCCATCGGTGCGCGGGTGGGCCTGGTCGATCTCGGCAGCGCGGATGTAAAGCGCCGCCAGCGCCTGCGCCTCGGCCGGGTAGGTCTGCTGCGCGTGCGACGCGACGAAGGCGCGCGCGTCCTTCTGGATCTGCTCGGCCTGCGCCTGGGCCAGCGCGGCGCGGAGACGCGCCAGTTCCTGGTCGCGCTCGTCGTGCGCCTGAGTGGGGGCCGCGCTCTGCAGCGAAGTGGGCGCGGGAGCTGGATCGGTGCTCGTCTCGGGGATGATGCCGGCCTCTTTCGCGCCACGCCAAAAATCGGTCCACGATGGCATAGGTACCTCCTGTGTTGCGCGCATATCCAGCAGCGCACTGATAGATGGAAGAGCTTGCTTGAGCGGAGATGGCCCGAGCGCGGGCAGCGCACCCCTGGCGAGCGCGGCAGCGGCGCTTTCCTCCGAGCCAAGCGCATCGGCCAAGCCAGCGTCAACGGCGTGCTGGCCGACCAGCATGCCGCCTTCGATCGCCAGGATCTGCGCACGCTCCAGTCCCCGGTTGCGCGCGACCTGGCTGATGAACACCTCGGTCAGGTCGTCGACCATCTGTTGGATGACCGCGCGCCCCTCGTCGGTGGTCACATCGGGCCGCTTCTTGGGCGACTGTGTACTCACAAAGTCGATCCGGTAGCTGGGCCGCTTCGTCGGGTCAGGCACGCCCATGATGGTGCCGATGCTGCCCAGGAGCGCGGTGCTATCCGCGACGACTACATCGGCGGCGCTGGCTATCCAGTAGGCCGCGCTCGCGCCGTAGCCCTCGACGTAGGCCACGATCGGCTTGCGGCCCCGCGCGGCGTAGATCGCATCGGACAGCTCGTTGATGCCCGTCACCTCGCCGCCGGGCGAGTCTATTGCGAACAGGATGCCCGACACCTTCGGGTCGTCGAGGGCGGTCTGCAGGTCGCGTGCGAGCGAGTCGGTGGTGACGCCGCCCGAGGCCCGTGTGAAGATATCGGCGTAACGATAGATCGGTCCGTCGATCGGGATGACCGCGACCGAGTCTCGCATGGTCATGCGTCCGCTGTCGTCGCGGCGCTTGCCGCCGCGCAGGGCGAGCGAGCGCGGGCCATGCATCCGGCGGGCGATCTCCTCTTCCGGCAGCGCATCGCGAGCAGCCATCGATAGCATGGCCTCCAATGCCTCGGCGGTCATACACCAAGGGACGGTCAATGCCAGGCTGTAGAGGTCGCCGTTCACCCTGTCGTCCCTCCGTTCTGCTGGCCGCCGCCCGGCGGTGGCTGCTGCTCGGGCGCTGCCGCGCGCGGCGGCAAATTCAGCTGCCGATCGACCCCGGCGTACTGGCTCGGGTCGAGATACCCGCTGGCTTGCAACTGGGCGAAGGCCGCGATCAGCTTGGCGATATCCTCTGCCTCGGTCTCTCCCAAGCTAACCAGCGGCGTGAGCGGCGCCAGCTTATCGCCATAGTTGTAGCGCACGAGGTTGCGTAGCACATCGCGCCGCACCATTCGGCAAGTCGAGCGCTTCGCCTGATGCACAATCGTGCCCAGTGCGTCCTGATGCACGCTCGCCTGGGCCCTCGTGCCCTTGTCGCCCTCGGCCATGGCCAGTGCCTGCGTGGTGATCGCCATGGTGATTTCGTTGTTGTACAAGGTAAACGCGCGGAAGAAAGCCGCGCCCTCGCCCTGGCTGAAGAGCAACTGAATCTCGTACTCTGCTGGGAAGGCCATCGCCGTGCCGTTCTGGAAGGCGATCAGCCGATCAAGTAGGGCATCCACCGCATTGATGGTCAGGCCCGTCGCTGGGTCCGTCACCACCGTCGCGCCTTTGGCGGTCTTGCCGACGATCGAGGGGGATGCGAACTGGGCAAGGTACTTGAGGAACTCCTGCCAGGTCTGCATCTTGAGCCACCAGGGGTTATAGGCGGGTCGTAGATCGGAGGTGCCGCGCGGGTCGTTGTTCTTCGGCCGGAAGGTCGTCACTGCGAACTTCTCGCGCGGAATAAAGTTCGCGTTGGTCGCCGGGTCAATCAGGGCGCCGGTCGAAACCAGTGGGCGGCCCTGCTCGCGGCCGACGAAACCCAGCAGTCGCATGTACGGATCGACCACAAAGGCGGTCGACTCGCGCGGCTTGACGGTCAGACTGCGCAGCACCGCACGGCCGGGCTGGGGGCTGGCGTCGAATGGCCAGTACTCGATTTCCGCCACGCGATTGCCGAGGGCCATGCAGGCGAGCATATCCCAGAGCACGTCATCCAGCGCCGTCTCCAGGTCCTCCATCTGCGGCTCGACGAAGGCGAGCAGCTCTTTAGCCTGGTCATAGCCGTCGGCGTCGGCGTCGGCGACCGCTGGTGCGAGCGCGATCCCTTCCTCCAGGATCGCGGCACGAAGCAGGATGTCGCAGGCGGCCACGCGGCTGTCGAACAGCATCCGCTCGTACAGATCGTCCCCAAAGTCGCGGGTCACGTCGTCGAACGACCAGGGAAGGGCGAGCGCGCGGCTCCGCTGGCCCTGGTACCACCAGAGGCCGCCGCCCACGACGACGGCCTTGTCGAGGCCGGCGGGGCGCTTTCCGTTCTCGGTTGTGGCGGTATCCGTCATAGAATCACGAACGGCGCACCCGACTCCACGAGGGAATCGAATGCGCCGCGGCTTTTGCAAGCGGGGGCGCTTGGCTCTTTTCAGTTAGATCCGTCGCCGCATCCGCCGATTCGGCGGGATGTCTCGCGGACGCCCTAGTCGATCGTCGATCGCGCCGATCGAATGAATAAACGCCCGCCTGAGCGCGGGATCGGCGCCGTGGGTCACGAGCGCCTGGTCGAGCGCCTCACGCACCAGCGTTAGCTCTATTGTAGCACGACCGTCAATATTCTGCTGCTGGTCGCTCATCGCGGTTTGTACCCTTGCACGAGCGTGCGCTGGCCACCCACCGCCGGCAGCGGCACGGGCGCCGCGATAGCCTCGAACGCCCGCGCGCAGCCCATACTGAGCATGACCGCAAGATCGATCTTGAGGCTCTGCGCGCGCTTCACGATCCGTATCTGCCGCCCTTCACCGCTCACCTTTTTGTCCGCGTTGTCGAGATGCTTGCGCAGCTCCGGGCTACCGTCATGGACCAGGCGGCGCTGAGTGATCAGGTCCCAGAGCAGCTTGTCGGCGGCCAGGCGCTGCGCGCCCTGTGGGAAGGGCACGAGCGGCACGGGAATCTCTCGCCCTGGCGCACTGAGCCGGCGCATCATCTGGCCCAGCAGAAACGGGTCATAGGCGATCTGCTGTACCGCGTGGCAGTTGACCAGGTCGCGGATGTCCTGCTCGATCGCGTCGAAGTCGAGCGGGCCGCCTCTCGGCACGTAGGCCCGCGCGTAGCGGACGGCGAGCAGCTCGGGCACGGTCGGGTGGCGTGAGATCAGGCCAGTCGCAAATGTGTCACTGCTTTCGCCCGCATCCATCGCCAGTACGCAGGGTGTGTGCCGATCGAGCGGCGGCAGTGTGTCGTCGCGGCAGGCGTCCCAGAGCGTGATCGCGCTGAGAAAGCGATCGACGTCGTCGATATCTTCCCAAGCCGCCTCCAGGAGCACACGCGCCTCGGCCTCGGTCAGACTCTGGCGCCGCTCGGTCACGTAGCCATCGGCCAGGTTCGCCGCGTTGTCTGCGGTCAGCAGGTCGATCACCAGGATCGTGGCCTTGAAACTGGCGAACGGGTCATCCTCCTGGAGTGGCCCGAAGTATTCATAGAGCCAGTGCTTGCGCGGGGTGGTCGTGTAGTAGTGCTGGGGCGGCTCGCCGCGTGGGCCCGCGAGCCGGCAGCGCCCGTCAAGCACCTTCAGCATGGCCGGTGTCTTGTGGCGTCTGGCCTCATCAAAGTGCCCGAAGTGGACATTGGGGCCTTCCCAGGCGCTTGGATCGTCGAAGCCGCCGCAGTAGAGGGTCGCGCCATTGTCGAAGGTCAGCGCGAACGGCTTGGACGGCTCCCAGTCGGTCGCAGCCTTATACTGGTGGCGGGCGGTTACGTGCTGCCAGGGACACCAGCGGCGGAACTCCGGCCAAAGGCTACGCTTGAAGTGCTCAAAGTCAGGGCTGCCCATGATGCCATGCATGCCACGGCGGAGCCTCTCAAGATCCTTGATCACGCCAGCGACGGACTTGCCGCCCCCTTCGCCACCCTTGGCCAGCGCGCGACGGGGCGTGTCGGAGTAGACGAACAGGCGTTCATCCGCGTGATGGGGCGTGTAGGGCTTGCCGGTCTCGCGGTTGATGTAGGTGCCCACATCCAGCGACCAAGACGAGCCTGCCGCCGCGGTGGTGGTGGTGGTGGTGGTGAGTGCGCGAGCGCGCTCGGCCAGCGCGGGATCACTCGCCAGGCGTTGCGCCGCCAGCCGCGAAAGCAACGATCCGGGCGTAGTCGTCCGGCGGAAGGTTGTCGCGTAGTCGGTCAAGGAATGCCTCAATTTCGCGTTCGAGCGTCAGGTCAACACCCTGGCGTCGGTGGCCCATCTCTTTCGCAATATCGTCGAGTGTCTCGCGCCACGCCTTCTCATTCCAGAGTCGACCCTTGTCGTCAGCCTTCCACTTGATCGCGTCGAGCGCGTCGGCGTGCTCCTTCAGCCGCTCGACCCGCTCTGCCTTCAGCGCAAGTCCGGTAGTAAGCGCAGCATTCCGCCGCTCGTCGCGCTTGGCCTCGATCTCTATCTTGTAGCGCTTGCGATAGTAGCTGATCCCTTGCTGAGTCAGATCTGGCCACTTACGATCTGCAAACCACTGCCGAATAAGCCCCTCTGTGTACTCTGCCGCCACCCATTCCAGGAGCTGATTACGCTGTTCATTAGTTAGCTTCGGGGCTGCCAAAAGACAAACTCACACAAACTACGGCACTATCCACACCCTGACCTTGCAATCTCGCGCGCGCCCGCTCCAGCCCTTGCCGCAGATCCAGCGATTGCGATACCCCAGCTCCACCCACACACGCCTATCGATCAGCCCCTGCCGGTGGCCCTGCCCATCATCCGGCAGATCGACCACCAAACAATTGAGCGTCCCCGCCGGCCCCTCCACTCTGACCCAGAGCCTGGCCATGTCCGCGTCGTGTGCCAGTGTGTAGGCCACGTAGCACGGCGCCGGTGCTGTGGCGTAGTGCGGATCGTGCGCTGCGGCCCTGCCCTCCATCACGTTTTCAGCGTACATCACGGCGTAGCCGACATGATCGGGCGGCCTGACCGCGCCAGCACCGAGGGCCAGGATGAGCACCGCGGCGCTAGCGAGGCCCATCGACCTCGTCGTCAACAAACAGCCCCGTGTGGCCGGGGTCTAGCTCGTCGCCCCGCTTCGACCGAAACAGCGCGAAGGTCAGCACGCCCAGCGTGAAGCACCCAACCGCGACGCAAAATATAACGAGACCAATCACCAGTTCTTATCTCCTACTCGTGGCTGCCCAGCGAGGCCGCGCGGGACCTGTGCATCGTCGCGGGCGCTCTGGGCCCCCACAGCCGCCCGATCAAGGCCAGCAGCGGCCAGCGCGACGCCTACCCCCACAACGACATCCTGCGCCGCGAGCTGCGTCGTCAGGATGTGACCAGACGCCAGACTCACGACGCACGAGCCACCGATGCCACCGACAAGTGAGACCAGCATCAGCAGCCAGGACGGCGCGGTAGGAAAGCCGTACTTGGCCAGGTTGACCAGCGCACTTGCCAGCGGCAGCACAGCGGCGGCCTCAATAACCGCGGTCATAGCGATCCTTTCGTGAGCACGTAGGTTGCAACGACAGCGACGAGCAGCAGCACAATGACAAGCGCCACCGTGATGATGACCAGCCATTGCCAATGGACCTTACGCCATTGCATGCTATCCTCGATAAACAACTCCAGTTGCGCGCTCCAACGTGCGATGCTGCGCTCGATATGGCTAAGGCGTGTATCGGTCGCCATGTAACGCCCGGACGGGCCGAGCGCTTCGACGACATCCGGCATAAGGGGCGACGAAACGGCGGCTTCGACCAGCCCCAGCGCGCGCCGGAGCCCCTCGATCTCGATAACGATCGACGGGTCGATCGCGCTCCCCTCTTGCGCCTGCCGCAACTCCAGGAGCCGCAACCGGCGCATCTGGGTCGTGCGGATGGCGAGCAGTCGCTGCGTCTCGTCATCCACCCGCCACCGTCTGTGCTACAATCATGCGTAACCTCGTGGTAATTCGTCTGCCACCTGGCCAGGCTCGGCGTGCTGCTCACAACAGTCGCGCCGGGCCGCTGCTCTCTTGCTCTCTTCTATCGCGAAAGCGCCAGGAAAAGACCGATCACGGTGGCGGCCAGCCCGACACCCCCCACCAGATATACCCAACCGGCGTTCAATCCTGCGCCCCGGCCCTGCTGCGCAGCGATATAGGACATGATCGGCGCTAGCAGAGCCTCTATTTTCTCAACTGCGGCGTTGAGTTCGGCGTGTGTCGCGTACCCGCCGCGCTCGCTGCTGAGTTGCTCCCGGAGTCGGTTATCCCGCTCATCCTTATAGGTCTGATAATCGCGCTGGAGGCCGAGCGCGATTTTATCGGCCTCCTCTTTGATCTTCAGCGCTTCAGCCCGTAGTTGCGCGCCTTCAGAATATCGCCGATCGCGCTCTGCTTGGAACCGCAGATCGGCAATATAGCGCTCGTCGAGCAGTGCCTTCAGTGTGTCGATCGTCCAGCCCGACTCCACCGTCCGTCACCTCCCGAATGTCCAAGCGGCCCAGCCCATCGACTTGCCTGGCCGGTCCAGCACCGCCGGAAAGCTCGTTCCGTACGCTCTGTTGATCAACCACGGCTGCCAGGTGTCATCCCCCGTGGCCCACCACCCCCCGTAGGAATGATCCAGCTCCTGGAGGAACCGCACCGCCCGCAGTAGCGCGTAGTCGCTCCACGCCCAGCTGTCATAGCCCGCGCGACTGAGCAGTTGTGCCTGGATCAGCGCGCCCTCCATCGCACCCCACGGATAGCCGGTGTGGCATGGCGGCATACGAAACGAGCAGCCGCGCCGCATATCGTCGGGCAGCGCGCCGTCGATCAAGTAGCCAGACTTGCGGGCGCCGAGGGGATCGACGCCGACGGGCGCACGCGGGTCGGCCTGCCAGGACAGATCCCCGTACGTGAAGCCGCTGTAGGCGGTGCGGTCGCCGAGCCAACCCTTGAACACAGCTGCAGCTCGCTCGAGATCCACCGTATCGCCCAGATAGAGATCGGCCGCGATACGGGCGCCGCCGGCGTGCGTCCCCCAGTTGTTCGGGCGCTGCTCGTGGGTGCGGACCAGGGTGATCCCGTCGAGGGACTCACGCCGCACCATACTGAGCCAGGCGCGGAACTGGGCATCTCGCGCGGCATCGTAGCTGCGCAAATCGATCAGGTCAGCGGCGATCACGTAGCTGGGCAGGTTACGGCCCAGCGCCAGGGTGCGCCCGCCTCGCTCGGTGCCGACAGCGGCGAGGATCGCGCCGGCGGCCTTCGCGCGGTAGCGGGCATCGCCCGTCCGAGCGTAGACCAGCGCGACCGCCAGCGTCTTGACATCGTGGTCGCTGTCCTGATCGCGGATGGCGGCCTGCCCGAGCGGGCCATCAGCCGCGGCCTTGAGCCTGGCCCAGGCAGGGCCAGCCATCGGGAGCTGCGCCAGTTCGGCGGGCGAGATCCAGATGCCGGTAGCGGCGGCGCGGCTCGGGGCAGGGAGCGCGAGCGCCAGGAACAGACAAAGGACAATGAACCACTTCACGATAGCCACCCCCTTGGGATCGCCTCTTCTTTGAGTAGCGCCTGCTCAACACCGTACGCCGCGCTCTCCTTGATACAGACACGCTGACAAGGGAATACATCGCAGTTCAGCTGGGCGTCGTGAAACTCATCGGCCAGTGGATACCCGCAAAAGACAAGCCCCCCGCGCGCAGCGTAGAAATCGGCAGCCTGCTCGCTGCAATAGCGCGGCGGCGTGTTCGGCGGGCCGGGGATCTGGCGCGCTTTCAAGCGATCGGTGGTAAGCGCTTGCGCAAGCCGCTGTTGCAACTGGGGCTTCAGAGCATAGAAGGCATCACCGGGGCAGGTGCGATCCGACATGCAATCGCGGTGCGCGTTGAGGTCAGGGCCGATATGCGCCCAGCGGTGTAGGGCCGTGAGAGCGTCGATCAGGAGTTGTTGCTGAGCGGCGCTTGGTGCCTTGTTCTGAAAGTCGCCGACCACCTCGACGCCAAAACGGACGGGGTTGCAGCCCCCCGCATGCGTGCCCGGTACGGTCGGTGGGGTCATGGCCCATATGCCATCGTCGGCGGGGTTGGGGCTGTGCAGTGCGATGTAGAGATGCGGACCGCTCGTCCAGCCTTTGCCCACATACGTCGCCTGCATCGATTCCATCGACGCCTTGCCACGCCACTGCGCCTCAGTCGGCCGGTAGGTGTTGTGATAGGTAGAGCCGCGCACCCAACTGGGCCGCGCCATGAGGGCAAGCCATGCCGCAAAATCGGAGACGGTCTTGAACTGGAGGTTAACGGAGTTAAAGGTCATGCCGCAGGCCCTCCGACAGTGCGGACAAGCCTGGCGCGATTATCCTAGCACAAATGTGCCATTATGACAAGAGGGGAGAAGAAACTGTAATGTGGAACGCTGGGGACGGCCGGACCAGTGCCAGGTCCGCTCTGCCGATCAGGTTCGTCGCCGACATGTCAACCGGAGCATCTACGGCGCCTATCTCCGCATACTCGCAGCCCCCTGACCAGGCCGTCCCCCATAATGCTTGTGCGAATCGAGGTAAGTGGGGGTTCAGCGCATACAGTATAGCACACATGTGCTATGATAGAAAAAACCACCCCGAGCGCGACGGACAAGCCTGGCAGCGGTCTGTGTCGCGCTCGGGGTGGTTTCGACTTACTCCAGGGCAACCTTGATCGCGTCATCGCCGCCGATCACGAGCGGCCTATATTCTAGGACCAGCCCCTTCGCGTCCTTCTTGACCTCGAACGCGATGTTGCCCCGCGCTTTCTCTCCTTTGGCCAGCTCGCCACTCTTCAGCGACTGATCGCCAGCCGTGAAATCTGCGTTGTATTCGAAACCGTCGCTATCTTTCACCTTGAAGTAGAGCGGGTTGTACGGAGCTTTGTCCTTATCGACATTCTCGATCACCACCTCGGCGATCACGAATTCATTCCCGTCTTTGGCCTTCTGGAACCTGCTGAGTTCAGCGGCGCGACTCACCTTCATGACCGTCAGCGCGGTGCCGTTCAGTTCGGTCCGATCGCCGATCTTCGCAACAGCTGGCGCGGCCTGGGCCGCGGTCGGTGCAGCTGCTGGCGCACTGGTCGGTTGTGCGGCGCTGCTACCCGACGTGGCCTGCGCTGCTGGCGCGCTCGTGGCCGGTATAACCGTCGCGCCACCAGTGGATGATCCGCCACAGGCGATGACAAAGAGACCCAGCACGATCGCGGCAATTCCGATAGCTTTCCTGGACATTCACCCCTCCTATAACTAGCCGATGCTACGCTTGTTCAAACGGCGAGCGCGGCCGGAGGGATTCGCCTGTGACACACCGCATGCAAAAGATTACAAAACGTTAACTGCGCTTGACTCGACCTTGCCTAGTATGCTTTAATAACTCCCCTGCCCAACGTGCCCCACGACCGTGCGCCACCAAGACTACCTTTTGAGGTATTGACACGCACGCATCTGGCGAATATGCTAGCACAAGGGTTCTGTAGAAAGGGATGGCATGAAACTCGAACGAGTCAGGCTACTCTACTGCATCGCCGTGATCGCCATCGCGGTCATCCTCGACTGCACTGGTGGCTTCATCGGCTGGACGGCCGCAGTGGTGGTACTGGCTGGCGCGCTACCGCTGTTCAATATCGGGTGCCAGGCAGCGGCCAACCGAGAGAAGCAGCGCACACTCGCTGAAGTCACTGATGTGGTTGCCCCTCCAGAGCATCAAGATACCCATCAATCCGGGACCGCAGCTCGGGATCATCTGACATCTGAGCAATCCGCCTGAGGAGCGCCGCCCGCTTCGGGTCGGTGTCAGCAATTGCCAATATTGAATCGCGCTCCGACTGCGTTAGCACCTCATCAGCTCCGCCCGGCTCATCTCTTAAAAAGTGCCGCACCACATCATCGATTTTTCCGCCGACAACCCCCACAAGCCGCACCATAAGATCGAACCCTGGACTATAGCGCCCCGCCTCCCAGTCGGACACCGTTTTACTGACAACTCCAATCCGCCGCGCGACCTCCTCTTGAGTCAGCCCAGCGGCCTTTCGTCGCTCTTGCAGATATATGCCTACCGCTACCATGTCCATCTCCCCCATTCTCCCATAAATCGAAGGTTATTTCCATAGAAACATTCTTATGGAAGTATGCTTCCTTCTGGCCTCTTGGCACCCCTAGCTGTTCCTTGCAAAAGAAGTATTCTTCCCTTATACTGATCTGTAACGGAAGTTAACTTCAGTCAAGAGAGGCGTTCCATGCAAACTTTCCCCGAGCGACTCGCGCAAATCATTCGGCGCCTTGGTAAAACCGAAGCCGAGCGAGCAGCCAAGCTGGGCTACACCACGCGCCAGCTCGATAACTGGGAAAAGGGACTTGGCATCGTCAATACACTTGAGCGTCTAGAGAGCGCTGGCATCATTCATCTCAACGATGGTTCGTGCTCCTGCCCGGAACAAAACTAAGCACAGAAGTATACTTCCGAATTGACCCCTTGGCACCCCTAATTGACTCTTGAAACAGAAGTATTATTCTGTTATACTGCACACATAGGAATTATACTTCTTACTAAGGAGCCACCGTCATGAGCAGCCAGCACCAGAGCGACATCACCACCCGAATCGCCTATAACAAATTCGACCGCGATTACACGTGCTACGCGACGATCGACGGTGTGGAGCAAATCATCGGCGTCGGCGAGAGCAGCGCCGAGGCCGAGGGGATCTGCCGCGACTACCGCTTCAACCACTACAGCGACAATCACACCCCCGAGAAGGCGGCCCAGGTCGCGGCCGAGACGTTTGACCCCTCGCCCAGCGCCCTCGACCTCCCGCCGATCAACGTGCTGGCCGACGTGGCCGCCGAGCTGGCGACGGCCGCCCAGGACGCCGGCGACACCGCCAATATGCACGCACTCAACAAGGCGATGAAGCAGCTCCACGAGGGCACGACGCCGGCGCCAACCACCGGCGGGTTTCTGATCGAGAGCAGGACGCGCGGCGGCGTGGTGCATCGCGTGAGCACGGTTCACGGCTGCTCGTGCGAGGCTGGCAGATCGGGTCGTGTGTGCTGGCACCAGAGCCTCCTGGAAATCATCGAGACTGCCCAGGCTCGCGCGGTCATCTCTGCCCCGATCGTTCCCGTGGCCGACAGGATTGCGAGG
>Ga0207678_10000289_pt1 | contig 45690 bp, 44 predicted proteins | sample KBSC63metaG_FD_184319 | JGI IMG/M metagenome (GOLD analysis project Ga0207678, IMG submission 184319) | Corn rhizosphere microbial communities from Kellogg Biological Station, Michigan, USA - KBS C6-3 metaG (SPAdes) (version 2) | ecosystem: Host-associated > Plants > Roots > Rhizosphere > Soil ... | reverse complement strand
CAAGGCGGAGTCGAAGGCCGAGGGCGAAGAGGTCCGCGAGGCGGGTGGCCTCTACGTGCTGGGCACCGAGCGGCACGAGTCGCGCCGCATCGACAACCAGCTCCGCGGTCGCTCCGGCCGTCAGGGCGACCCCGGCGAGTCCCGCTTCTACCTCTCGCTCGGTGACGAGCTCATGCGCCGCTTCAACGCGACCATGGTCGAGCGCGTCATGACGACCATGCGGCTGCCCGACGACGTGCCGATCGAGCACAAGATGGTCTCCAAGGCCATCAAGAGCGCGCAGACCCAGGTCGAGCAGATCAACATGGAGCAGCGCAAGGACGTCCTCAAGTACGACGAGGTCATGAACGAGCAGCGCAAGGTGATCTACGCCGAGCGCCACCGCGTCCTCGCCGGCGAGAACATGCGCGAGCAGATCGAGGGCATGCTCGTCGACGTCGTCAACGCCTATGTGGACGGTGCGACGGCCAACGGCTACGCCGAGGACTGGGACCACGAGAAGCTGTGGACGGCGCTGAAGACGCTGTACCCGGTGAGCATCGAGTGGGACGACCTCATGGAGGACGGCGACCTCGACGAGAGCACCCTGCGCGAGGCGCTGGTCCAGGACGCCCGCAACGCCTACGACAAGCGCGAAGAGGAGATCAACGCGCTCGTCGGCCCCGAGGGCATGCGGACCCTGGAGCACCAGGTGATGCTGACGGTCCTCGACCGCAAGTGGCGCGAGCACCTCTACGAGATGGACTACCTCAAGCAGGGCATCGGCATGCGGGCGCTGGCGCAGCGCGACCCGCTGATCGAGTACCAGCGCGAGGGCTTCGACATGTTCCGCGCGATGCTCGACTCGCTGAAGGAGGAGGCCGTCGGCTTCCTGTTCAACCTGCAGGTCGAGCGCGCCGAGGCACCGCCGGCCGAGGACGCCGCGGCGCTGCCGACGGGCGTCCCGACCGGCAACGGCCAGGCGACCGAAGGGCGGCACGCGCGTCCGGCGCCGCCGCAGCCGCCGGCGACCGACACCGAGTCCGTCCCGGCCGCGCTGCGCGGCAAGGGACTCGGCGGCGGAAGCCCGCAGTCGGGCATGACGCTGTCCGGGCCGGGCGAGGACGGCGAGGTCGAGTCCCACGCCGAGGGCGGGGCGCAGGCCGCGGGCGGTGGCGCCGGTGGTACGCGTCGCGACCGTCGTGCCGCGCAGCGCGACGCCGCGAAGAAGGGCAAGAAGGGCCCGCGTCGCTGACACGGGTCTGACCGGGGCGCGCGGGGAAATCCGCGCGCCCCGAAGTCATTTATGGGGGAGTACCGATGACGGTGGCGGATCCGCAGGAGTTCTTCGCGCTGTTCGGCGCCGAGCGGCGGCCGGACCCGTACCCGCACTACCGGCGGTGGCGCGAGAGCCGGCCGGTGGCGGTCCTCGCGGAGGGGATGTTCGCGGTCAGCGGCCTCGCCGAAGCCACGCAGGTGCTGCGCGACCCGGCGTTCGGGCACCCCGAACCCGAGTACCTGGATCCGGCGGACCGGCTCCCGGACCAGCCGGTCGACGAGTCGGGACGGGTGGTCCGGTCGTTCCTGTCGCTGAACCCGCCGGACCACACGCGGCTGCGGCGGCTGGTGTCGAAGGCGTTCACGCCGCGGATGGTCGAGCAGCTCGCGCCGCGCATCGAGGAGATCACCGCGGCGCTCGTCGACCGCGCGCCGGCGGAGTTCGACCTGATGACGGCGCTCGCCAAGCCGTTGCCGGTGGAGGTGATCGCCGAGCTCCTCGGGGTGCCGCTGGACGACCGCGAGCGCTTCGCGGAGTGGTCGCGCGCGATGGCGCGGGCGCTGGACCCGCCGTTCCTGCAGCGCCCGGAAACGCTCGAACCGGCGGTGCGGGCGCGGCAGTCGTTCGTCGGCTACTTCCGCGAGCTGGCGGCCCAGCGACGCCGGGAGCCGGGCGACGACCTGCTGTCGGCGCTGGTCGCGGTGTCGGACGCGGGCGACGTGCTCAGCGAGGGCGAGCTGCTGGTGACACTCACGCTCCTGCTCATCGCCGGCCACGAAACGACGACGAACCTGATCGGCAACGGCGTCCTGGCGCTGTTGCGCGGCCCGGACGGGCTGAAGCCGCTGGGTGTCGACGGCGAGCACGCGGCACGGGCGGTGGAAGAGGTGCTGCGGTACGACGCCCCGGTCCAGCTGACGGCCCGCACGGCCCTGCGCGACACGACGCTCGGCGAGCTGGCGGTGCCCGTGGGCAGCCAGGCGATCATCCTGATCGGAGCGGCCAACCGCGACCCGGCGGCGGGCCCGGCGCCGGAAACGTTCGACCCCGCCCGGGAGCAGGTCCGCCACCTGGCGTTCGGCCAGGGCATCCACTTCTGCCTGGGCGCGCCCCTGGCGAGGCTGGAAGCCCGGATCGCGTTCCGCGAACTGGCCCGGCGCCGCCCGGGACTGGCGTTGGCGGGCACCCCGGACTGGAACCCGACGACAACTCTGCGCGGTCTGTCGACGCTCCCGGTGGCGCACTGAAGAAACCTGGCGGCAGCCGGGGACGCGGCGGTTGCGTCGCGTCCCCGGCGGATGCTTCTCATCTCCCGGCGGTGAGCGGCCCCCGGCGCCCCATGTCACGCCACCCGCCTGTTCGAGGTGGTCGGCTGCTGGGGTTTCAACAGCGCGAAACGCACGCACCGCCAGCCCGTCGGCGTGCGGGTGAAGCGGGCCGCCAGCGCGAACGACCGGCCGTCCGCCTCCACGCGGGCGCAGGCCTCGACCACGTCCGGCACCGGGGTGCACGTGTGGATCGTCTGCGTCCGGTGGCGTGGCCGCGGCAGGTGCGGCCCGCTGAGGCCGGCGTACACCTCCGGTGCCACCAGCGCGCGGACCTGCGTTGCCGGGCGGCGGCCGTCGTACGCCTCCAGCAGCATGTTCAGCAGGTGGCCCACCTCGCCCGCTTCGAGCTGTCTCGGCGCCGGGCACCGCGAGCCGCGGCGGTGCTCCTGCGGTGTCACCTCCTCCGGACCCTCCGCCCGGCGAAGCGCCTCGGCCTGGATCAACGTCCGCAACCGGTGTTCCTCGATCATTTTCCCTGCCCTCCCTGAGTCGGCATTCCCTTGGAGGTGGGAACCGGCCGAAAAGGACATCGGAATCGCACGATCCGGGCCAGAACCGGCCAACCCGTGGATTTCCGGCAGTCGATGCGGTACGCCGACCGGCATTGTTGCGCGCTGCGAGACATCGCGTCGCCGCCCCGGCTATGGTGTGCCGGGTGCTGAAAGGGCTATTGGTCGATTTCGCCGGAGTTCTCACCGATCCCGACGCAAGCCGGTTCTACGACTACCTGGCGTCCGCACGCGAGCGCGGCGTCCGCACCGCGCTGCTGACCAACGCCCCCGGCGCGTCGGACGAGGTCAAGAACACGATGTTCGACTATTTCGACGCCTTGGTGTTTTCCGGCGAGGTCGGCGTGGCCAAACCGGACCCGGCGGTCTACCTGATCGCGGCCGACCGGCTCGGGCTGCCCGCGACGCGCTGCGCGTTCGTCGACGACTCGGCGACGAACATCCGCGGTGCCGTCCAGGCGGGCATGGTCGGGGTGCAGCACCGATCGGTCAGCGAGACGCTGGACGAACTCGCCGTGCTGTTCCCGGCCGGGTGAGGTTCAGCGGCCGCGGCGGACCAGCTCGAACGAAAGAACCGCGGCGGCGGCCGAGACGTTGAGCGACTCGACGTCACCCGGCATCGGGATGGACAGCCATTCCGTGACGAGCTCGCCGACCTCCGGTCCGACCCCGGCCGTCTCGCCGCCGAGGACGAACGCCGCGCGCTGCGGCAGTTCGACGTCGAACACCGTGGCGCGCGCCGACGCGCCCAGTGCGTAGAGGCCGTAGCCGGCTTCCGTGAGCATCTCCGCGGCCTCCCGCGCCGAGCCGCAGCGCAGCACCGGCGCGCGGAACGCCACCCCGGCCGAAGCCTTGACCACCAGCGGGTCCAGTGCCGCGACCCCGCGCCGGGGCACGATCACGCCGTCCAGCCCGGCCGCGGTCGCCGTCCGCAGGATCATGCCGACGTTCGCGGGTGTGGTGATGCCGTCCAGCAGCAGCACCCGCGACGGCGGCCGCCGGTCGGCCAGTGCCGCGGAAAGCGCTCGCATCCGCGGCGCGACGACGTCGGCGAGCACGCCCTGGTCCTGCTTGCCGTTGCCGGCGAGCACCTTGACCCGGTGGGCGCTGGCGCGCTGCACCGGCACGCCGGCGGCCTTCGCCGCGCGCTGGATCTCGGCCGCACCGGGGCCGCGGGCGGTGTCGGCGAGGATCACCTTGTCCACCCGCAGGCCGTCGTCCGCCAGTGCCTCGAGCACCGGCTTCCGGCCGTACACGGTCAGGAAGCGGTCCTTCGGCGAGATTGTCGACTCATCACCCACACCCCGCAGTCTCGCATCATGAAAGGATCGGCCCATGCCCGACCGCCTTTCCGCGCTGGACGCCTCGTTCCTCTACGTCGAGGACCACGCGACCCCGATGCACGTCGGCGGCGTGGCGATCTTCGAGCGGCCGCGCTCCGGGTTCACCTACGCACAGCTGGTCGACCTCATCGGCGGGCGGCTGGCGTACCTGCCGCGCTACCGGCAGCGCGTGCTCGAGGTGCCGGGCCACCTGGCGCGTCCGGTGTGGGTGGACGACGTCGACTTCGACCTCAACTACCACGTCCGGCGCTCGGCGCTGCCCCAGCCGGGCAGCGACGAGCAGTTGTTCGACCTGGTCGCGCGGCTGATGTCGCGGCGGCTGGCGCCGGAGCGGCCGCTCTGGGAGGCGTACTTCATCGAGGGGCTGGCCGGCGACCGGGTGGCGCTGGTGACGAAGACCCACCAGTCCGTTGTGGACGGTGTCGGCACGATCGACCTCGGCCAGATCGTCCTCGACCCGGCGCCCGCCGAGCCGGAGCCGTTCGAGGACATCTGGACACCGCGCCGCGAGCCCAGCCGCGGCCAGCTGGTCCTGGACGCGATCAGCGAGGGCGTCCAGCGGCCCGGCGAGGTCGTGGAGAACGTCCGGTCCGCGGCGAACGACGCCTTCGCGGCGGCGGGCAAGTTCGCCGAGACCGTCGGCGGGGTGGCGTCGACGCTGCGCACGCTGGTGAGCCCGGCGCCGTCCGGGCCGCTGAACGTCCGGGTGTCCGGTGGCCGCGTGTTCTCCGTGGTGCGCACCCGGCTGGAGGACTTCCGGAAGATCCGCGCCGCGCACGGCGGCACGGTCAACGACGCCGTCCTCGCGGCCATCACGGGCGCGCTGCGCGAGTGGCTCCTTTCGCGCGAGGTGCAGCTGACGCCGGACACGACGATCCGCGCGCTGGTGCCCCTGGCGGTCCGCGACGCCGAGACGGCGGAGTACTCGACACCCGCCCTGGTCGGCAACCAGGTGGCGGCGTACCTGGTGGACCTGCCGGTCGGCGAGCCGAACCCGGTCCTGCGGCTGCAGCACATCGGCCACGCGATGGCCGAGCACCTCGATTCGGGTCGTTCGGTGGCGGCGCGCGGCCTGCTCAAGGTCGGCGGCTTCGCCCCGGCTACGCTCCATTCGCTCGGCGCGCGAGCGGCGGGGTCGCTGTCCGGGCGCATCTTCAACGTCATGGTGACCAATTCACCGGGCCCCCAGGTGCCGATGTACGCGGGAGAGGCCAGACTGGTCGAGATGTTCCCGGTGATGCCGCTGATGCGCACCCAGGCCCTGGCGATCGGGGTGACGTCCTACCACGGCGGCGTCTACTTCGGACTGAACGGCGACCGCAAGGCCGCCTTCGACGTCGATCTGGTCGCCGGGATGATCGAAGAGTCCCTGGAAGAGCTGAAGGGTGCGCACTGGTGAGGGTCTATCTGCCTGCGACCATCGCGATGCTTCGCGACCTCGAGACATCGGGGGAGTTCCGCGCCCGCAGCGGCACGGCGTTCGCGCTGACCCCGGCGTTGCGCGAGGCGTACGTGAGCGGGTCCGACGAGGAGCTGGAGTACGCGGCACTGCTGGACGCGGCCCGCGCATCGCTGCGCCTGATCGCGGCGGAGGAGAAGGGCGAGCCGCGCCGGGTGGTGGTGTCGGCGGACGTCGAGGGCCTGACGTTGCGGCCGGACCTGGACGCCCCGGTGGTCCGCATCGGCGGCCCGATCCCGATGTCGGCGGTGGCGGCCATCCACGTGGACGCCCCCGAGGCGGCGGAGGCGGTGGCAGCGGCAGCCGCGGTGATCGACGCGGCGGACCTCGGGGACCCGGACGCGGAGTTCACGCTGGGGGACGCCGAGGACCACGAGCTGGCTTGGTACGCGCCGCAGGAACTGCCGTTCCTGCTGGAGCTGCTCTGACCGCTAACCCACCTCGCCCGCGGGCGGCGGCCGGACGTCGACCGGCGCGCCCCAGTCCGTGTACCGGGTCGTGATGCGTGCTTCGCCCTGGAGGATCGGCGAAAGGTCGAGGACGATCTGCAACGGCCGGTGCGCCTCGTCGAGCCAGAGCTCCACCGGGAACTTGCCGCCCATCTGCCCCGCCGCGTCCGCGGTCAGGCCGGCCGGCAGGTCGGGGCCCAGCCGGGCCAGGTCCAGGTCGACGCGGTAGTGCTCCGCGGCCACGCCGTCCAGGTTCGTGCGCTCGGCGGCGACGATCGTGCCCGCCGCGCGGATCTCGCCCAGGGTGTGCGCCGGGTCGTTCTGCGCGGCCAGCTGCGTCAGGCTGCCGCCGAGCACCTGGGAAAACGGGTCCGTGCCGTCCGCTGCGACCACGACCCACGGCTTCCCGGCGCCGACTTCGTCGCGCGAGCCTTCTGGCGCCTTCGCGTACAGCTTCCCGGCCACCAGCCGCAGCTCCATCGGCTCGCCGATGAAGTCCGTCGTCATCACCTGGGCCGTCCCGCCGTCGCCGAACCGCGCCTGGCCCTGGCCCTTCGAACGGACCGAGCCGACCGCGACGTCCGTGCCGAACTTCGCCGAGCCGCCGCCGGTCGTGGCCGCCGTGGCCGCGTCCGCCAGCACCCGCGCGTCGTCGAACGCCGGACGCGGCGGGGGGTCGGAGCACCCGGCGAGCAGGGCGAACAGCAGCACCACGGCGGCTTTGCGCATGGCGCAACAAAAACACAGCGGCTCCCCCGAACTCGTTCGGGGGAGCCGCCGCTACTCAGCGTCGTCCGGTCAGCGACCGGCCTTCTTGATCAGCTCGGCGAGGTCGACGACCTGGTCGGCGGGCGGGGCCACGACGTCGACCTGGGTGCCCCAGTCGCTGTACTTCATCGTGAACTTCGCGTCGCCGGCCGGCGCGCCCAGCGCCTGCATCATCGGGCCCTGGTCCATGGTCACCTGCACGGGCAGGTTGTCCTCGTTCAGCCACAGCTCGGCCGGGAGCTTGATGTCCTTGCCCTTGAGCATGTCGGTGAGCTTGGCGCGCGCCGCGGCCGGGACCTGGCCGGTGAACTGGTCGATGGCCTTGGCGACGTCGAGTTCCACCTTGTAGTGGTTGACCTTCTCGCCGTTCAGCTCGGTCTGGTCGGACGAGATGATCCGGCCCGTCTTGGAGATCTGGTCGAGCATCTTGCTCGGGTCGCTCTGCTCCGCCGACTGCGAGAGCATGCCGCCCAGCGTCTGCGACAACGGGTCGGTGCCGTCGGACGAGATCTTGGCCCACCCCTTGTCCGTGCCCAACTGCTTCTGCTCTTCGGCGGGCAGCTTGATGTACATGACCTTGTCGACCAGGCGCATCTCGGTCGTCTGACCGGCGGCCGTGCTCGTCATCGAGAACTTGGTGTCCGTCTCGTCCATGGCCATCGCGCCGCTCGCGGTCAAGGTCTGGCCGGCGGCGGAACCTTCCATGGTGAACTTCGCCGACTTGGACTTCACGGTGTTCTGCTTGGAGGCCGACGCCAGCTGGACCGCGTCGGTGAACGGCGAAGCGAGGCCCTTCGACTGGGCCTGGGGCTGCCCGCCCGCGGCGGCAGGCTCGGCGGTGCCGGTGGCGGAGTTGCTGCAGGCGGTCAGCGTGAGCACCAGTGCGGCGCCCGCGGCGACCAGCGACGTCTTGCGCATTGAGTTCCCCTCAGAATCGGATCTGCCACCCGGGATATCGCCCGAACGGGCGAATGGTTACCGATGTGACGGTGACGATCGGCGATCGGTTCCCGGTTGTCTCAGGACTCAGTGGCGCGCGTCACATCGTGGCCGCCGCGCGACGCCAGCAGCCGCCGCAGCGACGCGAGCCGCTCGGGACTCGCCTTCCCGTCGGTGACGACGTCGTCGAGCGCGCAGTCCGGGTCCTCGGGGGCGCCCAGGTGCCCGCAGCCGGACGGGCACTCTTCGGCGGCCTCGGCGAACTCCTCGAAGGCGTCCACGATGTCGTCCGCGGTGACGTGGGCCAGCCCGAACGACCGCACGCCAGGGGTGTCGATCACCCACCCGCCGTCCGGCAGCGGCAGCGCCACGGCCGCGACCGACGTGTGCCGCCCCTTGCCGACCGCGCTCACGACGCCGACGGCCAGCGCGGCGTCCGGCACCAGGCGGTTGACCAATGTCGACTTACCGACACCGGAGTGGCCGACCAGCGCCGTCAGACGGTCTTTCAGCAGCTCGTCGAGGCCTTCGGGCTGCTCGTCGTACCGGCTGACGATCACCGGGATGTCGAGACCCGCGTAGCCCGCCAGCAGCTCGTCCGGGCTGGCCAGGTCGGCCTTCGTCAGGCACAGGACCGGCTCGACACCTCCCGCGTAGCAGGCGACGAGGCAGCGGTCGATGAAGCCGGTGCGCGGCGGCGGGTCGGCCAGCGCGGTGACGATCAGCAGGCGCTCGGCGTTCGCGACGACCAGCCGCTCGTACGGGTCGGTGTCGTCGGCCGTGCGCAGCAGGGAGCTGGTGCGGTCGTCGACCCGGACGATCCGCGCGAGGGTGTCCGGCTTGCCGGAGACGTCCCCGACGATGCCGACCCGGTCGCCGACGACCACCGGGGTCCGGCCCATCTCGCGGGCCCGCATCGCGGTGATCACCCGGCCGGAATCGGCGTCGATCGCGCAGGTCCAGCGGCCGCGGTCCTTGCCGATGACCATGGCCGTGACGGCGTCGGCGTGCTCGGGACGGCGCTTGCTGCGGGGCCGGGTGCCCTTGCCCGGACGCACGCGGACGTCGGACTCGTCCAGCCTGCTCCAGTCGTTGCGCGCCAAACCCTCGTCCTCTCGTGCGCCGGTGCCCACCCGAATGATCCCACGTCGCTCGCCACGGCCCTGGCCAGCGTGTAACGATGGCGTCCCGGACGTATCGGGCAGTGTTGTAGCCGGGCTCCGCCCGGGCCGGGGGCTCCGCCACCCGGACCCCCTCAAGCAGTGGGAGGTTGGTCATGTGCGGGCGCTACGCCGCCACGAAGGACCCGGCGAAGCTGATCGAGGAGTTCGACGCGATCGACCTCACCGAAGGCCACGCGCGCGCTGACCACAACGTGGCGCCGACGAAGAACGTGGTCACCGTCGTGCAGCGGCATCCGCGTGACGAAGACGGCCAGGTCCTCGAGGACGAGCCCGCCGAGCGTTCGCTGCGGATGATGAAGTGGGGCCTGGTGCCGTTCTGGGCGAAGGACCCGTCGGTCGGCTCACGGATGATCAACACGCGCGCCGAGACGGCCGCCGAGAAGCCCGCCTTCCGCCGTGCGCTGGTGTCACGCCGCTGCCTGGTCCCGGCCGACGGCTGGTTCGAGTGGCGCCGCACGGGCAAGGAGAAGGAGCCGTTCTACATGACGGCGCCCGACGATTCCTCGATCGCGTTCGGCGGCATCTGGGAGAGCTGGCGGCCGAAGGACGACGACAAGGCGTCGCCGCTGATCACGTTCTCGATCATCACGACCGACGCCGCCGGGCAGCTCACCGACGTCCACCACCGGATGCCGCTGATCGTGCCGCGCTCGCACTGGGACGGCTGGCTGGACCCGGACCGCGAAGACGTCACCGAGCTGCTGGTGCCGACTCCGGCGGACATCGTGGCGTCGCTGGAGCTGCGGCCGATCTCGAGCCGGGTGAACAACGTCCGCAACAACGGGCCCGAGCTGCTGGAGCGGGTCGATCCGGCCCAAGAAGGCGCCCTGTTCGACGCACCGAAGTCATGACGGCCATCCCGATCGAGACGGCCTACGGCCCGGCGCGGGTGTACCTGCACTGCGCCGAGGAGGGCGTGGCGGTGCTCATGCTCGGCCACGGCGCGGGCGGCGGCCTCGGCGCGAAGGACCTGGTGGAGGTGACGCGCGCGGCGCAGACGGCGGGCGTGCACGTGGCGCTGGTCGAGCAGCCGTACCGGGTGGCGGGCCGCCGCGCGCCGGCCCCGGCGAACCAGCTGGACACGGCGTGGCTGACGGTGGCGGACGAGCTGTCGGAGCGCTTCGACGGCCTGCCGTTCGTGTTCGGCGGCCGGTCCTCGGGCGCGCGGGTGGCCTGCCGCACGGCGGCGGCCGGCCAGGCGGTGGCGGTGCTGTGCCTGGCGTTCCCGGAGCACCCCCCGGGCCGGCCGGAGAAGACGCGCCAGCCGGAGTTCGACGCGGTCGAGGTGCCGACGTTGGTGATCCAGGGGGAGCGAGACCCCTTCGGCCGCCCGAAGCCGGGACCGCACCAGGAGCTGGTGCTGGTGGACGGCGACCACAGCCTGGGCAAGGACCTGGAGACCATCTCCCGGGCAGCGGCCGAGTGGCTGTCGCGGGTGCTCAGGCCGTTGGCCTGAAACTTTCCTCGTCCGCCGTCCGATACGTCAGGGCGTGGGCACCGACGCGGGCAAGACCGCGCATGACGACCTTTGGCGGACCCTGCAGATCGTGAGCGAATGGATCCGGGCCGCCGACACGAAGGCCGGAGCCACTCTGGCCGTCGACGGAGCGGTCCTGGCGGTCGCGGCTTCCCGGCTGCGTGGGACGCCGCCGCCGGGTGTGCCGGCCGTGGTCGCCTTGTCGGTGGCTGTCGCGCTGGCCGCGGCCAGCGTTCTGCTGGCCATCTGGACCGTCATCCCGCGGGCGCGGCAGCTGGGCACCGACGCCATCTCCCACTACGGGACCATCGCCGCCTTCCGGTCGGCCGCCGAGTACCGGATTGCCGCGCTGACCACCCTGGCCGAGCCTGACGACCTCGCCGCGCACCTCACGCGCCACATCTGGGCGTTCTCCCGTACGGCCGCGCGTAAGTACCGCTTCGTCACCTGGGCGATCCGGCTCTTGGCCGGGGCGATGCTGGTCGGCGCGACCGGGCTGCTGCTGCCCTAAGCCCCGATCGCCGCCACCACCGCGCCGGTCAGCCGGATCAGCTCACCCGGCGCCAGCTCCACCTCGAGCCCCCGCCGCCCGGCCGAGCAGAACACCGTCTCGAAGCCCTCCGCCGACGCGTCGATCACCACCGGCAGGCGGCTCCGGTGGCCCAGCGGCGAGATCCCGCCCAGCACGTACCCCGTCGCGCGCTGGGCGGCCGCCGGGTCGGCCATCTTCGCCTTCTTGCCGCCCGCCGCGGCCGCCAGGGCCTTCAGGTCCAGCTGGCCGGTGACCGGGACCACGCCCACCACCAGCCGGCCGTCCACCTCCGCCACCAGCGTCTTGAACACGCGCGCGCGGTCCAGGCCGAGTGCCTCCACGGCCTCCAGCCCATACGACTCCGCGCGTGGGTCGTGGTCGTAAGCGTGCAGCGTGTGCGCCACTTTCTGCTTCCCCAGCAACGCCGTCGCCGGGGTGCCCTTGCCAGCCATGGCGGAAGTCTAGGGAATGCCCGATCCCCCCGAACGGTTGTACGGGACGTGACAACAACGCTCGCCACCACACGCTCACGCAGCCGCCGCAGTTCCCAGGCACCGGCGAACCGCGGCGTGCCCGGTCCCCGCGTAAACTCGGGTCCGCCGTATGCGCGCACGCGCATCGACGCCGAGCGGGAAGGGAACGGTTTGCCGAGCACGCAGAACTCAGCGCCGGAAGAAGCGACCGAGGCCGAGCGCGCCGAGCGCTTCGAGCGGGACGCGATGCCGCTGCTCGACCAGCTGTACTCGGCCGCGATGCGGATGACCCGCAACCCCGCCGATGCCGAGGACCTGGTCCAGGAGACCTACCTGAAGGCGTACGCCGCCTTCGCGTCCTTCAAGGCCGGCACCAACCTCAAGGCCTGGATGTACCGCATCCTGACCAACACCTACATCAACGGCTACCGCAAACGTCAGCGGCAGCCGGTGCAGGCGCCCACCGAGGAGATCACCGACTGGCAGATCGCCAAGGCGGAGAGCCACACCTCCAGCGGGCTCCGGTCGGCCGAGGTCGAGGCGATGGACAACCTGCCCGACACCGACGTCAAGGCCGCCCTGCAGAAGCTGCCCGAAGAGTTCCGGCTGGCCGTCTACCTGGCCGACGTCGAGGGCTTCGCGTACAAGGAGATCGCCGAGATCATGGACACGCCCATCGGCACCGTGATGTCCCGCCTGCACCGCGGCCGCGCCCAGCTGCGCGACCTGCTCGCCGACGTGGCCCGCGAGCGCGGCTTCATCCGGGGTGCCAAGGAGGAGGTGGCGGGGCGATGAGCGACATGTGCGAGGGCGCGTCCGACAAGGTCCGCTGCGAAGAGGCGCTCGCCGACATCTACCTGCTGCTCGACCGCGAGTGCAGCCCCGAGCGTGACGCCGCGTTGCGCGCCCACATCGAGGACTGCCCGCCGTGCCTCGAGGAGTACGGCATCGACGAGCACATCAAGCAGCTGCTGGCCCGCAAGTGCGGCGGCGAGCACGCTCCGGCCGAGCTGAAGAGCCGGCTGCGGGCGTCGATCCGCCAGACCGTCGCCACCCGCGGCGGCGTCACCGTGGAACGCACCGAGATCACCCTCGAGCAGCGCTCCGAATAACGCGCCTGAGCACGACGAAGGCCCCCGCGCTGGAGTGCGGGGGCCTTTTGCGTGCCGACGCCGGGTTCAGGAGTTGGGCTTACCGCCGTGGTTCGCGCTGTTCTTCTTCCGGCTGCGACGCTTGCGGGCGCGCTTCGACATGTTCACTCCTCGTCGTCAAAGCTGGTCAACCTCTCAAGTGTGTCATGACGTCCCGCTCTGGTTGGATGGGGTGCGTGTCCACGCTCGCCGAACTGCTCGCCGACAACACCGGCCTCCCCGGGGAAGCCGCGGACCACCTGCAGACCGTCGTCGCGGAGTGGCAGCTGCTGGCCGACCTGTCCTTCGCGGACTTCCTGCTCTGGGTCCCGGTGACCGAGGAGCTGCAGCCGGACGGCGGGGACTTCGTCTGCGTCGCGCACGCGCGGCCGACGACGGCGCCCACCGCGCACCCCGAGGACGTCGTCGGCACGCGGTTCACGGTCCAGGAGCACCCGCAGCTGGCGAAGGCCATGCGCGAGGTGCGGATCTGCCGCGAGGAGGACCCGCACTGGTACCGCGACCTGCCGATGCGGCGCGAGGCGATCCCGGTGCGGTTCCACGACGAGGTCATCGCCGTGATGAGCCGCGAGACGAACCTGGCCGCGCCGCGGGTGCCTTCGCCGTTGGAAATCGCGTACCTGGGCAGCGCCGGCGACCTGTGCCAGATGATCGTGGACGGCACGTTCCCGCCGAACGGCACGAATGCGACGGACACCCACACGTCGCCGCGGGTCGGGGACGGGCTGATCCGCCTCGACTCGAGCGGCACGGTCGTGTTCGCCAGCCCGAACGGCCTGTCCGCGTACCACCGGATGGGGCACGAGTCCGACCTGGTCGGGACGCGGCTGGCGCCGTTGACGCGCTCGCTGATCCGCGACCCGTTCGACGCGACCGAGGTGTCCCACCGCATCATCGAGGCCCTCGACGGGAAGCCGTCGAGCCGCACGGAAGCCGACTCGCGACGCGGCGCCGTGGTGCTGTTCCGCGCGCTGCCGCTGCGGCCGGCCGGGCAGGCGGCGGGCGCGCTGGTGCTGGTCCGGGACGTCACCGAGGTGAAGCGGCGGGACCGGGCGCTGCTGTCGAAGGACGCGACGATCCGTGAGATCCACCACCGGGTGAAGAACAACCTGCAGACGGTGGCCGCGTTGCTGCGGCTGCAGTCCCGGCGGACGACGTCGGAGGAGGCGCGGCTCGCCCTGGCGGAGTCGGTCCGCCGGGTGACGTCGATCGCGCTGGTGCACGAGGCGCTGTCGATCTCGGTGGACGAGCGCGTCGACCTCGACAAGCTGCTCGACAACGTGCTGCCGATGGTCGGCGAGGTCGCCACGGCGGAGTCGCAGGTGGGGCTGTCGCGGAAGGGCTCGTTCGGGATCGTGGTCGCGGAGATCGCGACGCCGCTGGTGATGGTGCTGGCCGAGCTGGTCCAGAACGCGATCGAGCACGCCTTCCCGGCGGGCCGGTCGGGCAAGGTCGAGCTGATCGTGGAGCGTTCGGCCCGCTGGCTGGACGTCGTGATCCGCGACAACGGGCGCGGCCTGCCGTCGGGCTTCTCGCTGGAGCGGTCGGACGGCCTGGGCCTGCAGATCGTGCGGACGCTGGTGGAGTCCGAGCTGCGGGGGTCGCTTTCGCTGCGGAAGGTGCGGACGGAGGCGTCGTCGACCCGGGTGACGGGGACCGAAGCCGCGCTCCGCATCCCGCTGTCCCGCCGCCTCTGACCGTCCCAAGCACGCGTGATGCCCCTCCCATCACGCTTGATGCCCGCTCGATCACGGACGATGCCCATTTGCGCACGGCTGAAGCCGCGGGCCGGCTGCTCGCCGCGTGCTGGGGGATGGATCTCGCGTGTGATTCGGCGCGGGACCGGCGTGATTGGAGGCGGATCTCGCGTGATTGGGCGCGCGACTCGCGTGATTGGGGAGGCATCTCGCGTGATTGGAGGGGCATCACGATGAAGGCCCGGCACCAGGTGCGTGGTGCCGGGCCGTTCAGCGTTTCGCGGGAGGACTTGAAGTCCCCGTGAGGTTTCACCGCACCCGTCGCCAGGTGGTTTCGCCTCGGTTGTTAAGCTCAAGCCGGGTAGGTATCACCCCAGACGGCGTGGGCACGACAAATGCCCGCCGGGTGAAATTCCTGCTCGGCCTGGGTGGATCTCGAGAAACTTAGGCGTTGGTACGCGTGCCGATGTGCGTACGGCGGCGCTTGAGCGCGCGTCGCTCGTCCTCGCTCATGCCGCCCCACACGCCGGCGTCCTGACCACTGGCCAAAGCCCAGGCCAAGCAGTCGGAAGCGGAGGGGCAGCGGTGGCACACGGCCTTCGCCTGAGCTACCTGCGACAGAGCAGGACCGCTGGTTCCCACCGGGAAGAACAGCTCGGGGTCCTCGTCTCGGCAGGCCGCGTCGTGGCGCCAGTCCATGTTCGTGAGCTCCTTCATATGGCGCGGGAGGGCCGCGCCACAGTCGTCAATGGCGGTCGTGTTCTTGGGTGCTTGTGAATGCTTTCACGAAGCACCGCTTTCGACAAGGGTTTCCGGAAGATCGGTGAGTCAGGTCACCCGGCCGAGCGACCCCTCTGACCTGCGGTTTCTCTCCGAAACAGCCTGCGTAAGGGAAGGCTGATGCGCTGAGTGGAGCTTCTCCGTCGACGAACGGCACCTGGTACTTATCCGCAGGCGATCAGCGGTCCCGTCGTCACACGATTACTGTGAGTGCATTCGGGACGCTGAAGAATTCGACTCGAGTCCGCTGGCCGACGAGGTCGCCGTCCACCTGGAAGTTTACCGGTTCAGCTGCGTCGATGCGGATCATCGGCAGGTCATCGTGACGCACGAGACGTCGTCCCCGCTGGTTGCTCTTCGTAGTCAAAGCTTGGCGTACATGCTTGAACACCGTCGGCAACCCCAGACCGTTCAACGCGAACAAACCCAATCCCGTCTCGAACGAGCAACCCGGATTGAGGTGGACGGCACGCTCGCCCAGGTAACTCCACGGATCGGTGTTCGACACGAAAGCGGTCAACGCCTCGACGGGGTCCTCGCCCGGGATACGGATCGTCAGGGCCGGCCTGCCCAGCGGCGGCCGGAAGTAGGAACGGACGGCGGCCCTCAAGTACAGCGTGGCCGTGGTCTGCTTGCCGCGGCGCTTGGCGACCCGGCCGACGACGTCGGCGTCCCAGCCGAGGCCGGCGTTGAAGGTGAACCAGTGGCCGTCGGCCAGGCCGAGCCCGACCCGGCGCGAGCGGTCGTTCTCCAGCGCGTTGAGCAGCTGGTGGGTGGCCTCGAACGAGTCCGCGGAGATGCCGAGGGCGCGTGCGAAGACGTTGGCCGAGCCGCCGGGCACCACGCCCAGGGCGGGCACCGGCCCGATCTCGGCGGGATCTCCGTCGGCGTCGGCCAGCAGGCCGTTGACGACCTCGTTGACCGTGCCGTCGCCACCGTGCGCCACGACCAGGTCGATCCCGTCCCGCGCGGCCGAGCGCGCGACGGCCATCGCGTGGCCGCGGTAGTCCGTCTCGACCACGTCGAGCTTGACCTGGCTGGCGAGCGCGTGCGCCAGGACGTCCCGGCCACCCGCGGTGGTCGAGGTGGCCTGGGGGTTCACCACGAGGATTGCGCGCATTACCGCAGAGTAAGTGACTTCCGGCGGCCCGAGAACCTTCCGGCGCCGCATGGTGACGGGCGCAACCCCGGGGATCAGCACCTTCGAGACCCTGTGCCGGGCGGTCCTCCTTCATCCACGACTGTCCGCTCGTCGTGACAAGTGCACCCGGGCCGACCGCCCGCTCATCGACGACATCTTGATTTTCGATGCCCGGGCGGTCCCGCGAAAACGGCCGACCGGGTGGCATACGATCGAATGAGCTCACGCACGGTGACTCGCCCTGGTCGAGTCCACTGTGCTTCCGCGAAATCCCCTGTGTTTGCCGAAAACCGGAAGGCCGCCGCAGTGAAGCTCTCGCCCGCTCCCCGTGAGGTCCGGCTGGCCGGCGTGGTCACCGCGGTGCCGTCGCTCGCCCTGCTGGTGTTCGGGGTGATCGTGCTGGTGAACGGCCTGGGTTCACCCGCGCAGCCGGGCAACAACATCTTCGTCGAGTCGGGCACGTTCATCGTGGTGGCGCTGGCGTTCCTGGCGGCGTCGGCCGGGCTGGTGCTCGGCCAGACGTGGGCGCGCTCGCCCGGTGTGGTGATCGCGCTGATCGTGATCGGCCTCGGCTGGTATCTGCTGGGCCCGTCCGGCGAACCGCTGTGGGGCGTCCCGATCGCGCTGCTGGGCATCGCGGCCCTGGTCCTGCTGTTCCGGCGGCCGTCCCGCGCCTGGGCGCTCGGCCTGCGCGAAGGCGAGACGGAGACCGAGGCCGCCGAACGCGGCGGCCTCGCCGGCCGCCGTGCCGAGCGCGAGGGCCACGAAGAGGACTGAGCCCGGATCCGGCGTGTTCAGACCCGCAACTCGCGTGATTGAGGCCGTAACCGGCGTGATTGAAGCCGTAACTCGCGAGATCCGGCTCCAATCACGCGAGATCCGGGCTGGATCACGCGAGATCCGGGTCTGATCACGGGAGTTACGCCTGGGCGGCCAGGGCCTTCAGGGGTTCGTCGGTGAGGCGGTTGACCGTCCACTCGTCCATCGGGACCGCACCCAGGGCCTTGTAGAACTCCGTTGCCGGGTTCCAGTCCAGGACCGACCACTCGAGCCGCGCGTAGCCGTTCGCGACGCACTCCGCCGCCAGGGCCGCCAGCAGGGCCTTGCCCAGGCCCGAACCGCGCTGGGACGCCCGCACGTAGAGATCCTCCAGGTAGATCCCGTGCACCCCGCGCCAGGTCGAGTAGTTCAAGAACCAGACCGCGAAGCCGACGACCTCGCCGTTCACTTCGGCCACGTGCCCGAACAGCTTCGGCGCTTCGCCGAACAGTGCGTCGTGCAGCTGCGCGGGCGTCAGGTGGCACTCGTCCGGCGCGCGCTCGTAGTCCGCGAGCTCGTAGGCCAGGCCGACCGCCGCTTCGACGTCCGAAGGGCGGATCCGGCGGATGCGGTCGTCGGGCACGTCAGTCCTCCGCGGGCAGCAGGTTGAGGTGTTCGATCTGGGGTTCGCCGCGCTCGTCGCCGAGCACCGCGATGCCGGCCGCGTCGAGTCCGAAGTGGACGCCGGCGGTGGCGGGCAGGCCGAGCCAGCGGGACACCAGCACGCGGCTGAAGTGCCCGTGCCCCACCAGGATCACGTCGCCGGCTTCGCAAGCCTGTCGCGCGCGCTCCAGCACGCGATCCGCGCGGGCCGACACGTCCGAAGCGCTTTCGCCGCCGGGGCTCTGGTGGGTCCAGACCGTCCAGCCGGGCACGGTTTCCCGGATCTGGGGCGTGGTGATGCCTTCGTAGTCGCCGTAGTCCCACTCGGCGAGGTCCTCGGTGACTTCGTCGACGCGCAGCCCGGCCAGCGCGGCCGTGCGCAGGGCCCGGGCGCGGGGACTGGACAGCACCAGCGACGGGCCGCCCACCAGGCTCCGGAGGGTGCCGCCGGCCGCGCGTGCCTGGCCTTCGCCCGCCGGTGTGAGGGGGATGTCCGTGCGGCCGGTGTGCCGCCCGTTCAGCGACCATTCGGTCTGCCCGTGCCGGAGGAGGAAGAGACGGTTCGCCACGCGGCCGAACATACCCGGCCGTTTGCGCGGAGGCTGACCGTCTGCTTAGCTACTGAACGGTAGCTTAGTTCGAGGAGAGCCTCATGTCCGAGACGCCGACGTACGCGTTGTGGCACAAGCTGGCCGGGAAGCCGGGCGGGAAACAGCTGTTCAGCGCCGCGATCTGCCTGCGGGTGCCCTACTTCCGCACGGTGCTGCCTTCGGTGCGCGAGCTGCGGCCGGGGCACTGCGAAGTGACCGCGCCGAAGTGGTGGGGTGTTTACAACCACATCCGCACGTTCCACGCGATCGCCGCCTGCAACCTCGCCGAAATCGCGATGGGCATGCTCGCCGAAGCGACGGTCCCCACGACGCACCGCTGGCTGCCGAAGGGCATGGACATCCAGTACGTCGCCAAGGCCGAGACGGGCCTGCGCGCGGTTGCCGCACTGCCGGAGCTGCCGGAGTTCGGGGACGAGGGCTTCGACCTCGAAGTCCCGGTGACCATTTCGGACGCGAACGGAAAGCCCGTGGTCACCGGGACGATCACCGTCTGGGTGACGCCGAAGAAGCGTTAGAGCTGCTTGTACTGCACGTACGTCGTCTGGTGGAACTCGGACCGCGAGGGCAGGCCCAGCTTCCGGTCCACGAGCTCGCCGAGCGGGCCGCAGCCCTGCGTCGCCGGGAGCGCCAGATCCGGGTCGACGACGCCGAAGTGGAACGTCGGCGGGTTCTTGGAGATCACCGTGGGCGGCTGCGCCGGGTCGTCGTGGACGACGGTGTGCAGGGGCGCGGCTGCCGTGCCGATGCTGCATCCCTTGTGCGGCAACGGGTGCCGCAGCACGACGTAGACGTCGAGCTCGTCGTTGCCCTGGAAGTCGGAGTAGCCGCCGTAGCGCAGCTGGAGCGTCGTGCCGGCCAGGCCGGGCACGCGCACCGGCTCGTGCCGCAGTGTGCCGAACACCTGCGCGTACTGGCCGTTCACCCGGCCCTCGCTGAACGTCAGCCGCATTTCGCCGAGCGGGATCACCTCGCCGTCGATGGTCAGTTTTCCCTGCGAGACAAAGGCTTCGCAGCGCCAGGTGGCCGGGTCGGCGTTCGCGGGCGGCGCCGGGCAGCCGGTGAAGTCGAACGTCGGGAGTTCGTCCGCGGACGCGGTTCCCGGCAGCAAAGCCAATGCGGCCACGGCCGCCCCCAGTGCGAGAAGTTTCATGGCGGTGAGCCTGCTCGCGTGGCGGCGCCGGGACATCCGGGATCTTCCCCAGGGAAGACCCGGGATTCCTCAAGGATCGAGCCGGGCCAGCGCGTCGACGAAGCCGTCGTCGGCGGCCGCGAAGAACTCCGCGTCCGCAGTCTCGACGTCCTTCAGCGCTTTCGCGACCAGTTCGAGGCCGGCCGGGGTGACCTCCAGGCGTTTCGCGCGGGCGTCGGCCGGGTCGTCGGCGCGCGCGAGCAGGCCGCGATCGGCGAGCTTGCGGACGACCTGGCTGGTCATCATCGTGTCGGTGCCCGCCTGGTCGGCGAGCTGCCGCTGGGTCGGTGGCTCGCCCGCGCGGGTGAGCCACCACGTCGTCGTCAGCAGCACGAACTGGACGTGCGTGAGGTCGTGCGGGGCCAGCGCGGCCCGCATTGCCCGCTGCCAGGCCAGCGTCACGCGCCACAGCAGGAAGCCGGGGCTGCGCTCGGGGCCGGGCAGGCGGGACTCCGGGGCGGTCATACCCGTGAGCTTGCCTCAGCCAACCGGGCCAACGCGCGCACGGCGTCGGGAGTGTCCGATGTGACCTGCGGACCGAACCCCTCCGGGCCGTCGATGGTGACGCGGTAGGTGATCCGCGTGCCGCCGTCGACGTCGGTCAGCACGTGCTCGAACCGCAGGTGCGCGTCCGGCAGCACGGTCTCGTCGGTGAAGCTCCGGCCTTCGGTGACCTCGGTGAGGGTGAACGGGATCGGCGGCATGCCGTCCATCGTCATCGTGCCGCCGGTCCCGACCGCGAAGGGGCCGTCGAGGACCACCGACCGGACGCCGGCGTCCCACTCCGGCCAGCGGCCGGTGTCGGCCCACAGCGGCCAGATCGCGGCGGCGGAGGCGGTGGAGGTCTCGCTGTGCTCGTACTCGTAAAGTGTCATGCGGGCAGACTATATGCGCGCATATTAAATGTGCAAGCGGCTCTTTGCGGCCGGGGATGAGGGTCAGCTCGCCGAGCGCAGCTTGTCGTAGTAGGCGACGCAGCGCGGGCCAGGGCAGGTCCAGCGCGGGGTCGAGCGGGGTGATGCCGTGCTCGCCCGTGGGGTTGTACGGCTCCGAGCAGAAGCAGGACATCACGGTGTCGTCTTCGAGGGCGACGAAGCCGTGGCCGAGGCCTTCGGCGAGGTAGATCGCGCGGAACTCCCGCGAGTCGAGCACGACCGAGTCCCACTGGCCGAAGGTCGGCCGGCCGCTTCGCAGAAGACCTCCTCCTGGAAGGGGGCGACGAACAGGCCCCGGTCGTCGGGGAAACGCCCAGGGGGAGAACTCGTAGGCGTCCGGGACGCTCGGCCGGCGGAATTGCATGGTGTCACCTTGTCGGTCGCCAACAAAACCGGACGGACGTCTTGGGAATTGCCGGGAAAACGGCGTTGGTGTGACATCAACCGCACCGAGGGGTCACCGGCGGCGGGGGACCTGTCACAATGAACGAACCGCCGCGTCCGCGGCCATCGCCAGACCCACGGCACCGATGGCCGACGTGACGCCTCGCCGACAGGCCGGCGCTACCGCGCTGGGCTGCCGTGCCGGGATCCCCCACGGTTTCCCCTTGCTCGACCGTGGTCCCAGCCCGCATGCCCAGGAGAAATTCCAGTGACCCAAGTCCGATCCGCGAGTTCCGTCATTCCCACTGGGGGAATGACGGAAACGACGACAGGAAACCCCATGACCGAGCCCACCGGCGGCGTTGCGCCGGTCACCGACGAAGAGATCTTCACCGGGCACGAGGGCGGAAAGCTCTCGGTGGCGGCCACCCGCCCGATTTCCAGCCCGCGTGACCTTTCGATCGCGTACACCCCGGGTGTGGCGAAGGTGAGCCGCGCGATCGCCGAGGACGCGGCCAAGGCCAAGCGCTACACGTGGGCGGACAGGCTGGTCGTCGTGGTGAGCGACGGGACGGCGGTGCTCGGCCTCGGCGACATCGGCGCCAGCGCGTCGCTGCCGGTCATGGAGGGCAAGTCGGTGCTCTTCAAGACCTTCGGCGGGCTCGACTCGATCCCGCTGGTGCTGGACACGACCGACGTCGACGAGATCGTCGAGACGCTGGTGCGGCTGCGGCCGTCGTTCGGGGCCGTCAACCTGGAGGACGTCTCCGCGCCGCGCTGCTTCGAGCTGGAGGACAAGCTCAAGGAGGCGCTGGACTGCCCGGTCATGCACGACGACCAGCACGGCACGGCGATCGTCACGCTGGCCGCGCTGCGCGGCGCCAACCTCGTGCTCGACCGCGCGATCGCCGACCAGCGCGTCGTCGTCTCCGGCGCCGGCGCGGCGGGCGTGGCCTGCGCGAAGATCCTCCAGGAGGCCGGCATCGGCGACGTCACGGTGCTCGACTCCCGCGGCATCATCCACTCCGGCCGCGACGGCCTGAACCCGGTCAAGGAGCGGCTCGCCGCGACGACGAACAAGGCCGGCCTGCGCGGCGGGCTGGCGGAGGCGCTGGAAGGCGCGGACGTGTTCCTCGGCCTGTCGGGCGCGACGATCGACGAGTCGCTGCTGGGCCGCATGGCGGGTGGCGGCATCGTGTTCGCACTGTCCAACCCGGACCCGGAAGTGCACCCGGACGCGGCCTCGCGGTACGCGTCGATCGTGGCCACCGGCCGCAGCGACTTCCCGAACCAGATCAACAACGTGCTGGCGTTCCCCGGCGTCTTCCGCGGTGCGCTGGACTCCGGCGCGCGGGCGATCACGGAGAACATGAAGCTGGCGGCCGCCGAGGCGATCGTGTCGGTGGCGATGGACGACCTCGGCCCGGACCGGATCGTCCCGTCGCCGCTCGACCCGCGCGTGGCCCCGGAGGTCGCGGCCGCGGTGGCCAAGGCCGCGGAAGCGGACGGCGTCACGGACTGAGTTCCCCGCGCGAAGGCGGCCCTTCCCCGGTGGGAGGGCCGCCTTCGCCGTGTTCAGAGCAGTTCGGCGAGGCGGTGGCGGGGGACGTCGACCAGGCGCAGGTCGGTGAGGTCCTCCGGGACGTCGAGGGAGACGTTCGCCAGCCGGGCGTGGGCGCGGGTGAGGACCTCGTCCTGGTGCTCCACCGCCTCCGCGACCACCACGGCGTGCCGGTTGTCCGGTGTGCTCCGCAGGTACCGCAGCGCGTACTTCCCCCGGACGAGTGACGCGAGCGCCTCCTGGGAGACCTGGTCGGCCAGGTCCGGGTGGGCGTTGGGGACCAGCAGGGCCAGGCGGCGGGCGTTCGTGCCCAGCAGCGTCCGCAGCAGCCACGGGCCCGGGTCGGCCGAGAGGTCCATCGCGATCGCGTCGCCCTCGGGGCCGGAGATCGACCAGTCCACCGGCCGCGACTCCAGCGCGAGGCCGCCCGCACCGGCGATCTCCTTCAGCTTCTCCAGCAGCGCCGGCTTCGTGCCGGCGGCCTCGACCGACTGCGGCCCGTGCGTGTAGATCGCCTTGCCGCTGCGCATCTTCTTGGCTTTCGCCGTCGGCTGGCAGACGTACAGGTCCGCCGCGCTGCCGATCGCCTGCGCCCCGAAGTACCGGTTGAAGCCCGGCAGGATCGCCTCGAACGTCAGGCCGAGCGTCGCCAGCGAGCGCTGCACCTGCGCGCCCAGCGCCGGGTGACGCGGGCTGTAGCCGTACGCCAGCAGCAGCCGTCCCTCGCTCGGCTCCCGCAGCGCCTGCACCCCGCGCGCCGCGAACAGCCCCATGCCTTCGGGCGTGTACGGCGGATCGCTGAACACGAGATCCGCGCCGCCGCTCAGCGACGGCGGCAGTCCGACGCGCAGGTCCGCGTGCACGGTCCGGATTTCGCGGCCGCCGCGGTCGTCCAGGTAGGCGAGCACCCGTTCGTCCAGGTCGACGACCGTGAGCGACGCCGACGGGCAGACCGCGCGCACGGCCAGCGACGTCAGGTCGTGGTCGCCGAGGAACAGCAGGCGCGTCGAGGCGAGGTCGTACTGCGCGTCCAGCCAGAGCGCGCGGCGCAGCACGGTCTCCGGCGTGGCCTGCACGTGGTCGAGCGCGGCCAGCGGCGACGGCACCTCGGCCACCCACTCGGCGATCTTCGGCAGCAGTTCGTGCGTCGCGACGGCTTCGTCGAGCGGGTCGGCGTAGCGCGGCGCGCGGTACTGCAGGTACGACGCCGCGACGCCGGGGGAGATGCGCAGGCGGTCGCCGCTGCGGTCCAGGTCGTCGCCGAGGGCGGCGAGGACGGCCTCGACGCTGCGCCGCGGGGCGGTCGAGAGCCGCACCAGTTCGCCGAGGTCGTGGTCGCCGGTGCGCAGCAGGTCGAGGACGCGGTACAGCGGGCGGACGCCGACGCCGTGCGCGGCGAGGACGTCGTCGAGAGCCTTCACGGGCTCTGAGCCTAGTCACCAGCCCTCGGAACAGCGTGCCAACCATGGCGGACTCGGCTACGGTCGGATCGGACCGGGACATGGGGAGTGGCTGTGACCATCGAATTCCGCGACGTGACCAAGCAGTATCCGGATGGGACGGTCGCCGTCGACAAGCTGAACCTCACGGTCGAAGACGGCACGATCACCGTGTTCGTCGGGCCGTCCGGCTGCGGCAAGACGACGTCGCTGCGGATGATCAACCGGATGGTCGAGCCGACCGGCGGCCAGGTGCTGCTCGACGGCAAGGACGTCGCCGAGGGCGACCCGGCGCTGCTGCGCCGCGGCATCGGCTACGTCATCCAGCACGCCGGGCTCTTTCCCCATCGGACGGTGCTGGACAACATCGCCACCGTGCCGCTGCTTTCCGGCTGGGACAAGGGGAAAGCGCGCAAGCGGGCCGCCGAGCTGCTGGAGATCATCGGCCTGCCGGTCGAGCTCGGCAAGCGCTACCCGGCCCAGCTTTCGGGTGGCCAGCAGCAGCGCGTCGGCGTCGCCCGCGCGCTCGCCGCCGACTCGCCGGTGCTGCTGATGGACGAGCCGTTCTCCGCGGTCGACCCGATCGTGCGCGAGGACCTGCAGAACGAGCTGCTGCGGCTGCAGTCGCAGCTGGGCAAGACGATCGTGTTCGTCACGCACGACATCGACGAGGCCGTCCGGCTCGGCGACAAGGTGGCCGTGATGCGCGTCGGCGGCAAGCTCGCCCAGTACGGCACGCCCGCCGACGTCCTGCGCCACCCGGTGGACGACTTCGTCGCGTCCTTCGTCGGCCGCGACCGCGGCTACCGCGGGCTGTCGTTCCTGTCCGCCGAAGGCGTCGAGGTCAAGGAGCTGGAGCTGGTCGAGATCGGCTCCGCCGTGCCGGCGAGCGACGGCTGGCGGCTCGCGGTCAACACCGAGAAGCAGCCCCGCGGCTGGCTGCCCCCGAACTCCACTGTGGACGGACCGCTGAGCGAGGACGACCTCGTGGCCGGTGGTTCGCTCTGGGTGCGGGGAACGCCGATCCGCGGCGCGCTCGACGCGGCGCTGTCGTCGCCCGCCAGCCTCGGCGTGGTCGTCGACGAAGATCACCGGGTACTCGGCGCCGTGGTCGCGCGGCAGGTGCTGGACGTCATCGAGGGCACGCCCCAGGCGTCATGAGCTTCTTCGACGAGCTCGGGCGGTACTTGAGCAGCGCGAACAACCGCGTCCAGATCCTCGGCGACCTGGGCGACCACGTGTACCTCGCGCTGTTGCCGCTGGTCATCGGGATCGTCCTGGCCATCGCGGCGGGCTGGCTGGGGCACCGCTGGGCACCCGCCCGGCAGGTGCTGACGGTGGTCGCGAACCTGCTCTACACGATCCCGTCGCTCGCGCTGTTCGTCGTCATCCCCGGCCTGATCGGGTCGAAGATCCTGGACAGCGTCAACGTCGTCGTCGCGCTGACCATCTACACCACGGCGCTGCTGGTCCGGCCGGTGCTCGACGCCCTCGACGCGGTGCCGCCGCCGGTGGTCGCCGCCGCCACCGCCGTCGGGTACAAGCCGGTGCGGCGGTTCTTCGCCGTCGAACTGCCGCTGTCGGTGCCCGTGCTGGCGGCCGGCGTGCGGGTGGCGTCGGTCAGCAACATCAGCCTGGTCAGCGTCGGCGCGCTGATCGGCACCGGCGGCCTCGGCGTGCTGTTCACCGACGGCTTCCAGCGCGAGTACTTCTCGCCGATCGTCGTCGGCATCGTGCTGACGCTGCTGCTGGCGCTGGTCGTCGACCTGGTGCTGGTGGGCTCGCGAAACCTGCTGACGCCGTGGACCCGGGTGGGGGCGCCGTGATCACCGATCTCGTCCGCTGGTTCGGCGACCCGGCGCACTGGTCCGGGCCCGACGGGATCCCGCAGCGGCTGCTGGAACACCTCGGCTACACGGCGTTGTCGCTGGTGATCGCGCTGGTCATCGCGGTGCCGCTGGGCCTGTTCGTGGGCCACACCGGCCGCGGCGGCGTCGCGCTGGTGAGCGCCGGCAACGCCATCCGCGCGCTGCCGACGCTGGGGCTCGTCACGTTCCTGTTCCTGCTCTTCACCGAGAGCGTCACCTCGACGATCATCGGGCTCGTCGTGCTGGCCGTGCCGCCGATCCTCGCCGGCACGTACGCCGGGCTGCAGGCGACCGACCACGGTGTGGTCGACGCCGCCGAGGGCGTCGGGATGACCGGCTGGCAGCGGCTGTGGCAGGTCGAGGTGCCGATCTCGCTGCCGCTGGTCCTCGGCGGCATCCGCAACGCCGTGCTGCAGCTCGTGGCGACCGCCGCGGTGGCCGCGTACGTCGGACTCGGTGGCCTGGGCCGGTTCCTGCTCGACGGACTGGCCATTTTGGACTATCCCGAAGTGATCGCGGGCGCGCTGCTGACGACGTTGCTGGCCGTCGCCCTGGATCTGCTGTTCGCGCTGCTGAACCGGGCGCTGGTGCCCCGGGGCGTCCGGCTCGCGGCGGCCGTGAAGAAGGTGGCGGCGTGAAGCGGCTCGTTCTGCTGGTGGTCCTGGTGCTGGCGGCCGGCTGCGGCAACCCCCTGGCAGGCGGCGGCGAGGGCGGCACTTCGGGCGACATCATCATCGGGGCGTCCGACGTCGGCGAAAGCCTGCTGCTGGCCCAGATCTACGCGGGCACGCTGCGGCAGGCGGGTGCGACGAACGTGACCGTGCGGCCGCCGGTGGGCAGCCGCGAGGTCGTCGTCAAGGCGCTGCAGGACAAGTCGCTGTCGGTCGTGCCGGACTACAGCGGAAACCTGTTGCGGTACTTCGACAAGGACACCACGGCGACGACGTCCCAGGACGTCTACGCGCAGCTGCGGCAGAAGATCCCGCCGGGGTTCGAGGTCCTGGACCAGGCGCCGGCCGAGGACAAGGACCTGCTGGTGGTCGGACCACAGCTGGCTTCTTCGGGCGTCAAGACGTTCTCCGACCTGGGGAAGCGCTGCGGTGAGCTGGTGTTCGGCGGGCCGGGCCAGTGGAGCAGCCGGTGGAAGGACAAGATCAAGGCGCTCTACGGCTGCGAGTTCAAGGAAATCCGCACCACCGACACCGGCGGCCCGGTGACCGTGGCGGCCTTGAAGTCCGGCGACGTCCAGGTGGCGGACCTGTTCAGCACGTCGTCGACGATCGCCGCGAACGGGTTCGTGCCGCTGGTGGACGACAAGAACATGTTCCCGGCGCAGAACATCGTGCCGGTGGTGGCGAAGGGGACGCTGTCGCCCGCCGAGGTGGCGGCGTTGAACCGGGTTTCGGCGGCGCTGACGACTTCGGAACTCACGCGGTTGAACGTCGAGTTCACGGAGGAGAAGCGGAATCCGCTGGACATCGCGGAGGACTTCCTCGCGCGCACCTAGCGCTCAGCCTTGCCGGGCGGGCCGGATGGTGAGGTCGCCGATCTCGACGTCGTCCGGCTGCTCGATGGCGAACGCGATCGCCCGCGCCACGGCGTCGGGACCGATGCCGAGCGCCGCCATCGCCTGCTGCACCTGCTCGCGCTGTGCGGGGTCCTCGACGTGGTCGACCAGCTCGGTGCGCACGAACCCCGGCGAGATGGCCGTCGTGCGCAGGACGCCGTCGGTCGACTCCTGCCGCAACGCCTCCAGCAGCGTGCGCACGGCGTTCTTGGTTCCCGCGTAGACGGCCTGCGCTGGGACGATCTTCAGCCCCGACGTCGAGACGGTCGTGACGAAGTGCCCGCGGCCCTGCGCGCGGAACACCGGCAGCGCGGCGGCGATGCCGTGCAGCACGCCGCGGAGGTTGACGTCGATCATCGCGTCCCAGTCGTCGACGTCGAGGGCGCTCACCGGGGCGATCCGGGCGACGCCGGCGTTGGCCACCAGGACGTCGAGGCGGCCGAAGCGCTCGACGGCGAGGGCGACGAGCCGCTCGAGATCGGCCCGGCGGGTCACGTCGACGTCCAGCAGTTCCGCACGGCCGCCGTCGTCGCGGATCTTTTGGGCAAGCGCTTCCAGCCGGTCGATCCGCCGGGCGCCCAGCACGACGGCCGCGCCGCGGCTCGCCAGTTCCACGGCCGTCGCCTCGCCGATCCCGCTGCTCGCGCCCGTGATCGCGACGACCTTGTCCAGTCCGTTCGACATGGCACCTCCCGCTAAGCTGACAACTGTCCGCTTAAGCTTACCGGACAATTGTCCACTTATCTCGGGGAGCATGTCGTGCCTCGTTCGGATGCCGCCGCCAACCGGGACCGGATCGTCGAGGCCGCCCGGGCGGAGCTGAGCGAGGCCAACGGCGCGGCCGGCGAGCTGAAGCTGCACCGGGTCGCCAAGGCCGCGGGCGTCGGGCAGGGCACGCTCTACCGGCACTTCCCGACGCGCGAGCACCTGCTGGCGGAGGTGTACCGGGCCGAGCTGACCCAGCTCGTCGGCACGGTGGCGCCGCTGCTGGCGGAGCACTCCCCGCTGGACGCGCTGTCCCGCTGGCTGGACCGGCTGGTCGAGTACGCGCGCGTCAAACGCGGCGTCATGGCGGCGATCGAGGTGCCGGCGTGGCAGGACCTGCACGCCGGGCAGCACCACCGGCTCGACGACGCCCTCGAAACGCTGCTGGACCGGGGAAAGGCGACCGGCCAGATCCGTGACGGCGTCGACGCCGCCGACGTCATCCTGCTCCTCGGGGCGCTGTCCCGGATTCCCGAAGCGGACTGGGACTCGCGCGCACCCCGGATCGTGGCGGTGATCGTCGACGGCCTGCGCGCCTAGCGCACGGCCGCCGCCACGCGAGCCGCGTCCTCGATGGCCTGCTCCGGCGGCTCCTCCGGCAGCGGCAGCAGCACCACCGACCCGCTGCCCGCCTCGTGCAGGGCCCGGACCGCCGCCGCGCATTCGTCGAGCTCGCCGCAGATGGCCAGGCGGTCGATCCACTCCGGACGCAGGCCCGCCGCCAGTTCGTCCACTGTGGACGCCGAATCCAGCAGAGCCAGCAGCTCCGACGCGAACGGCAGGCCCTCGACCTGCACCCGCGAGCCCGGCGTCAGGGACTCCGCGACCGTCTTCCGCGCCCGCTCACGGTCGCCCAGGGCCAGCCAGTTGTACGTCACCAGGGCGTGCGGGCCCGTCGCCGCGATGCCCTCCAGTGCCGTCCGGACGTACTCCGGCGGGGCCGGCTCGGCCAGGATCGTGCCGTCCGCCGCCGTGCCTGCGACCGCCAGGGACTTCGGGCGGCGGACGCCCGCCACCAGCGGGGGCGGCGACGACGGCGGGAACACCAGCTCGACCTCGTCCAGGTGGACGTGCTTGCCGTCCATCGAAACCCGCTCGCCCGCCAACAGCCGCCGGACCGCCACCAGCGTCTCCTCCAGCGCCGCCAGCGGGGACGCCGGGTACGCGCCGATCTGGCGCATCCACGACGCGACGCCGTGGCCGAACCCGGCGATCAGGCGGTCCGGGTGCAGCTCGGCCAGCGCCGCGACCTCCATCGCCGCGATCGCCGGGTTGCGCGCCACTGTCGGCAGCACGCCGACGCCCACCTTGATCGTCGACGTCACCGCCAGTGCCGTCGCGACCGTGGCGATGCCGGCCGCCCAGAAGCAGTCTTCGACCAGCCAGAGTTCGTCGAGGCCCGCGTCTTCGGCTTGGCGCGCGAGGTCGCGCAGCTTCGACGGCGGCTGCTCGCGGTTGATCCGGACACCCACGGACGAGGTCGGTGTGTACACGCGCGGCTCCTGTTCAGATCCGGGAAAACGCCGGCGCGTACTCGAATGCGCCCGCCTGGGAGGGTTCGTACGCGGCCAGCGTTCGCGCCTGGAAGTAGCGGCCCCAGTTCGGGTCGGGGGACGCGATCGACAGGTCCGACGCGGTGACGAAACCGAACCGCGAGTAGTAGGCCGGCTCGCCGAGCAGGACGACCAGGCCGTGGCCGAGAGCGTCCGCCGCGCCGACCACCGCGTGCATCAGCGCCGAGCCGACGCCGGCGGTCTGGTGCGCGGGCAGCACGCCGAGCGGGCCGAGCCCGACCGCGGCCGCCGTGTCGTCGCCGACGCGGGCCCGGCTGCAGCACACGTGCCCGACCACCTCGCCATCGCGGACGGCCACCAGCGACAGCGGGTTGATCAGGTCGCCTTCGGCCCGGAGTTCGTCGACGAGCGGCGCCTCGATCGGGGTGACGCCTTCCTCGCGCCGGAACGCCTCGCTGTGGACGGTGTGGATCGCCGCCCGATCGGCGGGCGTCTCGCGGCGGATCAGCATGATCGCTACCTTGCCCCGAACCGGCGGGGGACGGCAATCGGGTTTCGGGCCGGGCTGAGCAGCCCCCGTTTTCAACGCTGGCGGGGGCCACCGACGATTTCGGGTGAACGGCCTGCTCAGCCCGCGCGAATGGCCTAGTGTCCGATTCGTGCAGCAAGGACCTCAGTACCCCTATCAGCAGTACCAGCCGTACCAGCAGTACCCCGGTTACCCGCCGCCGAAGTCCGGGGGGAAGACCGTTCTCGTCGTCGTTCTCGTGGTCGTCGGGGTTCTCGTGCTGGCCGGGGTGGGCGTTGGCGCCTTCTTCCTGGTGACGGCGGACCGCAAGTCGTCCACGGCTGCACCGGCTTCGACGTCGGCGGCAGGCGAGCCCGACAAGTACTCCTCGTTGCCGCGCTGCAGCGAGGTCGGCAGCCGGATGAACAACCTGCCACCGCTGTCGAGTGATGCTCCGGCCGAGCCGGCGAGCACCTCGGGCGACACGATCCAGCTGTCCCAGCTGAGCTGCTCGTGGATGAAGTCGGGCTCGTCGTCCGGCACGCTGTCGATGTTCCTCGCGAAGTCGAACCGGCCCGGCTCGGGCGAAGGCCCCGGGTACGCGAAGGCGGGTTACGAGAACGAGGTGAACCGCGGCGCGAAGCCGATCACCGAGAAGATCGGGAAGGCGACCAAGGCGGCGGACATCGAGTACGACCAGAGCGGCGCGATGCAGTGCGGCGTGCGGTTCTACCAGGGCAACGTCGACGCGACAGTGGTCGTCACGGCGGCCGACTCGACCGACCGGAACCTCGAACGCTGCCGCCGCAACGCGCACAGCCTGGCCAAGGCGGCTTCGGAGTCCCTCGAATAGCAAAAAGGCCTCCCCACGGCGAACCGTGGGGAGGCCTTTCTCAAGCGATCAGTCGAACGCCTTCGCGATCAGCGCCTTCTGCTCGACTTCGTGCACCTTCGACGAACCCGCCGACGGGGCGGCCATCGGACGACGCGAGACGACCTGCAGGCCCGAGAGCACCTCCGGGAACTTCCGGGGCAGGTTCAGGCCGAAGAACGGCCACGCACCCTGGTTCTCCGGCTCCTCCTGGACCCACGCGACCTGCGTCGCGTTCGTGTACCGCTCCAGCGCCGCCAGCAGCTTCTTCTTCGGCAGCGGGTAGTACTGCTCGATCCGCACGATCGCGACGTCGTCGGCCTCGCGCTTCGCCCGCTCCGCCACGAGCTCCCAGTACAGCTTCCCGGAGGTCAGCAGCACCTTGCGGATCTTCGACGGGTCCGGCGTGACGTCGTCGATGACGGACTTGAACCGGCTCTCGCCGGTGAAGTCCTCGACGCCGGACGTCGCGGCCTTGTTGCGCAGCATCGACTTCGGCGTGAACACGACCAGCGGGCGCTGGATGCCGTCGAGGGCGTGGCGGCGCAGCAGGTGGAAGTAGTTCGCCGGGGTGGACGGCACCGCCACCGTCATCGAGCCCTCCGCGCACAGCGAGAGGAACCGCTCGATGCGGCCGGACGTGTGGTCCGGGCCCTGGCCCTCGTGGCCGTGCGGCAGCAGCAGCACGACGTCCGAACGCTGGCCCCACTTGGCCTCGCCGGAGGAGATGTACTCGTCGATGACGGTCTGCGCGCCGTTGACGAAGTCGCCGAACTGCGCTTCCCACATGACCAGCGACTCGGGGTTGGCCACCGAGTAGCCGTACTCGAAGCCGACGGCCGCGTACTCCGACAGCGCCGAGTCGTAGATCATCACGCGGCCCTGGCCGTCGGCCAGGTTCTGCAGCGGCGAGTACTCCTGGCCGGTCTTGCGGTCGATGAACACCGAGTGCCGCTGGGTGAAGGTGCCGCGCCGCGAGTCCTGGCCGGACAGCCGGACCAGCCGGCCCTCCATCGCCAGCGACCCGAAAGCGAGCAGCTCGCCGAACGCCCAGTCGATGTCGCCTTCGCGGGACATCTTGTGGCGGCGCTCCATGACCGGCTTGACGCGCGGGTGCGGGGTGAAGCCCTCGGGCACGTTCACGAACGCGTCGCCGATGTGCTCCAGCGTCGCGCTGGTGATGGCCGTCGCGACCTTGGCCGGGACCTGCTGCTCCTCCTCGACGGAGGGGCTGGCCTTCGCCGGGTGCTTCTCCAGCTCGCGGACCTCGTTGAAGACGTGCTCCAGCTGGCTCGAGAAGTCGCGCAGCGCGGCCTCGGCCTCCTCGACGGAGATGTCGCCGCGGCCGATCAGCGACTCGGTGTAGGTCTTCCGCGTCGAGCGCTTGGTGTCGATGATGTCGTACATCGCCGGCTGCGTCATCGACGGGTCGTCGCCCTCGTTGTGCCCGCGGCGGCGGTAGCAGATCAGGTCGATGACGACGTCCTTGTGGAACGCCTGCCGGTACTCGACGGCCAGCTTGGCCACCCAGTGCGCGGCCTCCGGGTCGTCGCCGTTCACGTGGAAGATCGGCGAGCCGATCATCTTCGCGACGTCGGTGGCGTACTGCGACGAGCGCGAGTGCTCCGGCGCGGTGGTGAAGCCGACCTGGTTGTTGACGATCACGTGCACGGTGCCACCGGTGCGGTACCCGCGCAGCAGCGACAGGTTCAGCGTCTCGGCCACGACGCCCTGGCCCGCGAAGGCCGCGTCGCCGTGCATCAGGACCGGCAGCACGGTGTAGCCCTCGCCGCCCTTGTCCAGGAGGTCCTGCTTCGCGCGGACGATGCCTTCGAGCACCGGGTCCACGGTCTCCAGGTGCGACGGGTTCGCCGTCAGCGACACCTTCGTCTCGCCGTCGCCGAACATGCGGAAGTACTTGCCCTCGGCGCCGAGGTGGTACTTCACGTCACCGGAGCCGTGCGCCTGGCCCGGGTCGAGGTTGCCCTCGAACTCCTGGAAGATCTGGCTGATCGGCTTGCCGACGATGTTGGCCAGCACGTTCAGGCGGCCGCGGTGCGGCATGCCGATGACGACCTCGTCGAGCTCGTGCTCGGCCGCCTTGTCCAGCAGCGTGTCCAGCAGCGGGATCGCCGTCTCGCCGCCCTCGAGCGAGAAGCGCTTCTGGCCGACGTACTTGGTCTGCAGGAACGTCTCGAACGCCTCGGCGGCGTTCAGCTTCGAGAGCACGTACTTCTGGACCGCGGGGTCCGGCTTCTCGTGCGGGATCTCGACGCGCTCCTGGATCCAGCGGCGCTCCTCGGGGTCGAGGATGTGGGTGTACTCGATGCCGACCGTGCGGCAGTACGAGTTGCGCAGCACGCCCAGGATGTCGCGCAGCTTCATCCGCTCCTGGCCGGCGAAGCCGCCGACCGGGAACTCGCGGTCGAGGTCCCAGAGGGTGAGACCGTGGGACAGCACGTCCAGGTCCGCGTGGCTGCGCTGGCGGTAGTTCAGCGGGTCGGTGTCGGCCATCAGGTGGCCGCGCATCCGGAACGCGTCGATCAGCTCGATCACGCGGGCGGTCTTGTCGACCGGGCCGTCCGGGATGTCGGCGACCCAGCGGATCGGCTCGTACGGCAGGCGCAGGCTGGTGAAGACGTCGTCGTAGAAGCCGTCTTCGCCGAGCAGCAGCTCGTGGATGCGCTTGAGGAACTCGCCCGACTCCGCGCCCTGGATGATGCGGTGGTCGTAGGTCGAGGTCAGCGTCATGATCTTGCTGATGCCGAGGTCGACCAGGGTCTTCTCGCTGGTGCCCTCGAACGCAGCCGGGTACTGCATGGCGCCGACGCCGATGATGGCGCCCTGGCCGGCCTGCAGGCGCGGCACCGAGTGGTTGGTGCCGATGCCGCCCGGGTTGGTCAGCGAGATCGTGGTGCCGGAGAAGTCGTCCGCGGTGAGCTTGTTGTTGCGGGCCTTCTTGACGATCTCCTCGTACGCCTGCCAGAACTGCAGGAACGACATGTCCTCGACGCCCTTGATCGAGGCGACGACGAGGTTGCGCGAGCCGTCCTTGCCCTTCATGTCGATCGCGAGCCCGAAGTTGACGTGCTCCGGCGTGACCGCGAACGGCTTCCCGTCGATCAGCTGGTAGTGCCGGTTCATGTTCGGGAAGTTCTTCAGCGCCCGCACCATGGCGTAGCCGATGAGGTGCGTGAAGGAGATCTTGCCGCCGCGGGTGCGCTTGAGGTGGTTGTTGATGACGATGCGGTTGTCCGCCATCAGCTTCGCCGGGACCGCGCGCACGCTGGTCGCGGTGGGGACGCTCAGCGAGGCGTCCATGTTCTTGGCGATGGCCGCCGCGGCGCCGCGCAGCTGCTTCGACTCCGGCTCTTCCTTCTTCGCCTCGGCCTTGGGCTCGGCCTTCGCCGCGGCGGGCTTGGGAGCCGCCTTCGGCGCCGGCTTCGCGGGGGCCGGCTTGGTGGGCGCGGCTTGCTTGGCCGCCGACTCCGCGTTCTGCACGGCCTTGGCCGACGGCTGTGCGGCCTGGCCGTTGGAGGCGGGCTTGGCGTCGGCCTGCTGCCGGGCGGTGTCCGCCTTGGCCTGCGCGCTCTGCGTCGGCTTGAAGTCCGCGAAGAAGTCGTGCCATGCGGCATCGACTGAGGAAGGGTCGGCGAGGAACTGGTCGTACATCTCTTCGACCAGCCACTCGTTGGGGCCGAACTGTGACGCAGGGCTGCTGCTGGACACGGCTGGGGCTCGCCTCTATCCGTCTCGATCTCGATCTTGAATCCGCTGATGCGCCTACCAGGCTAACCCCCTTGGTAACCGCGATGTGATGGAACCGGCCTGTGTGAGGCGAGGCGCACTAGGGTATCGGTCACTGACTCGATCAAGATGTGCTAAGGGAACCTTAAGCACTGGACCGGGTACAGGGTTCCCGGGCTCTTTTTCCCGGGTTCGCGCTCCGGCCCGTGGACGTTCACCGGGGTGGGTTCTCCTGGGACGATGTGGCTGGTCGAATGTCCTTCGTTCTGGGACCAGGGCCTGGTGCGGCCGCTGGTCACCGAGTCCGGCGCGGTCGTGCTCCGGTGTGACTCGTGCAACGCGGTCTGGTTGTCGCCGTCCGACGTCGAGGAGATGGCGTGGGTCGAGCCCGACGAGCCGGATTGGCTGGTCGGGGCCGGGGTCCACGTCCGGCCGGGCACGGTCCGGTGGGCGACGCGGCCCGACGTCGAGGCGGCGGGCATGGGGGCGCTGAGCTGGCGCGCGCTGCCTTAGGCCTTCGCGTCGAGCGGGTACGGCGGCTCGTAGGGGACGAGCTTGACCGCCAGGTGGAGCTGGTCGGTGGCCAGCAGCCCCGCGATGTCCCGCATCACCGGCGTGACGTCGGTGACGGCGGCGATCCACTCGTCGACGAGCTCGCCGCCGAGCTGGATCGCCTGGAAGTTCAGCGCCGTGTGGTCGAGATCTCGCTCCGGTACCCATTCGACGTGCTCCCGGAGGGCCTGCTCGAAGCCATCGCGGGTGAGATCGACGGCCAGGACACGCTCGTGCCCCGGCTTGCGCCCGTTCTCACTGCCGTAGGCCGCGAGCCGGAACGACGGCGTGAGCTGCACCGTCCCGCCCCGCTCGAAGGCCTGCTTCTCGAGCGCGGCATCGGCGACGGCGGGCGAGCAGGCCAGGTAGACCCGGACGGTCGTCTCGGTCTGCACGGCCCGCACCTGCCGGTCGGGGACCCGCTTCTCTTCGAACATGCCCGCCATGCTCCCAGCGCCGGCCCCGCCCGGCCACGAACTTTCGTGCGCAAGGAGGCATCACACGTGATTGAGCGGGCATCACACGTGATTGGAGGGGTATCACACGTGATTGGGAACGCATCTCGCGTGATTGGAGACGTAACTCGCGTGATTGAAGCCGGAACTCGCGAGTTACGGCCCGAATCACGCGAGTTACGTCTTGGATCACGCGAGTTACGGGTTCAGCCGAGGGACCAGAGGCGGGCGTAGTGGCCGTTCGCGGCCAGGAGCTCGGCGTGGGTTCCGGTCTCCACGATGCGGCCGTGGTCCAGGACCACGATGCGGTCCGCGCGGGCGGCCGTCGCGAGGCGGTGGGCGACCACGAACGTCGTGCGGCGGCGGGCCACCGTCTCCGTTGCGCGCAGGACCGCCGCCTCCGTCGAGGGGTCGAGGGCCGCTGTGGCCTCGTCGAGGAGGAGGACGTCCGGGTCGACCAGCTCGGCCCGGGCCAGGGCCACCAGCTGGCGCTGGCCCGCCGACAGTGACCGGCCGCGCTCGCCCACCGGCTGCAGGAAGCCCGAGGACAGGGCCGCGACGCCGTCGAGCGCGCCCACCGCCCTCACCGCCGCCTCGACCTCCGCGTCCGACGCCGACGGGCGGCCGTAGCGGACGTTGTCGGCCACCGTGCCCGAGAACAGGTGCGCCTCCTGGGGCACCACGCCCATCCGGCGGCGCAGGCCGGCCAGCTCGTACTCGCGGACGTCCGTGCCGTCGATCCGGACCTCGCCGCCGGTGACGTCGTAGTAGCGCGCCACCAGCTTCACCGCCGTCGACTTGCCCGCGCCGGTCGCGCCGACCAGCGCGACCGTCTCGCCTGCCGCGACGTCCAGCGAGAACTCCGCCAGCGCCGGGGTCTCGGCGCCGGCGTAGGAGAACTCGACCTCCTTGAACGAGACTTCGCCGCGCAGCCGGGAAGGCATCGCGACCGCGTTCTCCGCCGCCGGCACCGACGTCGGCGTCCGCAGCAGGTCGCCGATCCGGTCCAGGCCGACCCTCGCCTGCTGGTAGCCGTCGAACACCGCCGACAGCTGCTGGATCGGCGAGAAGAACTGCTGCAGGTACAGCAGGAACGCGAGCAGCACGCCGGCCGACAGCGTGCCCGCCGAGACGCGGTTCGCGCCCGCCACCAGCACCGTCGTCGTCGCCAGATCCGACAGCAGCGCCACCAGCGGGAAGTACGTCGCCACGTACCGCTGGGCCCGCAGCCGCGAGCGCCGGTAGTCGTCGCTGCGCGAAGCGAACGCCTCCGCGGAGCGGTCTTCGCGCGTGTACGCCTGGGCGACGCGCAGCCCGCTGACGTTCTCCTGCATGTCCGCGTTCACGACGCTGACCCGCTCGCGGGCCTCGTTGTACGCCTTCGACGCCGACCGCCGGAAGATCACCGTGGCCACCGCCAGCACCGGCACCATCGCCAGCGCGTACAGCGCCAGCCCGGCGTCGGTGACCAGCAGCGCGGCCGTGATCCCGGCCAGCGTCAGCGCGCTCACCACCGCGGTGGCCAGCCCGGTCTGCAGGAACGTCGAGAGCGCGTCGACGTCCGTCGTCATCCGGGTCATGATCTTCCCGGACAGCTCCCGCTCGTAGTAGTCGAGCCCGAGCCGCTGCAGGTGCGCGTAGCTGCGGACGCGCAGCGCGTACAGGACTGTTTCGCCGACCCGCGACGTCAGCCGCGTCTGCGCGAACACCACCAGCCAGTCGGCCGCGATCACCGCGGCGCCGATCCCGGCGGCGAGCCAGATCATCCACTCGACGCCGGTCCGCACGCCGTGGTCGACGCCGAACTGGTACAGCGCCGGCAGCGCGATCGACGCCAGCGCGTCCGCCGCCACCAGCGCGATCACCACCGCCAGTGGCCAGCGGATCGGCCGCAGCAGCCCGGCCAGCCGGAACTTCGGGTCGGGCGCGGTGACGTCCACGCCGGGCAACCGCGGCTCGTCGACGGCGGCCGGCAGCTTGCGCACGCCCTCGATCAGCTCCGGCGTCGGCGGCACGTCGAGCCCGCCGCCTCCGCCGACGAACCCGCTGCTGTTCGTGTCACCGCTGCGCATCCGCGCGGCTTCGGCCAGGGCGTCGACCTCGTCACGGCTCTCGTCCCGCGGCCACAGCGACGGCGTGACCCCGTCCTGGCCGCAGTCGAGACCCTCGCAGCGGTGCTTCTCCTCGACGTCGTCACCCGGGCCCGCGACCAGCTCGCGGAACAGCGGGCAGCGCGCCATCAGCTCGGCCTCGGTGCCGACGTCGACGACGCGGCCTTCGTCCAGCACCGCGATCCGGTCGGCCAGGGCGAGGGTGGACCGCCGGTGCGCGATCAGCAGGGTGGTCCGGCTCGCGGTGACCGACCGCAGCGTGTCGTGGATCGCCGCTTCCGTGACGGTGTCGATGGCCGACGTCGCGTCGTCGAGGACGAGGATCCGTGGATCGGTGATCAGGGCCCTGGCCAGCCCGAGCCGCTGCCGCTGCCCGCCCGAGAGCGTCAGCCCGCGCTCGCCGACCAGCGTGTCGTAGCCGTCCGGCAGCGCGCGGATGAAGCCGTCCGCCTCCGCGGCCCTGGCCGCCGCGACGATCTCCTCTTCGGTCGCGTCCGGACGGCCGTAGGCGATGTTGTCCCGGATCGACGAGGAGAACAGGAACGCCTCTTCGAACACCACGCCGATCGCCTGCCGCAACTGCCGCAGCGGCACGTCGCGGACGTCGAGACCGCCGACCCGCACCGCGCCCTCGTGGACGTCGTAGAACCGCGGCAGCAGCAGGGAGATCGTCGACTTCCCCGAGCCCGCGGTGCCGACCAGCGCGAGCGTCTCGCCCGGGTTCGCGGTGACCGAAAGGGCGGCCAGCACCGGCTCGCTGCGGGTGTAGCCGAACCGGACGCCGTCCAGCTGCACACCCAGCGGGCCGTCCGGCAGCGGCCGCGCGTCCGGCGCGTCGACGACCTCCGGCTGCGCGTCGATCAGCTCGTACACCCGCTCGGCCCCGGCGCGGGTCAGCTGGGCCTGCACGACCAGCCCGGACAGCATCCGGGCCGGCCCGATCAGCGTGGCCAGGTAGGTGGCGAAGGCCAGGAACGTGCCGAGCGTGATGGACCCGTTCAGCGCCAGCACACCGCCGATGCCGAGCACGGCGACCTGGCCGGCGGCGGGCAGCGCCGCCGTGGTCGCCGTCGGGACCGCCGAGAGCTTCGCCGCGCGAAGCCGCTCCCCGAACAACTTGCGCGCGGTCGCTTCCAGCTTCGAGACTTCCCGGGACTCCTGGCCGAACCCCTTGACCACCCGGACGCCGGTGACGGTCTCTTCGACCTGCTGCGCGACGTCCGCCGCGCGCTGCTGGGCCGACCACGTCGCCGGGAACAGGCGCTTCCGGCTCCGCGTCACGATGACACCGACCGCCGGCGTGACGACCAGCGCGATCAGCGTCAGCACCGGGGACAGCCACAGCATCGCGACGAACGACAACAGCGCGAAGACCACCGAGCCGAACGACAGCGGCACCTGCATCAGGATGCTGGTCACCAGCTGCAGGTCCGAGATCGCACGCGAGGCCACCTGGCCGGTGCGCAGGGCGTCCTGCTTGCCGCCGTCCAGCCGCGAAACGGCGTTGAAGACGCGCTGGCGCAGATCGTGCTGGACGTCGAGCGCGAGCTTCCCGCCCAGATAGCGGCGCGCGAACGCGGTGCCGAAGGCGATCAGCTGCAGCGCGACCAGGAAGACGGCGATCCCCGGCAGCCCGCCGGTCTGCCCGGCCACCGCGTCGTCCACCGCCGTGCGCACCAGCAGCGGGCTGGCGGCCTGCACGCCGACACCGAACGCGGCGGCGAGCAGCGACAGCACGACGAGCACACGGTGCTCCCACGCCGCGGCGGACAGCCGGCGGATCCAGCCGGCGGTCTCGGAGGGTGGGAGCTCTTGACGGGAGCGGGGCGGAGCGGTGGTCACGTTGTGACAGTAAGCGCCACCACCGACAAAATATTTCCCTGAATGCCGTGAAGGCCACCTCGAGCAGCTCGAGGTGGCCTTCACGGACAGCGGGAACTACGTGATGTCGCGCCTCTGGTTACCCGCCCAGCCGAGGCCGAAGAAGACCATCGTCCAGGCGAAGAAGATCAACGCCGAAGCCCACCACGAGAGCACGCCGGGCGCGGCCGCCGTGTACTGCAGCGCCAGCTGAGCCCCGGCGTCGACGCTGTCCGGCAGGTTGAGCGAGTTGAACCCGAACGCGTCCGCCGCGACACCGCCGACGATGCCGTTCGCGGTGCCGTTCGGCAGGATCCCGCCCAGGATCGTGACGTTGCCCCACAGCCAGAACGCGATCACCAGGATGTTCTCGACGATCAGGAACCACACCAGGAACAGCACCACCGCGAGCGGCACGCTGCGCAGCACCGCCCCGAACCCGATGCCGAACAACGTCACCAGCGCACCGGCCAGCACCGACCCGCCGAGCGCGGCCAGCCACTGACCCGCCGACGGCCAGCGACCCGAGTCGACCGACGCCATGACCGCGACCGCCGAGACACCGAAACTCACCAAGCCGTAGATCGCGCCCCACGCCACGTACGTGATCATCTTCGCCGTCAGCGCCGAGATCCGGTTCGGCGCGGTGAGGAACGTCGTGGTGATCGTCTTGCTGCGGTATTCGCCGGCCAGCGCGAAGATGCCGAACAACCCGGGGACGAGCTGCGCGATGTTCACGCCGTGCGCGAGCGCCAGCAACCCCACCGGGATCTTGTTCGGATCGAGGCCGATCGTCTCGCTGACCTGCCGGGCGTCCCTACCGCCCAGGAAGTCCGCGAAGTCGTTCGTGATCTTGCCCCACACGAAGGTCAGCCAGAACGCCACCAGCACCAGCGGGATCAGCAACACCCACCACGTGTTCAGCGACAGCGTCTTGCGGAACTCCGCCTTGACCAGGTTGCCCATCACTGCTGCGGTCCTCCCCAGTACTGCTGTTGCTGCTGCGGACCCGACGGCGGGCCCTGCTGGTAGTGCTGCTGCTGCGGCGGATAACCGGGCGGCGGGCCCTGGAACTGCGGCTGCGCGGGCTGCGGCGGGTACCCGGGCTGCCCGCCGGTGTACTGACCCTGCGTCAACTGGAAGAACATCCGCTCCAGATCGGCGTGCTCCTCCTGCATCCCGTAGACGGCGATCCCCGCCTTCGCGGCGATGTCACCGATCTGCTGCACACTCGACCCGGCAACCGCGACCCGGCCGTCCGGCGTCGGCGAAACCCCGGTGATACCACTGTCCTGCAACGCCTTCACCAGCGCCGACGGATCCGCGGGCTGCACCAGCACCCGCGACTGCTGGCTCTTGCGCAGCTGCTCCAGCGGGCCGTAGTACCGCGTGACGCCCTGGCTGATGATCACCACCTGATCGATCAGCTGCTCGACCTCGTTCAACAGGTGACTCGACACCAGCACCGTCCGCCGCTGCTCCCGCGCGTACGAACGCAGAAAGTTGCGCAGCCACAGAATGCCCTCGGGGTCGAGACCGTTCGTCGGCTCGTCCAGCACCAGCACCTGCGGATCACCCAGCAACGCCGTCCCCAGCGCCAGCCGCTGCCGCATCCCCAGCGAGAACCCGCCCGCCTTCCGATCCGCGGCACTCCCCAAACCCACCAGACCGAGCACCTCGTCCGCGCGCCGATCCGGCACACCGATCGCCGCCGCGTACACCCGGAGGTGGTTGCGAGCCGTCCGGCCCGGGTGGAAACCCTCGTTCTCCAGAACCGAGCCCACCACCCGCGCCGGATTCCCCAGCTGCGAGTGCGGCCGCCCGTTGATCGTCGCCATCCCCGAAGTCGGCGTCACCAACCCCAGCAACATGCGCAACGTCGTCGTCTTCCCGGCGCCGTTCGGGCCCAGAAAGCCCGTCACCGAACCCGGCTCGACCGTGAAGCTCAGGTTCTGCACGGCGTTCACTGCGCCGAACCGCTTGCTCAGGTTCTGCACCACAATCCGGCCACTGCCGTCGTGCATACCGTCCCCTAACGTTCCCCGCTGATGCGGCGTCATCCTGCCTTACCGGCGGCAGCCGCGCGCACGGAACACCCGAGAGCGACCTTCGTCACTTTCCGCTACCGCCCGATGGCGGACCCGATGCCGCTGACCAGAGGATTCACCATCCCCAGCCAGATCAACTTGGTAAAGAATTCGTGCGACTTGCCGACCCGGTGCAGCCAACTCCGCCGAAGACCTCTAAGCTAGGACTCGGCGGCCCGCTCCCAGTGACCCCCAGGCTGGTTGAGCGGGTCGCCCCTTCGTCTCTGCATCGCGGGCTTCGCCTCGCTCATGTCGACTCTGTCGTTTTGCCCGGGGGGCCGAGCCCCCCGGACCCCCCACGGTGCCTCCCGTGCCGCTTCCAGCCCTGCCGGGGCCCTTCTCGTTGCCTTCCCGCTCTGCCGGGGCCTTCTCGTCGGGTTCCCGCTCTGCCGGGGTCTTCTCGTCGGGTTCCCGCTCTGCCGGGGCCTCATGCTCGGCTTTCGGGACTGCCGTGGCCTCTTGCGCGGCTTCCGGCCCTGCCGGAGTGAGGTGGCGTTCCGGCCCCGTGGGAGTGGGTGGTTTCCGGGTCTGTGCAGTCCGGCGGCTTGCGGGTCTGGTGGGGTTTGTGTGGCATCGTTGCGCGATGCGGATCTTGCTCGTTGAGGATGAACGGCGGCTTGCCGAGGCTCTGCGGGCCGGGCTGACCGCCGAGGGGTACGCCGTCGACGTTGCCCACAACGGGCGGGATGCGCTCTGGCTGGCCGGGGAGCATCCGTACTCCGCCATCGTTCTCGACATCATGCTGCCCGGGCTCAACGGCTACCGCGTCTGCCGGCGGCTGCGCGAGCAGGGGAACAGCACCCCCATTCTGATGCTCACCGCCAAGGACGGTGAGGACGACGAGATCGAGGCGCTTGATACCGGGGCCGACGACTTCCTGCCCAAACCCTTCTCGTACGGGGTGCTGCTTTCGCGGCTTCGCGCGCTCATCCGGCGTGGGGGCGCCACCCGGGCGGGGGTCCTCAAACTGGGTGATCTCGAGCTCGACCAGGCCAGCCGGACCTGCCGGCGAGGCACCTCGGACATCGCGCTCACCGGCAAGGAGTTCGCCCTCCTGTCCTACTTCATGCAGCGGCCGGGGCAGGTCGTCACCAAGGCCGAACTGCTCGACAACCTTTGGGACTTCGCCGCTTCCGCGACCGCCAACCTGGTGGAAGTGCACGTCAGCGCACTGCGGCGGAAGATCGACGTTCCGTTCGGCGCCGAAACCATCCGGACCGTCCGGGGTGCCGGTTACCACGTGGTGACCGCAGGTGCCTAGCTTCTGGCGCTCCACCCGGTTCCGCGTTGCCGCCACCGCCTTCGCCGCGTCCGCCGTGGCGCTCGGGGCGGTGTCGGTGTGGTTCGTCCTGCAGGCGCAGGGCCGGCTCCAAAGCTCCGCCGCGCAGCTCGCCGACGCCCACGCCGACGCCGTCGTCCAGCTTCTGAACACCGGCGCACGGCCTGCCGACCTCGCACTTCTCGTCCGTGACTCGATCTACGAGGTCAAGGACCGGCAGGGCACGTCGGTCGCGTCGTGCCCGGTTCTGCGGGAAGCGACGCTGGCCGCCCATGACACCGATGTCACCCTGCGGCCTTACCAGTACGACCGGTCCGCGCTCGCGTCCGTCGGCTGTGCGCCCGAGCTGCGCGGGCTCGACGACGACCTCACCCTGCACGTCGTGCACGCCGACAGCGGTGACAGCAAGTACGACGTCTACGCCGGAGTGTCGATCGATCCCGAGGGTCAGGCCGCCGTCGATGCCGTCCGGACCACGCTCGTCGCGGGCGTGCCCGCGGTGGCGCTGCTCATCGGCGTCATCGCGTGGCTCGCCGTCCGGCGGTCGCTGCGGCCGGTCGAGGCCATCCGGGGCGAGGTGGCCGAGATCGGTGCGCACGACCTCGGCCGCCGCGTGCCGGACCCGCGCACCGGTGACGAGATCGCCCGGCTCGCCGGGACCATGAACACCATGCTCGGCCGGCTCGACGAGGCCGTCACCCGGCAGAGCCGGTTCACCTCCGACGCGTCGCACGAGCTGCGCACCCCGCTCGCGTCGCTGCGGACCCAGCTCGAGGTGCTCCTGGCCCACCCCGACCGGCTCGACTGGCGGCGGGCCTGCGAGAACGCGCTGCTCGACGTCACCCGGCTGCAGGACCTCGTCGCCGACCTCGTGCTGCTCGGCAAGCTCGACCACGCCGGCCCGGACCGGACGGCACCCGTCGCACTGTCCGAAGTGGTCGATGCCGTCGTGACCGGCCGGAGCGGGATCGACGTCGAGGTCAGCGGGACGCCGTCGGTGCGCGGCCACCGGTCGCGGCTGGAGCGGCTCGTCCGCAACCTCGTCGACAACGCGCAGCGGCACGCCGTCTCCCGCGTCGCCGTCACCGTGTCCGCAGTGGACGGACAGGCGGTGCTGACGGTCGACGACGACGGACCGGGCATCCCCGAAGCCGACCGCGAGCGCGTCTTCGACCGCTTCGTCCGGCTGGACGACGCCCGCGACCGCGACGAGGGCGGCTCCGGGCTGGGCCTGGCGATCGTCGCCGACATCGCCCGCGCCCACGGCGGCACGGCGGCGGTCGAGGACGGGAGCCGGTTCGTCGTCCGGCTGCCGGAGCTGAAGACGTCTTAAGCCCGCTTCAGGTCCGGTTCAGCGTTCAAGATCAACGCTGCGGGCATGACCATTTCCTGGCGGCCGCTCGACCACGCCGAGTACCGCGCCTCGTCGTGGTTCCCCGGCCTGACCGGCCTGCGCGCGCTCGCCGCGCTGGCCGTCGTGTTCTTCCACTACGGCGGCCCGGTCGTCGACCGGCTGCAGGGCTGGATCGCCGTCCAGCTGTTCTTCGTGCTGTCCGGCTTCCTGATCACGACGCTCGCGCTGCGCGAAGAGGACCGCACCGGCCTGGTTTCGCTGCGCGGCTTCTACGTCCGCCGCGTCTTCCGCATCATGCCCGTGTACTTCCTGCTGCTCGGGCTGACGGCGCTGGCCGTCACGCTCGCCGGGGCGTACCAGAGCAGCAGGCTCGCCGACGCGATGCCGTTCTACCTGGTCTTCGGCAACGAGCTGGTCGGCTACAACACGCCGTACCCGACGTCGTGGTCGCTGGGTGTGGAGGAGAAGTTCTACCTCGTCTGGCCCGCGCTGCTCGTGCTGACGTCGTTCGCCCGCACCGGCAAGACCGCGTTGCGCCTGCTGATCGCCGGCGGCGTGGTGACCGGCGTCCTCTTCGGAGCGTTGCCGCTGGCGCCTTCGCAGCGGTGGGCGGAGCTCAGCGTGCACTACTGCTCGCTGGTCGTCGGCTGCCTGCTCGGGCTGGCGCTGCACCACCCGCGCGGGTTCGCCCTCTTCCGGCCGCTGACCAGCCCGGCCGCGGCGGTGCTCGTGGCGATCGGGTTCGGCGTGCTGCAGCTGTCGGTCAAGCCGCTGGGACGCTCGCTCGGCGGGAACTGGCAGTTCGTCGTCCCGATCTACGCGGTGGGTGCGGCGCTGCTGCTCGTCGCGGTCGTCTCCGCGGGCCCGGTGCGGCGGCTGCTCGCGAGCCGTCCGCTCACTTACATCGGTGATCGGTCCTACGCGCTCTACCTGGCCCAGACCGGGGCGGCGGGCGTGACCGGGTCGGGATTCATCGTGCTCGCCGCGACCCTCACCGCGGTCGGCGGCCTGCCCGTTGCGGGGCTTGCGCTGATCCTGGGCATCGACCGCTTCATGTCCGAGGCGCGCGCGCTCACCAACCTGGTCGGCAACGGCGTCGCGACACTCGTCGTTGCCAAGTGGA
>Ga0207678_10000286_pt1 | contig 45712 bp, 38 predicted proteins | sample KBSC63metaG_FD_184319 | JGI IMG/M metagenome (GOLD analysis project Ga0207678, IMG submission 184319) | Corn rhizosphere microbial communities from Kellogg Biological Station, Michigan, USA - KBS C6-3 metaG (SPAdes) (version 2) | ecosystem: Host-associated > Plants > Roots > Rhizosphere > Soil ... | reverse complement strand
CAGATGCTCGGCAAGGTGCCGGGCAACATCGAGGCGATCCGCCCGATGAAGGACGGCGTGATCGCCGACTTCACCGTCACCGAGCAGATGATCAAGCAGTTCATCAAGACGGCCCACGAGTCGCGCATGTTCTCGCCGTCGCCGCGCATCATCATCTGCGTGCCGTGCGGCTCGACCCAGGTCGAGCGCCGCGCGATCAAGGAAGCGGCGCACGGCGCCGGCGCATCGCAGGTCTACCTGATCGAGGAGCCGATGGCCGCCGCGATCGGCGCGGGCCTGCCGGTGTCGGAAGCCACCGGCTCGATGGTCGTCGACATCGGCGGCGGCACGACCGAAGTCGGCGTGATCTCGCTCGGCGGCATCGTGTACAAGGGCTCGGTGCGCGTCGGCGGCGACAAGTTCGACGAAGCGATCGTCAACTACATCCGCCGCAATTACGGGATGCTGATCGGCGAGCAGACCGCCGAGGCGATCAAGAAGGAAATCGGCTCCGCGTTCCCGGGCTCCGAAGTCAAGGAAATGGAAGTGAAGGGCCGCAACCTGTCGGAAGGCATTCCGCGCAGCTTCACGATCTCGAGCAACGAAATCCTCGAAGCGCTGACCGATCCGCTGAACCAGATCGTGTCGTCGGTGAAGATCGCCCTCGAGCAGACGCCGCCGGAACTCGGCGCCGACATCGCCGAGCGCGGGATGATGCTGACGGGCGGCGGCGCGCTGCTGCGCGATCTCGATCGCCTGCTCGCGGAAGAAACCGGCCTGCCGGTGCTCGTCGCCGAAGACCCGCTCACCTGCGTCGTGCGCGGCTCGGGCATGGCGCTCGAGCGCATGGACAAGCTGGGCAGCATCTTCTCGTACGAGTGATCGCCGAGTGATCGCCTAAGCAGTCCCGTTTGATATGACGCACCCGCGGCGTGGCCGGATCGCTCGTTCAGAACGAACCGCCACGCCGTTTGCGCGTCTGAGCATTATTTAACCGATCACCACGCGCCCGGCGCCGACCATGGAATACAGTCCGCCGCCCCTCTTCAAGCAAGGTCCGCCCGCGCTCGCGCGGCTCATCTTCTTCGTCGCCCTCGCCATCGCGCTCCTCGTGTCGGACGCGCGCTTCAGCACGCTCGAAATCGTGCGCGGCGTGCTCGGCACCGTGCTGTACCCGCTGCAGCGCGCGGCGCTCGTGCCGCGCGACCTGTTCATGGGCGCGGCCGACATCGCCGTCACGGGCGCATCGCTGCGCCACGACAACGACGCGCTGCGCAAGCGCAACCTGCAACTGTCCACGCAGGCCAACCAGGCCGCCGTGCTCGCGCAGGAAAACATGCATCTGCGCGCGGTGCTCGAACTGCGCCAGCACATCGCGACGCAGTCGACCCCGGTCGAGATCCAGTACGACACGAGCGACCCGTTCACGCAGAAGATCGTGATCGGCCAGGGTTCGCAGCAAGGCATCCAGGACGGCTCGCCGGTCGTCAGCGAGGACGGCGTGGTCGGCCAGGTCACGCGCGTGTTCCCGCTGCAGGCCGAAGTCACGCTGATCACCGACCGCGATCTCGCGATTCCCGTGCAGGTGCTGCGCACCGGCCTGCGCAGCGTGATCTACGGCACGCCGAAGGGCGATTCGCTCGATCTGCGCTTCGTGCCGACGAGCTCGGACCTCGTCGCGGGCGACGAGCTCGTCACGAGCGGCCTCGACGGCGTCTATCCGCCGGGCCTGCCGGTCGCGAAGGTCGTGCACGTCGACAAGCTCGCCGATACCGCGTTCGCCCGCGTGACCTGCGCACCGGTCGCCGCCGTGCGCGGCGCGCGCCAGATGCTCGTGCTGCATTACCAGAACGACGTCCCGCCGCGTCCGGCCGAGCCCGAGCCGGCCGCCGACAAGAAGGGAAAGAAAGGCGCGAAGGCCGCCGCGAAGGGCGAGAAAGCGGAGAAGGCCGAGAAGGCCGACGCGAACGCGAAGCCGTCCGCTGCGGCCGCACCCGGCGCGAAACCCGCGCCGGCGGCGCCCGCCGCGCCGGCCCAGCCCGCTGCCGCGCCCGCGAAGCCCGCGGCCGGGCAACCAGGAGCCCCGCGATGAACCGTCCGCAATACATCCTGCAGCCGGTCAACCCGTACTTCATCGTCTTCAGCCTCGCCGCCGCGTTCCTGCTGAACCTGATGCCGTGGGGCCGCCTGCCCGGCGTGCCCGATTTCGTCGCGCTCGTGCTGCTGTTCTGGAACATCCACCAGCCGCGCAAGGTCGGGATGGGCGTCGCGTTCGTGCTCGGCATCCTGATGGACGTGCACGACGCGGGGCTGCTCGGCGAGCACGCGCTCGCCTATACGCTGCTGTCGTACGGCGCGATCACGATCCACCGCCGCGTGCTGTGGATGCCGATCGGCGTGCAGGTGCTGTATGTCACGCCGCTGCTCGTCGCCGCGCAGCTGGTGCCGTTCGTGATCCGCCTGATGATGGGCGCCGCGTTTCCCGGCTGGCGCTATCTGGTGGACGGCTTCGTCGAGGCCGCGCTGTGGCCGATCGCGAGCCACCTGCTGCTGATGCCGCAACGCCGCCCGGTCGATCCGGACGATACGCGCCCCATCTGAGCCGCACCGGAACCGACCTTGAACACCCGCCGCCCCCACGCCCGCCGCGCGCCGCGCTCCGGGGCGGCCCCTCGCCCACGCGCGCTCGCCGTGCACAGGCAAGACCGACCGTAACCGCATGACCGAATTCAACGACACCCAACAGCAGCTCTCGAAGTTCCGCCTGCGCGTCGCGGCGGCGGGCGTGTTCGTGTTCGTCTGCTTCGGGCTGCTCGCGAGCCGCTTCTTCTACCTGCAGCTGATGCAGCACGGCAAATACGCGCTGCAGGCCGAGGAAAACCGCATCTCGGTCGCGCCGATCGTGCCGAACCGCGGGATCATCACCGACCGCAACGGCGTGGTTCTCGCGAAGAACTATTCGGCGTACACGCTCGAGATCACGCCGTCGAAGCTCGACGACACGCTCGACAACACGATCGACAAGCTGTCCGAGATCATCCCGATCGACGCGCGCGACCGCCGCCGCTTCAAGAAGCTGCAGGAAGACTCGAAGAACTTCGAGAGCCTGCCGATCCGCACGCGCCTCACCGACGCGGAAGTCGCGCGCTTCACCGCGCAGCGGTTTCGCTTTCCCGGCGTCGACGTGCGCGCGCGGCTGTTCCGGCAGTACCCGCTCGGCATGACGGCCGCGCACGTGATCGGCTACATCGGCCGGATCTCGAAGCGCGACCAGGATCGCATCGATGCGATGAGCGACGAGAACGACAGCGACCAGGAACATTACGATCCGCGTCGCGACGCGAACAACTACAAGGGCACCGACTACATCGGCAAGATCGGCGTCGAGCAGAGCTACGAAGCCGACCTGCATGGCCTCACGGGCTTCGAGGAAGTCGAGGTGACGGCCGGCGGCCGGCCCGTGCGCACGCTGTCGCGCACGCAGGCGACGCCCGGCAACAACCTGGTGCTGTCGCTCGACATCGGGTTGCAGCAGGTCGCCGAGCAGGCGTTCGCCGGCAAGCGCGGCGCGCTCGTCGCGATCGAGCCGAAGACGGGCGACGTGCTCGCGTTCGTGTCGTCGCCGAGCTTCGACCCGAACTCGTTCGTCGACGGCATCGACCAGCAGACCTGGGACGAGCTGAACAACTCGCCCGACAAACCGCTGCTGAACCGGCCGCTGCACGGCACCTACCCGCCCGGCTCGACGTACAAGCCGTTCATGGCGCTGGCCGGCCTGACGCTCGGCAAGCGCACGCCGGGCTGGGGCTTCCAGGATCCCGGCTACTTCACGTTCGGCGGCCACACGTTCCGCAACGACGTGCGCTCGGGCCAGGGCTGGGTCGACATGAACAAGGCGATCATGGTGTCGAACGACACCTACTTCTACATGCTCGCGCGCGACCTCGGCGTGAACGCGATCGCGAACTTCATGAAGCCGTTCGGTTTCGGCCAGATCACCGGCATCGACATCCAGGGCGAGGCGCGCGGGATCCTGCCGTCGACCGACTGGAAGAAGAAGGCGTTCAAGAAGGCCGCGCAGCAGAAGTGGTTCGACGGCGAGACGATCAGCCTCGGGATCGGCCAGGGCTACAACTCGTACACGATCCTGCAGCTCGCGCATGCCACCGCGACGCTCGCGAACAACGGCGTCGTGATGAAGCCTCACCTCGTGAAGGAAGTCGAGGATCCGATCTCGCGGGCGCGCCACCTGACCGTGCCGAAGGAAAGCGACGTGATCCCGCTCAAGCAGGGCGACATCGACGTCGTGAAACGCGGGATGGAAAACGTGATCGAGAATCCGTCCGGCACCGCGTACAAGGTGTTCCGCGGCGCGTCGTACCTCGCAGCCGGCAAGACCGGTACCGCGCAGGTGTTCTCGCTGCAGGGTTCGAACTACAAGGGCCACCTGCTCGCCGAGCACCTGCGCGACCACGCGCTGTTCATCGCGTACGCGCCGGTCGACCATCCGCAGATCGCCGTCGCGCTGGTCGTCGAGAACGGCGGCTGGGGTGCGCAGGCCGCAGGCCCGATCGCGCGCCGCGTGCTCGACTACTACCTCGTCGAACGTCAGAACCCGAAGAACGAGGCCGCGGCCGTGGCCGCCGCCGCGTCGGCGACCGAGCCGGTGAGCGCGCCCGTGGTCGGCGACGCATCGAAGCCCGCCGCCGTCGCGGCCGGCTTCACCGCGCTGCCGCAGCCGGTCGTGCCGACCGCGGCGAGTGCGGCGAGTGCGGCAGACGCCGCGTCGACGCCCGACGCGTCGAGCGCGGCGCAGCCGTCCGACGCGAGCGCCGCGGCGCCGATGGCCGCGAGCCTGCCGCCGATCCGGCGCCCGCACCGGCCGCACCGGCCCGCGAGCGGCGCACAGCCAGTCGCCACCGCGCCGCGCGACGACAACTTCCGTGCCTCGGCCCCCGCGAAAGCGGTGAACGCCGGCACCGCTCATTAACGGAGAAAGGCATGCAATTCGACAAGCGCGCCTGGCTCGACAAGATCAAGCAGATGTTCGCGGGTTTCGACCGCCCGCTCGCCCTCATCGTGTTCCTGCTGCTGTGCGTCGGCATCGTCACGCTGTACAGCGCGGCGATCGACATGCCGGGCCGCGTCGAGGACCAATTGCGCAACATCCTGCTGACGTTCGTGCTGATGTGGGTGATCGCCAACATCCCGCCGACGACGCTGATGCGCTTCGCGGTTCCGCTATACACGTTCGGGGTCGCGCTGCTGGTCGCGGTCGCGCTGTTCGGGATGACCAAGAAAGGCGCGAAGCGCTGGCTGAACGTCGGCGTCGTGATCCAGCCGTCGGAAATCCTCAAGATCGCGACACCGCTGATGCTCGCGTGGTACTACCAGCGCCGCGAAGGCGGGCTGCGCTGGTACGACTTCGTCGTCGCGTTCGGGATCCTGCTCGTGCCGGTCGGCCTGATCGCGAAGCAGCCCGACCTCGGCACCGGCCTGCTCGTGTTCGCGGCCGGCTTCTTCGTGATCTACCTCGCCGGCCTGTCGTTCAAGCTGATCGTGCCGGTGCTGGTCGCGGGCGTGATCGCGGTCGGCTCGATCGCCGTGTTCGAGGATCGCATCTGCCAGCCCGAAGTGCAGTGGCCGCTGATGCACGACTACCAGAAGCACCGCGTGTGCACGCTGCTCGACCCGACCTCCGACCCGCTCGGCAAGGGCTTCCACACGATCCAGGCCGTGATCGCGATCGGCTCGGGCGGCGCACTCGGCAAGGGCTACCTGAAGGGCACGCAGGCCCACCTCGAATTCATTCCGGAGAAGCACACCGACTTCATCTTCGCGGTGTTCTCGGAAGAATGGGGGCTCGCCGGCGGCCTCGTGCTGCTGACGCTGTACATGGCGCTGATCGCGCGCGGGCTCTACATCGCCGCGCAGGGCGCGACGCTGTTCGGCCGGCTGCTCGCGGGCTCGCTGACGCTCGCGTTCTTCGTCTACGCGTTCGTCAACATCGGGATGGTGAGCGGCGTGCTGCCCGTCGTCGGCGTGCCGTTGCCGTTCATGAGCTATGGCGGCACCGCGCTGGCAACGCTCGGCGTCGCGATCGGGATGATCATGAGCGTCGGGCGACAGCGGCGGTTGATGAAGAGCTGACGCTGCGGCGCGGCACGCAGCTGACAGCAGTCGCAGCAAAGGAAAACGGCGCCGCGGGCGCCGTTTTTCGTTGGGCAGGCCGAATTCAGCCGATACCGTCCGTCACTGCGGCGTCGCGCGCGGGCTCGCGTGGTCCGCACCGGCGCCCGATGCCGGCTCCTGCGTCTTCAGTCGCGCGCTCAGCTCCTTGAATTTCAGCTCGGCCGTCTCGTCGCCCTGCGCGGCCGCGGCCGCATAGTACGCGCGCGCGATGTTCAGGTTCTGCGTGACGCCGTCGCCGCCGCGCTCGTAGAACGACGCGGTCACGTACTGCGCGGTCGGCTCGCCCGCGTCGGCCGCCTGCTTGTACCACGCGAACGCCTGCCGGTTGTCGCGCGGCGTGCCGCGCCCGTCGAGGAACTGGTTCGCGAGCGACAGCGCGGCCTGCACGTGCCCCTGCTTCGCCGCGCGCAGGAACCAGCGGTGCGCTTCGGCCGGATTGCGCGCGACGAATTCGCCGTCGTCGAACATCCGTCCGTACACGTACTGCGCATGAGACATGTTCGCGTCGGCCGCCCGCTTCAGCCAGCGCAGCCCTTCGTCGACCTTCGCGGTCACGCCGACGCCGGTGAGCAGCATCATCGCGTAGTTGAACTGCGCGAGCCGGTCGCCGCGTTCGGCTGCGTCGTGGAACTGCACCAGCGCCGCGCGATAGTCGCCGGCGTTGTAGGCGGCCACCGCCGCTTGCGTCTCGTGTGCCGGATCCGGTTTCGCGTGCGGCGCATTCTGCGCCGACGCTGCGACGCACACGACCCACAGCCCGAGCATCGCGCCGATCCGCCCGCACGCACCGGTCACGCGCCGCGTGCGTCCCGTCCCGGTGCCCTCGCCGTCGTTCATGACCGCACCTCCTGCAGCGCCTGCCGCGTCGCGCGCAGCAGCCAGGTCACGTCGGCCGACAGCGTGATCATCCGGTAGCCGGCCTCGCGATACCGGCGCGCGATGGCCGTATCGCTCGCGAAGATGCCGACCGCGACGCCGGCCTGCTTGCCGGCCGCGAGCACGCGTGCCATCGCGGTCTCGACATCCGGGTGGCGGCTGTCGCCGAGATGCCCGAGGCTCGCCGCCAGATCGGCCGGGCCGACATACAGGCAGTCGACGCCCGGCGTCGCGGCGATCCGTTCGACTTCGTCGATGCCGCGCGCCGATTCGATCTGCACGATCACCGCAATCTGGGCGTTCGCCGTCTGCAGGTAATCGCGGCGCATGCCGAACGCCGCCGCGCGCACCATGCCGGCCACGCCGCGCAGCCCGTCCGGGGCATCCGGCGACGGGAAGCGCGTGAGCCGCACCGCGTGCGCGGCCTCGTCGGCCGTCTCGATGCACGGGAACATCAGCGTGCGCGCGCCGGCGTCGAGCGCGCGCTTCACGAGCCACGGCTCGCGCCCCGGCACGCGCACGACAGGCTCGCTCGGCAGGTGCGCGGCGGCCAGCGCGCGCAGTTGCGACGCGACGTCCCGGCTGTCGTTCGGCGCGTGCTCCATGTCGATGCAGAGCCAGTCGTAGCCGGCGTGCGCGAGCGCTTCAGCCGCCGAATCGCAGCCGAGCGACAGCCACAGGCCGTACAGCGGCTCGTCGCCGTCGTGCAGACGTTGTTTGAGGGAATTGGTGAGCGTGCTCATCGATACGGCCTCCTGGCGGACAGGCAATCGAACGGAACAGGCAACGGGGGACGGCCGGACGGCAGCAGCCCGATCGCGGGCGCGCAGGCTGCGCCACGCAACGATCATAGCGCGCCGTCGGGCGAAATGTGGGGAGACAGGCGCAGCGGGCGCGATCGGGCACCGTGGCGCGCGACCGGCTTCAGGTGACCTGCTGGGTGACCGGCGGCCGGCCGCCGAGCGCACGCTCGGGCGGGTAATGCCGCGTCAGCGGGCGGGATCGCGCTCGACGTCGGCCCAGCAGTTCGGCGTTTCGTACAGGCGCACGCGCTCCAGCCGCAGGTTCACGCCGTAGTGCGCGTCGTACACGTTCGCGAGGATGTCGAACGCGATCGCCGCGAGGTTCTCGACCGTCGGGATCCGGTCGAGCACGACCGTCTTGTGGTCGGCCATCTGCTCGAGGAACGAGCGCACGACCTCGTCGCGCGCGTAGACCAGGAACGCGTGATCCCACTTGTTGACGAGGTGCTCGACCGCGAGCGCCTTCACGTCGGCGAAATCCATCACCATGCCGCGGTCCGGCGCCCCCTCGGTATCGACGAGATCGCCGCGCAGCGTGACTTCGAGCACGTAGCGATGGCCGTGCAGGTTCCGGCACTGGCTGCGGTGATCGGGAATGCGGTGGCCCGCGTCGAATTCGAGTTTTCGGGTAATCAGCACGATGTCAAAGGCCGTGGCTCAGGGAATGTTCAGGTATTTGTGGGTCTGCATCGACAGCCGCCACTGCGGATGCCGCTTGCACCAGTCGATCGCGAGCTTCGTGTTGAGATCGCGCGACGGGCCGTCCATCGGCTGCACGAGAAAATACTCGAAATCGAGCTTCGCGTAGTCGGCAAGCCGCTGGTTGTCCTGCGGGATCACGACCTTCAGTTCGTTGCCCTTCGTGACGACGAGCGGCGCGTCGGCCTTCGGGCTCACGCAGATCCAGTCGATCGATTCGAGCACCGGCAGCGAGCCGTTGGTCTCGATCGCGATCTCGAAGCCGGCCGCGTGCAGCGCGTCGACGAGCGGCTGGTCGAGCTGCAGCATCGGCTCGCCGCCCGTGCAGACGACGAAGCGATGCGCTTCGCCGTCCGGCCAGAGGCCGGCGATCGTCGCGACGAGTGCTTCGGCGTCCTTGAACTTGCCGCCGTTCTCGCCGTCGGTGCCGACGAAGTCCGTATCGCAGAAGCGGCACACGGCCTCCGCACGATCCTCTTCGCGGCCCGACCACAAATTGCAGCCGGCGAACCGGCAGAACACGGCCGGACGGCCCGCGTTCGCGCCCTCGCCCTGCAACGTGTAGAAAATTTCCTTGACCGCGTAAGTCATCGTGCTTCGTCCGGCTCGCGCCGCCCGTTGTCGATCAGAATCCGTTATTCATCAAGCGCCGCCGGCGCACCGCGTCACAGCGGCGCTTCGGTCACCCGCTCGCCCTTCAGGTAGGCCTCGTAGCCGCGCTTGCGCAGCTTGCAGGCCGGACATTCGCCGCAGCCGAAGCCCCAGTCGTGCAGTTCCGCGCGCTCGCCCACGTAGCACGTGTGCGTCTCGACGCGGATCAGCTCGACGAGCGCGTCGCCGCCGAGTTGTTCGGCGAGCTGCCAGGTCTGCGCCTTGTCGAGCCACATCAGCGGCGTCTCGAGCACGATGCGCGTGTCCATCCCGAGGTTCAGCGCGACCTGCAGCGCCTTCATCGTGTCGTCGCGGCAGTCCGGGTAGCCCGAGAAATCGGTCTCGCACATCCCGCCGACCAGCACGCGCAGCCCGCGGCGATAGGCAATCGCGGCCGCGATCGTCATGAACAGCAGGTTGCGGCCCGGCACGAACGTGTTCGGCAAGCCATTCGCGGTGGTCTCGATCTCGATCGTGCGCGTCATCGCGGTATCGCTGATCGCGCCGAGCACCGACAGGTCGATCATGTGATCGTCGCCGAGGCGGCCGGCCCAGGCCGGAAACCGATGCTTCAGCGCGTCGCGCACGCCTTCGCGACATTCGAGTTCGACGCGGTGGCGCTGGCCGTAATCGAAGCCGAGCGTCTCGACCGTCTGATAGCGTTCCAGGGCCCAGGCCACGCACGTGGCCGAGTCCTGCCCGCCGGAAAACAGCACGAGCGCGCCGTCTTTAGCGTCTGTCCGAATCACCGTGATACTCCGTGAATGTATAGGCTCGCGTCGCGCTGCGCCCCGGGGCCGGCTGCCGCCGGGCGGCCCGACACGTGCCGGCCTGCGCCGGCTCGACCAGTATAGGCAGCGCGGTTGGGCGCGAACGCGGCGGAGCGCTTATACCGCCCATCGCGCGGCATCGGTGCCGCGCGTCACGGCGGCGCCCGCGGGCAGCCCTGCCGTGCGCATGAAGCGATGCGCTAAGTCATTGAGCGGGCACGGATTTTATCACGCCCCGGCGAATGCTGCCGGCCGCACCACCGATGCCGCGCAAACCCACCACAAACGAAAAACCCCAAGAACCTTCCGATTCTTGGGGTTGGAACTGCTGGTGGCCTGGGACGGAATCGAACCATCGACACGCGGATTTTCAATCCGCTGCTCTACCAACTGAGCTACCGGGCCAACGAAGAAGGCAAAGTATATCCAGCCCTGTTACTTTGTGCAAGTAGTTTTCGCAAAATATTTTACGCGGCGCCTTCCGACGGCTTCTTGCCGAGCTCGACACCCAGCTGCTTGAGCTTGCGATACAGGTGCGTGCGCTCGAGGCCCGTCTTCTCCGCGACGCGCGTCATGCTGCCGTTCTCGCGCGCGAGGTGATATTCGAAGTACGCGCGCTCGAACGCATCGCGCGCTTCGCGCAACGGGATGTCGAACGGAATCGCGGCCGTCTGCCCCGCGAGGCCCAGGGCCGCGGCCATGTCGTCGCCGAGCGTCGGCAGCGCGGCCGCGGACGCGACCGCCGCCGGCCCCGAAGCCTGGCCGACGCCGGCCTTCGCCGCCGAGTTGACGGACACCGGCGCCGCGCCGCGCACGAGGCCGTGCTCGACCGACTTCAGCAGCTTCTGCAGCGCGATCGGCTTCTCGAGGAAATCGAGCGCGCCGATCTTCGTTGCCTCGACGGCCGTGTCGATCGTCGCGTGCCCGGACATCATGATCACGGGCATCGTCAACAGGCCCTGCGCCGCCCATTCCTTGAGCAGCGTGACGCCGTCGGTATCGGGCATCCAGATATCGAGCAGCACGAGATCGGGCGCCTGATTCAGACGGTATTCCCGCGCGGCCTGCGCGTTCTCCGCCGCCTCGACGACATGTCCTTCATCGCTGAGGATTTCCGAGAGCAATTCCCGGATGCCCATTTCATCATCTACCACCAGGATGGTTGCCATTTACGCTGCCTTTGTCTGCACACTTGCTTTTGTCTTAGCGGGGGCCGTCCCGACCTGCGCGCCGGGTTCGGCGCCTGGCGTATCGCTCGCCATCTGCAGGAACAGGATCGACACCTGCGCACCCTCGACGGTCTCGCCGTGCATGCGATTGCGCAGATCGATCCGCGCGCCGTGCTCGTCGACGATTTTCTTGACCATGGCCAATCCGAGCCCCGTGCCCTTCGCCTTCGTCGTCACGTAAGGCTCGAACGCACGGGTCAGGATGCGTGCCGGAAAACCGGGCCCGTTGTCGGACACGGTAAGACGTACCGCGACGCGCGTTTTGCCCTCGGCGTCGGGATCGCCATATTCTACTGTCTTGGTTTCGATCAACACACGCGGATGCGCGACTTCCGCAACCGAATCCTGCGCATTCTGCAGCAGGTTGTGAATCACCTGGCGCAGTTGCGTCGCGTCGCCGCGAATCACCGGCAGCGACGGCGCGAGTTCGGCGACGATCGCGCTCTTGCCTTCGCCGACACCATACAGCCCGAGCACCTCGCTCGCCAGTTCGTTCAACTGCAGGTTGCCGAGCACCGCCGGCGGCGTGCGCGCATATTCGCGGAAGTCGTCCACCATCCGCTTCATCGCGGCCACCTGATTGACGATCATCGTCGCGCCGCGCTTGAGCACGTCCGCATCGGGCGGCGCGAGCTTGTCGGACAGCTTCATCTGCAGCCGCTCGGCCGACAGCTGGATCGGTGTCAGCGGGTTCTTGATCTCATGCGCGAGCCGCCGCGCGACCTCGCCCCATGCAACGGAACGCTGCGCGGAAATCACGTCGGAGATGTCGTCGAACACGACCACGTAGCCGGACGTCTGCGGATCGTCGGCCTCTCCCTCGACCGTCGACACGAGGCGCGTGCCGCGCACGAGCAAGGTCAGCGGATCGGCTTCGCCCGGCACCTCGACCGCGAACTGCTGCTGCCAGTGGCCGCGATCGCCGCTGGCGCCGTCGGAAGCCGCCTCGCGATCGGCGAATGCCTTGCGCACCATCGCGCCGAATTCCGCGACGACGTCGATCCGGTCGAGCGCCGTGCCGATCATCGCGCCGAACGGCTGCCGGAAGATCCGCTCGGCGCCGCGGTTGGCCGTCGTCAGCCGGAACTGGCGGTCGAGCACGAACACGCCGGCGGTCAGGTTCGCGAGGATGCTTTCGAGATATGTTTTCGAGTGCTCGAGCGCGATCCGGTTCTTCTCGACCGCGAGCCGCGCCTCGGACAGCTGACGCGTCATCGCGTTGAACGACTGCGTGAGGAAGCCGAGCTCGTCACGCGACTTGATCTCGCGCTTCGGCGTGTAGTCGCCTTCGGTGATCTCCTTCGTGCCCTGCGCGAGCAGGAACAGCGGCCGCGCGAGCTGCTGGCCGAGCGCGAGCGCGAGCATCATCGCGATGAAGGTCGCGAGGAACAGCGCGAGCGTCAGCGTGCCAATGTACATCTTGCGCAGCCCGGTGCGGCCGAGCGCTTTTTCCTGGTACTCGCGATACGCGCGCTGCACCGCGTCGGCGTTGTGCGCGAGCGTGGGCGGCACCGGCTGCGTGAGCTGCAGGAAGCGCTCCGCCGGCTGCAGCAGCGACGTCGTCGCGTCGGGGATCGGCCGCACGACGCGCAGCCGCAACGCGCCCTTCGCGCCGTGCGCGCGCGGGTCGCCGTCGACTTCGCCCTCGATCGCCGCGTAGGCGCCATGTTCGCGCGCCTGGCTCAGCATCAGCGGCGTGGGCAGGTCGTCCGGAATCAGCACGGCGAAATTGCCCGATGCCTGCGCAACGATGTGCAGGTCGGGCGCCGCACCCGAGCCGCCGCGGCTCGGCTCGACGATCGTCGCGTCCTGCACGCCGAACTGGTCGCGCAGGCGCAAGAGCGTGAGCGTCGTGCCGTTGGTGTTCGCATCGACGCTCGCGAGCTGGTCGGACATCAGGCGCGCCTTCGTCTGCAGGTCGGACAGCGACGCGTCGAGCATCCCGCGGCCGAGGTTCAGGCCGGCCGTCAGCGCGGTCTCGACGTTCACGTCGAACCACGACTCGATGCTGCGCGACACGAACTGGTACGACACGATGTAGATGATCCCGCCCGGCACCACGCCGACGAGCGCGAAGAACACCGCGAGCTTCGCGAGCAGCCGCGTGCCGAACTTGCCCTTCCGCAGGCGCACGACGATCATCCCGATCAGCCCGAGCACCACCAGCAGGAACACGAGCGCGACGATGATGTTCATCGCGTACAGCCACGAGTAGTAGCGATCGAAGAACTCGGTGTTCGCGCTCGCGGCCGCGAGCAGCACGAGCAGCAGCAGCGCGGTGAGCGCGACGGTCGCTACGATGACGCGAACGAGGAGGCTCTTCCCGCTGGCCGCGCGGCGCACTTTATTTAGCACGTTCGGTCACCGTGAAGTTGAAGCGCTTCCAGTCCGAGCCGAGCGTCCAGTCGCGGTTGTTCACCGCGTCGACCTGGAACGGCTTCGGCATCAGCGCCGTATCGAGCTGCATGCGCACCGAGGCCATGTAGGTTTCGCCGGCCCGCACCTGGTTGCGATCGATCACGTGCCACGACGTGATGTGCCGGACGACCGCGAGCGCGTCCTTCAGCGACGGGAAGCCGAGTTGCAGCCCGCCCGTCGACACGCGGTACTCGCGCGTGAGCGGCTGGAACGACAGGCGGATCGTCTGCGACACCGACACCGGCTGCTCGTCGAACCAGTACCAGCGCGCGCGGCTCAGTTCGAAGTCGGTCGTGAAGTAGAGCGGGATGCCTTTGTTGACGGCATCCTCGAGGTTCGGGTTCAGCTCGAAATCGAAGCGGGCATCGAGGCTCCAGCCGCTTCCGTCAGCCTGCAGCGATGCGCGCTGCACGGCGATCGACTCGGCGGCGCGCGCCGGCCGAACGACAGTCAGGCACAGCGCCAATGCGACCAGCAGGACGGCCGCAAGCCGAAGTGGAAAAAGGTGTTTGATCGTCACCGTTTCTGAAACCGCGCGTAGAAAAATCCGTCGTGATCGGTGTTCTGGTCGAGTGCGCCGGCCGCTACGGCGGGCACGCCGCCCGGCAGCAGTTGGCCGGGCGCGTCCAATCGTACCGCATCTTCACAGGCCGCTTCAAACCAGCGGGCCTGCAATTCGCCCTCCTCGGGGAAGATCGAACAGGTCACGTAGAGCAGTTCGCCGCCCGGCTTCACGAGCGGCCACAACGCCGTCAGGATGCGACGCTGTTCCGCGACGAGTGCCGCGATGTCGGCTTCGCGGCGCAGCCAGCGGATGTCCGGATGACGGCGCACGATGCCCGACGCCGAGCACGGCACGTCGGCGAGGATGCGATCGAACGGCCGGCCGTCGTACCACGCATCCGGCGCGCCGGCATCGCCGACGCACACGTCCGCCGCGAGCGACAGGCGCGCGAGGTTCTCGCCGATGCGCGCCGCGCGGGTCGCGTCGCTTTCGAGCGCAACGACCTCAGCGCCGGCCAGCTCGAGGATATGGCCGGTCTTGCCGCCCGGTGCCGCGCATGCATCGAGCACGCGCATGCCGTCACGCGCGCCGAGCCATTCGGCGGCGAGCTGCGCGCCGGCATCCTGCACCGACACGACGCCGTCCGCGAAGCCCGGAATGCGATTGACCGGCAGCGCCGATGCGAGCCGCACCGCATGGCGGCCGATCGCGGTCGCGTCGATCCCGTTCGCGCGCAGCGTGTCGAGATACGCGTCGACGCTCGCGCGGCGCGCGTTCACGCGCAGCGTCAGCGGCCCCTGGCGCTCGCCGGCCGCGAGGATCGCCTGCCATGTGTCCGGCCATGCGCGCTTCACCGCATCGATCCACCACGGACGGTAGTTCCAGCGAGCGACCGGATCGTCCTGCAGCGCCGCGACGAGCGCGTCGCGTTCACGCTGGAAACGGCGCAGCACCGCGTTCACCAGCCCCTTCGCGAACGCGAATTCGCGCCGCGCGCCGATCACGGTCACGGCCTGGTCGACGATCGTAAACGCCGGATACGCGGCCGTCTCCTCCGGATCGAGCAGCAGCGCAAGCGCGGCGGCGAGTACCGCCTGCACGTGCGCGGGCGGCGCCTTGCCGACGAGCCGGCCGATCAGCCAGTCCGCGCTGCCGAGGCGCCGCATCGTCCGGTAGGCGACGTCCTGCGTCGCGCCGCGCGCCAGCGCCTGCGCATCGGCCGGCATCTGCGCGAACACCGCGGCCAGTGCCGCCGGCAGCGCGGTACCGCGCCGCACCGCATCGACTGCCTGCGCGGCCGCGTCGAGCGCGAAGCCCAGCGAATCGGGCGCGAGACGCAGCGCGGACAGGCGCGCGGGGCGGCCGGAGGAAGACGGAGCGGAGGAACGGGTTCGTGTCATCGGAGCAAAATCGGCAAACGGGTGCCGCGAGCGGCGGGAACCCTGCGGCCGTGCGCGGCCGCCGCGATTCCAAACCGCGCATTGTAGCGTGAGGCCATGCGGCCCCTTTACGGGACGCACAAATGAAACGCCCCGCAGCGCGAGGCGTGCGGGGCGAGGTGCAAATGCGACGCGAGTTAGTCGAAGCGGCCGGTGCGCGCCATCTCCATCAGGCGCGCGATGCGCTCCTCGGTCGCCGGGTGCGTGGAGAACAGGTTCTGCAGGCCGCCGCCGTGCAGCGGGTTCATGATCATCATCTGCGCGGTGGCCGGATGCGCTTCGGCCGCCTGGAACGGGATGCCCGCCGCATAGCGATGGATCTTGTCGAGCGCGGTGGCGAGCGACTGCGGATCGCCGGAGATCTGCGCGCCGCCGCGATCGGCCTCGAATTCGCGCGCCCGCGAGATCGCCATCTGGATCAGCGCGCCGGCGATCGGCGCGAGCAGCGCGACCGCAATCCCCGCGATCGGGTTGGCCGGACGGCCGTTTTCATCGCGGCCGCCGAAGAACATAGCGAAGTTGGCCAGCGCAGAAATCGCGCCCGCCATCGTCGCGGTGATCGTCGAGATCAGGATGTCGCGGTGCTTCACGTGCGCGAGCTCGTGCGCCATCACGCCGCGCATCTCGCGCTCGGACAGCACGCGCAGGATGCCCGTGGTCGCGGCGACCGCCGCGTGCTCCGGGTTGCGGCCCGTGGCGAACGCGTTCGGCGCGTCCTCGTTGATCAGGTAGACGCGCGGCATCGGCAGGTTCGCGCGCGTGGCAAGCTCGCGCACCATCCGGTAGAACTGCGGTGCCGTGTTCTCGTCGACTTCCTGTGCGTTGTACATGCGCAGCACCATCTTGTCGGAGAACCAGTACGAGAAGAAATTCATGGCGAGCGCGAACAGCAGCGCGATCGTCATGCCGCGGGTGCCGCCGATCATGCCGCCGATCACGATGAACAGGGCCGTGATCCCGGCCATCAGCATCGCCGTTTTGACCCAATTGAACATACCCACTCCTTATCCGTCAGGGGACCCGCCGCATCACAGGGCGCGGCGAAAAATTGTAAGCGATTTGTTAGATAAGGTCTTGCGCGAAAAATTCAATCTCAGCGTTGCGATGTGGCAAGACGAAGGCCCAGCCCGACGAAAGCGCTGCCCACCGTACGGTCGAGCCACTTCTTGACGCCCGGCTTGCCGGAAAAGCGCTGCGTGACGCTGCCCGCGACCCACGCGACGAGGCTGGTCCACACCGTGCTCATCGCGACGAATACCGCGCCGAGGGTCAGGAATGCCCAAGCCTTGTGTGGACTGTCGGCCGACACGAACTGCGGGAAGAAGGACACGAAGAACAGCACGACCTTCGGATTCAGCACGTTGGTCCAGAAACCCTGCATGAACAGCTGGCGCAGCGGCTTTGCGGCCGTGCCCTGCGCGGCTGCGGCGCCCGACGGCTCGGCGGCCTGCCGCGCGACGATCATCCGCACGCCGAGGTAGATCAGGTAGGCGGCGCCGACCAGCTTGATCACCGTGAACGCGGTGGCCGATGCCGCCAGCAACGCGGTCAGGCCGAATGCGCATGCGAGCGCGTGAACGCAGCAGCCGGCCGAAATGCCGAACGCCGACATCAGCCCCGCGCCGCGCCCCTGGGCGACGCTGCGGCCGACGATGTAGGCCGTGTCGGGGCCGGGCGTGATGTTCAGCAGGAACACCGCGAACACGAAGAAGCCGAAATGGGTGATGCCAAGCATGAAGACCTCGAAACCGGACAGCGCAGGGAAATTCTACGCGCGCCTGCGGCGCCGTGCGACTCGGCCGTTCGGCCGATTGCGCGCGGCCGGCAGGTCGGGTCGAATGACGCTCAGGCCCCGTCGGGCAACGCGAAGCGCTGGCCTGCGGCGAGCGGCGAGCCGGCCAGGAATTCGCGCGCGGGCAACCGCTTGCCGCCCGGCTTCTGCAGTTGCGTGACGCGCAGCGCACCGCTGCCGCACGCGACGATCACGCCTTCGGGCGCCGCGTCGACGATCGTGCCGGGCACCGCGTCGCCGCGCGCCGCCACGGGCTCGGCCGCCCAAAGCTTGATGGCCGCGCCGTCGAGCGTCGCGACGCCGCCCGGGAACGGGTCGAACGCGCGCACCTGGCGCGCGAGCACGTCGGCCGGCTTGCGCCAGTCGAGCGCCGCCTCGTGCTTGCCGATCTTTTCCGCATAGGTCACGCCGTCGGCCGGCTGCGGGGTGGCAGGCAGCGCGCCGTCGCGCTCGAGCCGCACCAGCGCGTCGACGATCAGCCGCGCGCCGTCGGCGGCCAGCCGGTCGTGCAGGGTTGCGGTCGTATCGTCGGGCGCGATCGCGACGCGCGCTTCCTCGATCATCGCGCCGGTGTCGAGGCCGACGTCCATCTGCATCAGCGTGACGCCCGTCTCGGCGTCACCGGCCTCGATCGCGCGGTGGATCGGCGCGGCGCCGCGCCAGCGCGGCAGCAGCGACGCATGGATGTTGATGCAGCCGGCGCGCGGAATGTCGAGCACCTCCTGCGGCAGCAGCAGGCCGTACGCGGCGACCACCATCACGTCGTGCGGGGTCGTGCGCAGCAGCTCGATCGCGTCGGCCGCCTCCCCCGGGTACTTGCCCGCGCGGCGCAGCGACGGCGGCTGCGCGACGGGCATCCCGTGCTCGACGGCATAGCGCTTCACGGCGCTCGCCTGCAGTTTCATCCCGCGCCCGGCAGGGCGATCGGGCTGGGTGAGCACGAGCGGCACCGGAAAACCGGCCTCGTGGATCGCGGCGAGTGCGGCCGCGGCGAATTCCGGCGTGCCGGCAAAAATCACGCGCAACGTATGGGTCATAAAGCGTTCGGGAGCGGGCTTGGCGAATACGCGTCACATCGCGCGTTCGAGTTTCTTCATCTTCGTCTTGATGCGCGTCTGCTTCAGCGGCGACAGGTATTCGACGAACACGCGTCCCATCAGGTGATCCATCTCGTGCTGCACGCACACGGCCAGCAGGCCCTCGCAGTCGAGCTCGAAGGTCTCGCCCTGCTCGTTGAGCGCACGCACACGCACGTGGTCCGGGCGCTCGACCTCGTCGTAGATCCCGGGCACCGACAGGCAACCCTCCTCGTAGATCTGCTTCTCGTCGCTCGACCAGATGATCTCGGGATTGATGAACGCGCGCAGCTCGTTCTTCTCCTCGGAGATGTCGATCACGATCACGCGCTCGTGCACGTCGACCTGCGTCGCCGCGAGGCCGATGCCCGGCGCCGCGTACATGGTTTCGGCCATGTCGGCGACAAGCTTGCGAATCCGGTCGTCGACCTTGGCGACGGGCTTGGCGACCTTGTGCAGCCGCTTGTCGGGGTAATGAAGAATGTTCAGCAATGCCATGGTGTTCGGTATTCGGTGGAGCGGCGGGCCGCATCGGCCATCCGGCCGGCTGGCGCCACTGCCGGGATGCAATGAAGATGAGGCGGACGCGCGGCATATCGATGCCGCAGGTCATGCCTCCTGCAAATGGCCGGACGCCGATGGCGCGCGGCCCTGTCAAGTATTTCGGATGATGAAAATTTTATCATGGCGCCACGCCGTTCGCTGGCCGTCGCATTCGAGGGGAACCTCATGTCCCCCCAAGCGCTGACCCCTTCCGCGCTGCGCGCGTGGCTGCAGCTCGCGCATGCGCCGGGCCTCCCGCCTGCCGTGCTGCACGCGCTGCTCGACGCATTCGGCTCGCCGGCCGCGCTGCTGCGCGCATCCGACGAGGCCATCTGCGCGGCGAGCAGCGCAGCCGCCGCGCGGGCGGTGCGCGCCAGCGAGCAGCACGACCTCGACGCGCGCACCGATGCCGCGCTCGCGTGGCTCGATGCACCGGGCAACGCGATCGTCACGCTCAACGATCCGGTCTATCCGCCGCGGCTGCGCGACCTGCACGATCCGCCGCCGCTGCTATATGTAAAGGGCAGGCTCGACCTGCTGCACGCACGGGGGCTCGCCGTCGTCGGTAGCCGCCACGCGACGCCGCAAGGGCTCGCCGACGCAACGCGCTTCGCGCATGCGCTGTCCGATGCGGGGCTCGCGATCGTCTCGGGCCTCGCGCTCGGCATCGACGGCGCCGCGCATCGCGGCGGGCTCGCCGGCCGCGCCAGCACGATCGCGGTGATCGCGACGGGCGCCGACCTCGTCTATCCGGCGCGGCACCGCACGCTCGCGCACGAGATCGCCGCGCGCGGCGCGCTCGTGTCCGAATGGCCGCTCGGCACGCCCGCGCGGGCGTCGCATTTCCCGCAGCGCAACCGGCTGATCGCCGCACTCGCCGTGGGCGCGCTCGTCGTCGAAGCCGCGCCGCGCTCCGGCTCGCTGATCACCGCGCGGCTCGCGAACGAGCTGGGCCGCGACGTGTTCGCGATGCCGGGCTCCATCCACGCGCCGCTCGCGCAGGGCTGCCACGCGCTGATCCGCGACGGCGCGAAGCTCACCGCTGCGCCGCTCGACGTGCTCGAGGAATACGGGCTGGGCGAAGCGGCTGCTCACATCGCCCAGCATTCGGGATCGAGCCCCGATAATGCCGACGCAGCCGGCACCGCAGAGCAACGCATGGGCGAGCCTGCCGCGAAGGCCGGCTCCGCCGTGGCGGCCGCCGCGTCCGCCGCAAGCGAAGGCGTACCACCCGACACCCCGGCCGAACGATCCGTGCTGGCCGCACTGGGATACGGCCCCGTGACCTACGAGTGGCTCGCCGAGCACAGCGGCCTGTCCGACGACGTGCTCCACAGGGCGCTACTCGCGCTCGAACTGGCTGGCCGCGTCGCGAGCGTGGCCGGCGGACGCTTCGCACGGCTTGACGCGCCCCCCACCCCGCCCCCGTGCGGCGTGCTACATTCCCCCGAATAGGGGCGGCCGTGCCGCCGACGTTACCCAAGGAATTCCATGCCCGCGCTGAATCTCGACACCGATGCCGATCGGATCGCCGAGCGCCTCGCCGATCCCGACACGCTGCTGGTCGCCTGCCTGTGCGCCGAGTGGTGCGGCACCTGCCGCGACTACCGGACGGCCTTCGACCAGCTCGCCGACGCCCATCCCGACGCCTGCTTCGCGTGGATCGACATCGAAACCCACGCCGACCGGCTCGACGATCTCGACGTGGAGAATTTCCCGACGATCCTGATCGAGGACGCGAACACCGCGCGCTTCTTCGGCACGGTGCTGCCGCACGCGGCGATCGTCGAACGGATGCTGTCCGACCTGAGCGCGGTACCCGGCGCGCCGCACGCACCGAAATTGCGCAATATCCTGAACGTCGAGGCGTAAACCGCGCACCGGCCAGGCGGCGTCGCGCGACGTTGCGCGTGCCGCCTGGCCGGGCGCTTGCCGCCATTGCGGGCCCCCTCTATGATGAGCCGCTTTTTACACGCCGCGCCGCCGTCGCCGCAGCGTGTGCTATAAAGCCGTCGTAAAAGGGACCCACGCCGGCGAACCCGGTCTACCAACACACACCTGTCATGTCCAAAGCTCTGATCATTGCGGAAAAGCCTTCTGTCGCGAACGACATCGCGCGCGCTTTGGGCGGCTTTACCAAGCATGACGAATACTTCGAAAGCGACGAATTCGTCCTTTCGTCCGCGGTCGGCCACCTGCTGGAAATCGCCGCCCCGGAAGAGTACGAGGTCAAGCGCGGCAAATGGAGCTTCGCTCATCTGCCCGTCATCCCCCCGCATTTCGACCTCAATCCGATCGCAAAAAGCGAATCGCGCCTGAAGGTCCTTACCAAGCTGATGAAGCGCAAGGACGTCGACCGCCTGATCAACGCATGTGACGCGGGGCGCGAGGGCGAACTGATTTTCCGCCTGATCGTGCAGCATGCGAAGGCGAAGCAGCCGGTCCAGCGCCTGTGGCTGCAGTCGATGACGCCGCAGGCGATTCGCGACGGTTTCGCGCACCTGCGCAGCGACACCGACATGCAGCCGCTCGCCGACGCCGCCCGCTGCCGTTCCGAAGCCGACTGGCTCGTCGGGATCAACGGCACCCGCGCGATGACTGCGTTCAACAGCAAGGGTGGCGGCTTCTTCCTGACGACCGTCGGTCGCGTTCAGACGCCAACGCTGTCGATCGTCGTCGAACGTGAAGAGAAAATCCGCCGCTTCGTCCCGCGCGACTACTGGGAAGTGAAGGCCGCGTTCGCATGCGCGAGCGGCTTCTACGAAGGCAAGTGGTACGACCCGAAATTCAAGCGGGACGAGTTCGATCCGGAAAGGCGCGATTCCCGCCTGTGGAGCCTGCCGGCCGCCGAAACCATCGTCGCCGCATGCCGCGACCAGGTCGGCACGGTCTCCGAGGAATCGAAGCCGTCGACCCAGCTGTCGCCGCTGCTGTTCGACCTGACGAGCCTGCAGCGCGAGGCGAACAGCCGCTTCGGCTTCTCCGCGAAGAACACGCTCGGCCTCGCGCAGGCGCTGTATGAAAAGCACAAGGTGCTGACGTACCCGCGTACCGACGCGCGCGCACTGCCCGAAGACTACATTTCGACGGTGCAGTCCACGCTCGAGATGCTCAAGGAGAGTCACAACTACCTGCCGCATGCGAAGCGGGTGCTCGACCAGGGCTGGGTGAAGCCGAACAAGCGCATCTTCGACAACTCGAAGATCAGCGACCACTTCGCCATCATCCCGACGCTGCAGGCGCCGAAGTCGCTGTCCGAGCCGGAGCAGAAGCTGTACGACATGGTCGTGAAGCGCTTCCTCGCGGTGTTCTTCCCGGCGGCCGAATTCCGTGTCACGACGCGGATCACCGAAGTCGCCGGCCATCACTTCAAGACCGAAGGCAAGGTGCTCGTCGAGCCGGGCTGGCTGCAGGTGTATGGCCGCGACGCCGAAGGCGCGGACGCGAACCTCGTGCCGGTGCAGAAGGACGAGAAGGTGAAGACTGACGAGATCGCCGCCGTCGCGCTCGTCACCAAGCCGCCCGCACGCTACTCGGAAGCGACGCTGCTGTCCGCGATGGAAGGCGCCGGCAAGCTCGTGGAGGACGACGAGCTGCGCGAGGCGATGGCCGCGAAGGGCCTCGGTACGCCGGCCACGCGCGCGGCGATCATCGAAGGTCTGTTGGGTGAGAAGTATCTCGTCCGCGAAGGCCGCGAGCTGATCCCGACCGCGAAGGCATTCCAGCTGATGACGCTGTTGCGCGGGCTCGGTGTGAAGGAACTGACCGCGCCCGAACTGACCGGTGAATGGGAATACAAGCTGTCGCAGATGGAGCGCGGCAACCTCGGGCGCGACGCGTTCATGCAGGAAATTGCCCGCATGACGCAGCAGATCGTCAAGCGCGCGAAGGAATACGATTCCGACACGATCCCCGGCGATTACGCGACGCTCGAGACGCCGTGCCCGAACTGCGGCGGCCAGGTGAAGGAAAACTACCGCCGCTTCGCGTGCACGAAGTGCGAGTTCTCGATCTCGAAGATTCCGGGCAGCCGGCAGTTCGAGATCGCGGAAGTCGAGGAACTGCTGCAGCAGAAGACCATCGGTCCGCTGTCCGGTTTCCGCAGCAAGATGGGCCGTCCGTTCTCGGCGATCCTGAAGCTGTCGTTCGACGACGAAACGAAGAACTACAAGCTCGAGTTCGACTTCGGCCAGGACCAGGGCGGCGAGGAAGGCGAGGCGCCCGACTTCTCCGAGCAGGAACCGGTCGGCGCGTGCCCGAAATGCAACGGCCGCGTGTTCGAACACGGGATGAGCTATGTGTGCGAGCACTCGGTCGCGAATCCGAAGACCTGCGACTTCCGTTCGGGCAAGGTGATCCTGCAGCAGGAAATCACGCGCGATCAGATGGCCAAGCTGCTCGCCGACGGTCGAACGGATCTGATGCCGAACTTCAAGTCGTCGCGCACGGGCCGCAACTTCAAGGCATTCCTCGTGAAGCAGCCGGACGGCAAGATCGGCTTCGAGTTCGAAAAGAAGGAGCCGAAGGTGGCTGCCGCGAAGAAGACGGCGAAATCGGCGACGAAGGATGCTGAAACCGTGACGGAAGGCGCCGACGAGAAACCGGCCCCCGCCCGCAAGACCGCCGCCCGCAAGACGACGGCGCGCAAGACGGGCTCGTAATGCCCCGGCCGCCGGGGAGTTCCCCGGCGCATCGCACGCCGGTCAAACGGCGATAAAAAACGCGGATCGATCGCTCGATCCGCGTTTTTTCTTTTGGCGCCGGGGCCGCGTCAGTGCGCGGCCGCCGCGCCGTTACAGCGGCGACGGCACCGCGACGCGCGGGCGCGCCGAACGCGCGACGCGCGGCTGCAGGTTCGGGTCGGTCGATTCGGGCTGCTCGGCACGCATCTCGACGCCGATCGGCGCCGGCATCGCACTCTGTGCGGCCCACTGTTCGCCAATCACCGCGTCGGTCGCGTGGCTGAAATATTCGACGAGGTGGTCGATGAACGTGCGCACCTTCGCGGGCAGATGGCGCCGGCTCGGGTATGCGATGTTGATCTCGACCTGCGGCAGCCGGAAATCCGGCAGCAACCGCACCAGCGCGCCACGCGCGATGTCGCCGCCGATCAGGTAGCTCGGCAGGATCGCGACGCCCATCCCGAGCAGCGCGAACTGGCGCAGCATCGCGGTGTTATTGGCGACGATCACGTTGGTCGGGCGCACGCGCACCTCGCCGTCGGGCCCCGTGAACACACGCTCGTCGCCCCAGTATTCGGTCGGCAGGCTCAGCGCCGGATGCTCGGCGAGTTGTTCCGGATGAGTCGGCACGCCATGCTTTTCCAGGTAGCTCGGCGTCGCGCACACGGTCATGCAGCCCGTGGTCAGGCGCCGCGTGACGATGCTCGCGCTGCGCATCTGGCGCGTGACGACGATGCCGACGTCGAAACCTTCCTCGACGAGATCGACCTGGCGGTCGACCAGCGTCAGATCCGGCACGACTTTCGGGAAATTCTCCGTGTACGACTGCAGGACGGGCGCAAGGTTATGCAGGCCGAACACGACCGGCGCGACGATGCGCAACGTGCCGACCGGCTCGTGATTGCGCGCGACGACCATCTGTTCGACATCCTCGAGCTCATCGAGAATCTGGCGCGCCCGCTCCAGATAGACCTGGCCCGACTCCGTCAGCGAAAGGCTGCGGGTGGTGCGGTTCAGCAACCGTGTGCCGAGGCGGCCCTCCAGATCGGCGACGTGACGTGTCGCGACCGCGTTGGAGATATCCATAGCACTCGCGGCCCGCGCGAAACTGCCGAGATCCGCAACCTTGACGAACACGCGCATCGACTGCAAATGATCCATAAACGACTCCTGCCGCTGTTACAACTTCAAAAAGTTGAAGCCTATGCGTAATTCTCCTACGACAGCGGAAATGATGCAGAGTTGCTCAACAAGGTGGCCGTTGACGATAAAAATAGTCAAAAATCCTCACCCGTCGCGAACGGATGATCCAATTATTCTGATCGAAGCAACAATTGGGTGAACCTCGTTGGGTAAACGGGCGAATCAGAAAGGACGTATTTGGTGCGACACAACAGCGCACCCCGCCTCCTGGCACGGGAGCGGCGCCGCATCAGGCGGGCGCGATTGCGGCGGAGCGTAACAACCTGTTAAAAAGACACCACGACGGACACCGACGTAGCATCATGTCGGCCCCGGCCGGGCGGGACGGGTGCGCCACACGCGCGCCGCCGCCACCGCCGCCGCTTTCAACGCGCGACTCCCGCTGATCATGAAAATTGCCATTCTCGACGACTACCAGGACGCCGTCCGCAAGCTGAACTGCTTCGAGATGCTCGCCGAGCACGACGTGAAGGTCTTCAACAACACGGTGCGCGGCTTGGGGCAGCTCGCGAGCCGTCTCGCGGAAGTCGAGGCGCTCGTGCTGATTCGCGAGCGCACGCCGATTTCGTCGCAACTGCTCGCCAAGCTGCCGAACCTGCGCATGATCAGCCAGACCGGCCGTATCTCGACCCACATCGACCTCGAAGCGTGTACCGACCGCGGCATCGCGGTGCTCGAGGGCACGGGTTCGCCGGTCGCGCCAGCCGAACTGACCTGGGCACTCGTGATGGCCGCCCAGCGCCGCATTCCGCAATACGTCGCGAACCTGAAGCAGGGTGCGTGGCAGCAGTCGGGCCTGAAGACGTCGGCCATGCCGCCGAACTTCGGCCTGGGCCAGGTGCTGCGCGGCCAGACGCTCGGCATCTGGGGCTATGGCAAGATCGGCCGGCTGGTCGCCGGCTATGGCAAGGCGTTCGGAATGAACGTGCTGATCTGGGGCCGCGAGCATTCACTCGAGGCCGCGCGCGCCGACGGCTACACGGCCGCCGAAAGCCGCGAAGCGCTGTTCGAGCAGAGCGACGTGCTGTCGCTGCACTTGCGCATGCACGACGACACGCGCGGGATCGTCAAGCAGGAAGACCTGATGCGGATGAAGCCGACGTCGCTGCTCGTCAACACGAGCCGCGCGGAATTGCTCGAGGAAAACGCGCTCGTGAACGCGCTGTCGCACAATCGTCCGGGGATGGTCGCGATCGACGTGTTCGAAAGCGAGCCGATCCTGCAGGGCTACAGCCTGCTGCGGATGGAAAACGTGATCTGCACGCCGCATATCGGCTACGTCGAACGCGAAAGCTACGAGCTCTATTTCAGCGCGGCGTTCCGGAACATCCTCGCGTTCGACCAGGGCGACATGTCGAGCGTGGTCAACCCGGAAGCGCTGACGCCGCGCCGCGTGCGCTGACCGGCGCGGGCCGCGCCCGCCGCGCGGCCCGGTTCTCCCTTCCCGCCTTCAGGCAGCCACGCGGCCGCCTGTCATCGCGTCGACGCGCGTGAGGAAATGCTCGCCGTCGCGCCGCCCGAGATCGTACGCATGCCGCATCTGCGACGGACTCGTGTAATCCCAGCTCGAAATCGGCACCTTGCTCGACGGCTGTACATAGAGCCGCCGCTGCTCGCCGTGCGCGACCGTAAACATCTGCGGGCGCGGATACAGCCGCGTGACGAGCACCAGCACGTCGCCCGGCGACGGGTCGAGCGCGCCGACCGGCACGTTGTCGACCATGCCGCCATCGAGCACCGGCCGGCCGCCGCGACGCAGCACCGGCGTGAACGGCGGCGTGCACGACGACTGCAGGATCAGGTCGGCGAGTTCGTCGACGCTCGTGCAGGCCTGCGCGCGCACGAACTCGGGCCGGAAGCCGAGCGTGCGCCCGAGCGTCGGATGCAGCGTCTTGCGCACGTACTTTTCGATGTTGTACGCGACGAGGCCCGCGGCGACCGCGCTGCGCGCGCCGAGCCAGCGCGGCACGTGCGACACGCCGACGCGGATTTCCGGCGCGTCGGCGAGTTGCGCGAACGGCTCGCCGTAGATGTCGAGCAGCGCCTGGCGGTAGATCCGGTAATGCGGAAACACGGGCTCGCGCCCGAACAGGTTGCCCCAGTACGCGTTCTTGCGGTTGTGGCGCAGTGCTTCCTCGTAATAGCGCATCACCCACGCGGCGTCGCGCGTATACAGCATGCAGGCGGTCGCCGCGCCGGCCGAGATGCCGGCGATCACGCGCGGGCGCAAACCGAGCGCCGGCTGCGCGACATCCCAGAAGCCGGCCTGCCACCAGCAGCGATTGCCGCCTCCCGCGAAGACGATCTGGTCGAACATCGCGCCGCTCAGCTGACGAGCGCGTAGGTCGACGTCGCGTGAACGGCCATCTTGCCGTCCTCGTCGAACAGTTCGACTTCGCCGAATACCAGGTTGCGGCCCATCCGCAGCACGCGCGCGGTGACGAGCACGTCGCCCTTGCGCACCGGACGCATGAAGTTCGTGTTCAGCGATACGGTCGTCATCGGCCGGAATTCGCCGAGCGATACGGAGATCGCGACCACCATCGCGGTGTCGGCGGCGGCCGTGAACACCTGGCCGCAGATGATGCCGCCCGAATGACGGAATTCGCCGGAAAACGGCAGACGCATCGTCACGCTGTCGTCGCCGATCGATACGGGGACCAGACCGAGCGAGCGGACCCACGGGGCCAGCAGGCGATCCAGCAATTCGCGGACTGCGTTTTCGTCCATCTTCGAATGTCCAGAAAACGTTGCGCGACCGCCGCGCAACAGGTGTGGACGTCATCATACCGGGAGCGCGCCAACTGCGATCGCTCGCCGCCGCACGGACGGCCGCGGTCGGGGTGACGAAATATTTTCAGGAAATTCGCAGAAAGGTGTTGCAAAGACCGAAATACCCGTGCATAATCTTTCTTCTGTTGGGGGCGTTAGCTCAGTTGGTAGAGCAGCGGACTCTTAATCCGTAGGTCGAGTGTTCGAGTCACTCACGCCCCACCAGGAATTCCGAAGCCCGGTTAGCGAAAGCTAACCGGGCTTTTTCCATTTCCGGGCGCCCGCACGGCGCTCCCGCTGCACGGCATGCGCATACATACATGCCCCGCTCCCGCGCTTTCCCGCTAGAATCGTCCGACAAATATCACACAACCGGCACGGTGATCGCCGTATCGCCGCCGGCACTGAGAGAGCATGGGACGTCGAACATGGAATCATGTGAGCGAGACGCGACCATTCAGAGGCCATGGTCACGCCGATATCGGTGCGCACGTCGAGTCGCACCCTCCACCCGATCGCATCCGGATGCATCACACGACGCACGAAGCGAAGCCGGTCATGCTGCGTAAGGACGCACTCGTCGCGTTCGCGCTCGGCATTGCGCTGCTCGTGGCCGCGGCCGCGCTCGCCGTCACCGCGGGCGGCGCGGTCGGCCATCTGGTCCGCGCGCCGGGCACGGTCGTGCGCATCGTGCAGGACAGCGACGCGATGCGTGCATATCGCCCGATCGTCGCCTATCTCGCGAACGACGGCCGGCGCCGCGAAGTCGCCGGCAATACCGCGTCGATGGTGCCGGCTTACGACATCGGCGAAAGCGTCGACGTCCTGGTCGACCCCGACCATCCGAACCGTCCCGCGCTGATCGACGATTTCGCGCAACGCTGGTTTCCCGTCGCGGTGCCCGCCCTGCTCGCGCTCGCGTCGCTTGCGGTCGGAAGCCTGTTGTACGTGAACGAGCGCCGCACCCGGCAAGCCGACGCGTTTTCCGCACCGGCCGACCGCAAGGCGATCCGGCGCCGCTGGAACATCGCGATCGTGCTGATCCCGATCGCGATCGGCACCGGTTTCCTGGCCGGCGCCGGCGCTGTCGGGCTGCGCCAGTGGCAGATCGACCGCCATTACGCGCGCTCGACCGGCCATGTCGTCGAGATCGCCGAAACGGCCCACTCGCCGCCCGCCCGCACGTCGCTCTACTCGGTGAGCATCGCGTTCAAGACCGACAGCGGCCGCCAGGTCACGTTCGCGCAAGGCTCGGCGTCATCGAATCCCGGGCTGTACGAAGGCGAGATCGTCGACGTGCTGTACGACCCCGTCACGCCCGAGCGCGCGGTCGTCGACCGGTTCTGGGATCGGTGGGCGCTCACGGCGATCCTGTTCGCGATCGGCGCGCCGTTCCTGGCGGCCGGGTTGTTCATTGCCGGCACCCTGTGGCCCGACCATCGGCCGCACGAAATCGCTGAATGACCAACAACGAACCGGGCCGCCGACACCGCGGCCCCCGCCTCACCGCTCCCTGAACGCCTCCACCTTCGCGCGGTTCCCACACGTACGCATGTCGCACCAGCGTCGCCCGACGCCGCGGCCGCGATCGATGAAGAACCACGTACAGCGGCCGCACTGCCGCACACGCGCGAAATCGTCACCGCGCAGCAGATGCTCGAACCCGAGCGCGGCCGCGTCGATCCAGCGCGACGCGGCGCGCGCATCGGGGCGCCACGCGAAGCGGCCGTCGATGGCCTCGAACGTGCTGCGCCCGATCGCATCGCGAATCGCCACGGCGAGCCGGTCGGCCGCTCGCGCGCCGACGCTGCCGCCGTCGCCGGCCGTCAGGTACGCGAGCGCCGCATACGCATCCTCGCGAAAGCCGTGCAGCGCAGCCAGCTCGTCGGCGCCGTCCTGCCGCGGATGACGCAGAAACCGTGTCAGGTCGGCCGCCGCCAGCAACCCGGATTTCGCGGCCCACGCACGCACGGCCGGCCAGTCGACGAGTTTGTCCTCGTCGCGCGTCTTGCTCGTGTCGGCCACCGTGTTCAGGAAGTCGAGCGCCGGATGGCCGCCGACGAAGTCAGCCGCGCGCCATGCGTGCGCCTGTCGCGCAGGCTCGTATCGAGTAACCATTTATTTGCACCTATCGGTTTCATATCCGGACGAACCGGCGTAACCTGTTAACACTAAATACAGGTTAGCACGGAGGTGCCGATGCTCGATCTCGCCAATCGCTTCAATTTCGAAGGTCACCGGATCGCGTGGGGCACGCTCGGCGAAGGGCCGCCGCTCGTGCTCGTGCACGGCACGCCGTTTTCGTCGCAGGTGTGGCGCCGGATCGCGCCGTGGCTCGCGCGGCGCCATCGCGTGTTCTTCTACGACCTGCTCGGCTACGGCCAGTCCGACATGCCCGACGCGGACGTATCGCTCGGCCGGCAGAACGTGCTGTTCGGCGCGATGCTCGACGAATGGAATATCTCCCGCCCGCGGGTGCTCGCGCACGACTACGGCGGCGCGACGGTGCTGCGCGCGCATTTCCTCGACGGCATCGCGTATTCGGACCTGACGCTCGTGAATCCCGTCGCGATCGCGCCGCAGGGCTCGCCGTTCGTGCGGCATGTCGCGCAGCACGAGGCCGCGTTCACCGGATTGCCGGCCTATGCGCATCACGCGCTCGTGTCGGCCTATATCGGCCAAGCGGTCGCGCAGCCGTTGAGCGACGACGTGCTGTCGATCTACCGCGCGCCATGGCTCACGCCCGTGGGCCAGGCCGCGTTCTATCGGCAAATCGCGCAGATGCGCCAGCGCTACATCGAGGAAGCGGAGGCCCGCTACGCGCCGCCGGACTTTCCGGTGCGCATCGTCTGGGGCGAGGACGACCGGTGGATTCCGCTTGAACAGGGGCAGGCGCTTGCCGATCGCATCGCGAACGGCAAGCTGGTCAGAGTGCCGCGCGCGGGTCACCTGGTCCAGGAAGATGCGCCGGAGGCGATCGTCGCCGCCGTGCTCGACCGGTAGGCGCATCGGCGCGAGTGCAACGTGCGGTGTCGCTTACCAGGGCAGTGAATAAGTCTTCGTATTCGTGAAGCTCTTCATCGCTTCCTGCACGCCCTCCTTGTAGCCGAGGCCCGAATCCTTCACGCCGCCGAACGGCGTCAGCTCGAGCCGGTAGCCCGGCACCTCGCGCACGTTCACGCTGCCGACCTCGAGCTCCGTGATGAAGCGCGTGATGCTGTCGAAGCGGTTCGTGCAGACCGATGACGACAACGCATAGTCGGTGCTGTTCGACATCCGGATCGCCTCGTCGATGTCGCGAAAGCGCATGATCGGCGACACGGGGCCGAACGTCTCGTACTTCACGAGCGGCATGTCGGGCGTCACGCGATCGACGACGGTCGGCGAGTACAGCGCACCGTCGCGCACGTTGCCGACCAGCAGCCGCGCCCCGCGCGCAATCGCATCGTTCACCTGCTGCTCGCAGAACTTCGCGGCCGCTTCGTCGATCACCGTGCCCATGTCGACCGACGGATCGGCCGGGTTCCCGTACGCCCACGCACGGGTTTTCTCGACGACCAGCTCGGTGAAGCGATCGGCCACCGCCTCGTGCACGAGCATCCGCTTGATCGCGGTGCAGCGCTGCCCCGAGTTCTTGTACGAACCCGACACGGCGAGCGTGCTCGCCTCGTCGAGATCCGCATCCTCCATCACGATGATCGGATCGTTGCCGCCGAGCTCGAGCACCGCGCGCCGGTAGCCCATCCGCGCCGCGATCGACTTGCCGATCGACACGCCGCCGGTAAACGTAATCATGTCGATCGCCGGGTTCGTGATCAGCTCGTCCGCGATGTCCTTCGGGTCGCCGGTCAGCACCTGCAGCATTTGCGGCGGCAGGCCGGCTTCGTACAGGATGTCCGCGAACAGGTAGCACGACAGCGGCACCTTCTCCGACGGCTTCACGACGATCCGGTTGTTGGTCGCGACCGACGGCACGACCTTGTGCGCGACCTGGTTCATCGGATGGTTGAACGGCGTGATCGCGGAAATCACGCCGAGCAGCGGCTCGCGCTGCGTGTACACGCGGCGCTTCTTGCCGTGCGGCGTCAGATCGCACGAGAAGATCTGCCCGTCGTCCTTCAGCACTTCGCCCGCGCCGAACGTGAGCACGTCGGCGACGCGCCCGGCTTCATACGTCGAATCCTTGACGCACAACCCGGCCTCGGCCGTGATCAGCGCCGCGATCTCGGCAGTGCGCGTGCGCACGATGTCGGCCGCGCGGCGCAGGATCGCCGCGCGCTCGTGGCGCGTGAGCGACGGCCGGTACGCACGCGCGACCGCAAACGCGCGCCGCACGTCGTCGAGCGTCGCCTTCGGCACGGTGCCGACGAGCGCGCCGTCGTACGGGTTGCGCACCTCGATCACCGCGTCGCGATGGATTCTTTCACCGTCGATTCGCAGTGCTTCATGATGAAGCTCGCGGGCAACCGTCGATGCTGCAATGGCGTTCATGAGTATCTCCCTGGCGGACGCGTCCGCGTCACTGCAGATGGTTGAGCGCGATGTCGATGATGTCGAAGTTGCGCAGCCGCGCGCGGCTCGTGACGTCAGTCGCGACCGGCTTGCTGAAGATCAGCGGCACGATCTGCTCGGAGATCCCGCCGTGCGAGCGCAGCGGCACGTCGAGCCCCGACAGGTCATGCTTGATGCGGCGCGTGCCGAGCACGACGTCCTGCTTCGAGATCACGATCAGGTCGCCCATCCGGTCGGGCGGCAACTCGAAGCGCGCACAGCCTTCGGCGCCCGTCAGCACGACCTCGATGCCGTCCACCGCGGCGAGCCGCGCGCGCAGCGCGTCGACGTCGGCGGAAGCCGGCACGTAGACGGTCGCGAACGAGCCGAGCGCACCGTGGTGCACGACGTACGGATCGGTGATCGGCAGGATCACGCGCGCCGCGTCGTGGCCGAGCCACGCGTCGAACAGCTCCTGCAGGTAGATCACGTTCGGCTCGCCGGTCTCGCCGTCGTGCTTCGCGTTCATCCCGTGGTCGGCCGTGATCGCGACGATCGCGCCGAGCTCGTCGAGCCGCTTCAGATACGTGTCCATCATCTGGTAGAACGCGTTCGCGCCGTCGGTGCCGGGCGCGCACTTGTGCTGCACGTAGTCGGTCGTCGACAGGTACATCAGGTCGATCGGCCGCGTCTCGAGCAGGCGCACGCCGGCCGCGAACACGAATTCCGACAGGTCGGCGCTGTACACGCTCGGCACCGGCTTGCCGACCAACTCGAGCACGTTGTCGATGCCGTTTTCCTCGATGCTCGCCTCGTCGGCCTTCTCCGACGAGAAGCAGATGCCCTTGAGCCCCTTGCCGAGCAGGCGGCGCAGCTTGTCCTTCGCGGTGACGACCGCGACGCGCGCGCCCCGCTCGGCGAAGGTGGCGAGCACGGTGGGCGCGACGAGGTACTTCGGATCGTTCATCAGCACCTCGGCGCCGGTGTCGCGATCGTAGAAGTAGTTGCCGCTGATCCCGTGGATCGCCGGCGGCACGCCGGTAACGATCGACAGGTTGTTCGGGTTCGTGAAGCTCGGCACCACGCACTCGCCCTTGAGCGCCGTGCCCGGCTTCAGCAGCGTGCGCAGGAACGGCGCGACGCCGGCCTCGGCCGCCATCTCGAGATATTCGTGGGCGCAGCCGTCGACGCACACCACCACCACGGGGCGGCTCATCCAGTTGTAGCGGCGGCCGTTCACTTCCACGGATACAGGCGTTTCAGTCATGACGTTCATTCCTTTCGGTTCGAAGAGGGGGTGAGTCGTCGGCGCCCGCGCCGCGCCGATGGGGGTGTTTTCCATGCTTGACATTAAAATTGAGTATTTGTAGATTGTCAACAATAGTCAGAAAACAGAAGGCAGAATGTGTCAGCACGACGAGGATCTGTACGACCAGTGGGTGCACATACAGCGCACGACGCAATGGCGCTTCGCGCCGTCGACGCACGTGGTCGCGGCGCTCGACGCGGCTGTCGCGCAATACGTCGACGAAGGGGGCTCGCCGCGCGCGGCGGACGGTTTTATCAAGAGGTCAAAAAGCGCGGCTACATTCTGTATCCGGGCAAGCTGACCGAAGTCGACACGTTCCGCGTCGGCTGCATCGGCCACTTCGGCGAAGCCGTCATTCCGGGCGCGATCGCCGACACGCTGAAGGCGATGGGGGTGCGCCGGGTGTCCGCCGAAGCGCCGGCCTGACGCGACGCACCCGGCCGTATCGCGGCGCGCGCCTCATCGCCGCGCGCCGCCGTGCGGCGGTTTCGCTTTCGTTTTCCCGCCGTGCGCGGCGGCAACCCGACTCTTACCGGCACGACACCCGATGCGACCCTTCTGGATCGAACAAGCGCTGTTCAACGACGGCGACCTCGCCCCCGCGCTGCAGGGCGCGACGCAGGCCGACGTCTGTATCGTCGGCGGCGGCTTCACCGGGCTCTGGACCGCGATCCAGGCGAAGCAGCAGAACCCGGCGCTCGACATCGTGATACTCGAGGCCGATCTGTGCGGCGCCGGCGCGAGCGGACGCAACGGCGGGTGCCTGCTCACGTGGTCCGCGAAATTCATGACGCTGCGCCGGCTGTACGGCGAAGCGGAAGCAATCCGGCTCGTGAAGGCGTCGGAGGCGGCCGTCCAGCACATCGCCGACTTCTGCCGAGCCCATCGCATCGATGCCGAACTGCGGCTCGACGGCACGCTCTACACGGCGACGTCACGCGCGCAGATCGGCACGCTCGCGCCGGTGCTCGACGCGCTCGCCGCGTGCGGCATCCACAGCTACGAACCGCTGCCGGCCGCCGAAGTCGCGCGCCGCTCGGGCTCGGCCCGCAATCTCGACGGCGTGTACTCGCCGATCGCCGCGACCGTGCATCCGGGCAAGCTCGTGCGCGGGCTGCGCCGCGTCGCGCTCGACATGGGGATCCGGATCCACGAGCGCACGCAGCTCGTCGACTTCACGCCGGGGCAGCCGGCCGTCGTGCGCACGCCGTCGGGCAGCGTGCGCGCGGGCAAGCTGGTCTTCGCGATCAACGCGTGGATGGCGAGCCGCTTTCCGCAGTTCGAACGCACGATCGCCGTCGTGTCGAGCGACATGGTCATCACCGAAAAATGCCCGGAACTGCTCGAGCAGACCGGGCTCGTGGACGGCGTGTCGGTGCTCGATTCGCGCATCTTCGTGTACTACTACCGCACGACGGCCGACGGTCGGTTGATGCTCGGCAAGGGCGGCAATACGTTCTCCTGGCGCAGCCGCATCGCGCCGGTGTTCGACCGGCGCTCGCCGTACGAGGCGCAGCTCACGCGGAGCCTGCGCGACTTCTTCCCGTCGCTTGCCGGCGTGCCGATCACCGCGAGCTGGAACGGTCCGTCGGACCGCTCGGTGACGGGCTTCCCGTTCTTCGGCCGCCTCGACGACGCACCGAACGTGTTCTACGGCTTCGGCTATTCGGGCAACGGCGTCGGGCCGACCTACATGGGCGGGCAGATCCTGTCGTCGCTGGTGCTCGGCCTCGACAACGCGTGGACGCGCAGCCCGATCGCGCGCGGCCCGCTCGGCCATTTCCCGCCGGAGCCGATCCGCTATGTCGGCGCGCACGTCGTGCGCGATGCGATTCGACGCAAGGAGCGCGCGGAGGACGAGAACCGGCAGCCGTCGGCTGTCGATACGTGGCTCGCGAAGTTTGCGGGTGCGGCGGGGAAGGCGGATAAGGCTTGAGGCGTGATGAGCCGTCGCCCGCGTTGCCGAGGCGGCTGTCGTGACGTTCACCCCGACGCGGTGATCTGCCGGGCGATGCTGGCAGCACGTCATGCTGCGATATTTATCCGCTGAGTGGACCTACAAGTACGTCGCAAACTTTCAAAGTGGACCGAGACAACTACGATTGTTTGTCGGCACTTTTTCACGAAGTGAGCGCAGTGGTTTTCATTTTTTCAAAAAACACGCTTCAAGACGCCCACGGCTACTTGAACGAGATGTCTCGATGGCTCACGTGCTTGATAAAGCAATCATCTGCCGCCGTCGGGACTTCCGAAACGCTGCTGAACAAGGAGCTCCACCAGAATCGGCACCCGCCGTGCAATTAAATTGAATTTAAATAACGAGATTCGCCATCCCAAAAAAATCCCTTGCTAACATTTATTCCTCGTTATATTAATAAGGAATAGCATGCTACCTTCCGATTGTTTTCTATTAAGCGAGGATCTTTATCGCCTCGGCAATTCGACAAGCCCGAGATTGACTCATATTCGACCTAAAGATATAACTGTCGTTCAGATCAACGGCATCGACGTCGTGCAGTCAAACGGAAGAGGAATCAGTCTCTTCACTGCCGACGGCATCAAGCATCGCCCTGTTGGCGGATGGGTGTGGCGCTTCAAAAAAGGGGCTTATGTTCCCGGCGATTTGAAGATCGTTGCAGATGGAAAGGACCACTATGTTATTGCTCCGTCAAGGAGCATGCCTCTTGACAAATACAAGGGGCTTCTTGAAGAAATGGCCATGTCCGCCACACGGGAATTCAACAAAAAATAGGAGCTTCATATGGAAACCATCAAACTCGAGCTAACAGCCAGTCAGGTCAAAATCCTCCTCGAGGCGCTTGCCGAGACGGACAAGCACTGGGCCGAGATCTGCGACACATCCGACGACGAGGACACCGTGGCCGATTACGGCAACGACCTCGTCCTGCTGAGAATCGTCAGGGACGAAATCACCCCAAAGGCGATTGCCGCATTCGGCTCCGACATCGTCAATTTCGACCGAGGCTGAGCCCGTCAGGCACGACCAAGACAGCGAACCGACCGCACGCGCTGCACCGTTGTTCACCCCCGCGCCACCTCGGTTGCCGGGGGCCACCGCTCGGGTGTACGCCGCATCCGCACAGGCCACACGACCTGTTCGCCAGTCTCGCTCATACCGCTGAAGAAATGACCCGCTTTCTGCTGCTAGCCGCACTGACAGTGATGACCTGCGGAGCGCGCGCCTTCACGGTCTGCCATGCAAGCGGGCGATGCACAGGCCGGTAGCCCCACCCCTTGCAGCGTCACCGTGCGGTGACAACTAACGCGGCGCTCACGCGCGAGCTTTCTCCCGCGCCGCCTTCCCCGTCGCGGGCAGCCCCTGCTCGTGCGTGCGGCGCATCCGCGCGAGGCCGTGTGCGACGTGCTCGCGCACGAGCGCGACCGCCTTCTCCTCGTCGCCGCTCGCGAGCGCCTGCACGATCTTGTCGTGCTCGGCCGCGGACACCGCGATCGCATCCTCTTCCGCCTCGATCGCGGCCTGGCGCAGCAGCCCGAGCTGGCGCACGAGCCGGCGATAGGTATCGGTGAGGTGCGTATTGCCGACGCCGACCACCATCGCGTCGTGGAACTGCACGTTCAGCTCGGTGTAGCGCGTGACGTCGTGCGCCTTCGCGGCTTGCTTCATCGACTGGATGATGCCCTTCAGCACCTTCAGCGTGTCGGGCGAAATGCGCTTCGCCAGCGCACGCGCGACCGACTCGTCGAGCATCGCGCGCACTTCGTAGATTTCCTCGGCCTCGCGCAGCGGCACGACCCGCACCGTCACGCCGCGGTTCTTCTCGTTGCGCAGCAGCCCGGCCTGCTCGAGCGCGCGGAACGCTTCGCGCACAGGGCCGCGCGACACGTTCAGCCTGGTCGCGATATCGACTTCGTTGAGCTTCTCGCCCGGTGCGTATTCGCCGGACACGATCGCACGCTCGAGCATGTCCTGCACGATCATCGCGAGCGACTGGCTCTGCAGGAGTTCGATGGCGTTGAGTGCGGTCGGGGCGGTCATGGTCGGGCAGGCAGCGAAGCTGCGGGGAAGAACGATGGCGCCATATCGGCGAACGATCGTTATATACCTTCGGCCCCAACTATTGTCAACAGTTTTCAGTTTCCAAAAACCAATCGCGCGGCCGACGTAAAAAAACGCCGGACCGCGCGGTGTCAGCCCGCCGTCAGACCGTCTGCTTCACCGGTCCCGGGTCGCTCTGGCTCGGCCGGCCCGTCTCGACGTGGCCCGCGAAGCGGCGCACGACCTTGTCGTCGCCGCCGCGCAGCGTCGTCGCGGTGATCGTCAGATCGTACCAGCCGTGGCTCGACGACAGCTCGAAATGATCCTCGATGCGCGCGCCCGGCTCCAGCGTGTAGGTGCGCGCATGCGCGTGGCTGTACGCGTTGTCGACGACCACCCGGCACGCCGCGCGGCCGCTGTTGCGCAACTGCAGGTACACGTGACGATTGCGCACGTCGTAGCCGATCTTCGCTTCCGGGTTCGCGTGGCTGCCATCCGCGGCCAGCCGCGTGTTGCCCTGGAACTCGCACAGATAGCCGTTCGGGCCATACGCGGCGAGATGGTAGTCGCCGCGCGCGGCCGACGTGCTCCAGGTATCGGCGAAGCGGTCCTGCGACGACACCGCGTAGCGGCGCGGCGGCGTCGCCGGATTGCGGCGGTCGTACACGTAGAATGCGGCGCCCGCGTCACCCGAGTTCGCGAAATCGAGCGACACGCTGTCGTCGCGGCCGTTCACGCGCGCATGCACGAACAGCTCGTACGGCAGCGCGCGCGCCGGACGCGTGCCGGGCTCCTGCGCCGGCATCGACTGCTGCGCGGGCACTTGATACGCGTGGCCGGCGGTCGCGATGTGCTGCGGCACCGTGAAGCTCACCGTGCGCGTATCGGGGCGCGCGGAGAAATCGAACGCCGACGTGAGGTCGCCGCAGACCGACCGGCGCCACGCGCTGATGTTCGGCTCCTTCACGCCGAAGCGCGCTTCGAGGAAACGCAGCACCGACGTGTGGTCGAACGTCTCCGAGCAGACCCAGCCGCCCTTCGTCCACGGCGAGATGATGATCAGCGGCACGCGCGGCCCAAGGCCGATCGGCTGGAGGCCGCCCGGGTCCGCGCCCGGCACCAGCGGGCTCATCTCACCCGGGTACTTGTTCAGGTCAAGCAGTTCGTCGCCGAGGTTCGACAGCAGGTTCGACGACACGATGCCCTGGCCGCCCACGCCGCTCGTAACCGGCGGCACCGGCGGCACGACGTGGTCGAACAGCCCGTCGTTCTCGTCGTAGTTGAGGATGAACACCGTCTTCGCCCATACCTCGGGGTTCGACGTGAGCGCCTCGAGCACCATGTTGATGTAGAACGCGCCGTCGGTCGGCGACGCCTGCGGATGCTCGCTGTACTTGTACGGCGACACGATCCACGACACCTGCGGCAGCCGGTTCGCCTGCACGTCCGCCTTCAGCTCGGCGAGCGTGTGGTCCGACGCGCCCTTGTCGACCAGCGCGCCGCTCGCACCTTCCTTCACCTGGAAGCGCTTGAAGAACATCAGCGAATTGTCGGTGTAGTTGTCGGTCGGATCGCCCGGAATGCCGGTGCCGCCCTGGTACACCTTCCAGCTGATCTTCGCGTCCTCGAGCCGCTCGGCGTAGGTCGTCCACGTGTAGCCGTTCACGTCGTTGCGCTCGCCGATGCCCGGGCCGTTCGGCGAGCTGCCGTAGATGTTGCGCGGGTCGACCGTGCCGGTCCACAGGTAGATGCGGTTCGGCGCGGTGTCCGCGTGCGCGGAGCAGAAGTACGAGTCGCAGATCGTGAACGCGTCGGCGAGCGCGTAGTGGTACGTGAGGTCCTGACGCTTCAGGTAGCCCATCGTCAGCACGTCCTGCTTCTGGTTCACCCACTGGTCCCACTGGCCGTTGTTCCAGGACAGGTGGCCGCTGCTCCAGCCGTGGTTGGTGCCCGGCTGGAATTCGGTCGTCTGCTTCGGGTCGAGGTAGAACGGCAGCACGTACGGCGCGGCCGGGTCGAGCCCGCGCGAATGGTAGTTCTTCGTGAACACCGACGCCGGCGGCTGCTGCCACACCGGCGCACCGCTCGGCAGCAGGTGCGGACGCGGGTCGTTGAAGCCGCGCACGCCGCGCAGCCCGCCGAAGTAGTGGTCGAACGAGCGGTTTTCCTGCATGAAGATCACGACGTGTTCGACGTCGCGAATCGTGCCGGTGCGATACGCGGCCGGCATGGCCAGCGCCTTGCGGATCGCGGGCGGGAAGCCGGCGTAGGCGGCCATCGCGCCGGCCGACTGGGCGGCGAGGCGCAGGAAATCGCGTCGATTGTTGGCGGACATGAAGAGGATCCTGTGGGTCGGTAAGGGTGGCGCCGGTCGAGCGGGGCCGGCGGTCGTGCGTTGCCGCTATTAGTCCGCACCGGCATGTCCCGGCCGTGACCGGTTCCAGCAGGTTTCTTGCACTTACCCCCAGCTTTTTTTCGAAGCGGCGCACGACGCGCCTTTCATCCGGCCGACACATGCATACGCTACGCTGACGCGCGATGAAGACGGGGGAGAAGCGGAGTCGTGTTCGATCAGCTGAAGGCGTTCCACGCGACCGTACGGCAGGGCAGCATCACGCGCGCCGCGCGCCATCTGGGCGTGAGCCAGCCGACGATCGCCGCGCAGATCCGGCAGGTCGAGCAGTGGTACGGCGTCGAGCTGTTCTACCGCAGCGGCCGCAAGCTCGAGGTCACCGAGACCGGCATCGAGCTGCTGCCGCTCGTCGAGAAGATGATCGCGCTCGAGGCGCAGGCCGACATCATGCTGCGCAACGTCGGCGGCCTGTTCGAAGGCCATCTGCGGATCGGCGCGACGGGGCCGTACTACATCATGGATGCGGTCGGCCGCTTCTCGCACGCGCATCCGTCGATCGCGCTCACGTGCCGGATCGGCAATTCCGAGGAAATCCTGCAGGCGCTGCAGGAATTTCGCATCGATCTCGCGGTGTCGTCGCAGCGCAATGACGCGGACGGCCTCGAACGCAAGGTGATCTCCACCGATCCGCTCGTGCTCGTCGTGCATCGCGATCACCCGCTCGCGCGCTTCGACGCGATCGACGCCGCGCAGCTCGCCGACGTGCGGCTGCTGATCCGCGAGGAAGGGTCGGTCACGCGGCGCTGCACGGAGACGATCCTCGCGGCGGCCGGCGTCGCGGCCACGTCGGTCGCCGAGATCGGCAGCCGTGAAGCGATCCGCGAGGCGATCCTGCATGGCGTGGGCGGGAGCCTGTTTCCACGCGGCGAGGCCGAGCGCCATCCGGACCTGCGCGTCGTCGCGCTGCGAGGCGTCGACACGACGATCGACGAATACGTGTACTACCTGAAGGCGCGCCGCCAGAGCCCCGCGATCGATGCGTTCCTCGCGTGCATCCTGCGTGCGCAGCCGGCCACGCACGACGCGGCAAGCCGGCACGCACGGCGCGGCCGGTGAACGCACGCTGAGCCGCCGCGCGTTCGCCGGTTTCGCGTATTCGCGTCGCACTTCCCTGCCCTTTCCAGCGCGTTTCCCGCGCCTTCCCTCGGTGTCGTCCTCGTGCCTTCCTTGTTGCTTCCCGCCACGCGTTATTTCGGCAGCGCGGGGATCATCCACGTCAGCACGTGCTGCTGCAGGAACACCAGCACGCCGAGCAGCAGCGTGAGGATCACGCTGTGCCAGAAGGTGCGCGCGAACACGACGCCTTCCTGCCCTTTCAGGTCGGTCGTCGACACGCCCGTCGCGATGTTCTGCGGCGAAATCATCTTGCCCATCACGCCGCCCGACGAGTTGGTCGCGGCCATCAGCACCGGATCGAAGCCGAGCTGGCGGGCGGCGACGACCTGCAGGTTGCCGAACAGCGCATTGCCGGACGTGTCGCTGCCGGACAGGAACACCGCGATCCAGCCGAGCGACGCCGACACGAGCGGGAATAACGCGCCGGTCGACGCGACGCCGGTGCCGAGCGTGTAGCTGATCCCCGAGTAGTTCAGCAGGTACGCGAGCCCGACGATCATCATCACCGTGACGATCGCGATCCACGTTTGCCGCCACGTCTTGACCACGCATTCGAAGAACGCGCCGACGCCGGTGCGCGTCAGCGCGGCCGTGATGATCGCCGACAGCAGGATCGCGGTGCCGGTGCCGAGCGGCTGGAAGTCCCAGATCGCCGCATACGGCTTGTGGTACAGCGACACGAACACCGCGTTGTGCAGGCCCGGCCACTTGATCTTCACGTCGCCGATCGCCGCGATGTTCGCGTGCACCCAGACGATCACGACCACCGACACGACGAGCCACGGCAGCCAGCCGCCGAAGCCCGCGCGCGCGGCGCCGGCCGTGGCCGGCACGCTGCGCGCGAGCGCGTACTGCGGATCGGGCTGCGGCTTCCATAATTGCAGGAAGCCGATCGTGACGATCAGCGACGTGAGCGACGACAGCACGTCGGTGAGCTGGTAGCCGAGGAAGTTCGACGTGACGAACTGCGCGATCGCGAAGCTGGCGCCCGACACGAGCAGCGCCGGCCACAGCTTCGCGATCGAGCGCATGCCGCCGTATGCGCCGACCACGTAGAACGGCAGCAGCAGCGCGAAGAACGGCAGTTGCCGGCCGACCATCGCGCCGAGCGTCGCGGGCGGCAGCGACGTGACCGCGCCGAGCACGGTGATCGGCACGCCGAGCGCGCCGAACGCGACCGGGGCCGTGTTGAACAGCAGCGTGTAGGTGAGCGCTTCGAGCGCGGGAAAGCCGAGCGCGATCAGCAGCGCGCTGGTGATCGCGACCGGCGTGCCGAAGCCGGAGATCCCTTCGAGCAGGCAGCCGAACGAGAACGCGACGACGAGCAGCACGAGGCGGCGGTCGTCGGGCAGGTTGTCGAGCATCCACTGCCGGAACTGGTCGAAGCGGCCTGACTTCACCGCGATGTTGTACAGCAGCAAGGCGTTGAACACGATCCACATCACCGGCACGAGCGCGAGCGCCATGCCGGCGCCGACCGCGTTGAACGCGAGGCCGACCGGCATGCCCCACGCGCCGATCGCGACCGCGAGGCCGGCGACGAGCCCGGCCAGCGACGCCTGCCACGCCGGCCGGCGCAGCACGCCGAGCGCGATCAGCGCGACCGCGATCGGGATCACCGCGACGAGGAACGACAGGAGCAGCGAGTTGGCGACGGGCGTCAACGGCTGCGCGAACAGGATGCCGGGCGGCAGGGCTGCGGTGGGATTCATCGTGTCTCGTGTCTCCGTGTCGGCAGGAGTTAGCGCTTTAGCGCTTACTCCTGCCCCATGCTTCGCGGTCGGCAGGAGTTAGCGCTTTAGCGCTTACTCCTGCCCCATGCTTCGCGGTCGGCGGGGGTTAGCGCTTTAGTACGTTCCACGGCGGCAAAGATCGCCCGACGCTTGCGCATGCAACCATGCCGCGGCGCCGACCGATCGGTCGCTTAAAAGAGGTTAGGAGGCGCATCGCGCTTGTACAAGAAGGGGAAGCCCGAGGCGCGCGGCGCCGATACACGGCGTCCGCCGCACGCTGACGGCCGGCCGGCAGCCCGCTGACACGTGCGCCAGCAAGCCACCGGGGCGCAATGTTGCTCAACCGGCAAAGGTGACTGATGGCGCGCGGGGTGTTTCGTTTGGCGTCCGAAGCCTAGACTCGCTGCATCGATTCCGCCCGTGCCGACGACGGCGCGGCTCTGGAGACTCACGGAGCAAACACGATGAAAACCATGAAGCTTGCGGCCTGCACGTTACTGCTGATCGGCTCGACTATCGCCGCCCAGGCCGAGGCCCATGCCGCGTCGACATTGACGCGCGCGGAAGTTCGCCAGGAACTCGTGGAACTGCAGGCCGCCGGCTACCGGAAGAGTCTCGCCAGCAGTCCCGACTTTCCGCAAAACATGCAGGAGATCATGCAGCGTGCCGCACAGGCGCGCGCCGACGCGGCCGGCTACGGCAGCGACGGCCATGCAAACGTGGAATCGGGAAAACCGGCGCTGCCGCACGTGGTCGATCGCGACACGTACGCGCATCATTGAAGCGGGTGAACCGGGCCGCTCGCGTGAATACGCGACCAGCCGGCCCGCAGCCGGCTACCCGCCGCGCGACGCGCAGCGGGTTGCTGCCATCAAACGCTGAAGCGGTTCAGCGTGTACGCACGATAGGCCGCGACGAACGCGTCGAATGATCCGGCCTCCTTCGCTTCCAGCTCGGCCTGCTCGGCCAGCGACTTCGCCGCGAGCGCCTGCTCGGCGCGCATCGTCTCCGCCGACGGCGGGTTCGCACGGAAATGCGCGGCATGCGCTTCGCTGTGCGCGAGCGCGAACGCGAGGAACGACTGCCCGTTCTCACGCATCTCGCGCAGCACGCGCGCCGACGGCGTGCGCTCCGGATCGGCAAGCTTCTCGCGCTGCGCGGCGATCGCACGCGCATGCTCGTCGCCGCCGCGGATCTCGTCGAGGCGGCGCCCGACGGTTTCGATATCGGCCATCAGGTCGTCCGCCCATGCCTGCAGCGTGACCGGCTGGCCGTCGCGCATCAGCGTGAGCCCCGGCTTGCGCCCGTCCATCGTCACGCTGGCGAAGTTCGCATTCGCTTCCTTGTACGCGTCGCAGTCGAGCACGGGGCTCTCGTCGAGCGCGCACGCGAGCAGGAACGCATCGATGAAGCGGGCGGTCTCGAGCGCGATGCCGGTCGGCTCGAACGGATCGATGTCGAGGCAGCGCACTTCGATGTACTGCACGCCGCGCGACGCGAGCGCATGCAGCGGACGCTCGCCCGAATACGTGATGCGCTTCGGACGGATCGTCGAATAGAACTCGTTCTCGATCTGCAGCACGTTCGTGTTGATCTGGATCCATTCGCCGTCGCGATGCGTACCGATCGCCTCGTACGGCGGATACGGCTCGCTCACGGCCTTCGACAGCGCGTCGAGATAGCCGGGCAGCGTGTTGTAGTCGACATGCAGCGCGGCCTGTGCGGTCGTGTTCGAGTAGCCGAGGTCGCTCATCCGCAGGCTCGTCGCATACGGCCGGTACAGCGTGTCGGCATCGAACGCATCGAGCCTGTGCGGCTTGCCGCGCAGGAATTTCGTGTCGAGCGCCGGTGATGCGCCGAACAGGTACATCAGCAGCCAGCTGCGACGGCGGAAGTTGCGGATCTGCGCGAGATAGCGCTCCGACTGGTAATCGACGAGCGTGGCCGTCGAGCCTTCGTCCGCGTGCAGGCGCCGCCACACTTCCTCGTGCAGCGAGTAGTTGTAGTGGATGCCGGCGATGCACTGCATCGTGCGGCCGTAGCGATGCGCGAGGCCGCGGCGGTACACCGCCTTCAGGCGGCCGATGTTCGACGTGCCGTAGTCGGCGATCGGGATTTCATCGTCGGCCGGCAACAGGCCCGGCATCGATTCGTTCCACAGCATCTCGTCGCCGAGCGATGCATACACGTAGCGGTGCAGATCGTCGAGACGTTCGAGCGTGAGCGACGCGTCGGGCTCCGCCGGCGTGATCAGTTCGATCAGCGCTTCGGAATAGTCGGTCGTCAAGGACGGATGCGTGAGGGCCGAGCCGAGCGCGCGCGGATGCGGCGTAAACGCGATCATCCCGTCGCGCGTCACGCGCAGGCTTTCCTTTTCGATGCCGCGCAGGCCGTCGGGCAGATGCTGCCGCGTCGGGCCCGAGCTCAGCGCTTCGAGACGATTCAGCAGCAGTTCGGACTGGCGGTGAGTCATGGTGTTCGACATGGAGACGCAAGTGCGTGACGGACGCGCGCGGAATGCCGCGCGCGGCCGGCTGGATTATTGGTCGCTTCGTTGGTAGCGGGCACTTTAACATCTCGCCGAAACACGCGCTTGAGGTGGCTCCGGGCGGTGCGCGCCCGCCGCAGCGGGCCGCCGGGCGGACCGATGGCGACGATCGCAGCGTTCGCGCCCGAGGGGCCATCGGCACCGCCGGACGCGGCGATCACGTGAAATTCGTCGGATGGAATGCGAACGGGTCGCACGGCTCGAACAGTGCGCGAAGCAGCGCCGACAGGTGCAACCCGCGCTGCCAAATCCGCCGGGTGATATCGTCGAGCCTCGGTCGATCGCACGCCGCTGGCGACAGGCGGCAGAGCGGCTTGATCGCCGTCAGGCGTCGCAACCGTGAGGACGACCGACTGATCGCTGCCCGACCCACGCCCGCGGCGGGTTGCATCGCGGCATTGCCCGGCCGCCCCGCGGGCCGCCCTGCGCGTGCGTCACCCGCCCCGCGCGCCGCT